>Ga0316202_10000643_pt1 | contig 34936 bp, 36 predicted proteins | sample 3monrhotite_MG_FD_204934 | JGI IMG/M metagenome (GOLD analysis project Ga0316202, IMG submission 204934) | Microbial mat bacterial communities from mineral coupon in-situ incubated in ocean water Damariscotta River, Maine, United States -... | ecosystem: Environmental > Aquatic > Marine >...
GCGAAAACTGGCATCCGCCGAGGCAGGGGTCAACTGAAAATCGACAGACTGCGAAGTGTTATCGATTGCGCCCTGCAACACTTCACGTAACCAGATTGTCAACGCATCAAACCGTTCAGGCATTCACTCTCTCCACCGTAAATCGATGTATGCCATATATCCCTCTTTATAGCTTGTCAGACTTAAAAAGACCGGAGCACTTCAAGCTTTATAACAGAACGATCATAACTTCTTCGGTCAACATTGGAATCATTGCTTGTATAGATGTATTGCCCATTAACATCCCAGTGTCGGGAAAATTTGCGACTGATTTGTGCAGACAAACGCATCTGGCTATCCGCACGACGTTCGATAAAGCCACCATCCAAAATATTTGAATCGTTATAAAGGCCGTAGCGATAGCGGGCATCCAGGCGCGCCTGCCAATTGCTGTTCAATTCCCACCAACCCGTAGCTCGTAAGGTATGCCGCATCTGAGAATAGCTGACAAATGAAATAATGACATCACTATTGTCCTCTTTGCTGACGAAGTCTTTTCTGTCATTCAACTCTAACTGATAATAGTAACGAACCCGACCTTTACCATTGCGTAACTGAATGCCTGCGCGCAACTGATGTCGCCAGCCATCAAGATAATCAAACGCTGAGTCGGTTGCCTGAATACGACTCAACCTGTAGCGCAGATGCAATTGATTTTTTTCTGACAACGCCCTTCGGCTGCGCACAGAGGCAGTGATGACGCGCTGATATTCACTGCCGCTAAAATAAACTTCGTTCCAACTACCCCCAATGCGCATTTTCCAGTCACCCAAAAGACCATAACGGACCACCCGTGCATTTAACCGGCTATAATCATTCTGGCTCAGCTTACCGTACTTTTCCAGGCTTGCACCAAACACCATACGCACACCATTATTCACGTTCCCCTTCAACCAATTCCCGGCCGATGCCGAAATATCCATGGCAGTATCATTTTGATTAGTGACGCCAAGAAGATCATTATTAACCAGGGTGACATTGCTGTCGTACACCAACGAGCTGGAAACAGATCCTGTCCATCCAGGGTCAACACGGCGGGTTTTACGCGATGAACCACCTAAACGACTCAAGGCCTCTTTCGCCAAAGCCTGAATTTGTTTGCTGCCAACATTGCGGTGCGCGCGTTGAAACCAACGAATAGCCGCAGGTTCATCCCTTTGTTTATTAGCAATCAAACCCAGATTAAAGTAGGCCCGTTGCTCGAAGGCACTCACATCGGTCAGGTCTAAAAAAATCCTGCGTGCATTTTCATACTCCTGAAGCCGGTAATAACTCACCGCCATATTATATTTGAGTATTGCTGTGTCCATGCCCTCTTGTTTAGCCTTCTTGAAATGGCGCAATGCGGCAGAATAATCCCCCTTGCTGAAAGCCTGTACCCCCACATCAAAATAATCCTGCTCAAGCTCGGCATTTGCATTAGCCATCATCAACAAACTCAGAATCACGCACCAACACAGCCCCAGACTCTTGGTTACAGTCGCGCTTACCCTTTCAGTTTCAACGGGATGATTTTTTACTAATGGAAATTCTGCAAAAGCTAACAACATACCCTACCTCACCTACACCCTGGCTACTCCAGATAAAAGGCATCATACAGCATCATTTGATCCAATGACCGACCCGTTTTTTATTGGCCCTCACAAAAAATCCCCTCCTTGAGAACAAGGAGAGGATTCCAGAAACACCGCTAATCTATCAAAAACCCATGGTGTTTGAGACTTAGACTTTTAGCTAATCCACGTCTTCATTCACCATCATCCAATGTGGCATCCTATCCTAATCAATTTCCCTTGCATGCTCTTCTTCATGAGTTTCATTCTCATGTTCTTCTTCATGCTCATCTTCGTGAGTTTCGTCATACTCGTCATTTATATCGTCGCCATCTTCACGAGCTTCATCATGATCTTCGATTTCATCTTCGCGTTCATCACGAATTTCTACCTCATGCTCATGTTCACCACCGGTACCACTTTCCGCATACTCATGCGTCACATCGAAAGTCATATCCGGCAGTGAAAGCTCATTGTGCATTTCACCCACATCATCTGACTCAACAACCCGAATGGTAAAATCAATATCATCCAGGTCCGCAGCGAAACTGATGGCTGTGGACAGAAAAAATGCAAGGCACACAATAGTACTTGTTTGCACAATTTTCATAACAACTACTCCTCCTCTCCTCTACTACTTTAATTCGCACATTTACTCTTTAATTCGCACATTTGGACGACCGTTCGCACATCGGACGACCATTACTGACTGCTGACTGACTACCCGATCAACAGGTGAAACTTATTATCCATTAAATGATGTCGTTGGCGCGGCTTCTGCCCCGGTTTCAAGGTTCAGCATCAATGTCTTCACCCGACCTCCATATTCAATATCGGCAACCAGTTCACCTTGTGCCATCTGTGTGGCAATAATCGGTAAACTCAACAGATTGTCACCTTTTTTGAGATCTGTTTCCCAACTCAACTGGCGGTGACCAGGATATCCGACCAAGGCCACATTTTCGGGCAGACGAATGGTGATTTTAGCGCCTGTCAGAGCCTCACTGGAAGCAAAAGCCAACCTGACAGTTTGTTGTGTGTTCAGGACAATCGACACTACGGGCTGTTCTACCAACGCCTCGTTTGTATTTGTACTGGCCACGACCGACTCATGCACATCATTCGTATCTGGTAACTCACCCGGAAACATTCCCACAACAACCCACACAGCAAGCGCAGCGGCAACTGCACTGCCAAAACCTCGCACAAAGCCCTGGCGATGATGGTTTTGCTGCAGCGGCATATTTTGCCTGCCAGCTTCTTTATAAGCATTGGCTAGCACACGATCAGCAAAGCCCTCTGGAGGCTCCACTACCGGCATTGCCCGCAATCCTTCTAGCATAACCAATTCTGCCGCATACATCGCCTGACAGGCTTCGCACGATGCCTGATGGACATTAAATGCCGCTTGCTCTACCCCATCCAGCTCCTGGTCGATACTATCGTTCAGATATCTGTTAAATTCAGCACAATTCATGATATTTTTTAACCTCTCGCCTCTTGACCTGTAACACGCTTTGTGTGCAAAAAGTGTTCCCTTTAATTAATAGTGGTGGGATTATTACCAGAATATTGGTTAGAGCCTATGGTTTTATATCCGATTCAAGGATTTTCCGCATGCGCCCGCGCGCGCGATGAATACGTGATTTCAGTGTACCCACAGGCACATCAAGCATTTTTTGCAACTCCAGTAACCGATAGCCCTCGATATCGTGCAACGTCAATAACACCCGATGGTCTTCAGACAGTCGCTGGAAGGCTGCTTCCATTTGATCGATACGCTGATCTTCGGCAAGCTCATGATCCGGTGATTCCGTGCCACTACTGGCTGTTTCATAAAATGTAACCTCATCGTCGATCAACTCCAGTGGCGAACGCTTTTGCCGCCGGGTGCCATCCACAAACATGCGATATAGAGACGTCACCAGCCACGGACGCAACTTTTCAACCACTTCAAGCTCGGCACAGCGAGGGTAAAGTTTAACAAACAGATCCTGCACCAGATCTTCCGCATCTTCCGGGTTACCGCAGAAACGGTACGCAAGACGGTACAGGTAAGTGATATGAGGGCGAACCAGCGCATCAAAGCTCGCAGCGGAGCCTTTCTCTGATTTTTTGGAAGGAAATATCTTCATTTACCACGGAAGATCATAGAATCCGGAAACTCTTGGACAGGTTTTCAAAATTTATATTAACGATTAACAGGTTAGCGATATAAGGGCACAATTGCACAGGTAAAAAATCACGAGCACAAACAAACGCTCTTTTTCATCCACACGGGCAACAATAAACGCCTTCTTGACGAAAAAAGTTCCCGTTCCACATATATACCCGTAACGATTGAGATTTAGACCTAATTGCACACCCTATTTTCTCCATGGTGAGGTGAAATGACGCGTAATAGCCGCTCTATTGCAAGGAGTTTCAACGTAACCATGGAGAAAATATGACACGCACTTACAACCTAAATCCCAAACGCCACAGGTATAGAAAGAATAACCAGCGCCTGCGTATTACTTGGTTTCACACAAACATAGAGCTAAAGTAAAGACATTCACAAAAAAACCGGGCAACCTTCATGTTTCATCATCAGGATACATTGCAACACCTTAATGAGAACATCCCGCTGGGCGAAAAGCTCACCAGTATACATCATGCCATCAAAGAACAATTTGACTTCATCGACCGTGTTGCCGTCGCCATTTACGACAACAAAACAGACGTGCTGAAAACCTATGTACACAGCAGTGGCGACGGTGAAAACCCGTTACAACACTACCAGGCACCGCTGGCAAATGCACCATCGCTCCAGGAAATCATGAAACTCCGAAAGCCACGGGTGGTGAATGATCTCAACATTTTTGCCGATGGCAAGCAGAAGCATTCCAAGAATATCCACCAAAAAGGATACGCCTCCAGCTATACCCTGCCAATGTTTTTGAACAACATTTTTTTTGGGTTTGTTTTTTTCAACTCCAGCCAGAAAGATGCCTTTACTGATGGCACACTACATTATTTCGACGTTATTGGTCATTTGATTTCGCTGCTGATCATCAATGAGCAAAGCTCCGTGCGCACCTTGCTGGCCACGGTCAAAACTGCACACGACATGACCCATCACCGGGACTCAGAGACGGGGGCACATATTGATCGCATGTCACGTTACTCCCGATTGATTGCTGTACATATTGCTGATAAACACGACTTGGACGACGAGTACATTGAGAATGTCTTTTTATTCTCACCTCTGCATGACATTGGCAAAATAGCCATTACCGACAGCATCCTGCAAAAAAAGGGCAAGCTCACCGAAGCAGAAACAAAAATTATGCGCACCCATGCACACAAGGGCTGTGAAATCATTGACAACATGTTGAAAGATCATGGCCTGGACAGTTTTGAAAATATCAACATCCTGCGTAACATTGCCGAATTTCATCATGAGGCCGTTAACGGCACCGGTTATCCCAATGGCTTGCAAGGTTCGGAAATCCCACTGGAGGCGCGCATCGTCGCCGTTGCCGATGTATTTGACGCCCTCACCAGCAAACGGCCCTACAAAGAAGCCTGGAGCAACCACGATGCCTATGCCATGCTGCAACGCCTTGCTGGCGGCCAGCTCGACAAAGAATGCGTCAACGCACTTATCGCCAATAAAGAACAGATAGAAAAAATTCAACGAAAATTTGCCGAAGATCAGCACGGTTAACACAAGCTTTCATGATTTCACCCACATCTTCCTTAGCTCATCATGCATGAGCGCACTGTGCTCATTACCGGCTGCTCCAGCGGCATCGGTCAATGTGTTGCCTTGGGGTTAAAAACACGCGGTTACACCGTTATCGCCAGCGCGCGCAAGGCGGAAGATGTATCCCGATTACAGGCAGAAGGTCTCATCGCCATTCAGCTTGACCTGGCTGACCCGGCATCCATCAAACATGCCGTCGAGGAAACCTTGCGCCTTGGCCACGGAAAAATTTTTGCGCTTTTTAACAATGGCGCTTATGGGCAACCCGGTGCCGTGGAGGATTTATCGCGAGAAGTGCTGCGTGAACAATTCGAAACCAATCTTTTTGGTACCGTGGAATTAACCAACCGGATCATCCCCATAATGAGAAAACAGGGTTATGGACGCATTATTCAAAACAGCTCAGTGCTTGGCCTCATTGCCCTGCCCTACCGTGGTGCTTACAACGCCAGTAAATTTGCACTTGAAGGCATCACAGATACCTTGCGTCTGGAATTAAGCGGCACAGGAATAACGGTTTCACTGATTGAGCCCGGCCCTATCGAAAGCCAGTTTCGAAAGAATGCCTTCCTTGCCTACCAGCAACACATTGATGCCCACCACAGCGCGCACCACGACACTTATCAAAAAATGGAAAACCGGCTCAAAAAAGAAGGCCCTGCGGCACCCTTTACCTTACCCCCGGAGGCCGTGCTCAAAAAGGTGATCCATGCCCTGGAAGCAACCCGCCCCAGACCGCGTTATTATGTGACCTTTCCCACTTATCTGTTTGGGGTTTTACGACGACTGTGCAGCACGCGCTGGTTGGATAAAATATTGCTTAAAATATCCAATAATGAAAACAAATAACGCTAACCGAATTTCCCCGTCCCGCAACTTCCAGTTTACTCTCCCTGCACCGTAACAATCATTTTTCGCTGATGCCCCATAGTACGATGCTCCCATAAAAACACCCCCTGCCAAATCCCTAATGCACAAGAGCCTGCCGTCACCGGCAAAGTCAAGTCACTATGTGTCAAAATGGTACGCACATGGGCCGCCATATCATCCGGGCCTTCATCCCGATGCAGAAACATGGTATCCCCATCAGGCACCAGTTTCGCCATAAAGGTTTCCATATCCTGTCGCACGTCGGGATCTGCATTTTCACATAACATCAACGATGCACTAGTGTGCGCAACAAACACATGACACAACCCAACCTTGATACCTGTTGTTGCCACAATTTGTTGCACATCTCTGGTGACGTTATAACTGCCACGCCCTCGTGTTGTAACAGACAATGTTTCTTGCATGAACATCTCGCCCTCCTTACAAGCTAGCTCGTTGTTAAATACACATAAAAAAACAGGTTCCCTTATTGGTTAAGGGAACCTGTTTCAAAGCATAACAGCAACGCCAGCGTGGCGTGTGCTTTAACTATTCGAGCAACACGGTTGCACGTCCCGCAGTGATGGTGGCACTGGTATCATCATACGGTCCACTCGCCGTAATATGTTTCACCAGTGCTCCACCCTGTAGGCGGGCATCCAGATCAGCCGTAAAACCTGCAAAGCGGGTATGCAGTTGAACGGTATCCGATTGCACAATCCGATACACTCCTGCGGCATTTTCACGCGGTACGATACGTGGTGCTGCATCTATCGTGGTGAGATCAATTGCCACCCTGGCGCGAGAGACATGATGAAACTCGCCCACACCGTCCAGATTGAACGTCAGACTGTCAGCAGAGCTACTTGCAATGGCTGTCAATGAAGCCGGAGCCCAGCCAATAGTCATCACCGCTTTCAGCGCCGACACATCCACAATGGTATGTGCGGCAAAATCACTGGGAGCCGCTGTGCTCACTTGTCCGAAAGATTGCACAAAACCACGTACTTTCACCGGGGTACCACTCGGAAACTCACTCACATCCAATGTTGCCACGTCGATTTCATAATAGGCAGGATCAGAGTCATTCGCAGATTCATCACCCGTGCCATTGAAATCAAACAAACCAATATGACGACCATCGATGGCTTGCAAATCGAGCACAAACGGTAATGACTGTTCGGAAATATCCATCACATCCAGCACCATGCCACGCAGCGTGGTGAAGCGCATTTTCACCCGGCCCCGATTATTGACCCCAGCATCCATTTCCAGTTGATTGGTCACGTTATTAGTCAACACTCCAAATACACGCACTCGCTGACCGACAGAGACATCATCAATGTCGTAATTCGCACCCATGGAAAGCTGGCGTTTCACCTTGGTCAAATCACCCATGTTCACGATGATTTCATCATTAAAGATTACACTGCCACCGGCACGTACCAAGGTAGCACCTTTCACGGTAAGTGAATCACCAGTGCGCGCAATAACATTACCTGTGACTACATCCAGTTCGCCACCCGGCACACTGGAACCAGCATACACTTCCCGCGCCTCAAAACGACGTGGGTTGAGTTTTAAATCACCGATAACAATGGTTGCGGTGAACTTCGGCTGCTCGTCCAGCGCAACCAGTCCTTCCTGTCCCTGATAATCGTCACCGTTGATCTCAAACAACGTGGTATTACTGGTGACGACTTCCAGTTGTCCAAAATGACGGCGATGGCGACGATCTGTCGTCAAACGATGATGAAACGGACGCAGGATGACCTCAAAGCTGCTGTCCTCCACATCAACACTGGCCAACGGTCCACGCAAACGATGTATTTTGGGATGCTTCAGTTCTACATCAGCCAACAAAAAAGGCTCCACTACCTGCGTTGGCACACCTGCATCATCGAATTGCACCTTGTTGGAAGCTTTGAGATCAAAATCCAAGGTAAGATGGCTGGGAATGCCCGGTGCAATAACCAACTTGGTACGGCCTTCAAGATTCACTGCAACTTCCAATTGGCTCAATGCCATACCATCCGTATCCACGATATTATCAACTTTCACTGCGTTACCTGCGGCATTTTCCACCCAGATATCAGCATCACTGTAATCCAGTACCATGCTGGCCTTGACGTAGGCACCATTAGGCACCGTGGCCGCTGTCAGAAATTCCGTCATCTCAGTGTATTGTGCAAAATCCACACGAGTGGATACCGGCAGTGTTTCCACCATCGCACCATTGGCCCTGGTAAGAGTCAACGACAACACATCCACGGTATAACTGGCGAAATCACCTTCCGCATCCGTTAGACCGATAACGATTTCACCCTCACCACTAGCTTCCGTTTCACTCTCCTTACCACTGGATCCACCACAGCCCACTAAAGATACACTGATAAACAATAAAAACAGGCTGAGTAAAGAATGGCTCCGCATCGAGCCAAGCATCGTTGCTGCCATATCCCGACAGTGCCGATAAAATATTTTCATAATGATCTCCTGATCAATGTGTACGTTTGTATTCGGGTAAACATAAGATGTTCATCCCATACAACGCAGGGCCGACCCGTTGGTTGACACACAAAATACTTTTTATTTGAAAAGAGAAAAATGACGACGTTTTACCAACGATAGGTCAACCCTGCACCAGCAAAACCTACCGAGTCTCTACCCTTTTCCAGGGTTTGATTGCCTACCCGCAAACGCAAACGCCACTGCTCGCTGAGGTCCGTGGAAAACCTCAACGTATGTATAAAATTGGCTTCGCCCATGGAAATGCTTTTAAGCCGTGAAAAGCTCCACAAGGCATCATTACTGAAATAAAAAACAGCGATACTGCGGCGGCGATCTTCCAGCCCGGTAGCAAGATCCAACGTGGCTGCTGAAAACACAAATGGCCTCCGCCGGCCCAACTCCTTCTCTTTTTTATCGTATTGATGACGCGTAAAACCCAGCGAAAATGACCACGGCCCATTGGTGTAATAACTTACATCAAGCGCCATGCCCATGCCTGTGCTTTTTACCTCTGTATCAAATCGACAGCGCCGCTGATTAATTCTCACACAACTTCGGCTAAAGGTCAGTGTGTGCCATTGTGGTCGCAGGGAAAATTGCCAATGTTGCAGACTGACATCCATTACCATCCGCAGGGTATCCGTTTCCAAAACCCCTTTTTTACCCCAGGTTTCCAGGTCCACACCGACACTGAGCGGTTCCAGTGGGTTCGTGCGAAACCCCAGTAAAATGCTGCGGGTAGTGATGGGATTATTTTGGCTATCAGAACGATTACGTGTCACTGATGCCAGCAGGCGTGAGTCATTGACGAAGGCATAATCCAAATCGAGGTAATAATCGCGACTGCCCAGGGTATCACTGCCACCCTCGAAAGAGAGCATTGATGGCAGACCATCAGCCTGTGCCACTACAGATATCCATATCAGAACCGCACCCAAAAGATGCGACAAAACAAAACGCCACTGCTGCAAAATATCATCTGTCCATTAAGTACCCACCTGTCAGCAGGCAAAAAAACGCCTATTCTAACGCACATTAACGGCTAATCGCAGGTCTATAAAAACGCTCTCAATGCCGACGCTGGCGGTGCATATCTCGACGCTGCCGGTTGATTTGGCGGCGCATCTGCCGACGTTCCATCACCGCACGTCGTTGTGATGGGGACATTTGTCGCCAGCGTTCACGTAAAGTCGCTCGCTGTGCTGGGGGAAGATTGCGAAAATCACGAAACCGTTGACGCAACCGTTGACGCTCGGCTGGCGGCAATGACATGAAGTGCTCAAAACGATTTCGCACTCGTTGGCGTTTTTCCGGTGGCAATTGTTGCCAACGGGCAAAGCGTTTTTTAACCCGCTCCCGTTGCTCCGGCGTCAGTTGTGCCCAGCGTTTAATGCCCTTGCGTAAACGTTGCTGGCGCTCCAGAGGCAACGCCTCCCAGCCTTTTGCAAACGGTGCCAGCAGAGTTTGCTCTTTAACGTTCAATGAACGCCAATCAACGCTCTTGCCAATACCCTGACTCTGGTTTATCGATGGTTCAACATCACTGGCCAATGATGGCAACGGACTGCACACTAACAACAAACATATGATCAGCCAGCCACTGTGTTTCAGTTTTTTACTGTGCATCTTGTGCTTCCTCAACTTTTGCGGTTTGGGCATCCGCATCCAACACATCCAAACCCTGCATAAAATCCAACGGGTCCTGCCATTCGTCTTCACTGATTTCCCAGTTACCAAGAAACTCCAGTAATTCAAGACTAGGAGCTTCCTCAGCAAGCACAAAGCATGGTGTCAGCAACACACATAGAATAAGTACGCGGTTCACACATTCACCCTGCTTCTTTTTCATCATCTAACCATAAGTAAAAATCCAGGTTTTCGTAAAACTCCAAGGACTCAGCATCTCCCAGCAGGGCCATATCCTCCAACGGTGGCAATTGCGAGACCGGATCATTCTCTGGAGACATCAACCACAGAGACACCGTCAGTACTGATACAGTGGCAGCAACGGCCAATCCACTCACTGGTAACAACCAACCTGAACGTTTATCACTGCCTACCGGTTTACCGACCAAAAGCGCTTCACGGCGCACACGCCGCAAATCCCGTAGCGCAGCATCGTCCAACCCGTCCACTGCCTTATCCAGTGTGGCCTTCGACATTTTTAGCAAGCGGTCTGTGTCTTCGGGTTCGTTCACGTTTCATACTCCTGCCAATGATCCTGCAATTGTTCACGCAACGCTTTCAGCGCACGCGAAAAATGGGTTTTCACACTGCCTTCACTACAACCTACGGACTGCGCCGTGTCACGTACGCTGAGGCCTTCCCACTGACGTAACAAAAACACCTGCTGTTGGCGCAAGGGCAATCGGTGCAGCGCGGCATCCAACTGCTTGATGGCCTGTTGTTGCTGTAACTGCGCACCGGGCTCCGGTTCGGCTGTAGCGAAACGGGCTTCGATGGGGTCTTCTTCCGCCGCTGTTTCGCAACCCTGCTCCCGCTGATTCCCCCCCTGGCCTAAAAAAAACCGGAAGCGGTTGCGCACTGCGGTGCGCCGATACCAATCGCGAATCACACTTTGCACAATGCGGTGAAATAACGGTCCCCATTGTTCAGCATCGCGATCTGCATAACGTTTGGCCAAGCGCAACATGGAATCCTGCACGATATCCAGTGCGTCCTCGTGATTGCTGGTAGCGATTACCGCCATGCGATACGCCCGCCGTTCCACGCTTGCGAGAAATTGATCCAGTGCTACCGAATTGTCCAGCGCCTCTCTCCTGCATGATCTGCGTCCTATGGTTTTGATTCTGGCCAGCCATGGGTCACTTTGTCTAGGGGGGGTACATCCTCTAGACTCCATCGTGGAAAAACTCTACAGCTCGCGTCCCTTATTATGTACTGGTTATGGGTATACAAACGCAGCATCGATAAATTGGTTGACACAAAATCACAAAAATTTACCCCGTTTCTTCCGAGCGGAGCCGCTTTGCACAGCACCTGAATAACGCGTTAGATAATATCGATTTCCCAAAGTTGGGCGCAGGTCGTCAAGCCCGTTTACCCGAGTTGCTGGATATTCCCGTTTCAAATATCAGCCACTGGCTAAAGGGAGAATTCTTTCCACGTACCGGAGCATGAAATGGATGAAACTACCCAAACAACAGCGGGAAACCATTACCAGGATCATTACAAAATTGCTTAATTCAAAATAAACGAAAATATTTAATGGAAATCAATAGCAATTTACAAATTCTGTGAACAAAAAAAACCGCGATGCTCACTGAAAAAAGCAACGCGGTTGGGTTCAAACAAAAATAGGGGGGTTTGTTTGGAAGTACGTTTAATTTAGCAAGCCTTTCTTTTCTTCGGAAGTGATATTTATTTATATTTAAATCTCATTGAAATATAAAATATCCTCCTTGATCCGCAACAAATCCATGACCGTATTGCACATACAAGCCTAAGGGCCTGTTGACGTTTCAGAAATCGGGCTGAAAATGCACCCGACTGATGAGCCACAGGGCAAAATATCGTCAAACAAAGTGTATATACCTTAGTATTTTTGTCACTGTTTTCACACAGTGAATAACAATCTGAAATTTTTAGCTGGTTTTTTGGAATGTCAACAAACCTAAAAACCCAGATAAAAAAAACCGCTACCGGGGGAGGGGGAGGTAGCGGCCGGGACTCTCAAAAAAAATCAAACAAACCTGGGGGGAGGAATTTGTCTGAAACGACTTGAAGAGGTGGGTCAACTCTATCTCAGACAACTTATCGTTGGAACTTATTTATTTTTATTTGTTAATCTGAAAATTAAATAAGCAGTAAAAACAAACCGGAACAACAATAGTTCACTTCACACACAGCACATCCAGGTGATAAATCAGGGTTTAACGAGAAAGTGGTTTCAGCAACAACGAGCGCCCCGTCATTGCATCTGGCACCGGTAATCCCAGTAGATACAATACAGTGGGAGCAATGGAACTGAGACCTGCACCAATGGTGAGCTGCCATGGAGTTTCATCCAGAATCAGGCACGGCACGGGATAAGTAGTATGCTGAGTTTGCGCCTCACCGCTGACCGGGTCCACCATTTCTTCGCAGTTACCGTGATCGGCAGTTAGCAGCACCGACCAATTGGATGTACACGCGGCATCCAACACGCGACCGGCTTCACGATCTAACGTTTCCACAGCAGTAATCGCAGCGGTGGAAATACCCGTGTGCCCTACCATGTCACCATTGGCAAAATTCACCACGATAAAGGCATAGCCTTCACTGTGCATGGCATCAATAACGGCGTCAGCGACCTTGTCAGCGCTCATCTCCGGTTGTAAATCGTAAGTCGCAACTTTGGGTGAATCGATAATGCCCCGTTCTTCGCCCGCAAAAGCATCACCTCTGCCACCATTCAAGAAATAGGTGACATGGGCATATTTCTCAGTTTCGGCACAATGAAACTGGCGCAGACCTGCGCAACTAATCACTTCAGCCAGGGTGGCGCGCGGTCGTTCCTGACGAAAGGCGAAAGGTAGGTGATACCATTCGTCATACTCGGTCATGCAGGTAACATTAAGTGGAGTGAAATCTCCCCGCTCAAAATGGGTAAACTCAGGCCGGTACAACGCAGCGGTAAGCTGCCGCGCCCGATCTTTACGGAAGTTGAAAAACACCACAACATCACCCCACTGAGTGGGCTCACCACCATTGATGACCGTCGGCAAAATAAATTCATCATTGATGTTAGCCGCATAAGCCGCATCGATGGCAGCTTTGGCGGTGTCGGCACTCGCTCCTTCCGCACGCACAATAGCCCGCCAGGCCTGTTCAATGCGATCCCAGCGATTATCACGATCCATGGCGTAATAACGTCCGCACACCGTGGCGACACTACCGCCAGCCGCCTGCAAAGCCGGCTCAATTTTTTGTAGATAATGCAACGCGGACCTGGGTGGTGTGTCGCGTCCATCAGTAAACATGTGCAATACCGGGCGCACGCCATTACGACGGCACAACTCCATCAGTGCGAGCAGGTGTGAAATATTGCTATGCACCCCACCATCCGACACAAGACCAGCCAGATGCAGCGGACGTTCGCTATTGCGTGCAGACTCGACAGCAGCAGTAAGTGCAGTATTATCAAAAAAGCTGGCATCGCTGATGGACTCATCAATGCGCACCAAATCCTGTTGCAGGATATCACCACAACCGATGGTGAGATGCCCCACCTCTGAATTTCCCATCTGTCCATCGGGCAATCCCACAGCAGCACCAGAAGCCTGCAACAAGGTATGCGGGTAACGGGAAAAGTAGTGATCAAGGCGTGGTGTATGCGCCTGAGCAACTGCATTGTTCAAGTTACTGGGGTTAATTCCGAAGCCATCAAGGATGACCAGTAACACTGGGCGGAGAGGAGGTTTTTCAGTCATATTCGGATATCCCGGCAAAGTCGGTAGCGCCCTCAAATCCAGAGGTTTCTAGGAGCCTGTCCGAGAATGAAAGTCGTCGCGAGGGAAAGCCATTTTGAGGCAGATTTTTCGTTCATTTGAGGCGAATAGTGGTTCTATTTAACGAAAATGAACGGAAAATATGACCAAAATGGCTTTTCCGCAGCAGACTTCTCATTCTCGGACAGGCTCCTAGGCTATCGGTTGGACAATGCCAAAGTTAAGCACAGCAGACAGATTATGCGACCTGCCAAAAATGGGCATGTACTCACTTCACCCCGGTATATACTGAGGGCCGTGAAAATCAGGAAAGGAGAAAGCCTAGACAATAGGCGGCATTATCGTAATGCTGACAAGCTATGTGTTGTAAACGCAAAGGCGCAAAGAATGCAAAGTTTTCTATTTTTCTTTGTGTCTTTTGCGTTACATACTCATTGGCTTTTTGGAAAGAGGCCTGATTTTCAAAATGTACAGTAACGATTCAACAAGAAAATCAACTAATGAGAATATCCCAATCCGTGGTTTGCAAGATCATGCCACGTACGGTTTCACGCAACCAGCCATCAAAAAAATCGATAGGATTGTAATCATCCGTTAACACGATAGCAGGTGTATCCACCGGAAAAGCAAACTGTCGTCCCAGGTTGCTCGACACCATGCGTTGTACGCTGGAATGCGTTTGAAAATTGGCACGCCCCGCCTGCAAGCTGCGCACAGGCCCTTGATAAGCCATGAGCACAATATTACCAATACCGGTCTCAGACTGTTGTTGATCAAAGGCTGGAAATACACCCACCTCATCAAATGCCGCACGTAATGTTTTGATGACCGAGGCCGTCATGTAGGTTTCTTTCTCCAGACTGCCAATCAAATTTACTGCCAGCACACCACCCGGCAGCAGGCGGTCACGCATCAGGGAAAGTGCCTCGACGCTCAGCAAATGAGCCGGTGTTACATCGCCATTAAAAACATCTAACACGATATAGTCATAACGTCGATCAGTGCTGTTTAAGTAATAACGCGCATCTTCGATAAACAAATCACCCGTGTGCTGAAAATTAAAATAGTTACGTGCAATATCAACAACAGCCGGGTTGATATCAACGACATCACAACTAATACCTTGTTGTTCATACCAAGTGGGGATGGCGCCCAGGCCCAGACCAACTACCAGACAACGTTTGCCTTCTGGCACCAGCATGTACGACAAAAACTGTATAAAATAATTATATTCATAGATGGACTGATTATCCGCCAGATCAATACCGCCTTGAATCATGCCGTCGATAATCATTTCCCGATAGCGCACCTTGCCATAGCTGTAATCCACCACCTTGATGTCACCGTAATAATTATCCACACGATGAACCAGATCCACCTGGGTACCATCAGCCATGGTGCGTGATACCGACGTTTGTGGCTGATAAAGCAAAAAGGGAAAAACCAGCACCAGCAGAGCCACCCAACGTCGCTGAAATGCGACAAAATAAATCACTGACAGAGAGATCAATAGTCCGCCAGCCAGCGCAAAAATCTGATCTACACTCAAATAGGCAATCAATACAAACCCAGTAAATACCGTACCAATCGTACTGCCAAGCGTTGACAAGGCATACAACCCCCCCACTACACGACCGATATTTTTCAATTTGGATGCAGTAAGTTTAACCAAATAGGGTGAAACACAACCAAGCAATAACAATACCGGCCCGAACAAAATCAGCGTGCTGGCAAAGGCGCCACCGCGCAAACCCAGCGGCAAACAGGCTTTGAGTACCGGGCTTTTTAACAGGGGAATCAACAAGACCAATAAACCGGCAGTAAAAATAATACCGTACAACACTTCCGCCCGCTCAAAACGATCGGACAACATGCCACCCAACGCATAGCCACCAGACAGCGCCAACAGGGTGACTGTAATCAATGAAGTCCAGACAAACAGGCTGACACCAAAAAATGGCCCCACCACGCGAGACCCCAGCACCTGGATCAGCATTACCAAAGCACCGCTGATCACCGCAGTGAAAAGTAAATAAATCAGAAGTGACCGGTGATGGCCAGTGTGTTGTGTATCAGTCATGTTCTGGTTACTTTCGGGTTGTCTTTATAATGGCGTTGATGGTAACAGAGCACGCAGCATGCCGCTAACACCTTTGGCCATCACCGACAGAAGGCCACATCAGCACCTATTGAAAGACCCAGCTCATGGGCTGCACTACCCTGATTAATCGCAATTTCCATCAGCCCATTGGCGTTTTCATAACAAAAAACCTGCCCCACAGCCACGTCACAAAAGGTATTTGCCCTCATAATAATCTGTTCACCAATCTTCAAGCTGTCTGTTGGAGCAACACTGCTGGCACGTAGGCCAGTGATCGCATTACCATAATGGTCGATAAAAATTATTTCGGATAAATCATTAGCCACAGTGAATGATACTGGCCAGTCTATCGGCACACCCGGCGGCATTTCACCGTGAGCCAGACGGGCAGCCACCGGCGCAAACAGATCACGGCCATGAAAGCTATTACTCAAATTTTCCGGCTGCCAAGTAATTTCCCAACACGTAACATCTTCCTGTGCCGCCATTGCCCGTGCGACCAGTACATCAAACAGGCCATTTGCCGGTCCCACATACCAACGCCCTACGATATTGATAGCAATGGCTTTACGCTGCGCGTCACCAACGCCGGGGTCCACCACACCAAGCAGAATACTGTCGACAGGAAATGCAGACATGTATGCAGCTAACAAATGTGCCGATGCCGGCGCATTAAAACGTGGTGCATTATGTAACAGATCAATGATCGGGATTTCTGGTGCCTGCTGCACGAGCACTGCCTTCATCTGCCCTACGTAAGGGCCGTCATTGCCAAAATCAGTAAATAACACAATCATTTCAACGATTATCCTTGGCTAAAACCGTTGGTGATAAATAGCTGTTTTGTAATTAGCAGGTTTCTTCATCATCCTCAGCAACCTGGAATTATATACCCGTGACGTTATGGATTTAGGTTTAAGTGTGCGTCATATTTGCTTCATGGCAAGGCGAAATGACGCGTAATAGTCACTCTATTGCAAGGAATTTCAACGCAGCCATGGAGGAAATAGGGCGTACAATTAGACCTAAATCCATAACGCCACGGGTATATTATTCGTAATACGCGTCATCCTGCCATTTTGCTGGATTGGTTTTTATGTATTCCGATATATTCAAGTAAGATTTTTCATCACGAATGATGTGTTCATAATAATTACGTTGCCATAATTTTTTATCAAATCGTGGCCAATGATTTCGTTTCACGCCACGAATATATTCATTCGTGGTTATCGATTTAAATACACCAATAATGTTGCCAACCGTAGGGGCAATCCCTTGTGGTTGCCCTGGTTGTGGCTGCCCCACGTTTTGGGCACCCACAAGGGGTGCCCCTACGATTTTGATGATTCCATGGAAATGATTTGGCATTACAATACATTCACCGAAATCAATGCCTGTAAATCGTTGCGTTAAATCCAGCCATTGCGTTTCAATCATTTGCCCTGCATCATTCAAATTCATTTCATCATCTTTAATGTTCCCAAACAAACATAATCGGTTCTGTATACAAATGGTGATGAAATACAATCCCTCTTGTGAATAATCATAACTCTTTAACCGTATAGAACAACGGTGATGTGTATCAGGATTGTATTTCATCAAGCAAATAACGAGTGGGGTCCTCAATACCTGCATCTGCAAAACCAATCGCACGCAGGCGACAGGAGTCACAATGTCCACAAGCGCGACCTTCTGCATCTGCGGAATAACATGAAATAGTGGAGGAATAATTCACTCCTAACTTCAAACCTTTGCGAATAATGTCCGCCTTGCTGAGATGAATCAGGGGGGTGTGGATTTTCGCGGCATGGCCTTCAATACCTGTTCTGGTCGCCAATGCCGACATGGTCTGATAGGCAGCAATGTATTCTGGCCGACAATCCGGGTAACCTGAATAATCCACGGCATTAACGCCAATATAGATATGCCGAGCCTCCAGCACTTCCGCCCAAGCCAGTGCATAGGATAAAAACAGGGTGTTACGTGCTGGTACGTAGGTAACGGGAATACCATCGTCTGGTGTATCCGACACGTCAGGCACGGCAATTTTGTCATCTGTCAATGCCGAGCCACCGATGCCTCGTAAATCCAACGAGATAACCCGATGCTCTTCTGCTCCCAGGCTTTTTGCCAGTGCCGCTGCTGCAATCAATTCAGACTTGTGCCGCTGACCATAATCAAAACTCAGTGCATAACACAATAGGCCTTTATTTCTTGCCATGGCCAGAGTGGTTGCCGAGTCCAGGCCACCAGACACCAATACCACGGCCTTTTCTGATGTTGTACTCACAGCCACATTTATCGCCCCGGCTCGTTATCCCAAAGAATTTTATGCAATTGTAATTGAAAACGAATCTGTAGTTTGTCTTCAAGAATCCAGGCTGCCAACGTTTTTGCTTCCATTTGCTCGTGGCTGGGAGAAAACAAAATCTCGCAACACGACAATAATTGATATTGTTTCAGTATCTGCTTTGCCCAGTCGTAATCATTCCGGTCACACAATACAAATTTGATTTGATCCTGAGACGACAAGTGCTCAATGTTTTGCCAGAGATTTTTATCGACTTCACCAGAGCCGGGAGTCTTGATGTCCATTACTTTCACAACACGGACATCCACCGCAGAAACATCCAGTGCGCCACTGGTTTCCAGCGACACCACATAACCTGCATCACACAAATGTGTTAACAAGTCCACGCACAATTTCTGTGCCAATGGTTCACCGCCAGTTACCGTAATGTGCCGTGTTTCATAGGTGGCAATCTGGGCCAGAATAGCATCCAGTGTTATCCATTGTCCGCCTTGAAATGCATAGCTTGTGTCGCAGTAACCACAACGCAATGGGCAGCCTGTGAGCCGAACAAATACCGTGGGATAACCCACGCTGCGTGATTCACCCTGCAAGGATAAAAAAATCTCACTAATACGCAGCTGACCGGCATGCTCTTCCATTGGAAGTTTTTTTGGAACAGCGGAGGTATCGGCGCACATGATATAGGAAACTTCTGATTTTTTACTGAAATTCGGTGATCACCGAAAAGTATGATATTTGAAATCGTTTACATTAAACACTACATTGCAAAACAACTATTGATGCTGCTTCAAGTCCTGTAACCGTTTCTGTGCCAAACGAGCCGCCGTGGTGTTTGGATAATTCATCACAACCTTATTCAGCGACATTCGTGCATTATCGTTTTGACCCAGCTCTTGAAAGGTGTATCCCATTTTCAGCAACGCATCGGCACGTTTAGGGCTGGTTGGGTGATTCTTTACCACTTTGTCAAATTCGCTTAACGCTACCGCAAAATTCCGCTGCACATAATTGGCTTCGCCTAACCAATATTGGGCATTGTCCACAAACCGTCCTTGGGGATAGCTATGCACAAACGCTTTGAACGCAGCCACCGCCAGATCATAACGTCCTTCTTTGAGCAGGTTAAACGCACGTTCATAAGCTGCACGCTCTTCCTGTGCATCAGCACTTGTAGGTGATGCCGTGCCCTGCGTTGCTGCTTCGGGCATTGCCCCACCCGGCATTGCTCCGGCAGCGGATGTTATTGGTGCCGCCGATAAACTTGCGCGCGCAGCCTCCAGATCACGTAGACGCCGGTCAATGTCCAGATACAAATCACGTTGCCGTTTTTTCAACTGCTCCATGCTGTGCACCTGCTCTTCCATTTGGCCCAACATTTGCTGGACTTCATTTTGCAAGCTGTCGATGCGGGTCATCAACTCTACCAGTGTTTGGTTTTCCAACAGGCGTTCCAGCCGTTGCAACCGTTTTTCCAGACTATCGGCTACCGAAACGGAAACACCCGGTTCTCCAGACGCCTCAATGACCGGCGCCGGCTTGCGCGCCATGACATCAGAAACGAAAGATGGCGCGGCCAAAATGACCAGCGCCATACTGGCGTACTTAATCGATGAAGGTCTGAAAGAGTGCGTCACAAGATACCCGTTTTTTCAAACATTTCGCTCAAACACAGAATAGCTTAACGATTGTAAATAAACTCAACACGACGATTCAGCGCCAGAGAGTCTTCATCGTGTCCCAGTGCAGCAGGACGCTCTTCTCCATAGCTAACCACACGAACCTGACTGGCTGAAGCACCTTGCAGGGCTAGCATACGATGTACGGCGTTGGCACGACGTTCACCCAAAGCGATGTTGTATTCACGGGTACCACGCTCATCGGCATGGCCTTCCAGAGTAACCGACATGTTGCTGTTGTTGGCTAGATATTCGGCATGGGCCTGAATGATCGCCCGAAAGTCACTTTTGATATCACTCTGGTCGAAATCAAAGTAGACCACACGTTTTGCCAGCAGGCTACTGGGATCATCCAAGGGATCGCCGCTAAAACTATCCGCTTGTTGTTGCTCGCCCATGTCTTCACCACTGGCCGCATCACCAGAACCAACACCACTGGTGGTTGCCGATGAACCTTGGTCACTGGTGGATGAAGATGAACTCACACCCGTGTCAATTTCTTCTTCCACTTCACCAGAAGTGCCACATCCCAGCAGCATCAGTGCGGGTAACATTGCAAGCACAGTCTTGGTCCATAATTTCATAGCTGACTCCCTCAAATTATTCAAACGAATTTAGTAAATTGATAACGCATTTTGTTGCATTTTTTCTTGCGACTTTCATTCTGGAAAGGGTGACCACGCAGGCTCCCGCACATCACCTTCCGGGACGGTCAGCCGCTGATGGATATTGCCATCCACAGAAACCGCCTTCAAAATTCCACGCCTACCCACGCTGGCGGCATAAATAATCATGCCACCATTGGGTGCAAAACTGGGCGACTCATCCAATGAGCCGTCCGTTAGCACACGCAGATTACCACTCTTCAGATCCATCACCGCGACTCGATACTTGCCATCCACTCGGTGAATCATGGCCACGCTTTTACCATCCTGGGATACAGATGCCTTGGCATTGTATTTGCCCTCGAAGGTCAGGCGTTTCGCCTTCCCGCCGTTGGATGGCACCTGATAAAGCTGCGGTCGACCACCACGATCCGAGGTAAAAATAATTGTCTTGCCGTCCGGCGTCCATGTAGGCTCGGTATCAATTGCCCAGTGACGCGTTAAGCGCCGCTGTTTTTTGCTGGTCAAGTCTATGACATATATCTCAGGGTTACCATCCTTGGAAAGGGTCACCGCCAAAGATTTGCCATCCGGCGACCACGAGGGGGCACCATTAATGCCTTTATGCGACGAAACCTTGTCCCGATGCCCGCTGGCTCTATTTTGCACAAATACGATTTGGTGACCATTGTCCTCCAACGAGGAATAAGCGATACGGGTTCCGTCTGGCGACCATGACGGTGACAGAATCGGTTCACGTGAACGCATCATTGACTGCGGGCCATAACCATCGGCATCAGCAATCCACAGCGAGTATCGTCGTGCATTACCCACACCTGCTGCTGTGACATAGGCCACACTTGTGGTAAATGCTCCGCGTTCACCAGTGAGTTTTTCATAAATAATATCACTGACCTGATGCGCAACACGACGCAGATTATTGCCGCTGGCAGACAAACTGAATCCTTCCAACTGTTTACCCTTGAACACATCGAACAATCGAAAGCGGATTTTGTAACGATCCGCCCCCATGTATTGCAAAGTACCCACCACCAGGTTTTCACTCTGAAAAATGCGCCAGTTGGAAAAATTGATCTGAGAGTCGGCATTTGGCCGGGCCAGCATATCCTTAGGTGGCAAAGGATCAAAACGTCCGGTGCGCGCCAAATCAGCACTGATGATGGCCGCCATATCAACAGGTGCCGTTTTGGGTGCTGCCAGTGACGCTGGCATTTGTGGGTTTTGCGGTGGAACTTCCCAGGCAAAAGGCACGATAGAGACCGGTAATGCCCCTTCAACGCCTTGGGTGATTTCAATATTTAACACCGCATGCACTGTTCCGGCCAGCAACAATAAGTAGAAACCTGAGACCGTATTAATAAGCAACTTTATTTTACACATTCGGATATTCAAACTTTCCTAGGTTTATTTTTTAGGTTTGAAGCTAAACAAAATTTCCCGCACAAACAACGCGGGGTCCGAAGGTCGCGGTAACGGTGATGCCTTATACACCGCCGCTTCCACTGAGCGCCGGAAAACATCGTCACCCACACATTGGGTGACCGTAACGTTAATGACCTCGCCACCCGGAATCTGGCTCACCGCCACTTTACATGACGAGTTCTGTCCGGCACTGGCAGGACGAATCCAGTTTCGCTCCACCTTGTTTCTGATATCAGCAATGTAACGACCCCGTAATGAGTCCAGTCGTTTCTGAGTAGCCGCATCCATACGTTGTTGCTCGGCGGCAAATTCGGCACGTCGTGCAGCGGCTTCGGCATCACGCCGACGTTTTTCGTCGAGCATTTTACGTTTGGCAGCCGCATCCGCCAAGCGTTTCTCTTCGGCAATACGTTTTTTTTCTAATGCTGCCTGTTCGGTTTTCAGGCGTTCTACTTCTTTTTTCTTTTCGGCCTGTTCTGCAGCAATGCGTTTTTCTTCAGCCTTGCGTTCTGTTTGCAGCTTCTTCTGACGTTTCTTTTCGGCTTCACGCTCTTTGCGCAGTTTAGCCAAGCGTTTCTCTTCACGCTTGCGCTTTGCCTCTGCCTCACGTGCCTGTTTATCCAGTTTATTTTGTTTCGATTTTTCCTGTTTGTCTTTTTTCGCTTCAGCCTTTTTCAGCTTTTCCACTTCAGCAAGAATTTTGGATTCATCCACTGCTACGGCTTTGACAATATTCACTTCAGGTTGCGCTGGTGTGGGCACATCTGTCCATTCCAGACTGACAAATAGCACGCCCCCCAGAATGACATGCACCAGGATGGCGTACACCATGGCTAGTGGGTTTTTGAGGATCTCTTTTAACAGGGCTCTCACAATTCAGCGTCTTGTTTTTATTGGTTATTGCTATTTAATGTCTTCAGGTGCCTGGGTAATCAAACCCACACTGGGCGCACCGGCTTTTTGCAGCAACGCCATGGCCACCACCACTTTGCCGTATTCCACTTGCGTATCACCACGTACCATAATCGGGGTTTTAGGACGATGGCGCAGCACGGCGGCTACCTTGGTCACTAGCATCTGGTGGTCAATGGGATCATCAGGCTTGTCACCCACACTGAGGTAATAATCACCACTGGCCGTCACTGTTACCACCAGCGGCTCATCGGTTTCACCCCCCATGGGCTCGGTATTGGCCTGAGGTAACTCTACCGCAACACCTTGAGTCAGCAGTGGCGCTGTAATCATAAAAATCACCAACAACACCAGCATCACGTCGATATAGGGCACCACGTTGATTTCCGACATGGGTTTACGGCGAATTCTTTTCGGCGGGACCGCCATTTATTTATGCGCCTGTCGTTGCAGAATACTGGCAAATTCTTCCGAAAAAGCGTCATAGCGACTGATCAACCGTTCCAGTTCAGTACTAAAACGGTTATAGGCAATAACAGCCGGAATCGCCGCAAACAGGCCCATAGCCGTCGCTACCAAAGCTTCGGCAATACCCGGTGCCACCATGGCGATGGTCGCCTGTTTGACGTTACCCAGGGCACGGAAGGAGTTCATGATACCCCACACTGTACCGAACAAGCCGATGTATGGACTGGTAGAACCCACCGTCGCCAAAAATGGCAAATGCAGTTCCAGCTTGTCGGTTTCCCGCGATAGAGCCACACGCATAGCACGTTGTGCACCTTCCAGCACGGCCATAGGATCAACACTTTCTTGTTTGCGCAGCCGCGCAAATTCCTTGAACCCTGCTTCAAAAATAACCGCCATGCCTGCATTGCCGTGGCGGCCAGAGGTCACTTGGTTGTAGAGATTGGCAAGGTCGCCACCAGACCAGAATTTTTCTTCAAACTCTTCAGCTTCGACACGCGCCTTGGATAACATCCGACGTTTCTGAAAAATCACATTCCAGGAAAACAGCGACGTAACAAGTAGAAGTAACATCACCAATTGTACCAGCACGCTGGCATTGGTGATTAACGAAAGAATCGATAGATCAGTCGCCACCAAAAATCTCCTGTCGGATGGAGGCAGGAATGACGCGCGGCTTTAAACTGTTGGCATCCAGGCAGACAATCTTAATTCGCCCCTGGCATAACAATAAGTCGCTTTCCACTTTGTCATCCTCCTCGTTGGTTGTTAAATTCACCGCCTGCTCGAAGGTCAGACTGGCCTTGCTGACCTCCATCACGCTTGCGCTAACGGAAAGCAGCTGATTAAACCGGGCAGGCTTGAGATAATCCAGTTGTGCCGAACGCACCGCAAACATCAGTCCTTCCTGCCCCATCAGAACATCCTGTTCCACGCCTCGTGCCCGCAACCATTCGGTGCGTGCCCGTTCCATAAATTTCAGATAGTTGGCGTAGTAGACCACTCCGCCATGGTCAGTGTCCTCGTAATAGACCCTCACTGGCCAGGAAAATTCAGCCATTCAATTCAACCATAACAAGCAACAATGCAGGATAAACAGGCACTGTCGCCACTCGGCCTGTTAAACGTTTGCAAGCCGGTTTTGTATCCATCTCTTTCACGAAACGGCGCATTATGCAGGTTCAGAGCCTGAGAAGAAATCCCCTTTTGGCTCATCACGAATGGGCACCGGCAAGCCAAAGTGCAAATAGGCATTGCGCGTTGCCACTCGACCACGCGGCGAGCGCATCAGGAAACCCTGTTGAATCAGATAAGGCTCCAGCACATCTTCAATGGTGCCACGCTCTTCACCAATGGCCGCAGCAAGGTTATCCACACCCACCGGACCGCCATCAAATTTTTCAATCACCGCCAACATCAGCTTACGATCCAACATGTCAAAGCCATTTTCGTCCACGTCCAGCAAATCCAGTGCCCGGGATGCCACCTCCGTCGTAATCTGGCCATCGGCCTTCACCTCGGCATAATCTCGAACCCGACGTAATAGGCGATTGGCGATACGCGGTGTGCCGCGAGCCCGTTTAGCAAGCTCACCCGCCCCCCCGTTGTCCAGCGGCACGCCAAGAATACCCGCTGCACGTTGCACGATATGCGCAAGATCAGGAATCGAATAAAACTCCAACCGCTGCACAATGCCGAAGCGATCACGTAGCGGCGAGGTAAGCAAACCGGCACGGGTCGTCGCACCCACCAGCGTAAACGGTGGCAGATCCAGCTTTACCGAGCGCGCAGCCGGGCCTTCGCCGATCATAATATCCAGTTGGTAATCTTCCATTGCCGGATACAATACCTCCTCCACCACGGGCGAAAGACGGTGGATTTCATCCACGAACAGTACATCATGCGGTTCCAGGTTGGTGAGCAAAGCAGCAAGATCACCGGGACGCTCCAGCACTGGTCCAGAAGTGTGGCGCATGCTGACCCCCATCTCCGTGGCAATGATATGTGCAAGCGTCGTTTTGCCCAGTCCGGGCGGCCCAAAAATCAGCGTATGGTCCAGTGCCTCGCTACGCGCACGGGCGGCAGAAACAAAAATTTCCATTTGTTCTTTAACCGCTGGCTGACCGACATAGTCTGCCAGTTTAGCAGGCCGAATAGCTCGATCCTGCGCTTCTTCGCGGTCATCACGAACCGTGGCAGTGGGCGTAATAAGGCGGTCGGTCTCAATCATGGAGAGGGAGTGTACTACAGCAATGGTGGCAATGCCCTGCCCGGCCTTTTCTGTTCCACTGCCCTTAAACCTAGAAACCTCAGTTGGATCACGAAAGTCCGCGCAAGCTCTTGGCGCACCTAACAAAGCAGAAAAACGTCTCATCACCAATAAGGTGACCACGAATTTTTCTGCTTCACTATGCACACCAATATCTTACACGGCTCTTTCGCGCCCAACTGAGGTTTCTAGGTTAAACGAAGCCGCTATTGAAAAGGAGTAAAGCGACCACTCGGCACTTGCTTAGCTGGAGGCGCTTTACTGTTTAATAAAACGCTCGATATGTCGCACAGCGCGCCCGACCCCATCCTCAGCTTCCATACACTGCGCCAACACCCGTGATTTTTCTATCATTGTGTGGTTGCCCGCATCCTTTAACATTTTTGTGAATGTAGGCGTGTCGATTTTTATCATCGATTTTGGCTTTGGAGCAACACCGATTTGAGCCAGACGGTGCGCCCAAAAAAACTGATCGCCCGAAAATGGGATAATCAGGGAAGGGATTCCTGCTTTGGTTGCGGCATGGCTTGTGCCAGCTCCTCCATGGTGAATGACCAATGAGACACGAGGAAATAACCAATCATGAGGGATATTGCCTATGATGAATGTCTCTGCTGGCAACAAAGATGCATCATATTCGCTCCAGCCAGGTGCATAAATCACTCGCCGTCCCGCCAGAGCGGGTGAAAGAATCGTTAATAGTCTTTTTGAATCAAAGCCGGACATACTTCCAAACCCCACATAAACAGGTGGCTCCCCTCCGTTCAAAAAATCGGTCAACGCCTGTTCCGGGGACCATGAGCAATCAGGTTGATACCATGCGCCACACATCTGCCATGCCTCAGGCCAATCTTGTGGTTGGGAAAGCAGGCAGGGGGAAATACCGTAGGCAATAGGATAACCGGACCATGCTTTTCTGCGCGGAGATTGGCCGCAAACGTCCTTTCTTGCTTCATTTATTGAGCGGCGAAACAAGTGCCACAAAATACCCATCATTGTTTTATGGGAAAAATAGTTTAACCAGCCAGGGAGGGGCAAAGGCGGTATCAGTGAAGACGGAAATTCTTTGGTCGGGGATACCGGAAAAAGCCCGGCACCGATTACCGGTTTATTCAGGTACTCCGCTACTGACAAGGCAACGTAACCAGCAAACCCGGAAAAAATAATTCCATCGCAGTTTTGGGCTGCTGATAACAGGGAGCTCATCCACGACCTGGTATTTACAGTCGCAAAATTGGCACAAGCCTTGGCCATTGAACCAGGATTCCCTCCCTCATTCATAAGCCGATGTAACGGGCCTCCGGGTTGTACGGTTGCTTTCATGTCACCGTCAAGCGCCTGAAAGGGAATGCCTGAGCGATTGGCAAAACACTCGATTGAGCGCTCACCCAGAAACAGCACATCATGACCCGCATTTTGCAGACCGCAACATAATGCGACGAGTGGTCTGTTATCGCCTTCACTGCCATAAGTAATAACGGTCAGTTTCATAGCCCTTCCTCAGTGATGTTGCAGCAGGCTGAAATTATCCTACATACGGACTGTTTTCACTTGTACGGATGCGACACTCCGGGTTAATGATCTTTCCAAGCTCACGAAATGGCCAATATGACGGGTCGCAAATCAGACGACGACGAAACTCCAGAGGGGAAACGCCACACAATTCCCGAAAATCCCGACACATGTGAGCATGATCGAAGTAATTAGCATTATGAGCGATTTCAGCAATGTTGGAATCATTTGAAAACAGAGTCAGCGAAACCAGCGCCCTGGTCGCTCTGTCCAGGCGTCGCCAATCCCTGAGTGTTACCCCATAACTGGCCTGGAATCGCCTTTCCAATTGGCGCACACTTAAACCCTCAAGAGCAGCTACTGCCTTAGTGGGCTGGTGGATAAACTCAGGTTTAATGCGCAAAGGTTTTGCCTTCCTTCGCTGTTGCATATTTTGCGCAACCAATCCCATGAGTCGCAGCTCTGTTTGTTTAATCGCTTCGTCTATACAAGGTGCGTCTACAACATCTGCCGCCAACATGGCTAATTGCGGACATAATAAATCCGCCAACGGTATACAATGATGAGAGAATTCTGACACAGGTAGGGAGATGATATGTTCCAGCATTGAGGGTCTGAAATGCACGGAAATAATTTCTGTGTATGCATTCGCATATGAATGACGGGGGTAAAGAAAGGGGCCTTCAATGTAGGCCGGGAGAGACGGCCCTGGCGGTAGGTTCCCATGATGAAACCATACTTCCCCTCGCCTGAACACAACGAGTGTTGGCGTTGATGTTGCGGATAAATAGGTTGCCTGCCCGTGTGCGAGCCTGGTCACCCTATAATGTGAAATATAAGGTGCTAACAGATTAGCGGGAGCAATGAGCATAAAGTTGTCACTATTTATCAGAGGATCGATATTGACTGAGCGAAATACCGGGAAGGGTTTCCGGCATATACCCATAGTGTTTGAGATTCAGGCAGCAAGTCTGCCTCATATCCATTTCATGATCAGGCAAAATGACAAAGAGGGCGTGTAATGACGAGCTGAATCTCAATCGCCGCAAATAGTGTACGTCAGAATTGCTTATAGACACAGGTATGAAATCAGCCCCGCCTTATAACCCCAAATTAATCATCGACACTGCTGCCGAAGGAATTCACACCATGCCTCATATTTTACTGCCGCCGGTTTTATCGCTGACAAGTGTTGTCCTGCTGCTTGCCAGCCTCGCTGCCTGTGATACCGGCACTCCATCAATGCCGCCCGATGACACCTCCCCGACAACACCTGTTCCTTATGAAGCCACTCTGGTGACCGCTTGCAACAGCTGCCACGGCATCGACGGCATCGGTAACAAACCCGACGTACCCTTTATTGCTGGTCAGCACGCAACATATCTGGAATCCTCTATGCGTGCTTACCTGATTGGTGACCGCCAGCACAAAATCATGCGTGCTGCGGTGTTTGACCTTGAAGTCAGCGAACGCCAACAACTGGCCGAACATTTCGCCCAACTGGATTCCGTCTGGAAAAACCAAGCAAACAGACCACGACACGTCAACAGAGCCAATAAAATACGTAACATCCGCGCAGGCCAAACCCTGTCTCGCCCTTGTGCGGGATGCCACGGTAGTGATGGCAACAGCAGCAACGTTGGTGTACCGAGTCTGGCAGGACTGCAACCCGAATATTTTATTCCCGCACTGGAAAGTTATTTGCAGGGTAAGCGCCAAGGCGAAGCCATTATGAAAAATTTTAAGTTGAGCCTCAATCAGCGTGACATCAAACAACTCGCTGCTTTTTTTGCGGCGCAAAAACGACAACACTCACCGCTGGGCAAACACCTCAAGGCCAGTGATGCCAGCGACTCACTCGCCCGTCATTGCCTGGGCTGTCATGGCAGTGACGGCAACAGCACACACCCGGCCATACCCTCTCTGGCCGGTCAAAATGCCTCCTACTTAATCAAAGCCATGCAAACCTACCGAGATAAAAAACGCCAGAATAAAATGATGGCGGATGTTGCCCAAGGGCTCAGTGATGAAGCCATTCGCCGCAACGCCATTTATTTTGCCACTCGTACTCCCATTACCCAGACAAACCAGAGGGTAAACCAAAGTACAGTGCAAAATGGCGCGATGACATTCAACCCCATGGCCGATGGCGAACAACTCGCCGTTTCCTGCAACGGCTGTCACGGCGATAAGGGCAACAGCAACACACCAGGCACTCCACGGCTTGCAGGTCTCTCCAGAGACTATCTGCAAATCGCCATCACGCACTACCGGGACAACAAACGGCAACACACGATAATGCAGTTACTCACTCATTATCTCAGTGATACCGACATCGAAAAACTGGCGCTGTACTACGCCAGTCAAATACCGGCCAGCCCGACACAAGCCGTCAAAAACGAACAAACAAACACAAACGCAGAACTTGCCAGCACCTGTGCAGGCTGCCATGGCGAAGACGGCAACAGCCAAAAAGGCGACACACCCAGCTTAGCCGGGCAGGATGCCAACTACATTGTGGACGCCCTGCATGCCTATAAAAATGACACGCGCCAACACGATGAGATGAAAAATGCCGTTCTGGCACTGGACAAAAAAACCATGCGCGAACTGGCTAATTATTATTCTCGGTTAACGCCAAAAAAATCGGCCGTGCGCGTTATGGAAGCACCAAAAGCCCTTGCACAAAAATGTGATCGTTGCCATGGAGAAAGCGGTGGTAAACCCGACGCCGACAAACCACGCATCGCTGGCCAGCGTCAGGCTTATCTGGTCAAGGCATTAATCGCCTACCGAGACAAGGAACGTCAGAATTCAATGATGTACAACATGGTGGCAGAACTCAGCCTCGTCGAAATTGAAGCCATAGCAAACTATTATTCTCTCCGATAACACATCAAAAAATATGGAACTCGGAAAGAATAAACTGATCGAAGTGCTTATTTTAGGAGTGGGTAAATAATGATAAATCGTTTTCTCTCTGTTTCACTGGCGACATTGTTGGTATGGAGTGTTGTACTGTTAAGTGGTTGTTCCAGCTCAAGTGAACCGCCACGTACGATGGGAGAGCTGACAAAGCTTGAGCTTATCGATGTGGTGCTAGGTACAGGTGCTGCGGCGCGCTCAGGTCAGTCGGTGACGGTGCATTATAGTGGTTGGCTTTATGATGAAACCGCTGTCGATAAAAAGGGCGCGAAGTTTGATAGCTCGATTGATCGGGATAAGCCATTTGAGTTTCCGCTTGGTGCAGGGCGAGTGATTAAAGGTTGGGATCAAGGAGTGGCTGGCATGAAGGTCGGTGGGCAACGTACCCTAATGATTCCCCCTGACTTTGGTTATGGTGCCCGTGGTGCAGGTAGTGCGATACCCGCTAATGCCTCACTGGTGTTTGAAGTAAAATTGCTTGAAGTTGAGTAAATAAAAATGAATAGGCGTACTTTTTTATGTGGCCTCAGTGCTTCTGCTGGAATCATCTATCTGCCCACACTTTCGGCATCGATTGCGGTTACCCCATCTGAGGCGGCTGGGCCTTTTTACCCTGTTGTTTATCCAAAAGATCGTGATTTTGATTTAACCCAGGTTAGCGCTAGTAAAGGGCATGCACTGGGTGAGATGATTATGCTTCAGGGTGTGGTGAGCGATACCGAGGGAATGCCGATTGAGGATGCAATAGTTGAGCTGTGGCAAGCTAATGCCGCGGGGCGTTATCGGCACCCCAGCGATAAAAGTCATGCCCCGTTGGATGCCAACTTTCAGGGGTGGGCGATGGTAAAGAGCGGTGTTAAAGGTGGATTTAAGTTTAAGACGGTGATACCCGGTAGCTATCAAGCGAACCCACTCTGGACTCGTCCTCCACATATCCATTTCAAAATTTCCAAACCAGGTTATCAAGAACTGGTGAGCCAGATGTATTTTCCTGATCACCCCTTAAACGATAGCGATTTATTGTTAGCGCGTCACAGTACGGAAGATCAGCAACGCATGATCGCTAAACGTCACAATGAAGGTTTTTTTCATCACACTATAGTGCTTGCCAAGGTTGCTCTTTAAACTGCACGCACTATCCAATGGTGAAGAGAAATAACGCCCTTTCCATAAACTCTTGAATTTTTGCACTCGATTGAGGATAGTCTTTAACTGCATCCTGGTTCCTTTGTAGAGATAAATATTGGTTCGCACTAACATTTTCTCAAAAGGTCTCGGGATGTACTACGCTTCTACATCCATTTTTACTCGACTTTCAGTGATTTATACCCACAAACTCTGCTGAAGAGCCGGAAAATTAGACATGACCCCATAGGGCTTCACACAAACCTTCGAAGAACCCTATAAGAATATGCAAGCGACAAAAGCACGCCCTGATCTATGGCGGCATTCAAGACTATAAACCAAACTTATAAAAGTTGAAAAGTCATTGAATACTGGAAGGATTAATCTTCATCGTCTTTCTCCGGCTTTCTCGTGATCATCTTCCTCATGCGATTCAAACAACCAATCAAATGCGTCGGTGAGGACCTCCTGCAGCCTGGGTATGCCATTGATATCGTTGAACCCGTGATCAAGTCCTTCATACTCGCGGTATACTAGGTTTTTTTTGCCCAAATCATCAAATGCATCAATTGTCTGATACACGGAGTCGACGGGGTCGTTGGTATCTTCAGTACCATGTGCCATATATATCGGTATATTCAAATCAACCAACCTGTTTAATGGTCGAATATCGAGCATGGATGCGAATAGTTTGTAGGTTTCCTGAAAGACTGAACCCAGTTCAGGATCACTGCCGAGTAGTTGGTTAGGAGTTGGATTATTTCTTATTTCATCAAATAATGACTTGAATTGTTGCAATACCATATCGATCTCATACTCAGGTCTACCATTTTTACGCATGGAATCGGCAACACCAAACGGGATGGCTTCGGCCAACGTCATACCGCCACCGGCAACAAGCATGACAACTTTTTTCGTTTCAGGAATAATTGAAGCTAGGACGGCCGCCAAACTACCACCTTCCGAGCCGCCCATCAGATAGAGTTTGCCGTTCCACCAGCTTGCGCTATTACGAAGGGACTGTATGATTCGGGTATAGTCATATACGCGCTGATGAAAAGTATGATGTTGACGGTATTCATCAGAGCAGTAACCAATATTATCGAGATTAACACCAATTTTCTCTGCCATAAGAACAGCAACCCGGTTTTTGCTCTGACGATTCCACTTTTCTTCCCAGGCAAACAGCCTGTCTCTCGAGGGGAGGCAACCCGAACCTTGAAGCATCAGTAGTATCCCGGTCTTGCCTTTTGAGTTTACTGGTCGTTTGATGTAGGCATCAATAAATGTGTCATTAAGTCGTTTGATCTTCAGGTGTTCAATCTCTTGATCAGAATCGGCATGGCATACTCCGAAAACAAAAAAATACAATGAACTAAAAATAAGGATTAATACATTTTTCGAGTGTTTCATCTGTCTTCCTTCTACTGTTGTAGTGAGTTGAAAATTATTTGTTCCGATTGGACGAGGCGTTAATGTCTTTTCCGGCATTAAAACGTATACGAAAGGCCGATCATGCCACGTGCCTGATCAACGGAACTCTCGTCTTTCACGATCGGGCTGTTAGCGACATCATTCATCAGTCGCCCAGTTGTCCTTCGAGCATCCAGCTGGGAGTCAACCCGTACAGGGTGTTGATTTGAACCTCGATGTCCTTGAGACCGGCTTTACTTTCAAATGGCGTTAAACCGGTTGCGGCGGCTTGTGAAGCTCTGACACTGAAATAACCCTGCATGTAGTCATCATCTACCCAGTTTGTGGAAACACCTGAGAGATGGTCAATTTGTTACTGATTTGTGAGATGTGGAGGACATCAAGCCCGACCAGAAGACCGTCTACCTCATCGCCCACATCCTGAGGTGAAAAGCGGATATTGCTTGACCAGGAATCGGCATTGAACTCAATAAACCCGCCGACGGCGGCACTTCGGTCAATGTTACCGAGTCCATTGAGCGTATCACTGTCACTTTCATCACGCTCACCATGAAGCTGGACCAATGGTCCGGCAAAAAGCTGTATTTGAGGTTCTGAGGAGACTGCGTAAGCGAAGTGGAAAATTGTGAGACCGGCACTGATAGTTCGCGGTTGTTTAGTTGCATCGTTGTCGATCAGGCTGTCCTGAGAAAAGGCAGGCGTCAGTGAGCTAATTACTGTACTCGTGATCCCGACAATGAAACTGTGCTGAATCTTCATGTTGTGCATTCCATTGGGAACTATTTTTGTAAATCGCGATTATAGATAAATATTTATTGTAAAACAATAAATATTTATCGAAAAAAGTATATGGCCCACAATGAATGGGCTAGGAAAATAAGGGCGAAAATAAGGGTAGAGTAGAGGGCAGGCTTAATCATCTGTAGAAACGGTCTATCTGTTTTCGCCCCTTTCGTCTGGCGGTGCCTCAATAACCATTTCATGGATAACTTCACCAGCCCTCCCTCATCAAACCGTGCATACGGTTTTCCCGTACACGGCTTTCCGATGTTTTTCATGCCAAGGCATGCGCCCTCTTCCAGGGAGCTGTCGTCGGAAGTTTAAACAAGCCATGGCGCTCATACAGCACGCTGTTGGGAAATCTTGTATATCCAAAATATCGGATCTTCACCTTATGGCGTTTGCGTAAATGGGTTCGCAAACGCTCCTCCGCATGCCACCTCACATCACCAAACACTTTTGTGCTGTTACGGTAATCAAAGTAGCCTGACCAACCGCGCAGTGACTGATTCAGTCGCTGGACAACGGTTGGAAGAGGTATGGGCGTAAGTTTCCTACCGGTGAGTTCAGTCAGCTTGGCTTTGATTCGCTTTACTGCTCGCCTGCCCGGCTGCACATGAGGATAATACTTGCCACTGTGCGGGCTGCGCCTCATTCGGATTTCATACCCGAGAAAGTCGAAACCCTGCGTCCATGCATTGACGGTTTGCGTCTTCGTCTCATTCAGCTTCAAACCAAGACGCTCCAGCAAATACTTCAACGTGGACAGTGGCCTTTCCGTACCCTTTGCACACAACAACACCATATCATCAGCATAGCGCACCAATCGGGCTGAATACTTCTCTTCCAGACTATGACGTACCCATATCCTGTCCACAAGGTGCAGGTACAGGTTGGCCAGTAAGGGAGAGATAACGCCACCCTGAGGGGTGCCATGCCGATTGCCCTTGCCACCACTGATGCGCTCTTTGCCGTTTTTCCCCTTCTCAACCACCGGGGCTTTTAACCACTGCTTGATGAGACCTAAAATCCCGCCATCGGCAATGCGCTCCGCAACCACTGCCATAAGTTTGGCATGCGGTATGGTGTCAAAGTATTTCGAAAGGTCGGCATCAATCACATGACAACGCCCTTTGTGCAAGGCATCCGCCACATCATCAATGGCATTATGGGCTGAACGCTTTGGACGGAAGCCATACGA
>Ga0316202_10000644_pt1 | contig 34888 bp, 31 predicted proteins | sample 3monrhotite_MG_FD_204934 | JGI IMG/M metagenome (GOLD analysis project Ga0316202, IMG submission 204934) | Microbial mat bacterial communities from mineral coupon in-situ incubated in ocean water Damariscotta River, Maine, United States -... | ecosystem: Environmental > Aquatic > Marine >...
GCTACTGGAACGGGGCCTTTCGGAGCCTCGAGAAGGCCCTGGAGCGATTCGAGCGCGCTCTCCCCCAAGAGTGAACCATTACAGGAGGCGGGAGTAGCGGGGCTGGAGGCGCACGCCATGGCCCAGCTCTTCTTTTCCCCCGAAGTCACTCAGCCTTGTGACCGAAGAGGGCAGAGGCTCTGCTCGGAGGTCCATGCTCGCTCCAGTTCGTCTCCTGCGCTCCCCGGTCTCCGGCGAACCCCAGCCTCAGCCGGGCTGGAGGGACCGCGCGTGAGCGAAGCTCGCAAGGGAGATGGGTGTCGACTCCTCTTCGTGGGCAACATGCCCTCGTTCTTCGTCTCACATCGACTGCGTTTGGCGTTGGCCGCTCAGGCTGCGGGTTACGAGGTCCACGTGGCGACTCCGCCTGGTCCCGGATTGGAGGAGATCGAGGCCGCGGGCTTGCCCTGCCACCTCTTCCCCCTCAATCGGAGCGGGACGCAGCCCTGGGCGGAGGTCCAGACCTTGAGCGCTCTGGCCGGCGTCTATCGCCGCGTTAGACCGGGACTGGCACACCACGTGGCCCTCAAGCCCGTGGCCTATGGCGGCTTGGTAGCTCGAGCCCTCCGCGTGCCCGCCGTCGTCCACGCCCTGGCCGGGCTGGGCTATTCGTTCACCTCTCGCAGCCTCCGGGCCCGACTCCTGGCGGCCTCGATTCCTTCGCTCTTGCGAGCGGCCTGCGTCGCGCCCAACGCCCGGATCCTGGTTCAGAACCCAGACGACCGCGCCTTCTGCCAACACCGCCTCCGCGCAGCGCCCAAGCAGATCTCGCTGATCAAAGGCTCGGGCGTGGACCTCGAGCGCTTTCAGCCGACGCCTGAGCCCGCGGGCCCGATTCGGATCGTGCTCGCCGCCCGAATGCTCTGGGACAAGGGCGTTCATGAGTTCGTCGAGGCGGCTCGGCTCCTTCAAGAGCGCGACCTCGACGTCGTCCTGACCCTCGTGGGCGGCACGGACCTCGAGAACCCCTCGGCCGTCCCTCTGGAGCGACTCCAAGCCTGGCAGGCCCAAGGGCTGGTCGAGTGGTGGGGGCACCGAGAGGACATGGCCGAGGTCATGAAGAGCGCCCACGTGGTGTGCCTGCCCTCCTATCGCGAGGGCCTCCCCAAGGCCTTAGTCGAGGCCGCAGCCGCGGGACGCCCCATCGTGACCACCGACGTTCCAGGCTGTCGAGACGTCGTCACGCGACGAAATGGCATCTTGGTCGAGGCCCGCTCCGGGCCTGCCTTAGCGCACGCCATCGAGCGCTTGGCGCGAGACGGGGAGCTGCGCCGCAGCATGGGTGCTGCCGGGAGGGTTCTGGCCGAGGAGGAGCTCGGGCTCTCGGCCGTGATCGAACAGACCCTCGACGTCTATGCCCTGGCCCGGCAGAGCGCGCTCCGGTGAACGAGAGCCTTGGCCCTGGAGACGGCGCGACCTGGGACCTGCACGGCCTGCGCTGGAAGGCTGGGCGTCACTCGGGGACGCTCGTGGGAGCTCAAGGCCTGGAGCTCGTGCCAGGGGTCTCCCGTGGGAGCTACCGTCGGGTCTTGGACGCTCCGCTCTCGCCCGTGACGCGAGTCGTGGCATCGCTCAACCCCGAACCCTTCCCGGTCGGGGCCGCCCTGCGCCTCTCGCTCCGGGCCCGCCTCGAGGCCGGCTGGAGCCGCTGGTGCTCGCTCGGGATCGCGGGCTCTGGGCGCGCCTTCCCGGCCAGCGAGTCGAGCGCAGCCGCCCCCGGCCAACCCCACGTCGAGGCGGACCTCTGGTGTTCACCCGAGCCGGTCAGCGAGCTCGAGCTGCGCCTAGAGCTCGAGGCGGGAGAGCTCGGCGGGACCCCGCAGCTGCGACGCCTGGCCCTCGAGGCTTGGGACCCGAGCCGAGCCCGCTCTGAGCCAGAGGCCGCAGGGCCTGAGCGCGGGGCCTGGGGGCGAGGGCTTTCGCTCCCGGAATACTCCCAGCGGATTCAACCAGACGACCTCCCTGAGCGGGGGTGCTCGCCGACCTCGCTGGCCATGGTCCTGGGAGCGCTCGGGGAAGAGCGTCCGGTGCCCGAGGTCGCCGCGGGGGTCTACGACCACGGCGCCAAGATCTACGGGAACTGGTCCCTGAACGCGGCCTACGCCGGCGGCCTCGGCTATCGGGCCACGGTCCTGCGCGCCGACTCCTTGCGCCACCTGGAGCGCGAGGTGTTGGCGGGGCGACCGGCGATCGTCAGTCACCGCTTCGAGGCCGGAGAGCTCCCCGAGAGCCCGCTCCCCGAGACGCGCGGACACCTCCTCGTCGTCGTCGGTTTTACGTCCACAGGTGACGTCGTGGTTCACGACCCCGCCGCGAACCCGGCGCAAGGCGAGTCGGTCCGACGGACCTATCCCCGCGAGGCCTTCGCGCGGACTTGGCTCGAGCGAGGGGCCGGGGTCACCTATCGCGTCGAGCGGGAATAGCGCTGGGCCGCTCTCCGTTCTGCTCTCCGAGAGCTCCTCGGAGGAACCATGAACACGCTCAAACGCCTCGCGCCGGTCCTGACCGGCTTCGCCCTAGCCTGCGCGCTCGCGACCGGGTGCACGTCTTCGCAAGACAGCTCGGAGACAGGCGATGGGCCTAGCTCGAAGCCCGCCTCCCAGCCGAGCGAGCGCTAGGCCGGTCGAGTCTGCTAGGCGGAGGCCCCGGGTCCGACGAGCTAGTCCTCGCGGCGCCGCCCCTCGAATCGCTCCAGCCCAGCCGCCCCATACTTCTTCTTGAAGACCTCGAGGACCGAGTCCGGGAACTGCAGCCTGGGCTCTATGGCGAGGCCTTGGTTCCAGAGCTCGAGGATCCTCTCGCGAGGCGCGCGCTTGCGAAGCAGGATCGTGCCCTCCAGGAGGTAGACGTCGCCTCGGCGGTCGTCGATGGTCCGTGCTCGCTGAGCCCAGGCCAGCGCCATGTCCAGGCGGCCCTTCTTGTCGGGGAGCTGAAGGAGGAAGCTGGCTCCGTTGAGGTGCAGCAGCGGTCCCCGGCTGAGGGGCAGGCCTCGCTCGTAGCCAGCCACGACCTGGTCGAGGTCGCGGCTCTTGAGCTTGCGCGGGTTGCCCTCGGCGTCGACCAGGATCGTGACTCCGGCGATGCTCAGGTAGCCCGAGAGGGTGTGCACGTGGAGTCCGCCGCCGCGGGCGAAGCTCTCCAGCATCAAGTCGCGGGCGTCGTGGGCGCGCTTGCCCTGGGAACTGCTCAAGACGACCTGGGAGAGGAGCCAGAAGGACTCGGGGTCGTCGGGGTGGGCCCGCTTCGCGGCCTCAGCGGCGGAGAAGGCCCGCTCGTCGTCTTGGTGCGCGATCCAGCTCCGGGCCAGGCTCATGCGACCCACGCGGTCGTCGTTGTTCTCCTTGTAGAGCGCCTCCAGCCGGGGAACTGCCAGGTGCCGCTTGCCGCTCATCCAGAGAATGTCCGCCTCGAGGAAGGACAGCTCCCGAGAGTCGCAGCCGAGCTCTCGAGCCTCGCGGATCGCGATCCGGGCCTCACCGAAGTACTCCCGGCCGACGAGGAAGCGCGCGCGCTCGAGGGCCACGACGGGGTCGCTGGGCGCGGCTCGGCGGGCGGCCTCGAAGAGCGGGATCAGGTCAGTCGCGGGCGCCAGGCTGGCGGAGGCCAAGAGCGCGTCGCGCAGCGGACGTCGCCCGGGGACAGACGCCCGCGCGGCCCGAGCTTCGATCCGCATCCGGAGGTCCGGGAGCTTGTCGCCGGGTTGGTAGCGCTGCCAAATCTTGGGCGCCTGGGGGTCCTCGGCCAGGGTCAGGACCATGCCCACCATGTCTCCCTTGAGGAGGTTGCCGACCTCGCTCGCGAAGCTCTTGGGCGCGATCCGGCGGCCCTTCTCCCAGGCCTCGATGGCCCGCCGCTTCCAGCTCGGGTCCTCCCAGTCCTCGCCGCCTTGCATCCAGAGGGCGAGTCCGTGCTGAATGTAGACCGTCGCGTTCTGACTGATCTCGAGGGCGCGCTCGCTGGCGGCCAGAGCTTGCTTGGGCCGCCGCAGGAGGAGGTTCAGCTGGAGGACGTGCTCGAGGAGGTACGGGTCCCCGTTGGGCGCCAAGAGAGCCTGGGCCTTCTCGACGCGCTCCAAGGCGCGCTCGTGGAGACCTTGCTCGGAGAGCTCGCGGGCCTCGGCGTAGGGCACGAGGGGGTGATCAGGCTCGAGGCGGCGGAGGGTGGCCAAGGCCGGGTCGAAGTCGACGCCGCGCGAATCCGTCGGGCGCACCGCGAACATGACCTCGCGAGCAGCAGCCGCGGTCTCGACTTGACTCGCGAGGGCTTCTTGGGCCGAGCGGAGGCGCTCGAGGGAGTAGCGCCGCTCCAGGCGAGCCGTGGCCGCGCGCCCCAGGCTCGCGAGGGCGCGGTCGGGAGAGTTGGCGAGCTGGCGATAGGTCTCGCGGGCGGCCTCGAGCTCGCCGCGGGCCTCGCTCAGCTCGGCCTGTTGGCGGCGAGCCCGGAGCCCGATCCGATCCTCGCGCCCAGCGAACTCGGCCAAGAGCGAGAGCGCATCGTCGTAGCGACCGCGTCGTCTGAGGACACCGGCGGTCTCCAGGCGCAGCTCGTGGTCACCAGGGTTGGCCTTGAGGGCGTCTAGGAAGGGGGGGCATACGACCTCGCCTGGGGCACCGGCCTTGCAGGCGACCCGGGCCTGCTCGAGGGTCAGGTGAATGGGCTCGTTTGGCGTGTCCTCGGGCGCGGCCTCAGAGGCTGTCGGGCTGGGCTGGAGAGGGCTCAGGGCGGCGCTGGGGGTCGGAGTGCCTCGCGCCAGGGTGGGGTCTTGCCAGCGCAGGTAGGCGGCGCCGGCTGCCACAACGCCGAGGATGGCGAAGGCGACGACCAAGAGCAGCCAAGGGAGGGGGCGTCCCCCCTCTGCAGCCATCAGCCCGCTGGCGTGGCTCGGCTCCTCACCTCGGCGGAAGGCCGCGAGGTCCTCGCAGAGCGCCTTGGCGTTCATGTAGCGCGAGCGGGGACGCTCCGCCAAGGCCATCAGGCAGATCCGATCCAGGGCAGGCGCCACGCTGGGGTTGATCTCGCTCGGTCGCGGCGCGTCTTGCCGCCGGACCGCTTCGTCGAGCTCGTTGAAGTTCTTGCCCTCGTAGGGACGGCGGCCCGTCAGGGCCTCGTAGAAGATCACGCCCAGGCTGTAGACGTCCGCGCGGGCGTCGACCTCGTGGCCGCGGAACTGCTCGGGGGCCATGTAGTAGGGAGAACCCACGACCTCGCCGGTGGTCGTGAGGCGCATCAGGTTGGTGAAGTCGCGCGCGAGGCCGAAGTCGGTGATCCGGGGGCGCCCGTCCTCGAGGAGGACGTTGGCGGGCTTGAGGTCCCGGTGGATCACTCGCCGCTCGTGGGCAAAGTGGATCGCATCCGCGAGGGCCTCGAGGAGCTCGACGGCTTCGTCGGGCATTAGGGGTGCTTCGTCCTCGAAGAGGTCCTCGAGGGTCGGCCCCTGGACGTACTCCATGGCGTAGTAGTGGCGCCCTCCGTCTTCGCCGACGTCGAACACGCCCACGATTCCGCGGTGCTCGAGCTTGCTCGCGACCTGGGCCTCGCGGCGGAAGCGTTCGATCTCGGTCGCGTCGGCGTAGCGCGCGTCGGTGACTTTGAGCGCGAAGCGTCGCGGGAGCCCCGCGCGTCGAGCCAAGAACACGATCCCGAAGTTGCCGCGCCCGAGCTCCTTCTCGAGCTCGTAGGGGCCGAGGGTCCGCGTGCTGACGACGGAGTCGCGCTGATTGAGTTGGTCCGCCCAGCTGGCGGGAGGGGCTACGGGAGCGGGAGGGGCTACGGGTCCGCCTCCGCTGGGGCGAGCGGGTGGAACTTGGCCGCCCCCGCTGGGGCGCGGGACAGGTCCGCCGCCGCTGGGCTGGGCGCGGGGGGGGAAGATCTCGGAGGCCCCGCAGCGAGGACAGGCCAGCGCTCCTTGGGGAGCGAACTCGCTGCCGAGGACTGCCGCTCGGCAGCTCTGACAGACGAAGGGGGTCTTGGGGAGGAGCTTTAGGAGGCCTAAGCGCTGGTCCTCACTGAGGAAGCCAGCTGCGACGAGGGCCTCACCTGGCTGGGCGTCGCTTGCCCCCGGCGGTCCCTCTCCTTCTAGCCAGCCGCGTGCGCGAGCCAGTCTCCGCAGCGCCTCGTCGAGCACGAACGCCTCCCCAAAGAGAGCCTAACCCAGCCAGGCGCGGCTCGGGCGTGGCCGCGCTCAGCCTTGGAACTCGGTCAGGCGACCGAAGCGCGTGGAGGCCACGGTGGGATCTCTCAGTCGCTCGAGGGGGTCGGGGGCCATGAGGTCTTGGACCAGTTGGTAGGCGGGGTCCGGGAGGCCTGAGCGATAGTCGCTGAGGCGGGGCGCGGGCTCGCCGTTGGCGATGCGAGTCAGGAGCCGGAAGGGCGTCGAGCCCTCGAAGGGCAGGCGCCCGGCCAGGGCCTCGTAGACCACGACCCCGAGGGAGTAGAGGTCGCTCGCTATGGTCTGAGGCTTTCCGCGGACGACCTCGGGGGCGAGGTATTCGGGGCTGCCAATGATCTCGCTGGTGCGGGTCACGTCGGCGCAGGTCCGGCCCTTGACGTGTCCGAAGTCGATGAGGGTCGCCTGTCCTTCGGAGCCGATGACGATGTTGGTCGGCTTGACGTCGCGGTGGACGAGCTCGTAGGTCTGGAGGCCTTTGAGGGCCGATGAGACGTCTCGGCCGAGGCGATAGGCCGCCCCCGGCTCGAGGGGCCCTTCCTGGAGGATTTGCTGGAGGGTCTGACCGACCGCGAGCTCCATGGCGAGGAAGGGCCGATCGTCGAGGACGCCCGCCTCGTAGAAGCGGACCAGGTGCGGGAGCCGGAGCCCGGCCAGGGTCTTGATCTCGCGACGAAAACGCTCGGCGGCGTCGGGGCGGTCGAGCAAGGAGCGCGAGAGGAGCTTGAGGGCGACCGGTTGACGCGTCTGCTGATGGTGCGCGCGCCAGACGGAGCTCCGAGCGCCTCGGCAGAGGAGCTCCTCGACGCGATAGTCGCCGAAGGTCCAGCCGGGCGCCTTGTCTTGTCGTTCTTGGACGAGGTGCTTGGCTTTGGCGCGCAGGACGGCCGGGCGGAAGGGCTTCACGATGCAGTCGTCAGCGCCGGCTTCTAGGCCGCGCTCGATCTGAGAAGAGTCCTCGAAGGCGCTGACCATGATGATCGGGACCTCGGCCGTGGCGGGCGTGGCGCGGAGGAACTCGACGAAGAACACCCCATCTTTCCCGGGGAGGGCCTGGTCGGTCAGGACGAGGTCAAGGCCGCCGTCTACGCCCGGGATGGCCTCTTCGACCGAGGAGTAAGCCGCTACCTGAAAGCCCTGACTCTCGAGGGTCTTGCTCAGGAGGCGGCGGGCGACCCCGTCGGCTTCGACCACGATCGCTCGCAAGTGCGGGGAGGTTGACTGCGTCACTGGGGTGGGTCTCCTGCGGCTCAGCTGCAAGTGTGGACGTCAAATCGAGAAACGCGAAGGGGAGCGGGAGAAGGACTCCAGAGAGAGACTCCCAGCCAACTTGAATGGTGACTGGTCCCTCAACTCCCTGCAAGTTCGGGGCGAAACTTGACTTTAGGGGACGAATCGTGAGCCGCTTCGTCAGCGCGCTTCGAAGAGGCTCTTGGCGCGACGCTTGGTCTTGAGGGGCCAATCGGCGCGGCCGATGTAGATCTCGTCGCGCTTGATCCCCTTGGGCCCGATCAGCTCGCGGTTGTAGCCGATCCCCTGGGTTGAGCCCTGACTCGACCAGTAGACGAGCCCCGTGATCTTGCCGGAGCGGTTGCGGGTCCAGTTGACGAAGATCGCCGAGTGGCCGCTCTTGCTGTGGCGCCAGAACTGGACGAAGTCTCCGGGGCGCGCGTCCTCGAGCTCTTCGAGCTGCTTGCCGAGGCCGAGGCTCTCGAGCCCAAAGGCGGCGAGGCGTCGGCGCTCGCCGACCTTGGAGTCGCCGAAGAAGCGCAGCCGGAGCTCGTGGAGCTCGGCCGCCGAGAGCCCCGCGACCTCTCCCCCCGCCGCGCGCAGGAGCGAGGTCAGGTAGAGCTCGTAGGTCAGGCCGCAGCAGTAGCTGCGCTTGAGCGGGTCGCCCTGGCAGAGCTGGCGCCCGCCGTAAGTCAGGGTCTGGGTCGTCCCCTCCCAAGAGCCCTTCTTGGGCCAGTGATAGCGATAGCTCCCGTCCATGGGGTAGGTCGCCATTTGGGCCAGGACGTAGCCATTGAGGCTGCCCTTGGGAGCAGGGGGCAGAGCGCGAGAGGTCACGGGTGCAGCCTCCGAGCTGGCGGACGTGTCGTCAGGCGAGCCGAGGGCCGGCGCGCTGGTGATCAGCACCAGGGGAGTCAGCACCAGGAGGGGGATCCAGAGCAGCGGCCTCACGAGGGGCCTCCTTCGGCAGCAGATTGTCGTCTTGCGACCATAATGCAGAGCGTCTCGACGCTGATCAGCGAGAAGAGCTCGCCTGGGGTGACCTGCGCTCGATCTCCCAGCGCGGGGAGCCAGGGGCGGATCGCCTCCAGCTCGTCGGCGTCGAGGACCGCGTCGCGGGCGGCGGCGGGGTCGCTGGCGTCGAGGCGGGCCAAGAAGCCCAGCTCGCCCTCGCGGATCTTGATCCCGAACTCCTTCTCCAACATGAAGAGGATGTCTATGAAGTCGAGGGAGTCAGCCCCGAGCTCAGGGATCAAGAGGGCCCCGATCAGGACCTCGTCCTCGTCGAGGGCCAAGCTCTCGGCCACGCAGCGCTGAACGCCGGGCAGGATCTCGCTGTAGTCACTCACTTCAACCATCGGATCACCTTCTCGATCGGCTTGCGAGGGGTAGGGGTCGGGTCTTCTGCTGGCCACCCCAGGGGAATCAGGCAGGCGATGTCCCAGGAGGCCGGCACCGAGAGCTGCTCGCGGAGGGCGGGCTCAGCCACCAGGGGCCCCGTCATGCCCGAGGCTCCCAGGCCCAGGGCGTGGGCCATAAGAAGCAGGTTCTGGATCGCGAGCGAGGTCCCGATGAGCCCCGAGCGAAGCTCGAGGCGCTCCACGAGCGCGGCCTCGTTCCCGTCCGCTGGGCCTTGGCCTGCCTCGAGGAAGTGAGACAGGAGGGTCAAGCGGCGAAAGAGGGGCACGATCAGGACGGGGGCGGCCTCGAAGCGCCAGAAATAGGAGCCGTAGCCGGCTATGGCCTGAGCGCTGGAGGGCTCGACCCGCTGGCTGAGGGAGGCCACCGCGCTCCGAACGGCCTCGGCCAAGGCGGAGATCCGCTCGGGATCCTGAAGGACCAAGAAGCGCCAGGGCTGCTTGTTGGAGGCTGAGGGGGCTGTGACCGCGGCCTCGATTACGCGCCGGATCAGGTCCTCGCCCGGCGCGTCCTCGCGGAAGGTCCGCACGCTGCGGCGGCCAGCCAGGACCTCGTAGAGCTCGTCGGCGGAGAGGCTCACCCGGCGTAGCCCCCGTCGACGCCGTGGACCGTGCCGTGGACGTAGCTGGCCGCGGGCCCGAGGAGGTAGCAGGCCGCGGCCGCGATCTCGGCCGGCTTGGCGAAGCGTCGCAGGGGGACGTCAGCCTTGACCTGGTCGCCGGCCAGCTGAGCCGTGGCGCGGAACATGTCGGTCTCGGTGGGTCCCGGGCGGAGCCCGACCACGCGGATTCCCTTGCGGCCGACCTCGACGCCGAGGGCTCGGACGAGGGACTCGAGGCCGCCCTTGCTCGCGGCGTAGGCGCACTGGCCCTTGCTCGGCCGGAGGGCGGCCACGGAGCTCACGAAGAGGATCGTGCCGCGCCGGGCGCGGAGCATGGGCTCGAGGGCTGCCTTGGCCGCGACGAGGGGGGCCAGGAGGTTGACCCGGAGCGTCGCCTCCAGCTCCTCTAGGGACGACTGCAGGAGGAGCCCGGGATGGTTCACGCCGGCGTTGAGGACCAAGGCGTCGATCCCGCCCGCGGCCTCGACGAAGCGCTCGACCTGGGCGGCGGCGGCCTGGGGGTCGTTGAGGTCGGCTTCGAGGCCTAGGGTCCGCTCGGGGTCCTCGCTCAGGAGGGCTGAGGCGGCGTCCGAGGGGGCGCGGTAGCCGACGCCCACGGTGGCGGCACCCGCGGCCAGGCAGGCGCGGGCGATGGCGCGGCCGATGCCTCGGCTGGCGCCGGTGACCAAGATCCGCTGGCCCCCGAGCGATCCCGTGCCCGTGCCCGAACCATCCTGTCCTCCGAGGTCAGTCATTGACTCTCCCAGCGCTTCAAGACCAGGCAGGCGTTCTGACCCCCGAACCCGAAGCTGTTGCTGAGGGTCACCCGGTGCGCGTAGTCGCGGGCGCCCCCAGCCACGTAGTCGAGGTCGCAGGCGGGGTCGGGGTCGCTGAGGTTCAGGGTCGGGTGCAGGCGCTGGCGCTCGAGGCAGCCGATGGCGGCCACGGCCTCGACGGCGCCAGCGGCCGAGATCAGGTGCCCGAGCGCCGACTTGGCAGCGACGACGGGGACCTCGTGGGCTCGTTCGCCGAGGAGGCGCTTGATCGCTTCGGTCTCGACGGGGTCGTTCTTGGGCGTGCTCGTTCCGTGGGCGCTGATGCAGTCCACGTCAGCGGGGGTCAGGCCGGCGTCGCTCAGGGCCCCGAGCATCGCGCGGTAGGCGCCTTCGCCGTTGGGGTGGGGCTCTGAGATCCCGAACGCGTCGAGGGTCCGGGCGTAGCCGCAGACTTCAGCGTGGATCCGAGCTCCGCGAGCTTGGGCAGCCTCCAGCGACTCCAGCACGAGGAGCCCTGAGCCCTCGCCCAGGACGAAGCCGTCTCGAGCCCGATCAAAGGGACGCGAGGCCTCTTGGGGGGAGTCGTTGCGGCGCGACATCGCGCGCAGCTTGCAGAACCCAGCCACGCCCAAGAGGTTGATCATGGAGTCGGTCCCGCCGCAGAGGGCCCACTCGGAACGTCCACGAGAGACAGAGTGGAAGGCGGTGCCTATGGCGTCAGAGCCAGCGGCGCAGGCCGAGACGTGGACCCGGGGCGGAGCGCGCAGGCCGTGGCGCTCCGAGAGGAGGGGGACCACGAGGTCGCTCGGGGTCTGGAGGAAGGTCAGGCGCTCCCCGCGGGCCGTGGGCGGCGTGGCTCCCGCTCGGAGCGCTGCCATGTCGGGCATCGAGAAGAGCTCCAGCCCGATTCCGAGGTGCAGCCCGCCCAGCCCTCCGGGGCCGCCCGCGCCGTCCTGGCGTCCCGCGTCGGCCAGCGCTTGGCGCGCGGCCTCGAGGGCGAACCCGATCTTGCGGTCGCGCTTGGCGAAGGCTGACTCCTCAGGCTCCCAGGCGACTTGGGCCGCGATTCGAGTCGGGAATCCGCTCGCGTCGAAGCGCGTCAGGGGCCCCACACCAGAGCGCCCCTCCAGGAGGCCCTCGACGAGGGCTTCGGGCCCGAGGCCGAGGGGCGTCACGGCGCCGAGGCCGGTCACCACGACGCGCCGCCTCATGCGTCGACCTCCCACTCGCTCCGGAGCCGGTAGCCGTCGTCGGTCCAGGCTTCGTGGAGGTGGACGCGCGCCCCCCGTCGGGGCGCCTCACTGCGCGGAGTCCCGGGCGAGTCTGGCGGGGACGCATAGGCCGCGGCCAGGGCGACCGGCAGGCTGGCCGCGCCCAAGTCCAGAGAGGGGACCCACTCGCTGGGCCCAAAGACCTCGCGCGGTGGTTCGGAGGGAGGAAGCGAAGGCTCACGGGGGGCGTAGTCGAGGCTCAGGTCGCAGGGACGCCCGCGGATCAAAGCCCCGCGCGCGAGGGCGGCGTCGAAGCGCTCGAGGACGACCACGCCTGCGCCGTCTCCGATCGGCAGGGTCTCGCCAGCGCTGGAGAGGGGGCGCTCGACGCGGGTCAGGTGGTGCTCGACGAGGAAGTTGCGTTGGTAGGCCACGCCGCCCCAGAGGGCGCGCTCGATCTGGCCTTCGTGGAGGGCCCAGAGCGCCTCCTCCAGGCAGGTGTAGAGCTGCCCTCGGCCTGCGTAGGAAGTCACGTAGGGACCTTGGATCCCGAGGTTGGTCGAGGTGTGATAGGCCGGCATGTTGCTCAGGCAGCGGAAGGTCAGGAGAGGGTTGATCGCCTCGTAGCCTGCGCCGACGAAGGCGCCGAGGTCGAAGCGCCCCTCGGGGCTGCAGCTCCCCTCGCAGACCAGGTCCACGTCCTCGCGCTCGAAGGGGAGGTAGCCGACGCAGAGGTAGAGGCCGGCGCGCGGACCCAGCTCGGGGCCTTCGGGGGCGATCCCGGCGCTCTCGAGGGCGGCCCGCGCCGCGGCTAGGGCCAGGCGATCCTGGGCGCCCATGAACTTGCGCATCTTCCGCTCCTTGAGGAGCGGGCGCGGGTCGAGGCCCGGGTCCGACGCGGATCCAGCGCCCGTCACCACGACGCCTTCCAGGAGCTCGGGGGGGAGGACGCTCACGAGACCTCAGGCGCGTCTGGGAGGTCGCGGAGCCAGATCTGATAGAGCTGGCGACGCTGCTCGTGGACCCGGAGCGAGGCGACCTCGCGGAGGACGAAGGTCAGGGCCCCGCGCGCGATCTTGCGCTCGTCGGCGCTCACCGTGAACGAGACCTTGGCGGAGCCCGCGATCTCGCCTTGGAACTCGACCTGGAGCGTGAGCCGGTCGCCCGGGCCCGCGGCGTCGTGGAGCTTGACCTTCTCGATCATGGCCAGGACCGCTCGGCGCGGCAGGTCCTCGCCCAGGTCCTTGGGGGACGGATTGAGGGTGGCCTCGACCAGGAGCCCGCCGAGCTGGGCCGCGGCCTCGACGATGAGGGCGCCGGGGAGGATCGGGTGGTCCGGGAAGTGATCGTGGAGGACCTCGTCGGTCAGGGTCACGCACTTGACGCCGGCGGCTCGCTCGCCTGGAACGAGCTCGGTCACCTTGTCGAGGAGGAAGTAACGCATAGGCCTACCTGGATCTCATGCGGGAGCTGAGGTCGCGCCAGCCGCTCAGCGTTCCGCCTTGGCCCATGGCCTGGCTGAACCCGCGGCAGGCCGTGTAGCAGTCTTGGCAGGTCGAGATCTGCTCGCGGTCGGCGACCATGCGGGCGTGGATCGCAGAGAGGGACTCTTCTCGCAGGTTGCCCACGACGCGATCGATCTTCTCGATACAGGGCGAGACGTTGCCGGTGTGGTCGACGTTGAAGCTCTGGATCCCCGCCCGGCAGGTCGGGAGCTCGGCGCCTTCGAGGTAGCGTCCGACCTCCTCGAAGTAGCCGCGGAACCATCGCAGGTGCGGGTAGCGGTCCCAGAGCTCGACCAAGTGCTCGCCGGCTTCGGGCGGCGGCGGCTGGTCCGGCCCCTCGCCGCGGCGATAGCCGCCGCTGGCCAGGAGGGTCATGCAGTGACCCGCGCCCCGCTCCTGGCTCTGGGTCAGGAGCGCGTCGAGGTCTTGCCAGTTGTCCTCCATGATCACGCTCATGACGTGGACCTGCTTCCCCTTGTGGGGAGCCGCTGCCAGGAGGGTGTCTATGGCGGCCCAGGCCTTCTCGGTCGCGCCCGGGAGGCCTCGCTTGGCGTCGTGGCGCTCGGCCTGGGGGTAGTCGATGGAGACTCCGACCTGAGTCAGGCCAGCGGCGAAGAGCTCGTCTGCCAGCGCTGGCGTCACGTACCAGCCGTTGGTGTAGAGGACCGTCAGGTGGTGCTCGGCCAGGGCGCGCACGATCTCGACCAGGTCCGGGCGGACCATGGGCTCGCCGCCCTCGATGGAGATCAGGAAGGTCCCCAGCTCTGCTAGCTCCGCAGAGAGGCGCTTGAAGTCCTCGAGGGTCAACTCTTCGGCTGGCGGGACGCCGTTGGGCCAGAAGTCGCAGAAGCTGCAGCGCATGTTGCAGCGGTTCGTGATCTGGATCAGGACGCTGAAGGGCTTCCCCCGCAGGAGGCCCCAGCTGAAGCGCATCTCCTTGCCCAAGGCGCCCACTAGAAGCGCCCCCCGTTGAAGAGCTGGCGGCCCAAGCGCCCCGTGACGTCCTTGAGGAGGGGCCCGATCCCCTCGTATTCGCTCAGGACGCCCACGACCGCGTCGGTGGCCTCCTCGACCTCGGCGCTGGTGATGGTCAGCGGGGGCTCGATCTTGAGGACGTTCCAAGCGTGGCTGGCCGGTTGGCAGATCACGCCCCGCTCGAGGAGCTTGAGGGCAGCCCACTGCCCCATGGCCTCCTTGGCCGTCAGACGCACCAGGCCCGGGACGACGCGGTTCAGGACGCCGCGGTCCGTCGGGCCGAGCTCGATCCCGATCAGGAGACCGCGGCCGCGGACCTCGCGGACCAGGGGGTGTCCGTCCAGGCGCTCGCGGAGTCCCCTGAGGAGGGCCTCGCCCTGGACGCGCGCGTTGTCGACCAGCCCCTCACGATCCAAGATCTCGAGGGTCTCGATCCCGACCACGGCCGAGAGGGCGTTGCCCCCGAAGGTCGAGGAGTGGAGGTCGAAGCGATCCATGGAGCCATAAGCGCGCTCGTGGAGCGCGGCCGAGGTGATCGTGGCCCCAAGCGGCGCCAGCCCCCCCGAGAGACCCTTAGCGAGGACGAGCACGTCGGGTACGAGGCCCTCTTGTTCGAAGCAGAAGCGTGTCCCCGTGCGACCCAGTCCGGTCTGGACCTCGTCCAGGATCAGGAGGGTCCCGGCTTTGGTGCAGAGCGCCTGGGCCTCGGCCAGGTAGCCCTCAGACGGGAGCACCACGCCGCCCTCGGCTTGGATCGGCTCGAGGAGGAAGGCCGCCGGGCGCTGAGATAGTGCTTGGCGGAGCGCGCCCAGGTCGCCGAAGGGGACCTCGCGGGTCCCTGCCAGGAGGGGCTCGAAGGGCTTGCGCATTCGGGCGTCGCCCATGACCGAGAGGGTCCCGAGGTTCGTCCCGTGGAAGCCGCCCGCGCAGTAGACGAAGCCAGTCCGGCCCGTAGCGGCCCGGGCCAGCTTGAGGCCGGCCTCGACGGCCTCGGCTCCGCTGCTGCTCGTGAGGGTCACCTCGAGGGGGTCGGGGAGTCGAGCAGCGAGGGCCGCGGCCAGGTCGGCCTCGTAGCGAGAGGGTCCCACGTGGACGAAGTTGAGGGCGTCCTCGGCTAGGAAGGTCTCGAGGCGGGCCCGGAGCTTGGGATGGTTGTGCCCGAGGTTGACCGAGCCGAAGCCGGCCAGGAGGTCGAGATACTCCTTCCCCTCGTGGTCGAAGATTCGGGTCCCCTTGGCGCGCTCGAAGAGGCGTCCGTAGCCGAACACGCCCAGGAGCTTGACGAAGGCCGGGTTGACGTGGCGCGCGTAGCGCTGGACGGCCGGGTGCTCGCGAGCGTCGCTCACGCGGACTCCGTTGCGGGTTTGGGTTCGCTCGGGGCCGGACCTGGATCGCGACTCGAGAGCTTACGGGCCAGGAACTCCAAGGCCCCCAGGGCCAGGGTGCTGCTGACCGCAATCAGGCCTAGGTAGGGCCAGTAGGCGTCGAAGCTCCCTTCCCAGCCAGCCCGGATTCCAAAGGCCAGGTTCACGTTCAGCTCGGGCGGCGTCACCCAGCGACACACTTGCTGGAGTGCGAGGTAGCCCAGGATCACGATCCAGAACACCCACCGCCGTGACCAGCCGCGGCGCCAGAGGGCGAAGCTGGCGACGGCCATTCCGCCGCCGTGAACTGCGAGGGTCATGGCGTCCACGCTCCGGCCGTTGATCACGTCGATCCCCCAGAGCGAGAACCCGATCAAGACCCAGAGGAAGGCCGCGGTGGTCGCGCGAGACCCGGGCAGCCAGAGCGCGACCGCGACCAAGAGCAGTCCGAAGTGGCAGCTCCAGAGGTAGTCGTAGGGGTCGCCGAAGCTCGTCGAGAGGACGTAGCCCGCCAGCGAAGCCACGCCGACTCCTCGATCCAGGACGCTCCCCGCGAGCGGGCTGCTCGCCCGAGGGGCGGCCTCGGCCTCGGGGTTCTGGGCGCTCACTGAATCACGCTCTGGAGTCGGGACACCTGCATGGGTCGGCTAGAGGGCTCCGTCGAGGAGGACCGTCTGGCCCGTGACGTAGGTGTTTCGGATCGCGAACCAGCTGATCACGTCAGCGGCCTCAGAGAGCTCGCCGCGGCGCTTGAGGCCGCAGTGCTTCTCGTACTCGTCGAGGAGGCGCGTCTCTATGGTCCGCGAGAGCCCGTCGACGAGGATCCCGGGCGAGATCACCGTGGTTCGGATCCCTGCCGCGCCGAGGTGCTTGCCGAAGGCCCGCGCCATGGCGTCGAGGGCGCCCTTGCTGACTGCGTAGTGCATGGGCCCAGGGAGGGCCTTGGTCCCGTCGACGGAGCCGACCAGGACTACGTTTCCCCCGCCCGCCGCCACGAGGTGTCGCTCCGCGGCCTGGACGGCGAAGAAGGGGCCCTTGGTGTTGACCGCGAGCATGGCGTCCCACGCGGCCTCGTCGATCTCGCTCAGGGTCGGCTGCTCCTGGGGCCCCTCTCCGCTGGGGCCCTCGCGGGGCGCAGTGGTGACGCCGACGCCGGCACAGAACACGAACGCGTCCAAGCCGCCTAGGGCCTCGGCTGCGGCGTCGACCGCGGCGCGGATCGTCCCGGCTTGGCGAAGGTCGAGCTGGAGCACGGCCGCGGCTTCGAGCTCGGTTCCCAGCTCGTGGGCGCGACCCTCAGCGCTGCAGAAGGTCAGTGCCACTCGGGCCCCGTCACGCTTCAGGGCGCGGCAGAGCTCGGCCCCCAAGACGCCGGAGCCTCCTATGACCAACACTCGCGAGGCTTCGTCGCTCACTGTCTCTCCTCCAAGAAGCGCACGCCGGCGCCGACCGCGCTCACGAAGCGCGCGCAGGACTCCTCGTCCACGATCAGGGGCGGGGCCACGCGCAGAACGGACCAGTCGTGCCCGCAGACCTGGCCCAAGATCCCTCGGCGACCGAGGCGGTCGACGAGGAGCGGACCCGAGAGGGGCTCGCCGCTCAGCTCCTCGAGGTCGAAGGCGTCCCAGCTCAGCCAGGGGTGGTCGGGTTCCCGCAGGGCGACGCCGCCCAGGAGGCCGCGACCGCGGACGCTCTCCACGAGGGGGCTGGCGCCGACCTCCGCCTCCAGAGCGCTGAACAGGGCCTCGCCTCGCGCGCGAACGCTGGCCAGGAACTCGGGCTCGATCAGGCGCCGGAGCGCCTCGCGGGCTACGACGCAGGCCAGGCCGTTCCCGCCCATCGTGGACTCGTGGACCTCACAGGTGCGGATCGAGCCATAGGCCTTGGCCCAGAGTCCGGCCCCGACCAGGGTCGCGCCAATGGGGACCAAGCCCGCGCCGAGGGCCTTGGCCAGGCACACCACGTCCGGGCGAACCCCGAGGTCCTGGAACGCGAAGGCCGCCCCGGTTCGGCCGAGGCCCGTCTGGACCTCGTCCAGGATCAGGAGCGCGCCGTGGCGGTCGCAGAGCTCCCGGGCAGAGCTCAGGTAGTCGGGGTCGGCGAAGCGGAGGCCGGCCTCGACCTGGATCGGCTCCAGGAGGAAGGCGGCGGCCTCGCCCCCGGCCAAGGCCGCCTCCAGCGCTTGAAGGTCTCCGAAGGACACGGGGGTGTGGTCGGCCAAGAGGGGCTCGAAGCCTTCGCGATACATGCCTTCGGCCATGCAGCTCAGGGCTCCACAGGTCGTGCCGTGATAGCCGCCTTTGGCGTAGACGATCCGGCCGCGTCCGGTCACGCGAACGGCGAGCTTGATCGCGGCCTCGACGGCCTCGCTCCCGCTGTTGCAGAGGTAGGCCGTCTCGAGCTCGGCGCCGGCGGCGGCGACGAGGTCGCGGGCCAGGGCCCCGGCGAAGGGGTTGAGGTGCTCGCTGTAGAGGTTCGGAGCCTGGCTCTGGAGGTGGTCTGCTATCAGCTCCGCGAAGCCGGGCGGCGAGTGCCCAAAGGGCAACGCTCCGAACCCGCCGATCCAGTCTTCGTGTCGCTCGCCGCCCGCGTCCCAGAGGGTCAGCCCCTCGCCGCGCACGAAGCGCAGGTCGCGATCGGTGATGGTCAGGAAGCGGGCCAGGCCCGGGTTGACGTGGGCTCCGAAGGCCTTGAAGTCAGCGGCTGCTCTCACAGGCCCCCGTCCGCGACGACGACCTCACCCGAGAGGTAGCTGGCTCGATCCGAGGCCATCAACGCCGCCAGCTCGGCGACCTCCTCAAAGGTCCCCAGGCGACCGAGCGCGCAGTTGTCGAGGTAGTCCTTGAGGCGGTGGTCGGGGACCTTGATCCCGACGCCGCCTTCGAGGAGGCCTGGCGCCAGGCAGTGGACGCGGATCTTGTAGCGCGCGACCTCCTTGGCGAGGGCGTAGCTGAAGCCGACCAGGGCAGCCTTAGACGCGCAGTAGTGGATCGGGGCCTCGAGCATGCGCACGCCCGCCAGGGAGCCCATGGTCAGGATCACGCCGCCTTCCTTGCGCCGGATCATGCCGCGCAGGACGGCCCGCGAGCTGAGGAAGGCGCCCTTGACGTTGGTGTCCATCACGAGGTCCCAGTCCTCCTCTTCGAGGAGGGCTAGGGGCAAGTTCTGGGTGATCCCGGCGTTGTTGACGAGGACGTCGATCCCGCCCCAATCCGCCTCGAGGCGCTTGACGAGGGCCGCGGTCCCCTTGGCGTCTAGGACCGAGCAGCGCTCGGCCAGGGCCTGCCCGCCCTCGGCAGCTATGGTCTCTAGGACCTCAGCCGCGGCGGCTTCGTTCTTGTTGTAGGTGAAGGCGACGCGCGCGCCCTGGCGCGCGAAGACCTGACAGATCGCGCGCCCAAGACCGCGCGAGCCACCGGTCACGAGGACCCGCTTCCCGCTCAGGAGTGGCTGCATCTCGCTACTCCGCGGCCGTCGGGAGCCGAGTGCCCTGGCTCTCCTCGGCGGCTCCCCAGATCTCAGTGGAGCCGATCTCACCGCCGTAGCGGGGGTCCTTGTCTCGGTAGAAGAGGTTGTAGGCGCAGCCGGGCATCAGGCGTCCGTCGGGCATCGCGTAGTGGGTGCAGCACTTCTTGATCCGGTCAACCTCGAAGGTGTGCAGGTCCATGAAGGCGTGCATGAAGATCGTCTTGACGACGCCCTCGCCGCGACGGACGCGCTCTTCGATCTTGAGCGCTTCGTCCTCGGGGTACATCAGGCGGATGGCGCCCTTGAGGGTCTTGAGGATCTTCTCGCTGTCGGGGATCGCGTCCTGGCTCGTCCAGAGGTCGTCTATCGCGTCGCGCATGGCGCCCTCGAGGCGAGCGTCGGGGCGCATCGTGCCGCGGTTCTCGACGGCGTCTATGTAGCGATCGAGGTCGAGGAAGCGCGGGAAGGGGACGTAGCCGTCCTCAGTCTTGAGGAGGTAGGTCAGCCCGAAGCAGCCGGGGTGGCTGCAGGGGAGGGGCATGAAGTCGCTCTGGACGAACTGGCCCTCTGTCTGGGTCTCGATCTCGCGCACGACGTCAGGGATCGTGATGGTGTTCTTGGGGTCGTGGGGGAGGAAGTGGCGACCGCCGTAGCCGGTGTAGGCCGCGGGTTGGAACATCAGCGAGAGGATGAAGTCGTTCTCGAGGAGGAGCTTGACGCACTCGCCGATCTGGTGGTCGTTGACCCCCTTGGCGACGGTCGAGACGATGGTCGTGCGGACGCCAGCCTTCTCCAAGTTCAGGAGCGCCTTCTTCTTGAGGGTCGCGTGGTCCCCCGAGCCGCGGAGGCTCTGGAGCCCAGGTAGATCAAGGGCGTCGAGCTGGAGGTTGACGTAGGTGTTGCGCTCGGCGAGGGCCTCGCAGAAGGCGTAGTCCGTGGCGCACTTGAGCCCGTTGGTCGAGATCGAGACCCGCGAGATCTCCGGCCGGTTGGCTATGTCTAGGAGCTCCATGAACTGGCTGTGCATCGTGGGCTCGCCGCCCGAGAGGTTGACCGTGTCGAGGGTCCCCTCCTTCTCGATGAGGCCGTCGATGATCCCGCGGAACTCGTCTACGGTCATCTCGTAGTTATGTCGGTTTTGGACAATGCAGATCGGACACTCGAGGTTGCAGTGGTTGGTGATCTCAATGATCGGGAGGCAGGAGTGCTGCTCGTGGTCGGGGCAGAGCCCGCAGTCGGTCGGGCAGCCGTCCTTGACCTCGGTCGAGTAGACGTGGGGCTGGCTGCCCTTGCTCGTGAACTGGAGCGAGCGCAGGAACCACTTGGCGTCGCCCGAGATCAGGGCCTCCTGCTTGCCGTGCTGGGGGCAGTTCTTCTTGAGGAAGACCTGCCCGTCGCGGATCACGCGCATCCCGTCGATCAGCTTGGCGCACTCGCCGCAGGTCGTGCGGCTGAAGGAGTGGAACACCTCTCGGTTGGCGGCGTCGTCGGTAAAGGTGAAGGTCCGGTGGACGTTCCGGGCGTCGGTGACGCCGCAGGTCTCGCTCTCAGGGGGGGTCATGCGGGGGCTCCGGTCGTGTCTTGGGCGGCGCTCGGGAGCCGGCGGGGCCGGTTCTCTTCCATTCGCTCGAGCATCGCGCTGTCGGCGAAGCGCTCGTCTTGCTCGCGGTAGATCACGTTGTAGGAGCAGGTCGGAATGTTGGTCCCGTCGGTCTCAGGGACGCCGACGCAGCACTTCATGATCCGCGCCACGTCGAAGCTCTCTTCGTCCATGTGGGAGTGGATATAGACCGCCTTGACCGAGCGCTCAGCGATCTTCTGACGGGTCAGGAGGTCGAGGTCCTCGTCGGGCGGGAACATCTCGCGCAGGAGGCGCTTGATGGTGGAGAGGACGGCCTCTGACTCTTCGAGGCGATCGGGGTCGCTCCAGAGCTCGTCGATGATCGAGCGGAACACGTTCTCGAGGCGCTCGCGGGGCTCAATGTAGAGGCTGTCCTGGAGGAGCGAGAACAGGGTCTGGCGCGAGCTGAGCTTGGTGAAGGGGACGTAACCCCCGTCGTCGAGCATCAGCATGTAGCAGATCGAGTAGCAGTGCGGATGGGCCAGGGGCGAGGGCACGAAGTCCTGCGGGGTCAACTTCCCGTCGCTGGCGACGCCGATCCAGTAGTGGAGGTCTGGGATCGTGATCCGAGACTGGCGATCGAAGCCGACGCCACCCTGACCCGTGAAGCAGAGGGTGTGGAGCTCGAGGGAGACCACGTTCGGGCGGGTCATCATCTCGTTGAAGAGCTTGGGGACCTCCTTGTCATTGAGTCCCGCTGCGACAGCCGGGAGGATCGTGGCGCACACGTCGTGCTTTTGGAGGAGGTCTAGGACCTCGAGCTTGCGCTTGGTGGTGTTGGCCCCCAGGAGCTTCATGTCGGTCTCCTTCTCGTAGCTGTCGAGGGAGAGCACGATCCGGGCGTCGAGGGCGGCCAAGCGCTTGACGTATTCCTCGTCCTTGAGCTTGAGCCCGTTGGTCGAGATCGTGAGCCGCCGGATCCCTGCGTCGCGGCAGATCTCGAGGAGCTCGAGGAGCTCGGGGTGGAGCGTCGGCTCGCCTCCCGTGAAGTTGATGATGTCGAGCTCTTCGTGGTCCTCGAGGAGGTGCTCGAGGATCTCCTTGAGCTGCTCCTTGGTCATCCGGTGCGGGTCTTCGTTCTTGTTGACCGTGTAGCAGATGGGGCAGTCGAGGTTGCAGGCCGAGGTGATGGGGATCACGGGCAGATAGGTCTTCTGCTGGTGGCTGTCGCAGGGCCCGCAGTCGAAGGGACAGCCGCGATCGCTCACGTCCCGCTTGACGGTCTTGGGCGGGGTGTTGGGAGCAATGAAGCTCAGGGCATCGAGATACCACTCGGCCGAAGTGCTAACCAAGACCTCTTGGTGCCCGTGGGCGGGGCAGAACTTGTGGAAGTAGACCTGCCCCTCGCGGAGGTGGATCTTGGCGTCGACGGAGCGCTTGCAGGTTCCGCAGAGGCTCTTGGTCATTGAATAGTAGGTGTGCGGCGTCGCGACGCGCTCAGGCGGGTCGTCACAGCTCGAGCTTGGAGGAGGCGTCACGGGGAGCTCTCGATCAGGCCAGGGGGGAGGCCGGTGAGGACGACGAGTCGTCCGGGGCGTGCGCAGGAGCGGAACCCTGAGGATCAGCGCCGGGGGGAGTGTAGGGCCGAAGGCCCAGGTTTGCGGCCAGGTCGGGGTCGCCCTTGATCCGCCAGATCTCCTGGTCCACGAGGTAGTGGTGGAGCGCCAGGCCCCACCACACGCAGAGGCCGATCTGGTTCGCGGTCACGGGCCCCAAGGTCGTCTTGGCCCAGGGCGCGAGCCAGGGGAACACGCCGGCGGCGGCGGCAGACGCCAGGTAGAGGGTCCCCGAGAAGAGGAGGAGCGCGCCGGCGTAGGCGCCGAAGCGCTTCATGTGGCGGGCGGCCCCGAAGGAGACGCCCTCTCGGGAGTAGCGGTTGCGGTTGTGGAACCAGACCAAGCCCACGTACTGGACGCCGTGGACGATAGAGATCATGACCGTGATCAAGAGGAAGGCCTGATCAGGCGTGGTCGGGTTGGGGTGACTGGGCTCGAGCTGGGCGAAGACCAGGTAGCAGAGGCCGTAGAGGGGCAGGATCAGCCCGACGTAGGCGACCTTGACGCGCGTCGCCTTGGGACGGTTGCCTGGCCGGTGGGAGACGAGGAAGGCGAGGAGCGCGCCCAGGAACACGGCCAGGCCCAGGCCAGCGCCGATCTTGCTCAGGAGGTCCATCTCAGCGGGGAGCCCCAGGAGGGGTCGCGCGCTGGGGTGGGCGATGAGGAGCACGAGGTAGGGGGCCCAGCAGCCGAGGTAGAGGCAGGCTTTGTCGAGCCGAGCCCCGCTCCGCTCGCCGCCCTTGGCTCGGTAGAGGGCCAGGAAGCCGTAGTGCTGGCGGACCACGTGGTGATAGGCGTAGAGCGCGACGGCGCCGAGGAAGAGGTCGAAGGCGCCCTTGGCTCCCAAGGCCTCGGCCAGGAGGAAGAGGGGGCCGGTCAGGGTCGCGATCACCGCGCTCAGGATCAGGAGTCGTCGGCGGGTGCGGCGCTCTTCGGCGTCGGGGTAGGTCCGGACGAGGGTCGCCGCGATGTGGGGGCCGTCGACCAAGAGGGTCCAGGCCCAGAAGATCGCGGCGGTGGGGACGCCGAGCCCAAAGAGCGCCAGGGCCAAGAAGCTCAGGAGCCCGCCGCCGAAGAACCACACGAGGTCGAAGCGACGCCCGACGATCCAGGGCGAGTCCAGAGCTGGGGCAGGTTCTGGCGCGGTTGGGGAAGTAGCGGTAGCGGTCAAGGGCACAGATTAGCGGGCTCGGGGTGGGATCGCGAGAGAGCCGCGTTCGCTTCAGCCAACGCACGCTCGGTGCCAGCGCAACTCGCGCAGGCGCTCCGACTCGCTCTGGGAATCGAGGAGGGTCGGACGCGGGCGGTGAAGATCTGTCGGGGGCGCAGCCCCTCCCTCACTGCTCTGATTCGGAGTCGACCTCGGCAGGCGTCGCAGGGGGCAGGCCGTCGACATGCTCTGCCACGTGAGCCTCGAGGCGCTCGTGCAAGTCGGGAGGAAGGCTCTGCGTGGCGAGGAGCGCCTTGAGCCGCTCGGGCAGCGCTTGGCCGAGGTGCCTGATGTTCTCGTCGAGGACGAACTCCACGAGGGGCGCTGGGTCTTGCCCGCTCTGCTCCGCCTTGGTGAGGCCCCACGCGATGGCCGCAGGCGCGTCTCTGAGCTCGTAGCGCTCCTGGCCGAAGAGGTGCTGCCCGTTCAGGAGGCTGGTCGCGAGGTCATTCGGCGTCGGCCGATCGCTGTGGTCGTAGATCGCCAAGCCAACAGGGACCAGGACCGTCAGCGCGAGTCCTGGGACGACGATCCAGCCGACCCAGGCGCTGCGCTTGGGCGCGCCGGGCGGGAGCGGGCTGAAGCGGCGATAGACCTTGGCCGCGACCCAAATCAAGGCGCGGAGGTAGAAGAGCGCGCCCGCGCACAGGACCAGGAAGTAGGCCGCGAGGCCCGGGGCCAGCCCCGCCGAACCGCTCTCGGCGGTCGCGATCAAGACCCCTGCTAGTCCCAGGAGGACGAGCAACAAGATCAGCCAGACCCCATCCAGCGCCGAGAGGAAGTTCGCAGCGCCCTCAGGCGCCTGCTGGGGTGCAGAGGCCTCAGCGGGCTCCGGGGCAGGAGGGGAAGTCATGGGGCAGTTCGTTCCGCTGGGGTCGGGCCACTCTAGGGGGAGGAGCGATCGGCTGCACTCGCTTAGGCGCCGACCTGACTCTCGAGGAAGCTCCGGTCTTGCTTGAGGCGGCTCGCCTGTCGGAAGCTCGCGATCCCCCACATGGCGAAGCCGCCGAGGGTCAAGAAGGGGGCCACGACTGCGACCTGCGGGACGCCGCCCGCGACGGCGCCGCCAGCGATACAGGCGGCGAGGATCAGCATCACGAGGGGCAGGATCGGCTTGGAGAGACCGGTCCGTTGGACCACGACGTGGAGGGTCGTCCCCTCGGGGGTGGGCTCCATTCGGACGTGGGTCAGCGGGGTCACGTACTGGGACTTGTGGTGGAGGCCCTTGATCACGAAGCCCTCGGAAGTTCGCTTGCCTTCGTAGGGCAGAGTGGTCGCGAAGGGGACTGTGACTCGGAGCCCCACGAGGGGCTCTACTTGGGGCTGGAGCCGGCTCCAAATCGCCTCAGGCTCGAGCGCGCTCTGGAGCTCATATGTGGCGTAGACGGAGAAATCAGCCATGCGTTCGGCCTCTAAGTGTCGTGGAGGTCGAATCCTACGGGGCTAGCCAGGTGGTTGCGAGTTGGGGTCGCAAGCTCTAGAACCGCCCCTCGGAGGTAGGTGTGGAAGACTGGTCCCAGCTGATTAGCGAGTCCGAGCGCGTGTTTCACGATCGCGAAGGAATGACCTATGAGTACCGCGCAGTGGAGGTCTACCAGCACCCCACGGGGCGCTACATTCGCCGCCACGAGAGCCTCCACATAGATGCCGACGTGGCGCGGGTCAGCCATGACTGGCTCGAAGACCCCGAGTCACACCTCGCCGCGCTGCGGGGCATGGTCGCGGCCCGGGAGGCCTCAGGAAAGCCTGCCTTCTTCGACCTCAACGCCTCCGACGCCTCTAACTCGCGAACCAGCAAAGGAACTGCCATGCAAAGCGCCCCCAACTCGACCCTGACCGCGGCTCTGACCGCCCTCCTCCAACGCACTGGCGGGTTCGTGATCGTCAACGAGGCGGGCGGGCGCTTCGTCCAGTTCGCGGGCGGGGTGGGCGAGCCCCTTCTCTTGGACGTCCCGAACCTCGACGCCGCCGAGGGAGCCCGCGCCAGTCAGGCTTTCGCAGGACAACCATTCTCGATCACAGGCAACACCTTCAACTTGGCCTACGGGCAGGACGCCGCGGCGGCTGCCGCTGGCGCCGAGACCCTGTTCCGCGAAGTCCTGGGCGTGCCTTCCCCCCAGTTCACCCTCACCGAGGAGTAGGAGGGCTCAGACCCCTCCGCTACTCCACGATCAACAAACTCAGACCAGGACCTCTCATGCGCTTCGCACCGGCTCTCGCAGCCATCCTCCTCCTCTCGTCCCCCGCCCTCGCGGCCCCGCCCGAGAACGAGCTGGGCGAGATCCTGTTCAAGGCGCGCGAGCTCGATGGGCTCAAGCGAGTCGCGGGTACCCAGCACTACGACTCCTCTGACGAGAAGACCTATCTCTCGACGATGGAGACCAAGGTCGAGAAGGCTCGGATCGACCTCCTGTTCACGGACTACCACAAGGCGTCTCCAGCGGACCAAATGGGCGCCGTCGTCAACTTCGGAGGCTCGCTCCACTCCCTGAGCTTCGCCCGGGGGCCCGAGATCGCGAAGGGCGTGGTCAAGGGCGGGAAGATCGTCCTCGACGACGACGCCCAGACGACCAAGGAGCTCCCCAAAGGCTCAGTGGTCCCCTTTCCCATGGCCCTCTTCATTCTTCCGGCCTATCACGAGCTCCTGCCGAAAGAGTTCGTGTTCACGACCCTCGTGGGAGCCCAAGCCATGCCTGGGTTCCGCCTCCTCGTGAAGGAGAAGAAGGGCGACCTCCAGCTCGTCGAGCTCCAAGGACCGGGGGGGATCAAAATGGGGATCTACGTCTCGACCGCGGGAGCGACCAAGGGCCAGATTCGCCAGCTCGAGGTAGACGGCAAGATCGTCAAGCGGATCACGGCTGAGGCCGCCGCGAAGCTGATCAAGGATCACGCGCCCAAGAGCGGCGGCGCGCCGACGCCCCGGGCGGCGGTGGAGAACCTGATCAAGGCTTGCGCCGAGAGCGACCTCGACGCGATCAGCGATTGCTTCTCGAGCAAGGCCCCAGGTGAGTTCCAGTCCTTGGTCAAGAAGACGGTCCCGGCCAAGAACTTCAACCAGTTCTGCCTCCTCTTCGACGGCGCCAAGGTCACAGAGGTCAAGGTCGAGGGGTCGAAGGCGGTCGTGAGCGTGCAGCTCAAGAAGCGCGCCGAGAAGTTGACCGTGGTCAAAGAGGGCGACGTCTGGCGGGTGCTCGACTTCTAGTCGGGCCCGACCGTGGCCGAGGGCTCACCCCCCATCGACCTGCGCACGCCCCTCTCGCTGCGCAGCTCCTACAGCTTCCCGCTTCAATCGGCCGAGAGCCGGCATGAGGTCTTGATCGGAGCCCTCTGGCTCTTGGTCCCGATCTTCGGTTGGCTGATCAACATGGGGCACCGGATCCGCTTCGTGCACAACATGCAGCACGGAAAGCCCCCTTGGCCTGCGTTCAGCGGGACGGGGGAGCTGCTGCGGCACGGCGCGGTCACCTTCCTAGGCATGGTCTGGTACGGCTGGCCCGGGGTCAGCCTCTTCATTGGCGGGGCCTACTTTGCCTATCCCATGCTGATGGTGCTCGGGTTCGCGCTCTGGCTCTTGGCCGTGATCGCGATCCCGGGCTACATGACCCACTACTGCTACGCCTTCGACACGCGCGAGATCTTCGACCCTCGCCGAGCGCTGCGCCGGGTGGCCGAGGGCGGCCTCGCCTATTGGCACGCCTGGACAGTGGCGGCGAGCGCGATGCTCCTCTCCTTCCTGGGCCTCTTCGCGTTCGGGATCGGGTTCCTCTGGACCAGCGTCTGGTTCTGGCAGGTCGCAGGCTTCAGCTTCGCGACGGTGTTCACCCAGGCTTTCGAGCTGCAGGACTCCGAAGCTCTCCCTTCGTCACCTCTCCCGGAAGGAGCCTCGTGAGCGCTGCCTTGAGTCGCCCCCGCGACGTCCTCACGCGACCTGTCTTGCTGGGGGCGATCTTGCTCCTGGCCCTCAACGATTGGGTCTTCAAGGACGCCTTTCCAGGCCCTGTGACGGGGAAGCTCTCGGACGTGGCGGGTCTCTTTGCGTTTCCCCTCGTGGCTTGGGGAGTCCTTGATTGGCTGCGAGGCGGGGAAGCGCGCTCCACGACGCGAGCGCTGGCGGTGATCGGTTTGGCGCTGGGCGCCTTCTTCGTGTTGCTCAAGACTCACGCCGCGACGCGAGGGCTCTACCTCTTGCCCTATGAGCTCGTCGGCTATCCAGCCTCGGTCGCTCCTGATCCGACCGACCTGCTCTGCCTCCCGGCCATCGGAGCGGCCTGGCTCTATGGCCGTGAGCTCCTGGCGACGCCCCGCCTGGGGGCGGAGGGGGGGATTCGCTACGCCGCGCGGGGAGGCGTCGCGATCGGGTTCGTGCTCCTGAGCGTCGGCACGCCGGCGCCCAGACCTGAGAAGACGCCTGCCAAGACCTCTTCGCCGGCGCCCACCTCGCCGGCGCCCACCTCGACGGCGCCCGCTTCGCCGACGCCGACGCCGACCCCGACGCCGACCCCGACGCCGACCCCGACCCCGACCCCGACCCCGACGCCGCGCTGAGTCCGCGAGCGCGAGCCGTGGAAGAGCGACCCCCTGACCACGCCCTGGCGGGCCTGGAGTCCCCCTGAGCAAATCCCCCGAGGCCCTCGGCCTCCCCAACGTGCGACTCTTCTTGGCCTTCCGGCTCCTGTTTACCTCGCGCTTCTACTACCCCATCTTCACGATCCTGTTCTTGGACTACGGGCTGACGCTCGAGCAGTTCTCGCTCCTAAACGTGCTCTGGGCGGCCACGATCGTGCTCGCCGAGGTCCCCTCGGGGGCCTTGGCAGATATCGTCGGTCGACGACGGTTGGTGGTCGCCGCGGCGTTCCTGATGCTCGTGGAGCTGGCGACCATAGGCTTCGTGCCCCTCGGGAACCCTGATCTGATCCTGGGCGCCTTCGTGATCAACCGGATCTGCAGCGGCCTGGCCGAAGCGGCTGCCAGCGGCGCGGACGAGGCGCTGGCCTACGACTCCATCGTGGAGGCAGGCTACGAGGATCAGTGGCCGCAGGTCCTCGAGAGCCTCGGCAAGCTGACCTCCGTAGGGATGTTCCTGGCCATGATCACGGGCGCCCTCGTCTATGACCGCGAGGTCATGGGCACGATCCTGAGCGCGCTCGGGTTCGGCTCGGAGCTCGACCCCAAGGCGCTGGTTCGAGTGCCAGTCCTGATGACCTTCTGCACGGGCTGCCTCGCCTTCGTCGCGGCCTGGCGCCTGAAGGAGGTCGGGGCCACGCCCGAGCGCCCGAACCTGGGCTCGATTCGCGTCGCCTTTCGCCAGGTCCTCGGCACCGGGCGCTGGATCGTCAAGAGCGCGCCCTTCGTGCTGGTCGTGATCTTGGCGGGCTTGGCCCTCGACAGCGTGGCGCGTCAGTTCGCGCTCCTGGCCAGCGAGTATTTCCGTCAGATCTCGATCCCAACGGTCCTCTTGGGACCCATCAGCGCGGGCGCGGCTCTGCTCGGGATCGTGAGCGCCAAGGTCAGCCGCGTCTTGGCCGAGCGCTGTCGGCCCTGGGTCAACTTCGCGATCCTGACGGCCTTTCTCTGCGGAGGCCTGTTCGGGGTCGGGCTGGGGATTCCCTATTGGGGCGTGGTGTTCGCCCTCGTGCCCTTCTTGACCCTGAGCTCGATTGGCTTCCTCCAGAGCCACTACCTCAACAAGGCCGTGGACTCGAGTAGGCGGGCGACGGCCCTCAGCTTCAAGGGCCTGGCGCTCAACGTCGGAATGGGTCTGGCGAGCGTGTTCTACGCGGGACTGCTGCGGCACTTGGAGGCGGGCGGTCTGGCGAAGGAGGCGACCTTCTTCCCCGGATTGCGCTGGTTCGCGCCCTACGCTGGGCTCTTGGCCTTCCTGGTGTTCCTGGCAGGGGCTTGGTTCCTGCGAAACGAGCCGCCAGGGTGTCCAGACGCCGCGCGAAAGGCGGAGGCGGAAGCTAAGCCGCCCGCCGCGCCCCCCGCGACGCCAGCTTGACCTCTCACCTGAGGCCCAGGGACCCTGTATCCGCGTTCCCACCGGTTTAGAGTGCTCGCGTGCTGGGATCCCCCTTTCGAGATCGCTTCCGCGCGTTGCACCTCTTGGTCGCGATCGCGGCCTGCCTGATACCGCTGAGCGGCTGCGCGACGGCACCTCTGACGGGTGGCGTTCGGCCCGAGGGCCGGCGGCTGGTCCTCCTCCTCGACAGCTCGACCTCCATGCGCCGGACCGATCCCAGCGGCGTGGGTCCGCAGGGCGCGCAGCTCGTGCTGGGCCTCGTCGGCAGCGACGACAACGTAGGCGTGATCACCTACGCCAAGGACGCGGTGGTCCAGCGCCCGCTCAAGGCCGCAGGCACGAGCCGCGGCGGGCTCCAGGCTCGCTTGAGCGAGCTGAACCGAAACGGGATCACCGACTTCGCCCAGGGCTTGGCGCTCTCGCGGGACATGCTCCAAGCCGGGAAAGCGCCGGAGGGCTCGGCCGTGATCCTCCTGACCGACGGCGTCCCCTATCGCGGGCGACGACGGACCTCGGGGCCTGCCCTGGCTCCCCTCCTCGAGGAGTTCGCCAAGCGCAAGTGGCGGATCTTCGCCCTGGCCCTCGGCGACGAGGCGGCGACGCCCTTCCTGAGCCGAATCGTGGCCGCGACGGGCGGGGCCGTGTTCCCGGTGGCGGACGCAGACCGCTTGGCGCCTGCCTTCGCCGAGGTCGCGACCGAGGCCCTGGGCTACCTCCGCTCCGAGCGAGCCGGGCGCGAGGTCGAGGTCGTGCCCCACACCGGGCGCCTGGCCTTCCTCGTGCGCGGGGACAGCTTGGGCGCCGTGACGGGCCCGAGCGCCGCTCCTGCGACGCCCCCGCCGGGTCCGGCGACGCCGCCCGGGACAGCCGGTCAGGTCGAAGCCATAGAGACCGCGGCTGGGCCCTTCCGGGTCGGCCTGATCGAGAACCCTCAGCCCGGCAAGTGGAGCGTCGACGCCCCTCCAGACGCCGAGGTCGTGGCGCTGATGGAGCCGAGCTTTGGCTTCGAGTTCGTCGCCGAGCGACCTCCAGAGCAGCTCGGGAGCCGCGAGGAGGGCCAGGTCGCAGTCCGCCTGGTGGGCTCGAGCGAAGGCCTGGCCAAGGTCCGAGGTCGGGTCCTGTTCCGAGCCAAGCTGACCCTCGGGGCCGATCGCAGCCTGGGGGCCCCGATCCAGCTCAAGCGCGAGGGCGAGGTCTTCAGCGGGAAGTTCCGGGCGCCGACGGTCCCCAAGGAGACGGCCCTCAGCATCGTGGTCGAGGCGATCCTGGCCGAGGGCGGCCGGACCTTCGTCCTCAAGCGAACCCGCGCCCTGACGGTCTTGCCCGGCAAGGGCAAGCGCGCCCCTGTGCCCCTGGCACTGAGCCTTAGCGCCGAGCGCCTGAGCGGCGCGGCCTGGAGCGAGGGGACCCCGCCGAGCGCCAGCCTGACGATCCAAGGCGACCCGGAGCGGGCCCTGACCCTGAAGTCCGCGCTCGGGACCCAAGCCCTCGCAGCAGGCGGCTCGGTGACCCTGGAGGTCCCGCTGCGGGGCTCGAGCCTGGCGCTGAGCGCCGAGACCGAGGACGGCGCAACCTGGAGCGGGAGCGTCGCCCTCGAGGTCACGCGCTACCGCTTGGGCGGCGCGAGCCTGACGGGCGGGCTGACCTTCCCGGACCTGGCGGCCGGCGCTCCCGGCGGGGCCGCGTTGCCCCTCGGGCTGACGGTCACGCCGGGCGAACTCTTGGTCGAGACCAGCGCCCTCAAGGGTCCCTCGGGCGCGACCCTCGCTGTGTCCCTCGTGGACGGCCAGCTGAGCTGCCAGCCGGGGCGGAAGCTGCCCCCTGGGCTCTACGAGGGCCAGCTCGCGCTGCGCGTGGCGGGACTCTCCTTGCCCGCGAAGCAGGTCCCGGTCCGGATCAAGCTTCTGCCCGCGGTTCACGCTCCGAGCGCGATCAAGCTCCGCGGTCGCTGGGGCTGGGTCTCGACGGCGGTCGAGGTGGCTTGGCCCCGCGGCGGCGAGGTCGAGGTCTCCTTCGAGCCCAGCGAGCTGCGCGGGCCAGCGGTGATCCACCCGGCCTATGACCTCCGAGTTCGGCCCCTGGACGGCTGGGACGGGGCTCGCCTCGGGGCGCGAGTTCGTCGCGTGGCGCTCTCGGTCTTCCTCTCGTCCGACCTCCCGGCCGGCGCCTACAGCGGGACCCTCGTGGTCCGGCGGGCCGAGTCGCGCGAGGAGCGGGTCGAGATCCCCGTGACCTTGACCTTGGAGCGTTGAGCCGTGCCTGCGCTCCTACGCTGCAAGGCTTCCCTCGTCACGCTGGCGCTCCTGAGCGTCCTCTTTGCGTCGAGCCCCTCGCGAGCCGAGGGGCGACGGGTGGCCGTCGTGATCGACCGCTCGGGGAGCCTGAGTCACGCCGACCCCAAGGCCGGCGGCCTGGCTTCGATCGTGGAGGCCCTAGCCCTCGGCCTCCGAGGCGGCGATCGCTTGGCCTTGAGCCTGAGCGGCGGAGGCAAGCTCAGCGAGACCTCGATCAAGGAGCTCCAGAGCGCCCTCCCTGTCCTCCAGCGACTCTTGGCGGCCAAGCCCAAGCCAGGCGGCGCTGACCTCCAAGGGCTCCTCCTCGAGGCCAGCGCCTGGGCGGGTGCTGAGGGGACGGTCCTGGTCTATAGCGACGACGACCTAGACGTGATCCGCGGAGGCGTGGCCCCACCTGCTGCCTTGGCCCTGGCCCAAGAAGAGGCCAAGGCCGAGGGCGTGGCGCCAGCTCGTGACGCGGTCAACCGCGCGGCGCGTCGCCTCCTGCGGCGGGCGGTCCTGGGGCAGAAGACGCGTCCGCGCCTGGTCGCGCTCAAGCTCCCGCTCCCGGCCGGCGCCGGCGCGACGCCCTTCCTCGAGGCCCTCGGCGCCGAGGTCGTGACGCCGGGCAAGGCCGCCGTGGCGCGCTTGGCGGCTCGAATCCGCGGAGCGGCCATCGTCGGCGAGCAGCTCCGGCTCGAGCCTGGTGAGCGCGAGCTGAAGCTGCCCTTCCCGGCTCGGATCGTGATTCGGTCGACGAAGGGGATCGAACTCCCCGGCGCCCAGCGCCTCGACGGCGCGGGTCACCTCTGGTCCTTGGAGGTCAAGGGGCCGCTGGCGCTCCCCGAGCACGGCGGAGCCTGGGTCAGCGTGGCCCCGACCTTGGGCGAAGCCGAGGGGGTCCTGGCCTATCGACTCCGGGCGGGTGGCGTCCGGGTCGTGGCGCCCGAGGCCAAGAGCGGGACGGTCTTGGCCCGCCAGAGCGGGCGAGAGTTCCTCCTCGAAGGCCAGCCTCCGCAGGTCCGCTTGGGCGGCGTGAGCGAGGTCGAGGTCGCCCTCGTGCTGGGGAGCGGCGACTCGCAAGTCGTCGGGCCGGCGCGTAGGCTGTCCTTGGGGGACGCGGAGGTCCAGCTCGTCGCAGCCGGCGAGCCGCGGGTCGGGAAGGCCATCGAGTTCAGCGGCCAGCTGCCGCTAGGGTTCGAGGCCAAGGACCTGGTGGTCGAGGTCAGCGAGGGAGGCGGTCGTCGGACCAGCGTCAGCTTCGCGGCCCCAGAAGGTGAGTCGGTCCAGAAGGTCCGGGGGAGCTACGTTCCGCGGAGCGTAGGTCCGCTCGAGGTTCGGGCGCGCGGCCCCCTCGCCATCAGCCTCAGCGCTCCCCTGGAGGTCTCGCCGGCGCCGACCTACAGCCTCGAGATCGTGAGCGTGCGTCGCGGGAGCGACGAGGTCGACGTCGACCACGCCCTGCCGCGCTCGGGGGCCTTCGACCTCAAGCTGACGATCACGGTTCGGCCCAAGCCGCCCGAGCCGGTTCAAGCCGTCTTGACCCTGAGCGGCGTCGAGGGCCTCGAGGTCAAGACGCGTTCGCTGACCCTGGCGGGGGAGCAAGAGGTCGACCTCAGCCTGGAGCTCCCAGCGGACCTCCCCGACGCGACGCGTTCCCTGGGCGTGGCGCTCGAGCCGGTCGGCGGCGCGACCTTGCCGGGGCGTCGCAGCCTGCCTTTCAAGGCGCCGCGGAGCTGGAAGCAGAGCGCCATCGCCATCGGGTTGATGCTCCTGGCCTTGATCTGGTTCCTGATCGTGTGGATCTCGCGTCGTCGCGACATGGCCTACGTCGGCCTCGAGGTCGGGCGGAAGCAGGTCCGAACCATTGGCACCAACGGGCGGATCTCGCCCGAGCGCTACCTCTTCAGCCAGCACTTCCTCTCGCGGGAAGAGGGCGTCTTGATCGAGCCCGAGGACTCGATCGGCGGGGCCCTGGCGTTCCGAGTTCGTGACGACGGCGCCGTGGAGTGCCTCGCCAAGGACGGCGCCAAGCTGATCCACGAGGACCGCCCGACGGTCTTGGCCGCCAGCATGACCGTCGAGCACGGGACGGCCTTCGCCATGGTCTACGGCCAGCGCGCCCTCCGTTACGTCTACCTCGAGGATGAGCCGACCGGCGACGAGCTGGCGAACAAGCTCTTCGGCGACCAGGCCAGCTACGAAGAGGAGATCCGCGACTCGGGCGTGTTCATGATCCTCGACGACGACGAGAACATTCCCAAGGCCTCGGCCCGAATGGAGGCCTCAGCCGAGATCCTCTTCCCGAGCTCCCAGCAGTTCGAGTCGAGCGAGGACCTGAGCGTGGTCCCGAGCGACTCCGGCCGCGCCTACCCCGTCTCCGACGAGGGGATCGTGGTCATGAACTCCGACGAGGGCAAGATCCTCGACTCCGCAGACCTCGACCTCCTGACCTCGGGCGAGATCCGCGCCGCCGAGGCCGAGTTCGACGCCCTCGGCATGGACATCAGCCTCGGCGACATCATGCCGAGCGGCTCCGATACGGGGGAGCCTCCTCCGCCAGAGGAAGAGTAGTCCCGTGCTCGGAGACGAAGAGCCAGGGCCTTCGCGGATTCGCGCCTACTTCGGACTTTGGGGGCGCTTCGACCCCGAGGAGGTGACCTCTACGATTGGGTTGTCTCCGACGCAGAGCCACCGCCGGGGAGAGCCTCTTGCAGGGACGGTGCACAAGGATGACCTTTGGGCCTTCGGGACCGAGGAGGAGGTCGATTTCGATCTGCCGCGCCACGTCGACTTCGTGCTCCAGGGAATCAGTCCCTTTTCGGCCGAGTTGAACCAGTTGAGAGAGCGCTTTGGGTTGAGCGCAACTCTGAACTGCGTCGTCTGGATCGGAAGCCCAACCCCGATCCTTAGCTTCTCGAAGGAGACCCTTGATCGGATCAGCCAGCTTGGCGCCGACCTGGACATCGACTCGTATCTAGCCTGAAGCGAGAGGCCGACGCAGAGATCCCTCCGTAGCCGCGGGGTTTACCCCCGCGAGAGGCCGACGCAGAGATCCCACCCGTCCGCTGAGGCCGTAGCCGCGGGGTTTACCCCCGCGAGAGGCCGACGCAGAGATCCCACCCGTGCGCTGAGTCCGTAGCCGCGGGGTTTACCCCCGCGAGAGGCCGACGCAGAGATCCCACCCGTGCGCTGAGTCCGTAGCCGCGGGGTTTACCCCCGCGAGAGGCCGACGCAGAGGGAGAGACGCAGGACTCAGACAGCCATGTGGTCGCACAAGGAGTCGCTTGAATGGGACCTTTCGGCCTGGGTCTAGCTCTCGCGGGGGTAAACCCCGCGGCTACGGCGTGTGGGGCCTGGGTCTAGCTCTCGCGGGGGTAAACCCCGCGGCTACGGCTTGTGGGGGCTGGGTCTAGCTCTCGCGGGGGTAAACCCCGCGGCTACGGCTTGTGGGG
>Ga0316202_10000650_pt1 | contig 34591 bp, 42 predicted proteins | sample 3monrhotite_MG_FD_204934 | JGI IMG/M metagenome (GOLD analysis project Ga0316202, IMG submission 204934) | Microbial mat bacterial communities from mineral coupon in-situ incubated in ocean water Damariscotta River, Maine, United States -... | ecosystem: Environmental > Aquatic > Marine >...
CCGTTGGCGAACATACCCTGCGCTTCTTTGTCGAGGCGTGGCATGTAGTCCATCCATGCGTTGAGCCAGTCTTTCTCCAAACTTGCCAGCGTCCGATACACCACCATGCACACAGCTGCGGCAGAGTCAGGCACCTTGGCGTTCATCGGGTCGTCCTTGATTGATTGCAGGGACGGTAGCTGGTCGGACAGTTTGACGAACGCCATCAGGTCCATCGCACCACGATCCCCGATTGTACCCATCAACGCAGCGGTCAGTGTTACATCGTCAAACTTGTCACGCTCCTTGAGTATGTCAGACGCAGAATGCAATGAACGTGAAGTTACAAACGCGGCGCGTTGTTGTTTAGGGTGGAAGATGTATGGGTTCTCGTCGGGGTCTTTCACATCCTCGAACGATGCACACAGCTGCGGGTTGTCTTTGATCCAACCCAACATACTGTGGTCCCAACCATCATTGATACCAAACTCAATCAACGCCATGTGGTCGGTCTTCTTGATCTGCACCACAGTCATACGGTTCCGTGCGTGTGGTGGTAGTAGGTCGCCAACTCCCTCGCTGCCCTTGTTCGTAGTGGCAAACACTAAGCTGTCAGGGTGTAGTGAGTAACTACCAACTTTTCGCTCCAACATCAGACGCAGCATGGCGTTCTTAACAGCGGGGTTCGCCTTGCCATACTCGTCAAGCATCAGGATGATCGGCCCTTCGATATGCAGACCGAGCTCCTCGTGGGGGATCATACGTACACAGCCATCTGTTTCGATAGACTGCATGGACGGGATCATGATGTCGCCAAGGTCTTTGGTCGTACCATCAAAGTAGATGGGTCGATGCGTGGGGAGTTGTTCTGCTAAGGTGGTGAGCATCGACGACTTGCCGTTACCCATGTCACCCTGTGCTAGGACGGTACGTTTACTGCCCACTGCTTTGATAAGATCGACACACTGGTCGAGTGTAAGTGCGTACATTTGTTGTGCATTGCTCATTGTATTCTCCGTTTGTTAGTGGCGGCACTAACGCCGCCTGTGAGGTTATTGTTTATATGTCCAGTGACGGTAGCGATTTGATCGCCTCATCCACTGTGCGTTTAGTCTCGGCGCGCAGGTAGCTGTCTTCGCGTAGTGCATCAGGTGTGACACCTTGCAGTGCACAGTCTAACTTGTCAGCCATTGCTGTCATCTGTGTGGACTTGGTGACGTTACACACCCGCAGCAGCTCAACCATCTCGGACACGTTCTCGACGAGTGAGTCGCGGAACACTTTCTTCTTCTCGTGGTCGGCGTAGTCGAGCCGCTCACTCATACGCGTCAGCGCATCGTATGTCCTGTGCCACACGTCGTTCATGGCTGTGTTGAGTTGAGTGCTGTAGTAGTTGTTATAGTGTGTCTTGATCTCCTCTGCTGCCTCGTTGCCGATGTCGATACGGAAGTCCCCCGCGTCTGGTAGCGGTATGTATGTCAGACGGAACCGAAACTTGGAGCGTAGCGAGTCCAACGTGGGGTAGTCATCGCGGTTGAACAGGTCGCCCAGCTTGGCCTCTGCCTGCACGATCTCCCAGTCGTATGCGTCGAGGAATAACTGCACGAGCCGATGAAACTCGTTCTCGATGTCGGTCATGGTTTGGTGATACTTGAAATACTGCGCTGTGGGTAACAGTCGCAGGCCTGTGTCGGACCATGGCATTGTCATGCCGTAGTGAATGTTGCGTGAGTTGCCAGTGAATTTCTGTAGGGCGGTGAGTTCGGCGCAGTCACCGAGCAGCTTCTTGTTGACGTTGGCAACACCTGATGCAGCTTCGTTCTGCGTGGTGACTTCTTTGGATGCGCGCTTGTCTAGCTTGCGCCCTGTCCATGTGCTGATGCTGAGTTCGCACAGCATGGATGATGAAGAGATAGAGGGTGCGTTGCTTTCTGGTGTGGATGCGTGTTGTTGTGCCGTTGTCATGATGTTCCCCGTTGTTAGTGTGTCACTAACTTTTGTTTGAATGTTCATCTTAGTTCTCCGTCTTGTTGAGGCCGCGCAGTTGGGCCTTGTTAGTTATTAAGGTTGCGCCCTGCTTGTGGGCGATAGGTGCGATGCACCATGAGGTGCGCATAGCGACAGCGGCTTCGGCGCCGCAGTCCATGCAGGTTTGGTAGCCGAGTTGTCGGCGGCGTGGGTCGAAGGTGACGCCGCAGGTTAGGCAGTGGCAGGGTTCAGTATAATTAGTCACAGTGTCCTCCTCTCAGCTGTTCTCGTATGAGGACCAACGGCGCTTGATATGCGGGTTGGTCTTGTTGTAGCTGCCGAAGATAGCGCGGTGTTCGTAGGCAGGATCGTTGTCCTTGCACCATCGAATTGTTTTGTGCCCCTGCCGTACGCGGTGTAAATAGTTACCGTCACGCAGGTAATTCTCGACGAGGGTGGCAACTTCTGAATCTGTCATGTCTTGGTCTCCTGTGTTAGTGCGTCACTAACAGTGTCGCGGGGTGGTGGTTGGTGATGTATGGCTGTATTTGTTACCATACTTTTATAATAGCATAGGTTGTAGCTTATGTCAAATGATGTGGTTTAGTGGTAAGAGATTGTAGGCGTGATAATGTTCTGAAATGTTCTAACACGTGACGCTGTAAGTAGTTGAAAACTCAGCAATGTTCGAAAGTTCTCATTATATATAAATATATATATATCTCTTTAAAACGTCCTAAATGGCGTGGGGGCAGCGGATTACATCTGCGAGAGGGGGCCCGACAGTCTCGGGGATATATACTTCAAAAGTGCGAACATTTGGAACATTACTGGGTTTTCAATAACTTAACCAAGAACATTAGCTAAAAATTTGCGAACATTTGGAACATTACTGGGTTTTCAATAACTTAGCTGTTTTGGTTGTTAGTGCGCCACTAACACTGACTTGTCAGGCGTTACGCTACTCTAAGAACTGGCATCATTTGTTAGTGTGTAACTAACAAAAAAGCCCCGCCGTGAGGCGGGGCAGTAGGCGGTATTGAGCAATGTGTATACGTATAGCAGAACGTGAGGCGCAGCGCAACTCTAAGAACTGGCATCATTTGTTAGTGTGTCACTAACACCACAGGTAACACGTTGTGGTGAGTGTAATGTTCTCTAGTGTCTTAACTTCTGAACGTATCCCTGACACGCGACCCGCGCCGCTACTCTAAGAACTGGCATCAAATGTTAGTGTGTCACTAACAAAAACCACCAAACGGAAGACACAAAAAAAGCCCCAAACCTTGCGGCTTGGGGCGAGATGTTAGGGCGTGAAAAGTAAGAGTAAGTAGAGGGTGGCGAAGATCGCCACCACCCCGATGATATCGCGAATCATTTGACCAAACGATTCAGGCTGCGTAGTGCAGTCTGGAAGTCGGCAGCGTCGAAATCCCAAGCGTCGTGGCCTTGCACGATCTTCTCAACAGTCTCGAGCGCAGCGCGCAGTTTCTCAACTGGCGATTTTGGTTGTCGCGCTGCGCGGCTAGCATCCGCGCCTTCACGCTTGGCAAGGCCTGTTTCGAAATCGTTGCGCTTGGCGCCAATCTGCTGCTGCCAGTACCGCTTTTCCGCCTTGTCAGCATCTTCCAGTGACTTGGTCGGCTTGGCCAGCAATTGCTGCGCGGCTTTGGTAAACCCCGCGACGATCGCAGCGTTGATTTGCTCGAACATCTCCGGAGACGCGGTAGAGGTTTTGGATTTGGATTTGGGCGATACGAAATCGGTTGATACCATCTTTTCTGATGCCATCAAATCAATGGTAGAGCCTAGCTTGCGATCCGCCTGGCCCGAAAGCGATACGGTTTCAGTGATTGCTTTCGCGATAGCGGCGTTCAAAGTAATGTTAGACATAGTGTTTCCCTTTCAAGGATAAATTATCGGAGGCGGTATTGCCTGCCGATGACTAAGTAATGACACGTTACGGTGTGGCATACAATAGATAACGCCCAGAAACCAACGGTTGATAACGTAACGCATTACTTGATAGGCTGTTAGTGAGCCACTAACAAAACGTCAGAACGCGACCCATACCCTACCCCCACCCCGCGCTTCACAGCTTAGGATTCCTGTACTTCCTATGTAATACTAATCCAGAAGAATAAATAGCTCTCAAAACTCTCAGGCACAGTAAGCTACTAATAAAAACAAGTACTTAGCCTTTTTCTACCCCGCCACTTCCGGCGGCGCTCACAGGGAACACCCCCCATGCAAAAAAATAAGTCCCCCACGTAAAAAATTTCGGTGCGCTACGGAGTCTTGCGAAATCATACTTTAACAACTACACTCGTGTTATCGGCCAACAGCCTGCGATAAGAGATGACATTGTATATAACGCCTGAGACAGGGGTGCCGTTGAGTAAACGAGCACCAAAACTTGACTTAAAGGACCGCGCGGCTGCGTGCGCGAAGACTGTTGCGTTGTTATCCGGGCATGGGCTCGACGTAGACCTCACCTCCGAAGATAAAGAAGTGGCTGCAGCCCTCGCCGTGTCCTACGCCGCCAATCCTGATAAGACATCAAACACCGTAACAACTAAACGCGCTGCGCAATTAACCCCTGCGGTGCTGCGGGAGACGGACCACATCCTCAGCGAGTGGGGCCGGAGCGTCGTGGACTCCGCAGTGACTGTTAGGCATTTGGTCACTAATAAACTTATCACCGAGACGGAGAACCCGGACCCTCGGGTGCGTCTGAAGGCATTGGAGCTGCTCGGTAAGATCAGCGACGTGGGGCTGTTTGTTGAGAAGTCTGAGGTGACGATCACCCACCAGACGACCGACGACCTTAAAGAGAAGCTACGGAGTAAACTTCAAAAACTTACCCGTGCCCACGCCGAAGCACCTATAGAAGATGCAGTTCTGATAGAGGGCCAGACCATCGACGTCGATAAGGAGCTTGGCTTCGACGATGAATAAGATGGTCGACATAGACGACGCAGAGATCGAGGCGTTGCTCGCCAACCTAGATGATCTGTCGCCAGAAGAAATTGCCGAAATTGACCAGATGGTGGACGAGTTAGCGAGCCGGAAGGCTAATCAGACCGCGTACGACGACCTGCTGGGGTTCTGCAAGAAGATGGACCCTAACTATATTGTAGGGCGCCACCACCGCATCCTTGCTACTATGCTCATGGCTATCGAGCGCGGAGACAAAGACCGTATCTGTGTTAACATGCCACCACGTCATGGCAAGTCGCAGCTCGTGTCTATATTCTATCCTGCGTGGTTCTTGGGGCGTAACCCGGACAAGAAGGTCATGATGGTATCGCACACCACTGATCTGGCGGTAGACTTCGGTCGTAAGGTCCGTAACTTGATCTCTACCGATGCCTACAAAGCTGTGTTCCCCACAGTATCTCTTGCGATCGACTCGAAGTCTGCGGGGCGTTGGAACACCAACCATAAGGGGGAGTACTTCGCCTGTGGTATCGGGTCGTCAATCGCGGGGCGCGGTGCTGATTTGCTGCTGGTAGATGACCCGCACTCGGAACAAGACGTGCTGAGCGGTAACTTCGAGGTGTTTGAACGGGCGTACGAGTGGTTCACCTTCGGTGCGCGTACGCGTCTGATGCCCGGAGGCCGGGTAGCTATCGTGCAGACCAGATGGCACCTAGATGACCTGACAGGCCGTGTAACACGTGACATGGCAAAGAACGACAAGTCGGACCAGTACGAGGTCGTTGAGTTTCCAGCTATCTTGGAAGTTACGAACAAGAAGACCAAGAAGGTAGAGCAGAAGCCGCTATGGCCTGAGTTCTTTGATATGGCGGCGCTGGAGCGCACCAAGGCGTCTATGCCGGTGTTTCAGTGGAACGCACAATTTCAACAACAGCCCACAGCTGAGGAAGCCGCGCTTATCAAGCGGGAGTGGTGGCAGTCATGGGAGTGGGAAGACCCACCCCGCTGTGAGTATATTATCATGACACTTGACGCCGCGGCGGAGACCCACAACCGTGCTGACTTTACTGCTATAACAACTTGGGGTGTGTTCCTCAACGAAGAGACGAACGCGCACAACATCATACTACTAAATAGTATTAAGGAGCGTCTAGAGTTTCCTGAGCTGAAACGGGTGGCTATGGAGACATATCAGGAGTGGGAGCCGGATTCGTTTATCGTGGAGAAGAAGAGTGCGGGCACTGCGCTCTATCAAGAACTGCGGCGCACAGGTATGCCTGTGCAGGAGTTTACCCCGCACCGTGGGTCAGGGGATAAGCTGGCGCGACTAAATTCAGTTGCAGATATCGTAGCATCAGGTATCTGTTGGGTACCACAGACCCGCTGGGCAGAGGAAGTCGTGGAGGAGATCGCTGGGTTCCCGTTTATGTCGCATGATGACCTCGTTGATGCTACAGTGATGGCGTTGATGCGGTTTCGCAACGGTGGGTTTATTCGGCTCCCGTCTGATGAACCGGAAGAGGTTCAATATTTTAAACACCGCCGGGGCGGTTTCTACTGAGGATTAGGCTATGGCTATCGAAAAAGGAATGTATTCCGCCCCAATGGGTTTGGAAGACGAAGAAATGGAAGTAGAAGGTCAAGAACTTGACCTAGAGATCGAGATTGTGGACCCAGAGTCCGTGACTCTTGCGAACGGGGACATGGAGATCACTCTGATACCCGACGCCGACGAGACCGACATAGTGGAGTTTGACGCTAACCTCGCGGACGTCATGGAAGAAGGTGACCTGCAGGAGCTGTCTGACGACCTCGTGGGTCTAATCGAGGCCGATATGGACAGTCGGAAGGACTGGGTGGACTCATACGTACAGGGTCTGGACGTGCTTGGGTTCAAATATGAGGAACGTACGCAGCCGTGGGAAGGTGCCTGTGGGGTGTTCTCCACAATTCTCGCTGAAGCAGCCATACGGTTCCAAGCTGAGGCCATGTCAGAGACGTTTCCAGCCGCAGGACCAGTGAAAGTTAAGATTCTCGGCAGCGAGAATAAAGAGAAGATCGAGGCAGCGCAGCGCGTCAAGGCCGATATGAACTACGAGATCACCGAGCGGATGGTCGAGTATCGGTCTGAACACGAGCGGATGCTCTACAGCCTTGGTTTGGCCGGTTCCGCGTTCAAAAAAGTGTACTTCGACCCGAATATGGGCCGTCAAGTGTCTATCTACATCCCCGCAGAGGACGTGATTGTGCCGTATGGCGCCAGTCACCTAGAGACAGCCGAGCGCGTTACGCATGTTATGCGTAAAACTAAGAACGAGATGGCTAAACTGCAGGCTGGTGGGTTCTACCGCGACGTAGATTTGGGTGATCCTGCCCCTTACCACTCCGATATTGAAGAGAAGAAGGCTGAAGAGGGTGGATTTAACCTAACTGACGACAATCGGTACGCTCTATACGAGTGTCATGTGGAGATGAACGTCCCCGGAGTCGACGATGAGGACGAATTGCCTAAGCCGTACGTCGTTACGATTGAGCGCGGGTCAGGTGAGGTCCTCGCGGTACGCCGTAACTATGACGAAGAAGACACACTACGCCTAAAAAACCAATTCTTCGTGCATTATCCCTATGTTCCGGGCTTTGGCTTCTATGGTTTGGGCCTGATTCACATCATCGGGGGGTATTCTCGCGCAGGAACAGCCCTTATCCGCCAGTTGGTGGACGCAGGCACACTGTCGAACCTACCGGGAGGCTTGAAAACACGTGGCTTGCGCATCAAAGGCGATGATTCGCCTATCGAGCCGGGTGAGTTTAAGGATGTAGACGTTCCATCTGGTAGCATTCGTGATAATATCATGACGCTGCCGTACAAAGAGCCGTCCCAAACACTCCTTACGTTGTTAGACCGTATTACACAGGAAGGACGCCGCCTCGGGGCTATCTCTGACCTGAATATCTCGGATATGTCGGCAAACGCGCCTGTTGGCACCACACTGGCACTGCTCGAGCGTACCCTGAAGCCGATGGCAGCGGTCCAAGCACGCGTCCACTACGCGATGAAGCAGGAGTTTAAGCTCCTCAAGGCTATTATCGCCGAGCACGCCCCCACAGAGTACTCCTACGTGCCTGAGAGAGGCGAGGTGACTGCTCGTCAAATGGACTATATGATGGTGGATGTAATCCCTGTCAGCGATCCTAACAGCTCTACAATGGCGCAGCGGGTGGTCCAGTACCAAGCAGTGCTTCAGATGGCTCAGCAGGCGCCTCAGATTTATGATCTGCCTATGCTGCATCGTGAGATGATGGAGGTCTTGGGGATCAAGAACGCGGATAAGATTGTCCCAACCCGCGAAGATGCGAAGCCTACAGACCCAATCAGCGAGAACATGGACGCGTTGATCGGCAAGCCGATGAAAGCGTTTATCTATCAGGACCACGAAGCGCACATTGCTACGCACACAGCGTTCTTGCAGGACCCCATGATCGCCCAGATGATCGGGCAAAACCCGCAGGCAAAGCAGATTCTGGCGTCTCTACAGGCCCACATCGCCGAGCACCTTGGCTTCCAGTATCGCCAACAGATCGAAGAACGTCTTGGCGCACCGCTACCAGCACCAAACGAAGAGATGCCGGAAGAAGTCGAAGTTCAACTGTCACGTCTGGTTGCTGATGCTGGTAAACAGCTTACGCAGGCACATCAGCAGCAAGCTGCGCAGAAAAAGGCGCAAGAGCAGGCTAAAGACCCACTCATCCAGATGCAGCAGGCTGAGCTCCAGATCAAAGCGCAGGAAGTACAGCGTAAGTCCCAGAAAGACCAAACAGACGCTGCGTTGCGCAATGAGCAACTTAAACTACAGAAAGCGAAAGCCGCCGCAGATGCTATGATTAAGGCTGAAGAGCTTAACGTAGACAAAACTGAACTCGCCATCGACGCCGAAGTAAAAGGTGTGGAGATGGACCGGGCGCGCCGCGAGGCGCAAGTCAAGACCGCCGTAGAAATGGCGAAATTGACACAGCAAAAACCTAGAGGAGAGGGTAAATAACCTATGGCAAAAACCGTCTTTGACGTGCTTACAAATAACATCGACGAGCAAATCTCGTCTGCACAGCGTTTTCTATCCGGGGGGTCTCCTAAAGACTACGCCGAGTATAGGGAAGTTGTTGGCTTAATTCGGGGTCTCGAAGCCAGCAAATCTTACATCGAAGACCTCTCGCGCAACTATATGGATGACAACGATGACTAAAGCAGCAGTTAAAATCAACGAAGAACAAGAGTTTGAACAACAACTCCCTAAACCAGTAGGCTACCGCCTGCTCATCGCTTTGCCGCAGGTCGCGGACACTTATGAGGGGACAAGTATCCTCAAAACCGACTCTGAACGTGGCAGAGACCACATCATGTCTATCATTGGTTTGGTCGTGGATATGGGTAATGATGCCTATGGGGATGAAGCACGGTTCCCTGATGGCCCTTGGTGTAAACAAGGTGATTATGTGATGTTCCGCATGAACTCAGGCACTCGGTTTACTATTGGGGGTACTGAGTATCGTTTGATGAATGACGATTCGATTGAGGCAGTCGTGGCTGATCCTCGGGGTATCACACGCGCATAGGGAGATGCACAATGCCGTTTCAAAAAGTAGAATACGAATTTCCTGATGATAAGGAAGAAACAGTGGACATTGAGATTGAACCCTCGTCCGCTGAACCAATGAACCGTTCTGGCAAAGCTAAAAAGAACGAAGTCGAAGTAGACGTGGAAGATACGCCAAAGACAAAGGCTAAGAAGCCCGCTGACGACGATGATGACTTTGACGTAGACATCGTTGACGATACGCCGAAAGCAGATCGTGGCCGGAAGCCGTCTGACCCACCTGAAGAAGTTACTGATGAGGAACTGGAAGATTATTCCGACAAGGTTCGTAAACGCATCAAGCACTTCAGCAAGGGGTACCACGACGAGCGTCGGGCAAAAGAAGAAGCGTTCCGTGCCAGAGAAGAGTTAGAGCGGGTAACTCAGCAGTTACTTGAAGAGAATAAAAAGCTCAAAACAAGTAGCACAAAGAGTCAAACGGCTCTTATCTCACAGGCAAAGAAAAATGCAGAGACGCAGCTAAGTTCTGCTAAAACCGCCTATAAAACCGCCTATGACTCTGGAGACGCAGATGCTGTGCTCGAAGCGCAAGAAAAGCTCTCCGATGCTAAGTCTAAACTCGATAGGTTAGCAAACATCAAGGTACCAACTTTACAGGAAGACGAAACGCCTGTACAATCGGCACCAGAAGCATCTACACCCGCCCCGGCTCCACAGGTCGATAAGCGTGCCATGGATTGGAAAGACGCCAACCCTTGGTTCGGTTCAGACGATGAGATGACGAGTTTTGCGCTGGGGCTGCATAATAAACTCGTCAAAGAGGGCATCAGCCCTCAAGAGAGTCAATACTACGAGAAGATTAATTCTCGTATGCGTCAGGTCTTCCCAGATCAGTTCGAGGGGGACGAAACAGAAGTCGAGGTGGCCCCGGAGCCGAAGCGTAAAGCACAGGTTGTGGCATCAGCAACGCGCAGTACTGCGCCGAAGAAGGTGACACTAACTAGAACCCAAGTGCAGATCGCGAAGAGGCTTGGACTTACCCCGCAACAGTACGCCAAACAGGTTGCATTAGACATGAGGAAACAAAATGGCTGAGAATCGTATCAACCGTGAGCTTGAGACTCGCGATAAAAACGTCCGTAAACGGAGCTGGCAGCGCCCGGAAACACTTCCATCGCCGACTCCTGAAGATGGGTACGCATATCACTGGGTTCGCGTAAGCACCCAAGGTCAAGCCGACGCCACTAACGTTTCTTCAAAATTGCGTGAAGGTTGGGAACCCGTGAAAGCGGCAGATCACCCAGAAATTACCATGGTTACAATCGAAAACGAACGGTTTGCTGATAACGTGGTGATTGGTGGGCTTATGCTGTGTAAGGCACCTACAGAGTTGGTTGAGGAGCGTACGGAATACTACGATACTCAAACTAAGTCTCAGATGCACTCGGTGGACAACAACTTCATGCGTGAGAACGATCCTCGTATGCCGCTCTTTAACGAGCGTAAGACGAAGGTCACATTTGGTAACGGAACTTAATAGGAGCTGAAGATGGCTTATCCTACTGTTAGCGGACCTTACGGTCTGGTTCCGGTGAAACTGTTGAGCGGGACCCCTTTTGTAGGGGGTGTATATCGTTCGATGAAGATTGCTAGTGGTTATAACACTACGATTTTCTTCGGGGATGCCGTGAAAATTGTCACCGGTGGTACTGTCGAGCGTGATACGTTTGACGCCGCAATGACACCTGTTGGTGTCTTCATGGGCTGCAAATACACTGATCCAAACTTGGGTTATGAATTGTACAGCCAGCAATTCCCAGCGAACACTGCAGCAGACGACATCGTCGCCTACGTTGCAGACGCAACTGACCTGTTGTTCAAAGCCGCCGTCGTATCTTCGGGTACAACAATCGGTGACTTGGCTCTGACAGACATCGGTGCGAACGTCGCTGGCGTAGACAACACAGGTGATTCTACTTCGGGTAACTCCCGTGGCGCGATCTCCGATACGTCTGCAACAACAAACACTCTGCCTTTCCGCATCGTTGGTCTGGTCGAGGAAACGAAAAACAGCTCGGGTGGTTACACTGAGGCCTACGTTAAATGGAACGCAGGTCACCAGTATAACAACACGACTGGCGTATAAGGAGTGATGTAACATGGCTATTTCACGCGCCCAGCTACTTAAAGAACTCCTTCCCGGACTGAACGCTCTGTTCGGCATGGAGTACGCAAAATATGGCGAAGAGCACGCTGAAATCTTCGAAACCGAGTCGTCAGACCGGTCATTTGAAGAGGAAACCAAATTATCCGGTTTCTCAGCAGCGCCTGTTAAAGGTGAAGGTTCTGCGATTGAGTATGACAATGCTCAAGAAGCATGGACTGCTCGCTATACACACGAAACCGTCGCGATGGGCTTCTCAATCACTGAGGAAGCTATCGAGGATAACCTGTATGACTCTCTGTCAGCTCGTTATACGAAAGCGTTGGCTCGTGCTATGGCGTATACCAAGCAGGTTAAAGCCGCTTCGATCCTGAACAATGCGTTTGCTGCCGGTACCACATACGGTGACGGTAAAGCGCTTTGTGCAACGGACCACCCACTCGTGTCTGGCGGAACTAACTCGAACCGCCCAACAGTCGCTTCTGACCTTAACGAGACTTCGCTTGAAGCCGCCGTTATTCAGATCAGCCAGTGGACTGACGAGCGTGGCTTGCTTATCGCTGCTCAGCCGCGTAAGTTGGTTATTCCGCCTGCACTGCAGTTCGTGGCAACACGCTTGTTGGAGACAGAAGGCCGTGTCGGTACCGCCGATAACGACCTGAACGCACTCCGCAGCAACGGGTCGATCCCTGAAGGCTACACCGTTAATCACTATCTGACAGACACCAATGCTTGGTTCTTGATGACAGATATTCCTAACGGTCTGAAGCACTTCACACGTGCTCCAATGGCTACTTCAATGGACGCAGACTTCGACACAGGTAACAGCCGCTATAAAGCGCGCGAACGTTACTCGTTTGGTGTCTCTGATCCATTGGGTATCTTCGGGTCACCGGGGGCCTAACGTGCTCCCTCATGCGGCCTCCGCGTGAGCTGAAAGGGGTTACTTCGGTGACCCCTTTCTTTTTGTTTATTGCTGGTGTATTCTGTTGGCACTAGGGCAAACATCAGCTTTGTAGACAGGTTACCGCCCTCCTGACGTTGCATAGACTACAAAGCGAATCCTTATGCAAAGGGTACTAAAATGGCTTCTACTACATTTTCAGGTCCAGTGACCTCAACCGCTGGTTTTATTGGCGATATCAAAGTTCCAACATACACAGTTGCAAGCGCCCCATCCGCTTCCGATGCTGGTGCTGGTACGCTTGTGTACGTTTCAAATGGCGCTGCTGGCGCTGCAATCTTGGCCTTCTCTAATGGCACAGACTGGAAGCGTTCGGACACAGGTGCCACAATCGCAGCAGCGTAAGGAGCTAGGTTATGAGTAGATTCAAACCAGCTTCTGCGGAAGAGCTAGCACGTCGCGGACTCAACGCTGATGGTTCTCCCATCAAAACAACTCCTGTCCGTGCTCGAAATGATGATGGTACGCTTAAAGCAGACGACCCTTCTACGCCTAATGTAAATGAGGCGTGGGAAACAAAACCTGCTAAGAAGCGTAGCCGTCCTTCAAAAAAGAAGGGATAACGGATGTCTAATTCAGACGTACAGTCGAAACGAGTTACCGCGGCAGCATCCTTGGGTGTAGGTCCAGCACGTATCCGGCAGGTTCAGGTGCTGACTACAGCAGGTGGCGCGGGTCGTCTTACCATCACCGATGGTTCTGGTGGCCGTACTGTGCTTGATCTTGACTTCCTAGCTTCAGATTCTCACTCCGTTAACATCCCAGATTGGGGTCTTCGGTGTCAGGATGATGTACTTATCACGGCGATGACTAACATCAGCGCCATGACAGTATTCTATAGCTAGGGTGGCGCTATGCGGTGTTACTACAAAAAAGGCGGGGGCGTAAAATCTCCCGCTTGGCAGCGTAAAGAGGGTAAGAGCGAGTCTGGTGGCTTGAACAAAAAGGGTGTGGAAAGCTACCGAAAAGCCAACCCCGGAAGCAAGCTGAAGACCGCTGTTACTACCAAGCCGAGTAAGCTCAAGAAGGGTTCCAAGGCCGCTAACCGTCGGAAGTCTTTTTGCGCCCGTATGAAGGGCATGAAGAAGCGCAATACAAGCGCAAAAACCGCGAACGATCCCGATAGTCGTATAAATAAGAGCTTACGGAAGTGGAATTGTTAGATGGCTATTAGTCGTACGCAGATGAAGAAACAAATCCAATCGCCTCCTTCTAAGCTATCGCAGCAGCGAAAAAAGGCGGCAGCGAAAAAACGAAAAAAGGAACTTAATGCCTTATCTAACAAGTAGTATTCCGTATTTCAAAGCATGGGTGCGGAGGGAGTATACGAAAAATTTAGAAGGTTATCACGGGGAGTTTTTACACGCCATGGTCGTCGCCGTAACTACAATGCCTAATCGGACGTTGAGCTTCCAAGTGATATTCACTGGGTGCGAGTCTGATGACACAGATGAACCTAATGTTCATGGTGGGGCCATGTGGGCACGTCTACCGCTTACGGCGCTTGTTGCCGATACTCCGCTTGAAGAATGGCCTACAGAGCTTCCAGCCTATCTAGCGCAGCCTTGGGACTGCATGTCTCATACTCACAGTGTGTATAAGATAGAACGCGCGTCTCCTGCGCCGTGGATAGCTAAAGTAGATGGTGAGTTTTACCCCGCCAAGTATTATTTTACCGTAGATTACACTGATAATGAAGTGGCTGACGACCCAGCGCAGCATAAGCAAAGCCACGTGCTTGAACTGCTAGATGCTGGAGAGTATACAGGTAACATAGTAGCACTACCAAATAACCGGGTTCGCGTTACGCACCCTGCGTGGTTTGAAACAGGCCAAGGTGCCCCAGACTTCAAGCCAAACCAACATTCGTACGGTTCTAAAGAAGACGTAGATTACGTCTGGGATACAGACCGCGTATTTAACAACCTATATAAGGATGCCAACAATGATGAGACCTAGAGCACGCCCCGAGGATATGATGAAGAAAAAGAAAAAGAAAACCGCTGCACCCGAAAAGTCCATACGCCCTAGAGCACGTCCTGAGATGATTGGTAATACTCCCGGTAGCCAAGGCACCCGTGGCATTGACCCCAAAGAAAATTATAGCCCTGAAGACTTTGAGCGCCTCACAGGCGGCATGAAAGCTGGCGGCATGATGAAGAAAAAAGGCTATGCCAAAGGTGGCATGATGAAGAAGGGCTACAAAAAAGGCGGTAAGGTTCGCGGCGCAGGCATGGCGAAGCAAGGTGTTCGCGCTGCCAAAATGGTAACAATGAAAGGCGCGTAATATGGCAAAACGTCCTAATAGAAATAAAAAGGTTGATACATCATCAACCCTTGATCAAGGTGGGGTAACCCCCCTTAGAGCCTTGGCCGTAGCTTTGTACAATCGAGGCGAGAGGAAAGAAGACCGTAAGTATCAGGAATCTCTTGAAGACATGGGTATGTTTGAGGAGGGTGGCGGAAGAGCCAATGTCTCATCGTCTAAAGATAAAATGTATATGGCCCCACCAAAGGACATGCGTAAGAAGTCTGGTGGCATGGTGAAGAAGGGCTACAAAAAAGGCGGTAAGGTTCGCGGCGCAGGCATCGCTCGTAAGGGTGTTCGCGCAGCTAAAATGGTGTAATCGTGCGTAGATATTACAAATCAGGCGGGAAGATATGCGCAAAAGGTAAGTCGTGGGCTAAACGCACTTTTGACACCTACCCGTCTGCCTATGCGAATATGGCCGCGTCTAAGTATTGTAAAGACCCAAACTATGCTAAGGGTAGCAAAGGTAAGAAGGCGAAATCGTAATGGGTGAGCTGAAGAAGTGGCGGGATCAAGAGTGGGTTCGCATCGGTACCGATGGGAAAATCAAGGGCGAGTGCGGCACTTCTAAAGACAAGAAGAACCCAGATCGTTGTTTGCCTCGCAGTAAAGCGCAAAGCCTTTCACAAAAGGAGCGATCTTCTACAGCTAAAAAGAAGAAGGCCGCTGGGGCTAAAGGCAAGACTGTAGTAAAAAACACGAAAGCTGCTACAGTCAAGCTGGCAGGTGGCGGACTAGCTCGCCGCAAACGTGATATTGCTCGTGGGTGTGGGGCTGTCATGGAAGATAGACGTAAAGCTACGTTGTACACTTAGGAGATTGTTATGACCACATCAGGCACTACAGCGTTCAACATGGACTTCACCGAGATTGCGGAAGAAGCATGGGAACGCGCGGGCCGTGAGATGCGGTCTGGGTACGACCTACGTACCGCGCGTCGCTCTATGAACTTGATGACCATCGAATGGCAAAACCGTGGTATCAACCTGTGGACCATTGATGAAGGTACTGTGAGCTTAACCCAAGGTGTGGGGCAGTACGACTTACCGGCGGACACTATTGATCTACTTGAGCAGGTCGTACGTACAGGAAGTGGTACAACACAACAGGACCTGACCATATCGCGGATCAGTGTTAGTACGTACGCTTCTATCCCAAACAAGACAAACACTGGGCGCCCTATCCAGCTCTGGATCGAACGCCTGCGTGACAACCCGCGTGTCAATGTATGGCCTGTCCCGGAAAGCGATGATTACACGCTAGTTTACTGGCGTTTGCGCCGTGTAGAAGATGCTGGCGCCGGTGCTCAGACGGCAGATATGAACTTCCGTTTCCTCCCCTGTCTTGTGGCTGGGTTGGCATACAACATCGCTATGAAGGTTCCAGAGTTGGCGCCTCGCATTGAAATGCTGAAGGCCACGTATGAAGAACAGTTTAGACTCGCCGCGGAAGAAGACCGGGAGAAAGCGCCGGTACGTTTCGTACCCCGTGTAGGGGTCATTAGATGAGCACTCGGTTCGCCTCAGCAAAGAAGGCCCTTGGCATATGCGATGTATGCGGGTTTTCTTACAAACTGAAGGAGCTGAAGGCCCTGTACGTCAAAGGCCGTAACACTAACGTGCTTGCATGCACAGACTGCTGGAGCCCTGACCACCCACAACTCAAACTAGGGGAGTTCCCGGTGGACGACCCGCAGGCGTTACGAAACCCACGTCCTGACACGGCAGAATTACCCGCATCGCGGGATACTCAGTATGGGTGGAATCCTGTCGGGCTGCAAGACCCTTTTAACTTGGTGGATGACAACTTGGTTGGCACTGGCTTTGCGGGGCAAATTACGGTAATAGTATCTTAGGAGGCGATAACATGGCGAACCGCGATATGAAGAAGATGAAGAAGAATGGCAAAGTGACGACACCTAAAAAAATAACTAAAGCCGCAAAGACTAACGGCGTAAAAATCCGTGGCACAGGCGCGGCTACTAAAGGCCTATATGCTCGCGGGCCTATGGGGTAACTGATGAATTACGCTGAGCTGAAAACCAATATACAAGACATATGTGAGGATACGTTCACAGATGACCAGCTTGCTATGTTCACTCAGCAGGCTGAGCAGAAGATATATAGCACCGTCCAAATACCCGCGTTACGTAAGAATGTCACCGCAAACCTTACAGCTAGTAATAAGTATTTGGATGTACCCGCTGACTATCTGTATACGTACAGCCTTGCTATAGAAAACACGTCTGGAAATTATGTATTTCTGCTGGATAAGGACGTGAATTTTATCCGAGAAGCCTACCCTGACGCCTCGGTAACCGGTACGCCAGTGCATTATGCTAATTTTGACGATACGGCGTTTATCTTAGGCCCCACCCCAGATACGGCTTATTTTACAGAACTGCACTACGGGTACTACCCGGAATCTATTGTAACCGCGGGCACTACGTGGTTAGGAGAAGAGTTCGATTCTGCGTTGTTAAACGGCGCCCTTGTAGAGGCTATTCGGTTTATGAAGGGTGAGCAGGATATGGTAGATATGTATAACAAGATGTTTACACTATCTATCGGGCTACTTAAAAACCTCGGTGACGGCAAACTGCGGGGGGATACATATCGCTCCGGGCAACCTAAAATCCCAGTAAGTTGAGGGCACTACAATGTCACTAGGAAGCATGGATATCCCCCAACACAAACAACTTGTTGAGGTTCGGACAACGCAAAACAGGGGCTTTACGCCGGAGGAAGTGGCGCAGGTGTGTGTGCAAAAAATCGTGTCTGTATCAGACACAGCGCCCCCCGCCATTCGAGAGCAAGCCAAAGCGTTTGCGGACAATATTGAGGAGGTGGTTACTTTCTATATGAAAAGAGCTATCGAAAGTGATCGCACATCCGTGTATAACGCTCTCAATGAAGCGGGGAAACCCGATTTGGCTGAACTTATAAGGAGACTTTAACATGGCCTTTACTGGTAACTTTATGTGTACTTCCTTCAAGCAGCAGTTGCTTGAGGCTAAACACAACTTTTTGCTTTCTGGAGGGGACACCTTCAAGATTGCATTGTACGACAACAGCGCCTCATTCACTGCGGCGACTACGGACTACACGGCGACTAACGAAGTAGGGGCGTCCGGTTCGTACTCAGCGGGTGGCGGTACGCTAACTCGTATTGATCCTGCTACATCTGGGACAACGGCATTCACAGACTTTGCAGACATTACGTTTACGTCTGCGACTATCACTGCTCGCGGTGCGTTGATCTACAACACCACAACAGGTGCTGGAACCGGAACAACGGACACAGTTGTTGTACTGGACTTTGGATCAGACAAGACCTCGACTTCGGGGGACTTTGAGATTGTTTTCCCAGCGGCTGACGCGAGTAACGCTATCATTCGCATTGCCTAAGTGTAGGGCAGCGTTATGGCTATATCGTTCACACTAAACAGCGCATCTAGCGGTGGACGACAGGCTGACATAACGCTGCCTGCCACAGTGTCGGCTGGCGACCTTTTGGTTGCCATGCACTATGATATTAGCAACGAAACCATTCCGGCAACTCCCTCTGGCTGGACGTTAATAAACAGTTTTACCAGTGGGGCGGCTGCAGGCACTCTTGGCATTATTGCAAAGATCGCAGATGGCACGGAGGACGGCGCAAGCCTGTCTTGGTTCTCAGGCACTGACAATAACTACGCAGCTTTTTCCCTTACGCCAGACGCAACGATAACATCACTTGGATCGGTAACTGGCACTGATGGTGTAAGTGGCAATGCTGCTTCGGGGCTTTCTCTTACCGCAACGCCCTCTGCGGGCACTCTGCCTCTCATGCTTGTTTACGCAGGTGGGTCTAATGGATCAATAGACGTTACTCCAAACGGGGACTTCACAGAAAGGTTTTCAGGGCTAGACGGAGTAGAGTTAAACGCAACTTTTTACGATACCACAGACCCCACCACGGACCTGACCACTAATACTGGGGATACTGGCCGTCAGACACTTGTACTTGGTAATCTTAATTTAAATTTTGCTGTTAGTGTTGTTGTTAATGTTACGGGCGTAACTTCTACCGGGGCGGTTGGCAGCGTCACTGTAACAGGCGGCTCCACAGTAACAGGCACAGGCTCTACTGCAACAGGGCAGGTTGGCAGCGTCACTGTCACTGGAGCTTCTTCGGTAACAGGAACAGGTTCTGAAGGTACGGGGCAGCTTGGCTCTGTAACGATATCAGGTGATTCTACTGTCACTGCCACAGGTTCTGAAGGTACGGGGCAGGTCGGCACTGTTACCGCAAAAGCCAATATCTCTGTAACTCTTACGGGTTCTGAAGGAACGGGGCAGGTTGATTCTGTTACTGCAACAGGTAGTTCTTCTGTTACCGCAACGGGTTCTGAAGGAACGGGGCAGGTTGGCTCTGTAACAACGACAGGTTCTGCGTCGATAGCTCTGACAGGTGTGTCCGCAACGGGTGAAGTTGGTGAGATAAACTTCCCTGATGTTACTGTGGATGTTACTGGGGTTGAAGGCACAGGGGCGGTCGGAGACGTATCTGTCAATGCTCAACAAAACGTAAGTGTCCCAGTCACGGGTGTGGCGGCACTTGGCGAGGTTGGCTCTGTAACTGTAGTCTCCTCTGAAGATGTAAGTGTCCCTGTTACAGGTTCTGAAGCCACTGGAAACGTCGGCTCCGTCACAATAGCGAGTGGCACTGGAGTTAGTGTTACGATTACAGGGTTGGCCTCTACTGGTGGGGTTGGCAGTGTAGTCGCTAAGGCCGGAGCAGGGGTGTCTGCTACAGGCGTATCTGCCACCGGACAAGTTGGATCAGTTACAGTAACTGTAGGAAGCACCAGAGTTACAGTCACGGGTGTATCTGCTATTGGTCAAGTAGGTTCTCCCTTAGTTTGGGGCCGAATTGTCCCTGACGCCGGAACAAGCTATACGCCTATATCACCTAGTGCCGGAACAAGTTATAGTGAAATACAGCCGAATCCGGGGACAAGTTACACGGGTATAGCGCCGAACCCTGAAACGAGTTATACTGACATCGAACCTAGCCCCGGTACAAGTTGGGAAGAAGTCGCAGCGTAAGGATTTATCATGCCTAGTACATACACAGCTAACGGTGGCATAGAAAAAATTGCCACAGGTGAACAGTCCGGCACATGGGGCGACACCACCAATACGAACTTGGACATCCTTGATCGTATTACTAATGGTGTGGGAACCATAACTCTGTCAGGTACAACCCACACCCTAGATACTACTAACGGCACTTTGTCGGATGGTATGTACAAAGTTCTTGTTTTGAGCGGCTCGCCTAGTGGAACAAACACGATCACGGTTACACCCTCAAATGCTCAGAAGCTGTATTTTGTGTACAATAATTCAGGGCAAGATGCTGTTTTCTCGCAAGGCGGCGGTGCAAACGTCACCGTAGCCAATGGCGACAGCAAGGTTTTGTACCTTGACGGCGGAGAAGCGTCTGCGGCTGTATTCGACTTAACCGCTAACTTTGCGATGAGCAGTGTTAACATTACAGGCGGTTCTGTTACGGGGATCACCGATCTTGACATTGCGGATGGCGGAACGGGAGCTTCTTCGGCGTCTGCTGCTAGAACCAACCTCGGTCTGGCGATTGGTTCTGACGTTCAAGCCTTTGATACCTTGTTGCAGGACATATCGGCGTTAGCCGCGACTTTAGGCCATGCTATTGTTGGGGACGGAACTAATCTTATTAGCACCGCGAGTTCTACTGACGCGATGATCATGCCAGCGGGGACCACAGGACAGCGCCCTACCGCTGTAAATGGTATGATCCGGTACAACTCAAGCGAGGCTAAGTTTGAGGGTTACGCCAACGGTGCGTGGGGTACGATTGGTGGCGGCGGTTTCGATACGCAGGAGACTACGACAACTTCCGTGTCTCAGGTTGCAGTAGGTACATACGATGCGGCTACGGTCTTGGGCCTAAAGGTTTTAATCCAAGTCACCGACACGGTTGCTACAGAGCGTTACATCACAGAGCTTTTGGTTACGCATGACGGTGTGACGGCGGTCGCTACCGAGTACGGCCAAGTTGCTACGGACACGGCTTTGTCTACTTTTGATGTTGATATAGATACCGGAAACATACGGATACTTGCGACTCCTGCGAGTACGAACTCTACGACATTTCTTGTTCGTGGAGCGGAGATGTCTGCTGTAGTATAAGAATATTCATTTTAGGGGAAAGGGAACCTAAATGGCAAATGACAAAGACTTCAAGGCCAAGAACCGAGTAACGGCTTTAGCGTTTTACGAAAAGGTAACGGCACTAACATCCTCCTCTGGAGCGATGACAGCCGACCTGTCCACTGCTTCAGTCTTTACGTCTACGTTAACCGAGGACACCTTAGTGACTTTGTCTAATGCTCCGGCTTCTGGGTCACGCGGCTACGCAACTTTTGTGCTGAAAGCCGATAGCGGAACGCATAAGATATACTTCGATAAAGGCGTTAGCTACGACACTGAAATTTACGATATAAGTACGGCTCAATGGGTCATCACCCTCCAGACATCAGACGGCGGTGATACTTACTCTGGTTCTTATGCCGTTCAGGGGGCAGCGTAATGTCTAATACAAAAGATTTTAAGGTCGCAGACATTGTACAGGTAGCAGGGCAAACCACCCTGAAGACAGGTACGACCTCCACTTCTCAAGAGAATTACCGGGTAATTGACCTAGACAACGAGGCGGTTTCCTCCACAATTGCAGGCCTTAGCACTCCATCTAACATCTTTTTTAAAGCAGATGGCTTGCAAGTTTTTCTTCTGGACGGGGGAGCCGATAGGGTTGAGAGGTTGTCTTTATCTACGGCGTGGGACGTTACAAGCACCCTGACTCCAGTGGACAGTAAATCTGTGTCTTCTCAAACGACTACTCCGGCATGGGTGCAGCTTTCCGACACGGGGCGGCATATGTTTGTTTTGTCCACAAGTGCCGACACGGTGTATGAGTATGACGTTGATCCAGCGTATGACATTTCTGCGGCAACATTTACTCAGTCTCAATCGTTTGTTCCCGGTGGCGGTGGGGGGTTTACTTCTTTTGCGTTTAACGATGACGGCACTAAAATCTTCTTCACAGAGGGCAGCAACACTACGATGTCCTTCTATACCCTAAGTACTCCGTATGACATCTCTAGTGTGGGGGCGGAAAGTACGCAGGCAATTTCTGGGGCGACTGGAAACGGACAAATAAGTTTTGCGGACAACGGCTCTTTGATGCTGTGGCTTGATATAACAAACAACAACCTCCTGCTTTTCACTTTGTCTACGGCGTATGATCTCAGCACTGCAACGCTGAAGGAGACCAAAACGAGTATTGATACAGACCTGCGATCTCCTGTGTTTGGAGACTCTGGGAACAATGTGATTTTTGTAAATAGAATTGATGATAATCTGTACGCTTATGATGCCGAAGTAGATGTGTTGTCTGTAGACTTGTCTACAGGGAATTACTTTGAAATAAACACTTCCGGCTATGAAGAGTTTTCTTTTACAAATCCCCCTGTTTCTCAGACGTTTCAAGTACTTCAGAAGGTTGGAACAGGTTTTGGGTTAGATGTCGGTGCGACTGCAAACTTTACGTCAGGTACAGACCCTATACCCTACTATCAAGACACAGGGACGTTTGAGTTCACTCTTACACCTGATGGCAGACACGCACTTAGTTTTGAGAACAATCAAGTCCGCTTGATGGAGTTGGATAAGCCCTTCGATTTAAGGGCAATGTCTCTAGTTAACTATGTCACCACGCCAAGTGCTAATTCGAAGGGCCGGTATCTTAGAAATGACGGCAGGTACGCTTATATCACAACAGCAACTTCCCTACGTCAGTACGAGATAGACCCTCCGTTTACGGGGACGATCACGCAAGAATACAGTGTTACGGGTCTGGTTAATCCGCAAAGGCTTTGGTTCAAACCAGATGGAACTCGGTTCTTCTTATCTGGCCCAGTTAGCAATGGGACCATATCTACGTTTGACTTAACCACCCCGTGGGATATTTCTACTGCTTCAGACGCTTCAAAGAACTTAACTTTAGTAGCGGATGTTACCAACATCGGTTTTATATTGTCGGAGGACGGCACACACCTGTACTACGGGACAGATACTGCCCCGGATAAAATCTACAACTACGTTCTTACAACCCCTTGGGATGTTACATCTGCCTCGCTTGTCGGTTCTATAGACCTTCCATCTGGAATCGCAACGGGCTGGGTACTAGCAGGGATGTACCCGTCCGAAAATAAATTTGTGTTAACAGAGGACAGTGTCGTAGATACGTTTTACCAATCTCTTTTCGAGTTCTACACTAGCGGAGTTACCTACTATGCCCCAGTGTATCGGGATACAGTTAACTTTACGGGGGGCGTTGCGCCCACATACAACGAGGACAGCAACAGTAAGCTGATTACCTTCTCGACCAATGACGGCGGCGCTACTTACTACGCGGGGTACTCTGATGTCTAACTTCAAGATAAAGCACGGCTTACAGGCTAAATCCCTTGGTCAGGGAGCGGTAAGTGTTTCAGGAACAGACGTAGATTTAAATCTTGGAACTTACTTCTCCAAGACAATAAGCGGAGCGACTACGTTAACATTTAGTAATCCTCCCCCTTCAGGGTTTGGGCAAGCGTTTCAACTTGAAATTACTGGGGATGGTAGCGCCATAACGTGGCCGACCTCAATTGACTGGGACCGCGCCACAACTCCTCCTGTTACGGCGAGCGGAAAGGTGGATGTCTTTAATTTCTTGACGGTAGACAACGGGACTTCTTACATTGGTAAAAAGACAATAGAGGGGGCTTCTTAATGTCTCTTGCAGCAACCCTTTTTAATTCAAACACTACATTTGGGCCGGGGATAGAGGTCTTAGGTTTTATAGCTGAGTCTGGAAGTAGTAGTGCTAATATCACAGAGTCCTTTACTAATGGGTCACTGCCAAGGACTCTACAGGAAAACGATCTTGCAGTTGCTATAATGGTTAATACCGATCTCACAGCAAACGCTGGAGAATCGGACATGGTCGTAGAAAGTTCTTCTGGTGCAGGTGACTATACAGGCTCGACTTATGCGAGTTCTGAGAATACTGCGACTACAGATCGGTGTCAGGTTAAGATATTTTACAAGTTTATGGGGTCAACACCCGACACTCAGGTGTATGTCCCTCTTGTTTATAACGGCGACAATGACGGGCATAACAGTGTTATTGTGTACTTTCTAAGGAACGTCGACACATCGACTCCTTTTGATGTCACAACTACTACTGCCACTGCAAACAACGTAGGTACGATAACTGCGCCGTCTTTGACGATATCCACTCAAGGCTCGTTGGTTATTCAAACAGGAAACGCGGGGGGCAACAATATGGAAGATTTGTCTATGGATAACTTTGGCACATCTACAAGCGTCCCCGTTGGTTTTTACACGCAACTTAGTGATAGTGGTAATGAAGCCTTATCAAGTATAGCTGTTGTAAACTACGATAAGTCTGGCACCCCTGCCCTCCCTGTTTTCCGTGAAGCCACCACCACTGGTGCGCTCGTTTCGATGTCGATGGCCCTACGCCCTGCAAATCCGCCGATTTACTAAGTGTAAAAACTTAGTGTATACTATGCTTAGAGGAACAAGAGATGCCACTATCAAAGCTACAGTTTAAGCCCGGCGTGAACAGGGAAATGACCTCGTATGCAAATGAAGGCGGGTGGTTTGACTGTGACATGGTGCGCTTCCGCGAGGGTATGCCTGAAAAGATTGGTGGCTGGACGAAGGTGGGTTCCAATTCGTTTCTTGGCTCGTGCCGTGCCTTGCATTCTTGGAGAACGATTAACCTGAACAACTATCTCGGTGTTGGGACTAACATAAAGTACTACATCGAAGAGGGAGAGGGCTACTCAGATATAACACCCCTCCGTGCGGTTACTCCTTTGGACCGTAACATCTCTGTGTCTATATACGGCGCGTCTGCGACGGGTGAAGTGGGAGAAGTCTCCGCTCCTATGGAAAATGTTTCCATAACTTTGACCGGGGTTACGGCGTTTAGCCAAATCAATTATGTCGATGCGCAGAGCGAAGGTGGGGATATTGTTTACCTTACAGGTGTTTCGGCTTCTGGAGAAGTTGGGGACGGAACTTTTATTAATACGCTGCCCGTAGAAGTTAATGGTTTGGAAGCAACGGGCGATGTGGGATCAGTAAATGTTGTTACGACAACAGTAGATTTTGACAGTGAGATTTTGTTTTCTGCGACGGATGGTTCCTCCACAGTTTCTGTGAACGACATAAATCACGGCGCGGTAACAGGGGACTTTGTAACCTTTACAGACGCCATCGGTTTGGGCGGAAACATAACCGCTGAAATCCTGAATCAAGAGTATCAAGTCGCTTTAGTTGTGGATGAGGACAACTACACGATTGTCGCCAGAACGGTGGCTAGTGTGAACTCCATAACGATCGACGGGACGTATACGCCTACTCCTGTTGTAGCCAATGCGTCAGACACGGGAGAAGGTGGCGGGTCTACTATTGGGGCGTATCAAATCAACGTGGGCGTTGATACTAGCATTTCAGGAAACGGTTGGGGCGCGGGAACGTGGGGCCGAGGAACGTGGGGCTCTGCTGCGGAAATCAGTACAGAATCGGATACTCTTCGTATTTGGTCGCATGATAACTTTGGTGAAGACTTAATCTTTAACGTGTCCAACGGCCCAGTGTATTATTGGGATGCGTCTGGAACCAACCCGAAAACAAAACGTGGCGTGCTTTTGACTAGCTTAACAGGAGCAAGCAACGCACCTACAGTAGCTACTCAAATTATGGTGTCCGACCGAGACCGTCACGTTATCGCGTTTGGCGCTAATCCTTTAGGTAGTTCAACGCAAGACCCGCTTCTTATACGATTTTCTTCTCAAGAAAATGCAACGGAGTGGACTCCTACCCCTACAAACACCGCTGGCGACCTAAGAGTAGGTTTAGGCTCTAAGATTGTATGTGCGGTCGAAACCCGGCAACAGACATTGGTGTTCACGGATGCTTCCGTGCACGGGATGCAGTTTCTAGGTCCACCTTCGACGTTCGGGCTTAATCTTTTATCGGACAACATTTCTATCATTGGGATTAATGCGGCGGCGAGTGCGCAAGACCGCGTGTTCTGGATGGGTCGCGATGAGTTCTATATGTTTGACGGAACGGTGCGAAAACTACCTTGTACGGTTAAAGATTACGTCTTTAGCGATTTTAACGAGTCTCAGGCTGATAAGGTGTATTGTTCTACCAATACTTCTTTTAACGAGATTTGGTGGTTTTACCCCTCAAGCTCCAGCGCAAATGTAGATCGTTATGTTGTCTACAACTATGTTTTAAATTTGTGGACTTACGGAACATTGGCTCGAACCGCTTGGACTGATGTTGGGATCATGGAGAACCCCATTGCTGCAGGAGCGGATGGGTACTTGTATTACCATGAAGACGGCTTTGATGATGGTAGCACTACTCCAGCTAGTGCATTGACTGCGTATATAGAATCTTCTCAATTAGATATAGGTGAGGGCAACAATTTTAGTTTCATACGTCGGTTACTGCCGGACATTACTTTTAGAAACAGCACCGCTATTAGTCCTTTGGTCATATTTACGTTAAAGGCGCGAAACTTTCCCGGTGGGCCATATTTACAAACAGAGGATAGTTCGGTTGTTAAGACCGCGTCTGTTCCTGTTGAACAGTTTACTCAGCAGAACTTCGTTCGGCTTAGGGGCCGGTCCATAGCTTTGCGCGTTGAGTCAGACACAACTGGAGTGGGTTGGAGACTTGGAACGCCGAGGATTGATATTAGACCAGATGGGAGGCGTTAATGGCAGATCGTTTAGTCCCAGTACCGTTTTTCCCGCTTCCACCGCAGGAGTATAATCAACAATACTTTGCAGAAGTAGTTCGGGCGATATCGTTTTACTTTGAGCAGAATGCAAACCCCGGCGAGGGTCGAAATACTTTTAGCGTATTTACTAACTTACAGACAAACGATGTAGGTCTGGAGCCGGGGGCTATCTTTAACTATGGTGGCTATGTTAAGATCACTCAACTAAACTCGACACACCCTATTGGCACTAGCGCTTTGGGACAGGTAGGCGCAGTGGGGGTGGCAACAACATGAGCGAAATAGACCTTACAATTTGGAATTTAATTCTTACAGGCGCGCTAGGGCTTGTGACATGGTTTGCACGGACGGTATGGGCTGAGCAGCAGCGCCTTTCCATACTGTTGAACCGCACCCGTGAAGAAATGGCGAAGGAATACGTTACTAAGAGCGACAGTTCTGAAGTGCTCTCTCAAATTATGAACAAGTTTGACCGCCTAGAAGAAAAAATAGATCGACTTATGGAGAGGTAGGATGTTGTGCGTTCTTGTTTTTGTGTCTTTCGGACATGCTTGGGCGCGAGGCGGCAGCCAGCTGTTTCAATACTGTTACTACGACTGTGGCACCGCAACCAACGGCTTATGGTACGACAGGGTCTTTCGCGTTAACTATCTCTACGTTTGTCCCGCGAGGTTTGTCGAAACATGATTGATCCTATCTCAGCCCTTTCAATTGCAGCCTCCGCTGTATCTAGCGCCAAGACTTTACTAGCTGCTGGCCGGGATGCTTCAGGCGCATTAAGTAAATTTGCTGGTGCGGTGAGTGACGTAAATTACGCCGCTGAGAAGGCGAAGAACCCAAGCATCTTTGCATCACTGACTGGCTCTGCTGAACAAGCAGCTATTGAGGCCTTTTCTGCGCAAAAGCGTATACAGGCTATGCGTAAGGAAATTGAAACAATCATTCAGTTTCAATACGGGCCAACTGGCTTAAAAGAATACAAGGACACACTTCGCAAGGTCCGGGAGCAACGCAAGAAAACCGAGTACCGCAAGGCTGAGATCAAGGAGGCTTTGATAATGTGGGTTGTAGGTGGTATTATCGTGATGGCTGGCATTGCTGGCCTTGCAGTAGTTTTGTATTTCTTGGGTAAGCAGCAGGGGAAGTGGTAATGGCACACACAATACTGGATGATTGGAAGATCCTACCACGTTTGATGATGTTGGTTACGACGATCATGTACATACGTTGCTTAGAGTGGGCGATGTCGCAACCGGACTTGTCTGTTAGTCAGGCTGGACTGATTTCAGTTGTAACAGGGGCTTTCACGGGAGCCTTCGGCATTTGGATGGGCAAAGAGTCCACGACCACGGTGACTCCAAACAAGATTGTTCACAAAGAGAGCTATGACAAATGATTACATTACTTGGAAGTTTGCTTGGTTTTGGTACTTCTTTTCTGCCGGAGGTTCTTAATTTCTTTCGAGCGGGTCAGGAGCACAAGCACAGTCTTGAGCGCATGCAGCTAGAGATGGACATGATGGCTCGGCGCAATGAGTTGAAGCTGGACATTTTGGACAAGCAGGCTGAGATCAAAGAGACGGAGGGGTTGTATAAACATGATAGCATGGATGCTGGAGGTTTTATCAACGCATTACGAGGTAGCGTCCGGCCTGTCATCACTTATGTTTTTTTCGGCCTTTTCGTTGCCATCAAGGTGACGGCTATAATCGCGCTGATGGGTCAAGGGAACGATCTTGGAAGGTCTCTTTCTTTGATTTGGGATGATGCTACATCTGGTTTGTTTGCTGCCATAATATCGTTTTGGTTCGGTGGCCGCGCTGTATCAAAGTACATGAAAGGTGGTATGAAATGACATACAAACTGGGAAACCGTAGTAACGAACGCCTTGAGGGGGTTGACCCCTCGTTGCAAACAGTTGTCCGCATGGCTATTGGGATTAGTGAGCAAGACTTTAGTGTGATCTGCGGACTAAGAACCCGCAAGGAGCAGGAAGCCTTGGTCGCCAAAGGTGCTTCGCAGACCATGAAGAGTAAACATCTGGGCGGCTATGCCGTTGATTTAATGGCATATATTGACGGGGGCAGGTGGGAACTGAATCTTTACGATGAGATTGCAGACGCCATGAAAGCTGCCGCTAAGGACTGCGGTGTTAAGATTCGTTGGGGTGCGGCTTGGCACATAGATGACTTTGGGGCCTATGAAGGCACGGCGGAAGAGGCTATGAATGAGTATGTAGATTTACGCCGTTCACAGGGCCGTCGTCCATTTATAGACGCACCTCACTTTGAGATCATGGAGTAGTCTATAGGAGGGAAGACTATGGAGTTTTTAGATGTATTTAACGCAGCAGCCCAAAATGCTGTATACCGCGCGGACGATATAAAAGATGCAACAAACTATGACCAAGAGCCAGTAGACCTTGGGATAGACAGCTTAGATATGATTATGGTGGTCGCAATTTTGTCTGACGCGTATGGCATACCAGATGACCTAGAGTTCGACAATGTGAACAAGTTCACTGTCGGCACGGTACGAGATTTTGTTGATGAGCATAAAACTCAAGAACCAGAATCCCTAGAAGAAGTTAGGGAGGCTGCGTGATGGTTACCGTCGTCGATAGCAAACAGACTCCCCTACCGGCCCCTGAGATAATTATGACCGCCGCGTCGGAGCTGAATAACACAGATCAACCCGTGACGAAAGTTATCACCGCGCTCGCGGGGGAGTTGTCACTGCCTAACACTGACCAAGTGCAGATGGGCAATACGGTGTTTATAGGGCACCGGGGCAAAGGCAAGTACAAGAACGTGATGGAGGGCCGTGCACTTAACTTAGACACCGCGCAGAACTTTGTTCGCAACGGTTTGAAATACCTAGCCTATCTACAGAAAAAGAAGGTTGAGCTATACCGCACAGACTTCGACGCACAGGAGTATTTGTCAGCGTTTCAGTTTTGGTATAATAAAACAAAAGATACTGACACAGAAGTAGATGTGGTACAGTTAAATACCGGTGGCTACCGTGCGTTCATCAAAATTGGGAAAGACTCTCTAGAAGAGTTCTGGAGGCTGTAATGCCAGTATTAGTACCCATTCTTATAGGGGGCGGCGCGGCGGCAGTTGCTGTAACCGCTGGCGTCTCGGTTGGCACTGCTATCATCATTGGTGGCGGCGCAGCTATACTTGCACACGAAACCGGTGCGGCGGATTGGGTATACGACGAGATCATAAAGCCTGTTGGGGACCTTGTCGTTGACGTTTTCGAGTCTGAACTAGGACAAGCGGTACTGAAAATAGCCGCAGTAGCTACTGGAAATGCGTGGGCCGTGCCTTTGATTGAAGGGGCAGGCACATTAGCTCAAGGTGGGGACCTCGGCGACGCGCTCAAAGCCGCGGCTATCTCTTATGTAGCACAAGGTGTAGGCGATGTAGTTGGTGAGGTCGCAGGAGACGTCGTGCTTGACGCCACTGGTAACGCCTTCGCTGCTACTGTTATCGGTACAGGTTCTGGGGCTGCAGCGAAAGCTATTGTGTATGGGCAAGACCCTGTACAAGCATTTGTAACTGGTGGGATCGGCGCGGCTCTCCCCGCGCTGAATGGGTACATCGACGAGCAAACCGGTGGAGCGTTTGCTGAACTGCCAGATGTCGCGAGAAACGTACTTACCAGCACTATGGTCCGTGCTTTGTCTGGGCAAGATATTACGCCAGAGGCTATCCTAAACGCTGCGCTGAGCGCGGAATCAGTTACCAACGCCCTAAAAGGGTTTGTTGGAGACGTCACTGGATATACTGACGGGCAGATTGCGGCGATTACTTCGGCTGTGCAGCGCACCGCTTCGGCTGCGTTTGGTGGTGGGGATATTGATGCGGCCCTTGCGAGCAGTTTAAACAATTACGCCAATAGTGAATTTAAAGAGTGGTTTAATACCACAGCTGCAGGTGTTGCGGTCACTGAGACAATGGACAAACTCACTGGGGATTACCAGCGAGTTGAAGAGCAGGCACGTACTCTAGAGGAAAAAGTAAAGGCACACGACGGCGCAGTCGCACGGTATAATACTCTTGCGTCTGGACTCACCGCAACAGGTGAACAGCTAACCGAACTAGAGACCGCGTATGAGCGCGCACTGCAGAACTTCCAAGCTAACCAGTCAGAAGAAAACGCCATTGCTTTGGAAGAGGCGGTAGCCGCGTATAACGCAGTATCAGAGCCGTTTAACGAGACGTACGAAGACGTCATTGCGGAGATGAATAGCATTGAGGCGAGCCTACCCGGACTCGAAGCTGCGTACGAAGCAGAGAACGAAAAATATAACGTGTTTCTAGAAGACCTTACTACTAATGTCGAACTTGCGAATGAAGAACTTAAACCGCTCTACGACGAGTTGGATCAGTCCTTTGTTAAGTTCATGGACCCCAACTTTGACGAAGAAGCATACCGCCGTATTGCAGGTCTAGACGCAGATGATGACGCCTACTACCACTGGCTGACCGAAGGTAAAGAGGCGGGGCTACCCACCAACCAAGCAGCATACGACGAAGAATACGACGCACGATTCCAAGGTGTACTAAAAAACGCCGCGGAGTATCTCGGAGTAGATGTAACAGAACTAAATGACGTACAGCGTCAGGCCCTAATTGATTTGGTGGATGCGAGCGCAGGTGGGGATATAACCGCACTACGCAATACGGGGTTTGCTGAGATTGCAGAAGACTTTGCGGCTAGTGATGTTGGGTCGCCAGTGCTTAATCTTAGTGCAATCAACTCTATCAAGAGTGAGTTCGAGACGGGCGCTGATATCGTTATCGACGAAACCATCGCAGACCTGCTTACCCGTGCGGGGATTACAAATTTCTTCGAAGGCGAATCGCTGATTCAGTCTGACATAGATGCACTAGAAAAAACCTTCGGTGATCTGAGTGCTGGCGAAGCGCAAAGCGATGCGCTCAACGCCTCCCGAGAAAACGTCACCGACGAAGAAATCGCTAATGGAACTGCGGTTCTCAAGGTCCGGCAAGATGATGGGCTTCTAGAGTGGGGCAAGGTAACTTTTGAGACTGCGTATTGGAGCAAGACGCATAACACTTTGGTTAAACGTATTTATGTAGAGGATGAGATAGGGGCAGAAGGAGCCTTCGGTGGGCGCAGAATTGTTACTGTAAACGCGATAACAGGAGAGCCGGTTACAGACGCACTTGAAATCTTAATCACTATGCCTGTATTAACGACGTACGATGACCTCAAAGATTCCGATCCCGGACAGTGGGCAGCTATCGCTGCAAGTTTAGACGACACCGCGCAGGCTGCTCTAGCGACACAGGTCGGCCAAGATGTTGTTGATTTTATTAACAAATGGGATGAAGCAGGAAAATTCGATACTGCACGAGATTACGGTGGGTTAGTAGCGAAAGCCGGTGGCGAACTGCTCGGCACCATGACTGCATTCGTAGATATTACACTTGGGTTTGACCCCAACTCCAACCCGGTGGGGGCGTTTGCGGACGATGTTGTTGAGTTCGGTGCAGGTCTACAAACAGACGAGTGGACAGAGGCGTACGAGCGCGTAAACGCTAAGCTCGCTGAAGGCGAGGGTTGGGAAAAGCTAGGTAGTATATGGGGCGCGTTCCAAGAAGCGCCGGAGCAGTTTGTAGCAGAGATTATTGGTAAAGAGATAATCCAAGAACTACCGTGGCTCATTATTTCAAAGGGCGCTATGACGGGCTCAAAAGAAATATTCCGTGCCATGGGCAAAGAACTGTCGGATCGAGCGGCACTAAAAGTAGGTATCGGCACATCTGCTAGCTTAGACATCGCCGAATCTTTCGGCGGTGCAGCAGACAGTGCGTACAACGAAGCTCTAAATACTTATCTCGCTGCAGGCATGTCGCAAGAAGAAGCCGAATCCGCGGCCATGGAGCTGGCACAAAGTGCGGGTATGATTAGTGCTGTAGTTACAATGGCTAGCTTCGGCATTGGCGGTAACGATTTCGAAAAAGCCATCTTAGGTAGAGACTCTACAGGTACCACCGCAGAAGCGTTTGACTGGCTAACCGATAAAATTACGACTGGTGCGCAGGTTACTTGGAACGAGGGCGTGCAGGAGGCCATAGAAGAAGGCCTTCCAACCCTATTTGTCGAGACTATCCTCACGCAGGTTGACCCTGACCGAGATGTGCTTGGTACTGTTGTACAAAACGCTGCGCTAGGCGCTCTCGCTGGTGCGGGCACTGCGGGGGGTATATACACAGGCTCTACATTGACAGACCTTCTTATTCGTACAGACCCCCGTGCAAGTAAGATCATTAACGACGCGAAGTCTGGAGGTCCCGACGGTACTGGTGGTATGAGCACTACGGAAGCCGTAACGGCTTTGACTGATTATCTAGATAGCGTTGTAGAAGGCACTGAGTTTGCAGAAGGCGTCGCATATGAAGACCTGCGTAATAACCTGCTGAGCACCGTAGACGACAGCTACAACAGTACCGGACAGGTGCTCAATCAGCTCGCCAAGTTCCCCGGTTTTGCTACGACAGAAGAGGAACTCCTAAACCTGACACTCAATAGTGCTGGGGAAGACGTAATTACATACGTCAACACCTATGTTGACTCCCGCTATTTGAGCGAGGTGGAAGTTCGTGCGGCGGCAGAGGCACAAGGACTAGAACTAAGCGACGAAGAGATATTTGAGCGGGTGGGCCGTGTCGAAGACAAAAACGCTGCCAACGAGTACCTAGTAACACAGTTTGATGGCATGAGTGTTACGAATGATGAGGTGCGTGAAACGTTTGAATCTGAAGGTTATACAGGTTCTGACGACGATCTTGCACAGTTTGCGGGGCAATTCGACGAAGCGGAACAACTTGAACTTGCTAGACTCTTCGCGGACTCCAACGTGTTTAATGAAGATGAGGCCATGCAGGCTCTCCTAGATGCGGGGCTTGAATACGATACCGACTCGCTCGGTAACTTCCTCGGACAACGTGACGAATCTACGGCGATGGCGGAGCTATTGGCAGAAGCCGAAAGCCTAGCCGCAGAACAAACAGCGCTCGAAGCTGAAAAAGCCAGACTAGCTGAAGAAGCCAGACTAGCTGAGGAAGCCAGACTAGCTGCAGAAGTTGAAAGACTAGCCGCAGAACAAGCAGCTGCGGAACAAGCAGCTGCCGAAGCAGCTGCCGAAGCAGAAAGACTAGCTGCGGAACAAGCAACTGAAGAAGCGCAGGCCGCTGCCGCTGCCGAAGCTGAACGCCTAGAAGCAGAAGCGGAAGCCGCGCGCCAAGCAGCCGCAGACGCACAAGCAGCCGCACAAGCAGCCGCAGACGCACAAGCAGCCGCAGAAGCACAAGCAGCCGCAGAAGCACAAGCAGCCGCAGAAGCGCAAGCAGCCGCAGAAGCGCAAGCAGCCGCAGACGCACAAGCAGCCGCAGAAGCAGCCGCAGCCGCAGAAGCAGCCGCAGCCGCAGAAGCAGCCGCAGCCGCAGAAACTGGAATCGACGAGACAGTTGATGAGACAGTTGACGAGACAGTTGATGAGACAGTTGACGAGACCACTGACGTAGACACCGCCATTAATGAGGCCACTGACGTAGACACCGTCATTAATGAGGCCACTGACGTAGACACCGCCATTAATGAGGCCACTGACGTAGGCACCGTCATTAATGAGGCCACTGACGTAGACACCGTCATTAATGAGGCCACTGACGTAGACACCGTCATTAATGAGGCCACTGACGTAGACACCGTCAT
>Ga0316202_10000651_pt1 | contig 34560 bp, 23 predicted proteins | sample 3monrhotite_MG_FD_204934 | JGI IMG/M metagenome (GOLD analysis project Ga0316202, IMG submission 204934) | Microbial mat bacterial communities from mineral coupon in-situ incubated in ocean water Damariscotta River, Maine, United States -... | ecosystem: Environmental > Aquatic > Marine >...
TCGCGATTGCTATGGGATACTCTCAGCATTGAAAAGAGCGACACGCTTAGTATTACTGAACTCTCCGAAGCACAGGCAGAAGTCGGAAGCATGGAGTGGGACGCAAGCGCAAAGGCAGCTTACGAGGAAATCATCTTTCAATGCAGGCGAGCAGGGATTGAATCATCTGGTCGTCGTTTGCGTCAGTGCGTAATGGCAGTGCAAGCGTTCGCGTATCTCAATGAGGCAGAGGAAGTCAGCCAAGATCATTTAGGGATACTTGCGGATTGTTTGTGGGTCGATCCCGACCCAGAACAACGCCGCGAGGTCGTCAGCATCGTAACTAAGATCGCGAGCCCGAGCGATCTAATCTGCAACTCCCTGATGATGGAAGTTGACGAGATCGTTGAGAACCTGGACGCCACCGACGTTGCGGCAACCTCAACCGCTTGCTCCAAGTTGCAGAACACCGGCAAGAAACTCCGCAAGCTGGGATCGGCACGTTCTGAGCGATGCTGTGATGAGATTGAAGCAGCAATTAAAGAGATCAAGCGTCGAGCCTTTAGCAGTGCGTCATTCTAAAGAGTAGATGAGGCCAAGCCGCTGGGATTCGTTCCAGCGGTCTACTCCATTTACTTTTTACTCAGGAGACTGCAATGAGCGAAAACGAAGATTTTGAAAGACTAAAGCGAGAGTTGAGCGAACGCGATCTAGGCTTCAATGACGACGGCGAGTCGATCATGGACGATGACGAGCGACCGAGTAAAACAGTCCTCAAGATGGACTATTGGTCACTCAGACGCGGCGAGGAATTGCACGATCGCGTCACAGAGGTTGACGGCGACCTCGGCGGGAAGTTTGCAGCCAGCGACTTTCTTTCTCTTGCGTTTGAGCCCGAGTCGGAATTTCACGGCAGCGTCGAGGACACGAAGCGGAAAGAATACATTGATACGCTCATGCAAACGACTGAGTTCCGCGAGCTACACGCGAACACTTGCCTCAACGAACTGCAAAGCGAATTAGCCGCTGTTGCGTTTTCTCGTCAGTACGCCGATCTCAGTAAGAAAGCAACGCCAAGCGAAGTGAAGAAACAAGCCAAGAAAGCACTCGACGACGCTAAAGAGGCGAGCGACGACATCACTGCGATGGCCGAGGCAATGGGGCCAGGAGGCGTCGGGGGCGACCCAGTTAGTGAGAATCAAGGCATGGATACTAAGAAAGCGTTAGACATGCTTACGCAAGCAAAATACAGCCGGAACATCAGGGCGATCATTAACAAGGCTGGAAGGTATCGACGATTCGCAATGTCTGCACAGTCTCGCAAAGTCATAGTTGGCAACGACGATGTTACCGGCGTGAAGATGGGCGACGACATCAGCAAGCTCATCGGATCGGAGCGAATGAAACTTGGATGTGGGATCACTGAGGTCGAGGACGCGACGATGCTGAGACTCTCGCAACGCCGCTGCATCATTCGCGAGAACAAAGCAACTGAGCCCGAGGCAAAGGGGCCAGTCGTCATCTGTGTCGATGAGTCTGGAAGTATGCAAGGCGACAACGTGCAGGAGGCGAAGTCGATCGCTCTCGCTATGTACTGGATTGCAAAGCAGCAACGCCGATGGTGCTGCCTGTACGGTTTCAGCGGTGGCACAACGGGAAACTACATTGTTTTGAAACCTGGGGCTGAACAGTACGAAAGCGTCATGTCTTGGCTTGAGCATTTTTTTGGCAACGGAACAGCTTGTGACGTCCCGATCAACGTGCTGCCTCATCAGTGGCAGGAAATGAGATGCCCAGCGGGTAAAACCGACGTTGTGTTTCTCACCGATGCTTTAGTGAACACCACCAAGGAAATCAAACAGCACTGGAATGACTGGCGAGCATCAGCCAAGGCAAAGGTGCAGACAGTCATCATCGGGCAGTGCGACGGCAGAGGTGGCGATCTTGATGAGGTCAGCGACAATTTAATCCACGCCAAAGACTTTGCACTCGGGCAAGCTGGAAAGCCAGTGGAAGGGCTGTTTGAGTCGATCTAATTTCTGCAATTGAGTTTTTCCACGCTATCAATCAACCTTTCCGGTTGAAGCGTGTTTTCCCGAGCGCGTTTTAGCCTTCCCGTTGTTGCGCGTGACGCGGGGAGGCTTTTTTTGTGTTTGCGTCAATGAGCCGATTTAATTCATCGACACGAAAACGCAGCGATCGCCCCAGCTTCACATAGCCGAGTGCGCCCGCATCCTTTAAACGAAAAACTGCTCTCTCGCTCAACCCGAGAAACTCAGCAGCTTGATTGATAGTAAGTAATTGTGATTGCATAAAAAAAGCCCAGTTCTCAGGAGACAATTGAGAAACTGGGCGAGGTTGCGAGTGATGGGCGGGGCTCGCAACATGACCAGATTCTAACAACAACTTAATCGACGACAAGTCCTTAAAGTATAGCAGCACAATTTTTCGCGAACATGCTTGATAAAGGAATAATTGTCGATAAAGTATAGCGACCTGCTTTCGCCTCGCGAGGCATTTGCTGCGGATCACGCAGAGCAGGGAACGGAGACAAAAAAGTAAGCTGTGGGCGGGATAGCCAAGACGTTGGCGCAGCGAACTATCTAACAGCCGCTACCAAGGGATCACAGCGGTTTCACCTGTGCGTTAAATCAGTCCAGGGTGAGTGCGGCTCTGCCGAAATTGGACGGACCCGAGAGCGTAGCCTGATTCTCAATCAGCGAAATACGCGGGCGATCTCATTGGGATCAGTACGCCCGCACATAACCATTAAACTCATCAGCGAAACAAGAGACATGAGAAGTAAACCTTACAAGAGAACTACGAAAGCTAACGCTAAGTATTACATCGACTATTACGATCTATCGAGTGGAACCAAGAAGCGTGTAACGCGATCGACTGGAACAGCGGAGTACCAAACGGCTTGCTCAATCCTCAAAGTGCAGCAATCCGACGCAGCTAAAGCCAAGTTTGCTGTTGTCAGCCCTGCGGACCAGCGATTGCGAGCCGAGCAGACGCGGCCCTTAATGGACCAGATTGAGGACTTCATGGAGAACAACGCGGCGAACGGGACTGGATCGCATTTTTTGGGAGTCACACAAGGTTCGCTTGTGCGATTCGCAAAGCTGATTAAGCGAGATCATTGGAAAGAGGTCACGGACGAGGACGGATTAAAGTTCCTGCACACTCTACGCGCGGAAGGGTTGGCAAGCGGAACGATCGCGGGGCATCGGAGAGCGATCAAGGCTTTTAGTAGGTGGATGTACGAAACTCGTCGCGCCCCTTCGGACCAGCTTCTCACCCTAAAACCAAAGAGAAACAAGCAAAGCAACCAGCGTGTGATTCGCCGTGGTGTGCTGTCTCGGGAACAATTTGGCACACTTTATAAAGAGTGTCGCGGACATTGGAGGCGAACCAAGGCTGTTGATCGTAAGTTTGTGTACTGCCTAGCGACTCGCTGTGGCCTGCGATCAGCCGAAATTTGCCAACTTAGCGAGGCGAGCTTTCGTCTGGACTGCAAGCACCCATTTGTCTTTTTGCGCACAGATCAAACAAAGAATGGGAAAGAAGCTAAATTGTTTCTCGGAAAAAAACTTGCAAGGCAGGCAAAAAAATACTTTGCCGATGGAAACAACCTCAGCAACCTACCGCACAAGCGAACGCTGGTCCAAATGCTGCGACACGACATGAAAAAAGCAGGGCTGCAATGCAACCTTGGGAACGGGGAGCGAATTGACTTTCACGCGCTGCGGCATACTTGCGGACATTGGCTTGTCAGCGAGGGCGTCAACATCAAGACAGTCCAGAGTATAATGAGACACAGCACCATCAAACTGACCTTAGATACCTATGGTCATTTGCTGCAAAACGCAGAAGAAGATGCAATCGACGCCACCGAAAACGTGCTGCTTATTTGATGCTATCAATCAGTCATTTGCTGTCATTAGCTGGCAGCTTGAGTCAGTTCGCCTGGCTTTCCAACTTGCTGTTTTTTTGCGTTTTGCCATGTTTTTTTGCGTCTTTACTGCATAAAATAAAGCCACAGCAACGCAAGCCATTTTTTGCTTTGTCTTTGGGCAAAAGACTCCAGATCGGCTAAGAACACGGGTTTTGCGAGGAAAATTGGTAGGTTGCCGCTTATTTGCTGCTCAACAAATTACGGCAAACTATTTCGGATCAAAAGGCTCTTTTCACTGTGTGGTGTCAGCGTCTTTAACGCATTGATACATAAATGATACATTGATACATAAATGATATTCTGTCATTAAAAGGAAAGGCGGGACGATGGTGGACGTTTCAAGGATGTTGCAGGACGGGGTTCAGAAGATCACAGGCAAGCTGGCTGTAAGCCTACAGCCAAGAGAATTTCTCATCGTGGATGATTTCCATGAAGTCCACGCGAGCATCGACGAGAACGACTCAAACAGGGTTCATGTGCTGCTGCAAATGAAAAGCTCGATCCTCACGGAAATGCTGCACAACACGCTGCTCCCTGAGCAGATAAAGTGCGACCTAAGAAAAGCGGCGCAAGAGTGCGGCGTCGAGTGGGACAGGTGCGATGTCGAGGAAACCTCCGCCAAGCCTTACCTGACAGAGTATTTCCTAACACCAAAGTAGATTACTTCTTGGACTTTTTCTTCGCGGCAGCTTTTGGTCTGCCGCGATAGATGTAGTCACCGCTGCGGATCATTGCTTGCATCATCTCCATGCGAGCTTCTTCTGTTCCATGAGCAGCGATGTAACACGCAACACTTAGCATGTCCTCTGGATCAACCAAGTCCCTCGCGACTGCCTTGGATACTGCGTTTGCAGAGATACCACAAAGGCCCGCAATGCTCTCGTAGGTAAAACTAAACACAAGCCGTGGTCGGCCCATTGTCGCCATTTATTTGTCTCCTGTTTGACTTGAATCACCTAATGGGTGTAGCCTTTCCTGCCCGTCACCACAACCCCTCCGCAAAGACTGCAAGTCATTTAGGGCGGATTTGCAACCGGCTTTTCACAAGTAAACAACAATACCACAGACCATCCGAGCCTCGCACCATCGCCGCACCGCAGCGACTACCTGCGGGGACGGTATAAAGGTAGCAAGCTCTAAACCGCTTTTGCGACCCGTAGCCGATTCCCTCATAGTTTGCACCGTAAAGCGACCCCCCTAAATGACCGCGATGACGACGCTTCGCCGCCAAAGCCGCCTTGTATTCAGCAGCCGCTTGTAGGGACGGATCAATGACCAGCGAGCCTCGGTTACACGCTGCTCGCTGGCGATTGACCATCTTCAATGCGTTTTCGCCTGCCGCGTCTGTCGCTAAGGACAAAAACAGCAAGCCAAACACTAGATCGCGGAAGCGCAACACGCTGATCTCCGAGCCTTCAACCTAGCACGAAGCCGAACGCGGAAGGGTACGCGAGCTACCTCGCATGACTCAACCTTGACCTGTACAGGCATAAACGCTCGCACAACTACGCTGCGAGTCTTGCACTTCCCGCCCTGGCACTCGCCAGCATGAGAAACACTGACAAGAGCAAACGCGAGAACACCAAGTAAAATAAACCTCATCTCACCATCCTTTCAAGAGAAAGTGGCTGGTAATTCCAGCCCCAAGTTCAAGCTACTTCGCTTGTTCCTTAATTTCCTTAACCTCAACCCCAGCCTGTGTCGCCATCGCTCGCCAAAGGTTCGCTTGATCTTCGTGCAACTTTTCGCGATCAGCCTCGCAGTCCTTTAGCCTTTCTTCAATTCTCGCGACATGGGAAAGCAGTGTCTTAAAGAGAACACCAATCGCTGACCCAGTAGCAGCAAGACCACTGAGCAGGATTGTTAAAAGCGTCGGGTCGGGGGTTGTCATTGCTCTGGCCTTGATGAAATGTTTGGAATCTCGATTGCATTTCCCGAGCCATCAAAGAAACGGATTTCGTACTCGCTATCCACCGGAGAAATAACCGGAGGCACTTGCGAACTCGTTTCAGTTTTGTTTGTGTATAGGTATCCACCGCCGAGCCCAGCAGCAGCTAACACCGCAAGCTCTCTCCAAGTGATACCTGTTTTATTTTGCTGCACATGCAAGTCGTCATCCTCTGGAATGTCGAGGCTTTTGTGCGCGAGTTTCTTGTGGAGTCGGCTTCGCCAATCCGCAGCTTCTTGGTACTTTCCGTACAAATAGTCCTTGTCAATCTCGCTCATCAGCTTGCTCCCGATCTCGCTGTTTCGTCCTCTCAACCGCTTGGAGCGTGTAATGCAATCCAGAGCGGACCATATCCAGAGCATCCAACTTGGACTGCTTTGCATAGTCGATCGGCTTGCCTTCCTCTGCCGCGTCGATCAAATCATCGACGCGGCTCAAGATGCGATCCAAAGGATTCATTACGCCTTGCCAATGCCTTGGTCTGCGAGAATCTGACGACGCTCAGTTGCGGAATCCGCAGCATTTGCACGACGGACGCTTGCAGCCTCAAACTCACTGCCTGCAAGTGCAGTGGTCTGAGCTTGCTGGCGAGCAAGGACCGCATTGAAATTTACGTCAGTCGGAGCATCATTACTGACGCTGTGCTGCGCTTGTCGGGTTTCGTCAGCACTCTCGACTGGCCCGAAAGTGTTTGATGGTTCATTTGGCATTTGCTTTTCCTCGTTTGACAATTTCGTAGTAGCTAATCTGCGGGGTGGACACGCTGCCCACCACTTCTTCCCGACCATTCGCATAAATTGCAATCAGGTTTCCCGAATCACTAATTCGCAATTTCTGTATTCCTGAAAGCCCGTCTTTTCCGTCCTTGCCGTCTTTTCCTGGGGGTCCAATTAACGGAGTGGGATTGCTAACTGGTGGCGGGGCTTGGGTGGCGGCTGGCGATACGCAAACTGGGCTGCATCCGTATCGACCGCATACCTGAGTTAAGACACGGCGAAGAAAGCGACCGTCGCACTGAGAGGACGCGGGGCGAGTCAGGTTCCAGTTTCCGTTTCGCGTTGCGACCGAGCCCCAGTTTTTGTCAGCAGGTCCACCGAAGTTGATTCCAGCAACCCCGCCCCTAAACACCATTGCACCACCGCTGTCGCCACTCACTGTGTAAGTGTCGATCGACAACGGGTAGTTGTAGTTGTGAGTTACCCTGCGACCGTATACATGCCGCAGGGTGCTTTCAGGTCCACCGAAGCCAAGCAACTCAACGTCAGCACCAATCGGAACCTCGCCGTCAAAAACTGGGAGCCCATACTTGAAAACGCGACCGCTTTCGTACAGTACAGCTAGGTCAGCCTTTGGGTCGCTAAATACTACCTTCGTGCGGGTTGATCCACCGTCGATCGAGTGAACAGTCGCAGTGCGAGTCCCTTGGATGACATGGTGGTTAGTAAGGACAAAGAATCCGCTGCCGGTCGTCTTGATTGCTACACCGCTGCCAGCATACGGCGTCTGGTCGCACTGCACTCGCACAGCAGCTTTGTGATGTTCGGCAACTGGGGAGTCTCGCCATACGTTCTTTGCACTGCCAGAAGCAAATCCAGTTTGGTTCTCGGGTGCAACCAACTCCATTTTTGTCAAAGGCTGCAATTCCTGAGACATGCAAATGCTTGTGATTGCAAGCAGAGCAAGCAAAACAGCGATGATTCTTACGACCACAGACCTATGAGTCATTGCTGATTAGCCTCCGCGTCAGATAGCAGGCTAGGAGGAAGATTAAGCAAACGCAGGTCGCGAGGTTGCTCCAATGCTCCATCGTCGTTTGTTACCCACGCCAGCTTGCTGGTCAATAAATACTGATTGAGTGATTCACCAGCTATCCATACATCAGCAATGGTGCGTCCATATTTCCCCGTCGTGTAACTTTTGCTGTCCACCTTGACTATGCTATCGGTGTCAGTTCGCTCGTCAATCCATTGCTTCACAGCAGAGGTAACATACTTTCCACAGTTCTTCTCTGCTCCGCGAGGCTCAGGTGTATCCACCCCACGCAGGCGAACGTCCTGCTGGGTCGTTATTGTCCAGCCCAAGTCAATGCGTAGCCTAAGCGTGTCACCGTCAACAACTTTGACGAGGGTTGCGTCTTTGCAATAACTGGTGATTGGTTCGCTCATGTTTTTATTGTCGGCCTTTTCTTTGAACCAGCCAACACCTAAAACGACGATTTGTCAGTTATCTTGTGCTGTTTTAACCAATGGTCCACCTCATGTTGCTCAATCCTGCGAGGCGCGTTCGGATTGACCAGATGGTTAAACGCGACTAAATCGTAGTTGTCCGGCGATTTTTCCTGCAATAAAGCGAGTTGGCGGGATTGAGGCCACTTCCGTTTGTCCTCGACTTCGTGCTGGTTGCAGTAAGCACACAAAACTAAAATACAAAAAGGCTTGTCTAAACTCTTTTGCCGTAGGGGACCGTTGGAAATTTCATGGCAAACCAACTGGTTAAGTTCAGCCAGGTGATGCTTCGGACGCTTTTGGCTTGCCCCACAGATCATGCAACAGCCAGCCCGAGCGATGAGGCGATCCCTCACCGGCTTGGCTTCCTTTGCCCTCGCTCGGAACTTGGCTGACATCCTTCTCATCATTAGAACGGGGCCAAATTTTCTGGGGCGGACTGCTGCTGTGCTGGTCGCTGCTGCGATTGCTGCTGCGATTGACCTGGGCTCGGCGCGTCTGACTTTCCGCCAACAAGCTGCATCCGATCCGCAACGATCTTGAGTTTTGACCGTTTTTGACCAGATTCTTTGTCCTCCCAGCTATCCTGTTTCAGCTTGCCCTCAACAAAAACAGGCGAGCCTTTGCTCAGATATTCTGCCGCGACCTCAGCAGTGCGACCCCAAAGGGTAACGTCTGCAAATGTGGTTTCATCCACCCATTCATCGCCAACTTTTTTGCGATCGTTGATCGCGACTGATATATCTGCAACCGCTGTCCCGCTGGGAATGTGCCGCAACTCTACGTCGCGGGTTAAATTACCCATCACTATCACTCTGTTGAAACTTGCCATAATTCAATCCTTTTGTTGAGGCTTGGTGGTTGCCTACGATCGCCTCAGTCGCAAGCAGGCGGGTCATTCCCGCATCAAGTCATCTAAAATTTCGTTGCAATTATCGGGTAGCTTCTCTGTAATCGTGATTTCCACCCGTGGATTCTTTTTGTCGCAGCACCGTCGCACTGGAAAAAAGAAACAAAACCTGTCGTCACTCCACACTCCTGAGTCGGTCAGTCCGTCCCAAGCAGATTTGAGCGAAGCCAAGATGTTGTCACCGTCAGGTTTGACGTTGCGTCTGTTGAAGTAGCTTATTTGCACTACAGGTGTCCTGAAAGGCTCTTTGCAGTCCTGTGCAAACGCTGCTTCCTGTGCAGCATCACACGCATGTTGCCTGTACTTTTTGACTTCCTTCGCCTTGCGAGCCCAATGGACTCGTTTGTTTGGGCTCAGTTCAGTCGGAGGTAAATCAAGAACGACTTTAAGCACTTTCAACCTCTTGGAGTTCTTTTGCAGCGTTTAATGCAGCTTGCAGTGCATGAACGATCTGCTCGTTCGTCCCAATCTTCAAAGTCTTTTCAATGACGCGAGCTTGGTTTTTTAGCCGCAGCTTTGCGTTCATTTTGTGGATCGCATCGAGTACAGCTTCTCTTGCGTTGCGTCCCTTGCTCGGCTTTGCACCTCTAGTTTCCAGCCAATCCATAAGCGGCTTTCCTTTTTCTGGCTGTTGAAGCGACTCAAACAGGACGCCAATCTCAGGTGATAGCACTACTGGACTTATTTCTTGCAGAATCGCCTCGCGTGTTTCTGTGTGCAGTGCCATTCCAAGCAGCAGCAACTCAAGCTCTTTCCTAGTTTCCATCGTCAAGTCTCCTGTAAAACTGCTTGCCCGTCATGTTCCACTGCTCTTTCCCTCGCGGGACGTTCTTGATTTTGTCGTTCGGGAACGCACCGAACTTCTGGTGATACCGATGAGCCGCAGCACCTATTTTTTTGTCGGTCCCGATGCACCAGCCAAGACACTTGTTCCAGTAGTCCTGCTTGCTTTGCTGGTCAGTGAGCTTGACGCCCTTGCGACTCACTCGCTGCAACTTCCCTTTGTTCATCCTTACCTTTTTTCCGCGAGGTGGCGGGACTTTGTATCCGCAGCGACAAAGCGGAGCAGTCAAAACCAATTTACATTCGGGACACTTCCTCGGCTCTTTTTTCTCTGTAGCCTTCTTTGCCGCGTGTCGCAAGTGAACTGGCTCACTGTCGGTCAGACTCCATTCAACGTCCTCGTCGGGGTAGCCAAAGTGCAGGCTGTTATCTGAATGATCCTGAATAGTGCAGACTTCTTTTCCCTCGTAAGGTCGTTGGATGCGACCACACATTTGTCGCCACAGACTGAACGATTTAGTCGGGCGGGCGACGATCGCATAAGAAAGGCTCGGTATGTCCACGCCAGTAGTCAAACATCCAACCGAGCAAAGGACACGCACAGACCCCTCCCTGGCTCTGTGCATGACCTCATCCCTCTCGTTTTGCGGCATCTTTCCGTCGATGTGTTCAACACTTACTCCTGCTCGACGAAACTGCTCTGCACAAGCAAGCGAATGGCGAACTGTTGTCGCAAAAACAACGGTCTGCCTTCCTTCGCTACGCCTGCTCCACTCAGAGATCATGTCTCCAATCATTCCGTCTTTGCCAATTCTCTCGTCGCAATCTTTCATTGAATAATCACCTCCTGAGCGGCGTATGCCTTTCAGGTCGGGCGACGAGGGTGCGAACACTTCACACGGAACAAGAAAGCCCTCGTCCTGCAACTCTTTGTATGTAGCAACTTGGATTAGCTCATCCCAAAACTCACCTAAATTCCTTCCATCGCTCCTGCATGGAGTCGCGGTCCAGCCGACAATGATTGACCCTGCTGCCAAGTAATCTCTCAAGATTGTTATCCAAGTGCGAGAAAGCGACTTGTGAGCCTCATCGACCTGAACAAAGCCACCAGAGGGCAGACTCATCTTTGTCTTTCTGTAAGCTCGCGACCAAACGGTGTCTTTGGCGACCAAGTTCACCAGCCTGCTGCTTACGTCCGACTCATAGCTGTCGTACTCGTTTTCAACTCCACGCATCACGACGTTGCTCGGAATGTCCCTCCGATCCAAATGCGTTCGCAACTGCAAGATCAACTCTCGCTGGTCAGCAAAAAACACGGAGTCGTTTTTCTTTGCAACGCAACCCTCGATCAGATCACTTGCCATGAACCCTTTACCACATCCAGTCGGTCCGACAAGTAAAATCCTCTTGCACCCTCGATTGATTGCTTCACGCAACTTGATGCGAGTCCGTGTCTGATAGTTTCTTGGCGCCATGCTTACCTCAGAGGTATGACTTCCTTCGGACCATCGCAAAAGCTGACAACGTGCGTGAAGTCATAGTCGGGCGTTTCCACGCATCTGGTGATAACGACGATCTGATCCTTGAGCGTCCAGCCTTCACGCATCTGTCGCCTTTGCCTTTCCGCCTGAGCATGTGTGCTTGCTGCCTCTGCGTGAGTCACGTCGCCATAGGACGTCCATTCCTTGTCGCCCGAATACTGCAATCTGGCCTGCCTGTCCATTATTTTGCCGCTCCGTTTTGAAGAACAACTTTGCAGCGATCCTCGTCCTCAGACGAGCGAGTAACCAGTTCGCAAATGCACTGAAAATCATGCTTGCTCATAAAAGCATCTAGTGCGTCCATGCAGTCTGCATCCAAGTCCGATCCGTCCTCGCAGATGAGAAGTTTCAGCGTTGGGTTCATAGCCATCCCAATCTTCGCTGACGCGGCGATACGCTCGCTGCGGCTGTTGTCGGAAAACGCTCGTCCGTTGAGCAACACACCTTCCTTGTCGATGCTCATCCCCTCTACAGGGAAAGTCGCATCGCGTAACTGTTGGTCGATGCCTGAGTTGATTTCCTTGAGCTTTTCCGTCAAGTCTCCGCTCTGCTCTTGCAGTTTCTTTAATTCACTCTTGAGCAATTTGGTTGCTTGGTTTTCTGCAACTTTTGCATTGGTTTCCGCTGCAAATGAAATTTCATTCAATGTTTCCTTGTCACACCGAAAGTCAGGCAGCTTGACGAGTATTGCTTTTGCAGCAGCGTGGTCGTCAGCTATCCTTTCAAAACTCGCTCTCTCCGCAGCAAGATCATCAGCTAACATCTTTGTTTTTTCTTCAAGTTTCGCTATTTTTGCAAGACACTCTTGCTGCATCCTTGCTTTGGCGCAAACCGTTGCTGTAGTTTTTTCCAGTGTCGCGTTTTGCTTTCGCACTTCCTCTAACTTGCTCACTAAATCGGAAACACTGACCGGCTCAGATGGAACGTCAGCGTGACACGCAGCGTTTGCGTGTCGGATTTCCATCTTCTTGACTTCTCGGTTTAGCTCGGTGCGACTTGCGTAAACATCCTTGTACTCACTTCTCGCAGCCTCCAAGTCCACGCCGACCAACCTTGCGAGCGACTCACGCTGGTCTTTCGCAGCTAGTCGCTCAAAGGCGAGCGGATCAAACGCCCGAGCGTGATAAAGGTCGCGAAGAAGCGTCCTCGGGTTCGGGCTTGCATACCCAGCAGAGTCGAGGATTTGTATATCCTCAACCTCGCCAGCCCGCTTCTTGTCCACCGTCCACCGCACTGTGAGGTGCGAATCTTCGCCAAGCGACGGGTCGCCAGATAACTCAATCTCAACTTCTGCACGATCTTCGCCGTCGTGGATGATCTTTTCGGGAAACTCAGTTCCCCTGCGTCCGCACAGTGCCATCTTGACCGCATTGAGCGTTGAGCTTTTTCCTTGCCCGTTTCGCCCGCCTACAAAAATAAGATTGTCGTCCCGCACATCCATCTCGACTGCATCACGCAGCCCCATGACATGCCGTACTTTTATGTTCAAAACTTTCATACCTGTCTCCAGTCAGTGTTAAAATGGGTAAAACCAGGGCTCGCTTATGCACCCCTGGTTCTGGCGAAAAGAAACGCACCCTAGCTTGAGAGTGCTGCTTGCCTCGTAATGCAGGCTGATTCAAGAACCTCAGCAACAGAGGTGTCGATCGTCCCGTTGCTAAGTGCCTTCTTTGCCCAGTCACGGGCTCGTTTGATCTCGTCCACCGAACCGCGAGTGGCGATTTGATCTGCTCGCTTCAACACAAGCGAAGGATCGTTACGCATCGGTTCGTCACGGAGATATTCAGAGTTGTCGTGATGCCCGTGGTAGACATCAGCAGAAAACCCAAGCATGGACAAAGCCTTTGAACGAGTGTTTGTCAGTGCTTTTTTTGCACTGTCATCACCCATCTTGAAGGGCCAGTCATTCAATACTTCAAACTCACACCGCTCGCCGTCAGCAGGCGACGGGTAGTAGAAGCGGCAGTGAAGCAGGAGGCTCGTCTGGGGGGCTTCACCGACCATTTGCATGGATATGATGTCCATGCCCCACGCCTCGCCGTATGGACCCCACAGCATCGTTCCACGAAGCAACTGATACTGATGGTTGACTGCGGTAAATCCACCGCGACGATTGACTTTGTTCGTCTGGTCTTTTGGGGTGTGCTTCTCACTATCCCAGATTTTTAGATTGCTCAACTGACCACCCCCGAGTTTTCAAGCGAGGGTGCAGTTGAAAAAAACTCTTTCACCGCTGCGACTCTTTTGGACAAATCGTCACAAAAGTGTGCAAGATGATCGTGTAGCATCTTATGGAAGCGATCGTCAGCCTCGACGCGAACAATGCAAAGCTGGTGTTTTTCGGGAAAACGTGGATCAAAGCTGACAAAATCGCACCAAGATCGGCTCGTGATGAACATATTGCCTTGAACCTGAGCAACATACTGAGAAGGAACTTGCCTTGTCTCGATCGTCTTTAAGTGGTTTCGGCTATTGTACGGACACTTGATCTCGATGATTCCATCAGGATCAACCATACCGTCAACCGAGCATCCAGCATTAAGCTGTGGATGCAGAAGGAAACCTTCTTCTCTTACTTCGCACAGTTGAGTCGCTGAGTAAAGATCGCGAGCCTTGGGCTCGTTTTCGTTTCCCCAGCTAATCGCGTGAGAGCGAATTTCCTCGGGCGGCTTGCCAGTGAGTTGCTGGCATATCAAATCCTCAAGGTAGCCTGCTCGGACAGTCTTGCTTCCGAGTACCTTGGCAAAATTGCTGCCAGTTGGTTTCCCCAACCGCGCAAGATGCCATTCCTGTGAACCCTGCTCCATCACCATCTCCTTATTCGGTTCTTACTAAAGCGACGAATTGTCCTTTAAGTAAACACCAATTTACGCTGTGTTTGGCGTAGGTCAATAGGATAGACGGTTGCGAAATCCAGTTTTCTTTTTTCGTGATTTCGTTTTTGATTTGCTTGCTTTCACACGCTCATCTGCCTGCACCTCTTTGACGATCGGGCTCTTGGAATGTCGCTCCAGCCAGTCTTTGGCGTACTCCGCTTTCGCCTTTCGCTCTGCGTTTACCTCGTCTCTCGTTTTGCCGTCTGAGTAGACATCCTTGGTCGCCTTGGATGGAGTGAGGTCGTCAATCATGCCTTCAACATCGTCCTTTAACTCTTGATAGAACGATGGTTGAGCAAGCGATCCCTTTGTAAGCACATCAGGGAACTGGGACTTCTGTAACATCCACGGGGATGGGTTTGATACTTGCGGCTTGCGACCCAGTGCATCACGCGCCAACCCAACTGCGATCCTTGATACATCAGATCGCACATCGCTCTTAGAGTTCCTAGCCACTTTTGTAATGACCGACTGCAAGTCCCTTGCCTTTTCAACGTCCTCGCGAAAACGCTCATGCTTGTCCGACCACACGGACCCAGGAATTGCGTAAGCATGGTCCTGTTTCATTCGCAGCAAGGTCCGACTCACTACATACAGATCGTTTACCGATCGCTTTTGGTGTCGATTGGTGTAAATGCCACCAAGGAACGGGATTGACGTAGCGGTTACGTCGCCTTCGTTCGCTTCGTCGTAAAGCCTTGATGCTCGCGAAAAACCGCCGCCAGTAGCATCGCCAAGCACATAGTCAACGTACATTGGTCCTGTATTGCTGTGCTTTCCGATCCACTTTGCCCACTCGGAAGTGTACGCAGTGTACCTTTCTTGCTTTGGAATCTTTTTCTGCTCCATCCATTCAGGCTCGATTGCTCGCCCTTGGAACATTTTGTAGTTAGCCCAAGCCCCAAGTCCCGTCGATATTGCACCACTGTCAAAAAGGAATCCAGCCCTGTAGTTTCCGGCACTCGCACTAACCTCTTGTGATACGATTCGCATACCAGCGGTCTGCGGCTCGGTGAGGTATTCACCCAAATTCTGTTTTACAAGCTCCTTCTCTCTGTCGCTCACAACGTCTTTGTTTTCCCCTGTTACAAACTCGTCGTACTTCATTCCTATGTACTCGCCAGCCGCAAATACAAACGCAAACTCTCGGCTGTTTGGAATAAAGAACTGCTGGATTCCGTTCATTGCTCCAAACGCCAGACCGCGACCCCGCTGCCAAAATTCTTCTTCTTGGTACTCATCGTCGTCCGATTTAAGCATGTAGTACAACACGCCAACACCAAGGGCAAGCAGCGTGTTTGTTGACGAATATGCAGCACCACGCACATCAGCGGCTTCTAACCGGCGAGCATTGCCTGTCATAATCGCATAGCCCACATCAGCAATGTTCTTAAAGGTACGCAGTCGCTTGTCTTGTCCTTCAAGTTTTGCATTAAAGAACGGAAGAAACTGCTCGACCACCTGACCTCCACGACCAGTCCTTCTGTGGTTGTACGTTACGTCAGCGGCAGCATTGATTGCTCTGTTGAGATGATGCCTAGCTGGGTGTACTGGCTGACCATTGCGTGTAATTCTTCCGGTCGCTCCGTTGACTTCGTACCCAGAGTTACGCAAGCTCGCGATGTACTCTGCGTAGCGAGGTCCAACGTCAGACACAGCTATCAAGTTCTCAAAAAACTTCTTGATATTACTTGGCGCTCTTGCTGGTGTGCGACCTAGCCCCATCGTTTGTCCAGCCCGAGTCATTGTTTTAAGCATGTTTCGCTTGCCTGTCTGATCGGCAGTCAACACGTTCATCTTTTGCCCAGCATTAGCCCTGAACAACTGTCGCAGCGAATTAGTGTCGTTTGCGCCTGATGCTCGCATGTTCGCTAAAGCAAACTGCGCCGAGTACACCAGCGGCATCCAATATCGCTCGATCCCCTGCTCTCTCGCTTGGAAGGCGTTTGTTATGTAATCCATCGGGATTTGTCGCATACCAAACTTTGTGTTGGACGCAACAGCACCGTACTTAAACAGGCGAGACAATTTTCCTGGGTAGCGAACTGCCGCGCTCTGCATTGCTTTGTGGTTTCCAGACAGTGCATGAATAAGCTCATCAGAAAGCCTGACCAGAATATCCTCGCCGTCGTGAACAAAGTGCTTAATGTTGTTGTCTTGGCGAGTCGGAAGGTCGTAGTCTTGTCGCCATAGAGTGATGACGGTCATTGCAGTAGGAAGCTCGTCGAGCAGTTTCTTAATGTCCTTGTTCTTGTATTTGCCAGCTTTGTATCCAGCAAGGTCCATGAGTTGTTCTTCCGCGTCCTGCGGAATTACACCTTTGTACTTTTTGGTTCCGTTCCGTTCTCTTTCTCTCCTTATGTAATCTGCAAGGCTGATGCTTGTCGCTAGTTCTTCCTCGACCAATCCTTCTTTAACCAACTCTCCAAGGATTTTAGCAACAGGAATGTTCTCCGCTGACACGGCAGGGTCAATTCGCTCGACAAACTTACCCATGCCAGGGGCTTGCAGAGATTCTTGATAGACGAGCTTCTGCAACTGCACTGCTTGAGCAACGCGGTAAAAGGTCATAGCTCGGTCCTGCAAGGACTGCATTGGACTGATGACCTGAATATCACTTCCTTTGCGTGACCTGCTTCTCACGCCTTTTCCGACGTCAAGATGACCTGATCCGCCAGCCCTGTTCTTGTTTTTTTCCGTCACCCGCATCAATGGGACGTAAAGCGAACCGTCCAGCTTTTCTTCGTCAACACTGTAGGGTCGCATCATTCTGGCAAATTCTTCGCCGCTGATGACGCCCGCATCTTGCAACATAGCAATCAATCCGTTGTTAAACCGATTAGCCGCCTGTCGCAGATTCTCGTATCGCTGGAATCTTGCATTGTCTGCCTCAACTGCCTTGACTTCTTTCTTAGCCTCTGAGACTTCCATCGGCCAAACGTAATCGTTTACTCCTTGAGCTTTCTTCTTTTTGTCCATGTTGACTATGTGATGAGCGATCATATAGACCTCGGCATGTTCCAAGTCTCGCTCGTTCTGTATGGCAGACATTGCGTCCGCGATGGCAGTGTTTTGAATCACTGGTCGAGCCCCAGTTGATTGCGGAGAGATAAGAAACACCCCATGCCGCATTGCGTGTTCCGCATTGCTGACAGCAGTATTGTGAGTCGCCATAGCGTACTCGTATGCACTCTCTGTGCGGTTGTAGTAGTTATGAAGCTCCCGCTGACCTGCTCCCCTACGTCTTTTGTTTTCGTCGTAGATAAAACGTCTGTGGAACTTCTCTAACACCTTCAAAGCGTAATAACGATCTTTCGTTGCGGCGTATGCTCGCACCGCTTTTCCTTCAAGCAATCTTTCGTACTGGTACTTGACGCCATCAACAGACGTAAGATCGGCAGCGATACGCTTCCCCCTCGCCATCAGCGTGTCGTCGGAAGCAAAACGCATGGTGGATTGCAGTCTCTCAAACACCGTCTGATCGCTGTATCTTTTCAGCAACGCTCTCATCTTCTTGAGGTTTGCGTACTCTTGTGGGTGTGCGTCCGCCCATGTCGTTTCAAACCATCGCTGCACTTGCTTGAAACCAGCAATTTTCTTTCGCTGCTTTCTGCTCAGTGTTGCCCAACCACGAATAAACTCAGCCCAACCTTCTTCAACTTGTGGTCCGTCTGTGCGGTTTTGGTCGTAGTCAAAATCCTCAAGCCGCTGCTCTATGTGGGACGGAAAGCCAGCCCTACTTGTTTGCGTTATTTCGTCAACATGGTGTGCAACTTCGTGAGCCAGAACAGCGAGGTTATTTCCGTCTCTGCGATTTAGCCTTACCACCTCTGGCGAATAAAGGTCGCCGTTGATGTGGCTTAGGTGGCGATACATACCCATGACTGAGGCTCTAATCTGACCTCGGCGTATTGGAAGATCAAATAGCGACGATACGCGGCTGATAATTTCTTCCGCACCAATAGGATTGCTAGACGCAGCGTCCATGCCGATAGTCTTGTTTCTCGCAACGTCAATCTCACGACGCTTGCTCCCGCCTTTTCCTCTCTCTCTTATTGGCCGAGGTTGCCCGATCCTCAAAGCGAATGAGCCCCTTGGCTTTCTTTCAAGGCCCAGTAAGCCCTTGAGTGTTTCTTCAACTTGCTCAACGACCTGCTCAACTTCGTCTGGGGTTCTGGTAACTGGCTCAACTAAGTCTGTTTGCTCTGGGTTTGGTTGCTTTATGTACTCATAAAGTTGCCCAGCAAGTTGATCGTCGATCCAGTTGTGCTGCTCGATTCGGTCGGTTGCATCCCACTCCTGAGCCATCTCAACCGTTGCATATTTCATAAAATGTTCCAGCCTGACATCAAATGGAGCAAGAGGATGCAGGACTTGCGGCGAACGTCCGCTGTTTTGTCCATCAATCGCTATTTCTTGCTCTAGCGTCAGAACTTGCCTCCCAGCGTTTTTGGATTCATCCACAAAGACCGCAGCAGATAGATTTTTTCTATACAGCCCTTCCATCTGGTGATGGATGGGGTTGTTGCTTTCTGCGATTGAGATCGCCCCGTACCCTTCTTCTTGAATGGGCTTGACCGTGAGCGTGATCCTGCCCGTGTATTCAGTAATTCCGTCTTTGTCCTCAGTCTTGCTTGTAAGGTCCACAAACTCGACCTGAAAGGTCTTTGCCCCAACCTCGGTGTCAGTAACGATGCGACCTGTCGCCTTGTATGCGGCGGGATTTGTCGGATTGACGCCAATGGCGTCTAGCTGTTCTGGGGTGTAATCATTTGAGTACGAACCAAGGTCAATTTTGACTGATTCATCTTCGCTATACTTTCGCACAGTAACCTGCTCATAGACCTTAACGCTTGTGTCTATGGGTCCGTCGTAGCCCTCTTGCAGTTCAGGGTACAGAGGCAAGCCATCAGCTTCGTCAAGCAATTCCTTTGCAGGAAGCTCGACAACTTTCTCGTCTTTGTCTACGGCAATCACAGTCGTATTTTGCCTGTGATTCTGAACGGTGTACTCATCTCCTTTCCAGAACACCCCAGTTCCTACAGGCGCGCCCATGCGAAACCAAGGTGGGCTAATGTCTGGGTTCTCTCTAATTTCCCCGCGAACCTTCTCAAGCGAATCAACTGCTTTGTCCAGTTGAGCTTGCTTTGGAAACTTCGCCTTCATCGCCTCTTTGCTTCGCTCTACGGCAGCATTGTCAAGTGCGATCCCCTCAGTGTTTTTCTTAATCACCGATGGCAACTGGCGAACCTGAGCCTCCATCGAGTTTAGCGTTGGCTTGATGCTCCGTAGTAGCATTGGATTCGGGTCGCTGTCCTCAAGACCCAAGTAAAGCTGTGGTGACTCGGGCATAATTCCGCCTACTGGCACTTCGTAGTAGATCGCGAGCCCACGCCACTTACCGACTTGCCGCAAGCCAGCTTCCGATCCACGAAAGGCCGTTTTCTTGTACGCCTCAGCAAGTTCATTCAGGTCGTCCGAAATAACTGGATACGCCGCATCTGCCCGATAGCCTTTGCTCTCTTTTTTTCTTCCATTTGGAAAAGTTAAAACGGCTACATCGTCCTCTCTTGATTCTGGCTTTGCGTCATTTGCTATTTTGTAAATTGCCGAAAAGACCTTGTTTTGCTGTTCCTTGAAAACTGCTGAACGAGCTTTTCTTTTCGCATTGTCCACCTGCGCCTGCACGTTGCTCGCAAACGCCTCGGATTTCCTTGTGAGGCGAGCAACCTCGCCTTCCAACTTGTTCCTGAGTAGTATCCTTGGATCACCAGCCGCAGTAGCCATAGTTGCTTCAAGGTCACTGCTGTCACCAACCTCAACCTCAGACATATCCATACTGCGACCGACAAACTCACCTTTCATAAAGCGGCGAATAAAAGTGTCTTTTGTTAAAGCAACCTGCCAGCGTCGAGTGTCTTGAGCGTTTTCGCACACATAGCGGAACTGCTTGATCGTGTTGAAGCGATTTCCTTGACGACGCCCTCTGCCGTTCCGCTGCTCCAACCACCCAGGCATCCAAGGGCAGTCGAGGTGATGAATAGCTGCCATGTAGTCTTGAGCGTTGACACCAACACCCATCGTCTGCGTACTTCCTATGGCATACCGAATCTCGCCGCGTCTCATTTTCTCTGCTGCAATGGTTCTCTTTGCCGCAGTCATTCCTGAGAACATCGCTATTTCACTTTCCGGCACTCCTTCTTCCATTAACCTGCGTTTGATTTCTGCTGCCAAGTTAAATACCCGTACTTTCTCTGTTATCAACTTTCCTTTCTTGTCTCGCTTTCCCGTTGATCTTTCCCCTGTGTCTGAGTGTCCCGTTTCCATGAAAATCATCTGCGTTGCTTTCGGATTGCCACGGTAAATCGGCATCGCCTCCGCAATCATTTTGTTGACCTTTAGCTCAGGATCGTTTGCGTCAATGTCATCAATTCCCTCAAACGAAAACTCGGGGTTAAACGAAAGGTCTGTCATACGAGGGTCCAGTGACATCTTGACGCCTTCGCTCTCAATGGTGAGAGGGCTGTAAGGATCGCCAAGTATTTTTTTCATCTCCCTTTTTTCTTTCCCGCTGGCTGTAGAGAAAGTCATATACCTGTAGATCAGTGCTTCACTGTAAGCCTGTTGAAATTTGTTCGGGAACGATGTGATGTTTATCGTCTGATTAAACGGGACTCCATTAGGCTGTTCGTCATCGGGAACCATTCCGTCTGGTGTTTCCCTCGCTACAAATTCTTCCATGTCAGACGCAAAGACTATATCAAGATACTGCCCAACCATTTGCCGCAACTCTGGCAGGTTTTGGAACTCACGAAGGCGATCAACTGCCGCCATAGTTCCGCCGCTTGTTGTCTCTGGCTCAATCGTGCTTCTCGCAAATATATTGAACCAAGCGTCCCAACTTTTGATTTTCGCTGTTTCCATTTCCTCTGCCATCACAAAACGCATCTGATTGTAGATTTCGTTGAGAGTGTTGGTCATCGGGGTTCCAGAGAAGGTGTAAATTCCCCTCCCGTTGTTTGCCTTTCGCACATGATCGGTAAGCAGCTTGAGGATAATGCCTCGCTTTGATCCTGAGGTGTTGAGCCCTTTAACCCGCTGTGCTGTTACCAGTGGTATTTTTTTGTATTCATGGACCTCATCAACCATTACCATGTCCACGCCCATGTCCTCAAAAAACAGCGTGTTTGCCTTTGAGAGTTTACCGGCTTTCTTTATTTCATTGACGAGCTTGTTTCGCTCCATCACCAGTTCTTTGGCAGTGCCTCGGCCCATTAGCCTAAGTTCTTGTTTAGTCACGTTGTCGAGGTCTTTTGGGAAAGCACCCTTGAACGCTGACTCATCTTCTGCATGAGCTTCAGCAGCGGTCGCAGCAAGCCCATCCAGTTCGTCTTTCATCAACGTCTTGAGCGATTCTTCGGTGAGCAGGAACCTGTCTGTTAGACTGTGCGGGACAACAATTAAGTCCCAGTCCTCTGCTGCGATCATTGCCATCGCCTGTTCTTTGGCTTCCTTTCCCACGTTGTCAATGAAAAGGATTTTTGCTGCCGGATACGCCTCTTGTATTTCTTTCGCAACCGCTTCTGCGTTTGCATTGTGAGCAAATAGCATCGGCTTTTTTGCGTACCCAAACCGGCGAGACTCCATTGCCAATGCACCCATCGTCAAGGTTTTTCCAGTCCCAACCTCATGGGCAAAAATACCTTTTCCCGTTAGCAGTCCTCGCCACACAGCTTCTCTCTGGTGTTTCCTAAGAGCAAACGGCTTGCCGTCTCGCTCAGTTACGATTCCTACAAACGTAAGCGGAACTTGGTCAAATTTAGGCGTAACGAACGAGTTGTATTCCTCGTTGTAAAGAGACGAGATTTCAGCGGTCCTTGCAGGGTCGCTCCAAATCCAGTTTTCGTATTCTTCCTTTAACGCGGACAGCTTTTCATTTGCCTCTCTCGTTGCCGTCTCATCAACAAACTGTTTGCCATCCTCATCTTTCTCTGTCTTTATCTCAATAGATGCGTTGTTCATAGCGGCTCGCACTAACGAGCTAAACGGGTACTTTGGAACCAACCCGTCTTTACCTTTAACCTTGTGGCTTAACCCCCACTGGTACGCCTCGTCGCTTCTGTTTATGTCAGGACTGAGAGCAACAACCCATTTTCCTTGCTTGAGCCTGACTCCGACCCTTGCTGAGTCAATGTTTAACTTTTCGGCAAGGAAGTCAGCGTAGACTGGCGTGGGGACGAAGTGAGCCCCCATTCGCATCTCGATCTGTTCGTGAGGCACTGCCGCTGGGATAATCTTCTTAATAGCATCAAGACTGCCTTCAAGACCTTTCATTCCTTCGTCGATCGCAGCCTCTAATGCTCGCTGCTTTTTTCGGACATTGCCAGAGAGGTAGGTGTCCGCAGGCTGATAGTCTCCTGTTTCCGTTTTGTAAATGAACTTCGCTTCAAGCAACTGCTTTATCGCCTCGTTCGGCTTTAGGTTCGCAGCTTTTGCAATAGCCTTGTAGTCAAGATTTATTGATCTATTGCGTTCAGCAGCAAAGGCGTCTCCGAGGCTTGCGTTCTCAAGTTCAGCGATTTCGCCAACGACTGTGTTCTCAAAAAAGATCGCTCGCTTTTCGTATTTGCCGGTTTTGTGGTTAAGGCGAGCAAGAATTGAAAGCGAGGCATACATTGGGTCGCCAGCCTTCTTAAACACTGGCAAAGCGGGTGATTTTGCAATGTCGCCATGAGATTTAACGAACGCATCGTATGCTTGGTTGAGCTTCCTTCGCTCCTTCTTTCCCTTGTTCGTTGAAACCATCTCAGGATTTCGCTGGGCTGTAAGCAACGCCTCATAAGCATCACGAACTTCCGCCAAAGCAATAATCTCGGTCGCTCTTTTTTGTATCGTCTCAGGGTTTGTGACATTAGATTTTACCCATCCGGTCTGCCCCCTTCTCTCTAGTGACGCCTGCAAGGGAACAATGCTTTCGCCGTCAACAATACTAATCTGCGGTCCATCAAACTCCACCGTCTCAAACACAGGGAGCCCGTCTTTGTCGAGGACTCTTTCCTTGTCCTTTTTCTTGTAAACTCGCAACTCACCCTTGGATTCTTTGTCAGCAACTATGGTTCGCTGCCTTCGTGAACCGTCAGCATCTCGCTCAACGCCCTGCCAGTCATCACGGTCAGTGTTGGCTATGTTTTCCGGCAGGTTTTGCACCCAAGCAGCCAGCTTTCTTTGTGTGTTTGCCTCCGAGTCCGCGTTGATAATCAAGCCAGGGTGACCAGAGGTTGTTCCATGCCCAAAGTCGAGGGTTCCAAATACATTGTCTGGATTGTCAAGCCAATACTTGTTGGTTTCAACTGTTTCGCCACTCGGCGTCTCGTAGGGAACGACGTTGTTTTTTCCCTCCTTTGACCAGATTGTTTCCCCGCCCTCTGGGTTCTTTCCATCTTTTCGGTTTTTGCGAACAACAATGATGTCGGTGACTACATTTGTCTTGCTGTACTCTTGAAAAAAACCGCTTGGCAGTCGAGCAGCACTTACGATGCTCGCTTCGTGCATCATCTGCTCTCTTAGAAATCCCGCCAGTTCCTTCCCGTCCATCGTGCCTTGCCCTGTGATAAACACCACTAAGCCCCCTGGCTTAACGTGATCTAGGGCTCGACGGAAGAAAAAGTTATGAACCATGTGGTCCTGTGGATACTTGACCTGTGCGGGATACGTTTTTCCAAACGGGACGTTGGATATTGCTAGGTCGTAGAAGTTGTCCGCAGTCTCTATATCCTCGTAGCCTTTGTTTCGGATGTTTGCTTGCGGGTAAAGTAGCTTGGCAATCTTAGAGGTGGTTTCGTCAAGCTCGACGCCAGTTAAGTGAGACTTGCCCATGAGATCGCGTGGCATGATCCCAAAGAAGTTTCCAGAACCAACACTGGGCTCAAGCACTCGACCACCATTAAACCCAAGGCGACGAACCGCTGCCCACAAGGTTGAGACTAATTGAGGCGAGGTGTAGTGAGCGTTGATGATGCTTGTCTGCATACCCTTCCAAGCATCTTCCTCAAGATGCTCTCTGAGCCAAGCATCTTCTTCCTTCCACGCTTTATCTGGCTCACCCTTAATCCAAGACCCTTGGAAAAGTTCTTGCCCAAATGCACCCCATCCAGTGTAAGCTGCAAGCTCATCCAGTTCCTCAGCAGTCGGCGGCTTGCCACTTTCAGTAAGATCAATGGCAAGTTCAATCGCTCGCTGGTTTCTTTCAAACCTTGCCTTCAATCCTCCACCAGTAATTGCGTCCCACTTGTCAGGGGTGAGGTGGTAGTTTGGACGAGTAGATTCGCCTACTCCATCTCGTCCTCTGGCAGTTCTGGAACCATCGCCAACAAGTCTTTCGCCATCAGTTCCGCTTCGCTCTGCCCCAGTTTCTCCGTCTGCATCAGTCTCGTCACTTCCTTGTCGTGCTGTTCCTGTAGGCGTCTCGCGAACTCCCACAGAACCCCCTTCTGTGTCAGTTCGCTGTGCATCTCCTTGTTGTTCTCCTGCCAGTACCTCACCATCTGTTCCGTCAGCGGTGTCTTGCTGGGCGTCAGGCTCGCCGCGTCCTGCTTGATCTGTTGTACGTCCTCGGTCGTCAGACCTTCCTTGCTCGCCATCTTGTGTTTCCTCGCGTGCTTGTGGTGACTGTAGGTATTTGTGAAGCAACAACTGACTCAGAAGCGGATTGCCTGAAAATACATCGGGCTTTCCGTTTGTAAACGACTTGTTCGGTTGACGATTAAACAAGTCCTCGATCCGATTCCAAAATTCATCGGAGTCGATCTTCGTTTTTCCTGTTACATCAGAAGTGAACTCACCTAGTATCTTACCAGCGATAACCCTGATCGCACCATCTATCAGTTCCTTGAGTGTCTCGTCTCCATCATCTTTTCTTGTCCAACTATCGCTATGTGCGTCGATTGCGTCGAGGATCGCTTCGTAACCCTGCTCTGTACCCTCGGTGTAAAACGCTTCCAGTGCGTCGGCAGCCGGAAGATCGTCATCCAGTTTGGTTTTTCTTTTTGGCAGTCTTGTCCCGTATTCATCATGCTTTCCCCTGTTAAGACCGATCTCTGTGCTGGCATCTCCATATAGCTCGATGGTTGGGCTAATTTCCTTGAGAGACTCGTACAACGGCTTGAGTTTGGATGGTCCGCCACCTAGCAGCCACATTCGTAGCGGTCCACCAGCCTGCTGGTCATCAACAAGATTCTCTTGGTAGTAATCAGCAAGGTTAAAAATCTGTTCCTCGGGCCAAGCAGCAGCGTTGTATGGTATTCCCAAGATGAAATTGGGACTCCATGTGTAAAAAATTTCCCTCGTATCCAGCATAAACTGATCGACAAGGCTTTCGTCTGCTTCATACGACCTTTGAATTGGAATGATGACATTCGCACCCATGCCCGCAAGTTCCTCAAGTTCACTGCGATACTGCAACTGCAACTGAACGGTCTTGTAGTGGTCGCCCCTAATGCCTTGCTTGCCTGTGTCTGTTTGAATTAAGAAGTCAGGAGCGACAACGTAAACAAGATTGCGAAGCTCAGGCTTTATAAGATTGAGCATTTCTTCGTAGAAAGCCAAAGCACCTGAGTAATCAGGCTCTTGCCCAACCTCACCTCTGCTAACTACGCCAAACATTCCCGAGTCAATGAAGATCGGCAATCCATGCTTGTTGACATGATCCGCAAGCAAGCCTTTCACCGTCTCATTTGGTGTAAGAAACTTACCGCTGCTTTTGTGCCAGCTTTGGTACGCTACGCCGACTGGACGTCCCTTCGTGACACTTTCTTTAATGTCTTTAGGCCCGCGTGACATTCCGCTAATGAACATGCGGAACCCAGGCATGATGCGTCCGCTTGGGTCGTTCTCGATCGCGTCTGCATTTTCATCTGCTGTCTTTTCAACGGGCTCAGGCTTGCCAGCCTTGCCTTCCTTTGCTGGCTCTGCGTGTGTTGAGTTGAGTGCTTCTCTCCATGTTGCTTCCTTGGTGGTGTCAGCCTTCTCAATACCGAGCAACTTGCGATCATCGTCGCTCATTGCACCGAGCGTTTCCCATGCAGCGTCCAAGTAAGGACCGAACATTTCCATTTCGCCTTCGTGAGAATTTGCTGCAAAATCCTGAACAAAGGCTGCAAAATTTAAGATTCCAGCCTGAATTTTCAGACGAGCAACATCAACAGCCATACGCACAAGCTCAAGATCGACGCCCATAGTTGGCTTGTTGTGAAGATTGCGAATCTTGCGGCGAAGTTCCTCTGACTGTGCCTCCGCTCTAACTGCAATGTCGTCTGCTTTTTCTTTAAGCGTTTTCTTCTTTTTTGGCTTGCTGGCTTCCTTATACATTTGTCGCTCTATAGCATCTGCCATAGCAGCGAACAGTGAATTAAATGCGTCTTGGTCGAGGTTGTTTATAACTGCCGTGTAATCAACAACCCCAGGGAAAACTTCCTCAAAGTCTCTCTGCTTTCCGTCTTTCCACGAAGCGGGTTGCTTCTTGGATTCAGACATTCTCTCAAATGTGCTGTTTAGGAAATGAATGATCGTGTCGTTAAGAACCTCGTCAATGATTTCATCCCACTCAATTTTCAAAAAGGCTGGGTAACTTATCCCGCCATCTTCAAATGGCTCCTGCCCAGTGAGCGAGTAGCCGTAGTCGGACCATATTTCCTCTGTAAAATAATCCAACGCATCAGACATCTCTGATTTTTCTTCGCTGGTTGCGTCGGGGTGTAGCTGCTCCCAAACAGCAAACGCTGCATCAAAAATCTTCTCTTGATCTAGGGTTACTGGTGCTTGCCTGACCTTCTTTTTTGCCAGTCCTTTTTTCTGACGGCTCGCCTGCAATGCTTCGTTGTTGATCGGCACAATAGCGGTCTTGGAAGCAAAGCCCTCGTCAATCAAAAACTGTGCGTAATTTAATGCTGTTTTTGGTATTGAAATCGGGCTCATGTCAATGGTCCCGTCTTTGGCTGTACGCATCAGAACAGGGTTACTGACCGGCTCACTGCCGTCCTCGCCTACAACCCACCCTTGCTTCACTCGATCTTCAACGTACTCCTTCCATGAAGAAATCTTGCCGCCACCTTCCTCTGCATATAGCGACCTCTCCAATTCAAGTGACTTCCTGATCCTGCCAGCTTGCATCGGATTATCAGGAAGGAACCCGTAGTAGTCCTTGACTTCTTCTCGCTCTGCGCTTTCCTTGCGTTTTGCTTCTTCAACCAATCGCTCGGCGTACCGTTGTGCATGTGCGTCTTTCGCGTCCTCTAATACCTTCCCAGAGATGCGAGCCTCGCCTTCGTCTCGCAACAAATCGTAAATGGGCTTAAATGACTGAGCATGAAAAACCTGCTCTCTTTCTTCTTGACTAAGCAGCTTGACTGACTTGCCATCGCCCTTGCTGAAGTAATGCGGGTCTAAGTAAATAGTTGCATTGGTAAATGCTGCAATCGGAGCAAGCGATCCGTCAGGGTCAACTGCTTCTTGAAACTCCTTGGCGATGTTGTCTAGGTTGTTTCGTGAGATGTTTGGGAACTTGTGGGTCAGTATTCTTTCCAGATAGCCATAAGGCGAAATGTAGGAAAATCCACCGTACCCATCAGGCCAGCGAATTGCCTGTTTCTGCTGCAACAAAAACTCCATCGCTGCATCTCTTGCTTGGACCGACTCAAAATCTTGCTCGCCAGTAAACCGCTTGACTTCCTTACCGGCAGACATCTCCATGAGTAAGCCATCGTAGTTGTCTTGTATGCCTACCAGCGTTTTGATTACATCCTTCTTGGACCGCAGACTGCCTCGGTGTGTTGTTACATATTCTGCGCCGACAAGATCAGTGAGAAGTGTCTTTAGCTCACTGTAGTCCTTCTTTCCTAGCACTCCTTCGGTTAGCGGTCGCGTATCTTCCTTGCCAGTAGTCTTGATGTATTTTTCTTTGAACTTGTTTTTTAGTTCCTTCCTTGCTCGACCAATCCACTTAGCAGGCTTGTCACCTCTGTCCGTTTTCGGAGACAGACCCTTCATTACCTGCTCTGTGTAATCCTTTGCGTTCATTAAGTGGTCAACGTAGTCATTGACCAGATCGCTCATGCCTCTTGCTGTTGCAATCGACTTCTTGTCGTTGTCTAGGACTGCTCGCCTAGCAAAGTCTCTGACCGGACCAGTAAAGTCATCAAACTTCTTTACTCGTTCAAGCTCCGCGATAGCCCGCTGTCGCCTTGATGGGTTGAACTCAAGGAACTTTCCGTAATCACGACGTATTTCTTCTTCTGCTCGGTCCCTTAGTTCCTGGCTTGTCCCCTGCTCTAAAAACATCTCGTCGTCGCGAGATTTCTGCTCTTTCGCCGCTTCTTCGGCTTCTGCGTAAGTGTCGTGAATACTGTCGCCACCACCACGCTTGCCATCACCCCGAACCAAAAACTTAGCAGCACTCTGCCGATAGACCGTGTATTTCGGCAAAGCCTCAATTTCTTCAATCGTCCTTACCAGCGGAGCAGGGCTTGTGAGTTTTAAGACCTCCCCCTCTTTGCGCAACTCGTTCGCCTCGGCAAGCAGGTTGTTCTCAAAGTCGCCCAGCAGTTCGTCAGTAATAGCCGTCTCATGCGACCCTACGCCAGCAAGCTCTCGTATTCGCTCGGGAGTCACGCCCGCGTCCAAAGCCTTGCTGACAAGTCCTTCGTCCTCAAAGTCAACAAGCAGTCTTTCTCGGTCGCTCATGTCGAGATAGTTGTTTGCCATAAAGAACGCGGCTGCAAACCCATCAGGTGTTTCGCTTCTCTTGTTTTTTGTTTCCAGCGACGACCCACCATACTGACTGTGCATCTCCGATCCCTTTACCGGATAGACAGGAGCAAGCGGCAAATTTGGATTGAACTTTCCGTACAACTGAGTCAGCTTTGTGTACGGATTGCCAAAGTGGTTTGGATGAAAACTCATCCTCGGATCAGGAACCAGAGTATCTTTCTGGATAGTTCCTGCTGGGTTCTCAACCGCGTAATAATGAGGATCGAGCCACTCCATTAAGAGCATGGTGGCGTCTGCAAGTAGCTGTGCATCTTGCAGCAATTCAGGTCGCTTGTCTTTCCAGTGAACCGCACCACTTGAGGCAAACTCAGTGCAAGGGCAAGCCGCAAGCACCATGTGGATACCATTCCAGTCCACGCCAGATACGTTTTCGTCAAACCATGTAGGCGGATCGTTGGCAATGTCTAAAACATTTGCACCATGCTGTATGTCAATTTGCAGCACGTTGTAGCCAGCCTCAAACCAAGGCCGACACCAAACCCCAGAGTAATCAAACAGGCTGACTACCCACCTTCCACTATTTACGGTGTCATCTTGATTTCGGTAAATCGCAACTGGCGGAACAAAACTTTCCTGCTCAAAACTGCGTTGCGTCCACTGGTCAATCAAAGCGTCTGCCGAGCTTTGCGTCATGTAGCCGCCAGCCGATTCAATCCGCTGCTCAGTAATGACCTTTTCGCCTTTGCCTGGGTTTTCGTACAGAATTTCTGCACGCGACCACATATCAACGAAGTCTTTTTCCTCTTGGACCAGTTCTTCAACTACGACAACAGGCTCATCAATGATTTCTTCTTCAATAAGGATTTGCTGAGTGTCAGTGGCTTCCTCTAACTCAAACTTAGGGTACTTCTTTCTTAGGTAGTTCCACGCATGTTCGTACAGCGGACCCATACGCACAGTTGAATCAACGTCCGTGGCTTCTGTTGCAAGGATGATAAACTGCTGGAACTTTCTGTACCCTAGCTTCACTCCCTTTACTACCACTTCAAGCGTTTCTTGGACTAAGCCAGGATCAAACATTGGGTTTGTGTTTAGCCTGCCGTTAAACCTTTTCTTGAGCTTTGCAAAAGAATCCATAAGGTCGGCGTGATCGGCGTCAACCTGCTTTTCAATTTCTTTTCGCTTTGCCGCTGCGGTTTTTTTTGCTTTGCTGTCTGTGTAGTCGTCAGTGCTTTGCTTAACCTCGCTTTTCTGTTCAGGCCGAGAATCATTAGGACTTGCGTGAAGCTCCCGCATCAAATCTGCAAGCATCTCATCTTCTGGAACCTCATCGAGACTTCGGTTGTCTACCTCGGCAGGCGAAGCCTCCTTGGTTTTTTCTGGCCCTGGCTTTTTCGGCTGGTCCTCGGCGGGCTTGGCTTCAACAGAAGCTAGTGGTTTCGTTGGGTCGCCAAAAATTGACCCATCCCCAAACACATAGTCCACCATGTCATCTCGGTCAGCAGGCGGCAACTCCCACGCCTTCTTTGGTGTGCTGACGTCCATGCCTTGAAAGCGACGGATCGCATCAGCGTCGTTCTTGGCTTTTGCTTCCTCGATCGCTTCGTTTTTAAGCCACTGTGTCAGCCTGCCGATGCTGTGCTTCGCCTTGCCGTTGCTGCTGCCGTCGATCTTTGGCACTGACTTTGAAACAACGCTTCTTGCAAGCGTCTTTGGCCTTTCGCCTCTGCGAAACTGACCGACTGGGTATGCGAAACCTTTATCAAGCCCAAGCTCGTCAGAGTTTGGCCCCATATCAACGACCCTGCCCTGCTCGATTCTTTCGTTTCTTGCTTCAAGGGCTTTATCAAAGTCGGGCTGTATCAACTGCCCTTGGATGTCTTTTGCTTCGCCGTTGTCCAGTAAGACAAGGGCAGTTTGGCTTCCTTCCTTGGGAGCCCTCTGCACAGTTGCTCCGATCTGACGCTTGCCGTCATTGGACGTAACCATTACACGCTGACCTGGCTGTAGACCAGCAGCGGCGATCGCGTCTTTATCTGCCTGTTTTTTTGCGACTCCTGATTCAGTGACCTCAATAGCACCTTTGACTGGCGGCACGTTGACCCAGCCAGTGTCTTGCGGTCCATCACCTCTGCTGACAGCGATTGATTCCTCGTCTGCCGACCTTTTCCGAGTGTAGTACCCCTTATCGTCCTTTCCTATGACACCTCGACCGCTTTGGCTTTCAGGAATAGGGATTTCGTTGTTATCCGCTACAGCATCACGCAGTTCGGCGTTTGTTGCTTTTGCGATTTTGGTTGCTTCGCTTTCAGTTAAGTCAAAGACGTCAACTTCACCCACACCCTCTCGCGTAGACTTCCTACTAGGAACAAACGCAAGCTGTCTGGCGCGTTTTGTTCGCGGGGTAAATCCTTTCTTTTCGCTATACTTAGCTTGCTCTGTTTCCATAGAACCGTCGTCGTACAAAATTGCACGAAGATCGTTTTTATTTTCAAACAGGCGATTACCGTCTCGGTTGACACCGATTTCTTTTGCGCCCTTCCGCCACTCTTTTCCCTTTTCTGGCGTCATCTTGCCAGCAACTTGTTCTCGCGGTTCTGCTACTTTTTCTGGCTCGGCAGTTGCTTCTGTTTCGTCGTCCGATTCGTCCTTTACGTCATTATCCGACTCGTCACCTTGGAAGTATTCTTCGCTGTCCCAGTCAACAACTTCATCCTCAGTCTCCGTAGATGCTTCTGCCGTCTCTGCTTTCATTTCCTCGACTGGCTCGGCAGTTACTTCGGATTCCTCGTCCGGTTCGCTCAGATCGTTTGGCTCAGTAGAAACTTCCTCGTCAGTCTCCGTAGATGCTTCCGCCGCCTTTGCTTTCATTTCCTCGACTAGCTTGCGGGCGTAGTCTTGGGTCGCTTGGAGTATGTCACCGCTATCCTCATCCTCCGACTCTTGAGATTCCTCAGCTTCTTCGTCAAGAATTGCTATCTTAAAACCGTCTGGACGCGCGTTTGCGTCGAGTGGAACAGTAACACCGTTTTCGTCCACGGTGCTTGGTTCGTAAACCGGATAAGGGTTGTCACGATCAGTGTCGTCCATGTAGTAACGAAGTCCGTTTGCTTCTTCGTACAGTGGTTGCCCCCTATCGTTGTCACCAATGGGCTCTGCCTCAACTTCGTCCTGCTCAACTACATCATCAGTTGGCTCAACGGCTTCTGCCTCAGCGGGAGGATCAGACTCAAGCTCTGACTCTCTGGTGTCTAAGACAGTTGAAAAGCGATCAAACGCTCCGTCCTCTATCAACGCCTCAGCAAGTGCATAGATCGTTTGATGGTCGATTTGAGGATATTTGCCTAGTATTTCCTGTCTTACAATACTGTCGAGCTTTTTCTTTCTTTCTGGCCTTGAGTCACTTTCCAAAAAATCCCTTGCATCTTCTGAAAGCTCGCGGAAGAAGGCGTAAGCGTCTCGCTTTTGTTCATCATTAAATTCAACTTTTGAATCGAGAACCTTCCCCGAAGCGTCTACGTCATATTGCAAGTTCTCGACACTATACATGGAAGCGTGCAGACTTGATTCTGTTGAGTAAACAGGCTTGACCGCTTGTTCCTCAGCGGGAGTCTCCGGTGCTACCGCATCGCTAATTTCTTCCTCGGGCTCTTGGGCCATTTCTGCTTCAACGTCATCGTCCGTTTCTGGCAGTGCTTCCTCTGGGCTTAACTCAGGAGCAGGCTCATCTCCGGTTTGTGAATCGGCATCAACCTCTAACGTCGTAGGCTCAGTCTGAACAGGAACCACGCCCTCACCATCATCGTCCACCACGCTTGCTGGCTGATCCGTCTCGTCTGGGGTGGCATCTTGAGTCTCAGGGTAAGGAGAAAACTTGCCAATCTCCCCAATCCCTAATTGGTTTGCCGCATTTGCAACTTCTTCGCTGGTTGCTTGCCTTTCAGTAAAAGTTTTCAGCAGTTCTTCTTGTAGCTGCTCATCGGTTGCGATTTCTGTGCTATCTGATTGTCGGTTTTCTATCGCAGCCCCTACTTGCTCCTTAGCCTTCTTCATGTACGCATTGACTTTTTCGGGTGCGACGCCTTCTTGAAGCATCCTTGCTGCTTCCATGTTGATCGCTGCATACGCTTGACGACCTTGAGCGTTCAACTGATTCTCTTTTTGCACCTTTCCATGCAATCCCCTCTGTACCCCTGCCATGCCCATTGTCATTGCAACAGTTTGAATTGCAGTTTCCACTGCTCTATCCCAGAGCCGATCGGGATCAGTCGCGTTGTAATCAACCCCGCTGGCTTCCTCACGGTATGCGTTCGCCGTCTCAATGGAAATTTCTTCCAAAAGCTCTGGCATGAGATTTTGCGCACCAAACCTCGCAATCGCCATGTCTCTAAGCCGCATCTTCGCAGCCTGTGTTGCCATTTTTTCAGCACCACCCAGCCCAATTGCTGAAAACCCAAGCGTTATCCCAGCCTCAATGATTCCTGACTGAACTGCGGTATCCCATGCAGCAGCAGGTTTCAGTCCTTCGTCAATAGCCTGGACATAGGCATCGTTCACGGACTGCATGGAGTACATTCCTACAAGAGCAGGTAATCCTCCCGTTGCTCCTATGCCAACCATCGCTGGCAACTGTTGCGCAGCACCCATGATCCCGCCAGAGACTTGCCCAGCAAAGCCTTCATAATGCTTCTGCTGTCGCATCTCAGATTGGAACGCTTGCTCTTGGCGAGTGATCGTGTCGCCCATTGGATGATCGCCACTCAAGCCAGTGGCATCCATAGCCCTTGCACCAGCAGCACGAATTGGAGCAACAGCACCTCGGGCAAGCTGTTCATAAAACATCCCTGCGTCCGACATTTTGCTGTCGTCGGACGCACCAAACGCCTGCGGTATGCCAGCCTCTTTGAGCTTGTTAAAAACCTGGCTTTCGTTATTGGCAACAGCTTCTCTTGCAAGCCTTCGCGTACCAGCAACATTAACTTGAGTTTCCCATAGCTTCTTGTCATCTGCGTCAGAAGATGAGCGCAGGGGCTTCCATGCTTGTTTGGTCTTAGCCATATCAATACCAAGTTTGTGTAAAACTGATGCTGCTTGTGTTAGTTGCCAGAGGGAGGACTGCTGCCAAACATCCCTTGCCCGACTGACGTTGCTATTGCTTTGCCCTCACGCAACGGCTTTGAATCTTCGTCTCGCTGATACATCAGCCCAAATTCATCCATCCAAATAATTGGCAGTTTGCCTAGCTGCTCTCCCGTCATGTTTTCAAATGAGGCTCGCGGCAAGACCGGAGGATTCAACTCTCGGTGATAAGACGCAGTTGAGAGAGTTGCGTAGTGGTCTTGTCCAGTTCGCACAGCTTCAGCCATGCCTTTAGCGACGTTGCCGAGCGGGTCTGTTGCGCCAGATTGAACGACCTTCAGAAGAATGTCTTTATTAAGAAGTTGCCTAGGACTGAACTTAAAGGGATTCTTACTGTTATTGATTTCGTCATTAAGGTCTTGCATGTCCTTCCCGCTTGCCCACTTCTCAACATCATTGAGCATGATGCTGTTGATAGTCTCCTTTTGCTCTTGCGTG
>Ga0316202_10000652_pt1 | contig 34557 bp, 25 predicted proteins | sample 3monrhotite_MG_FD_204934 | JGI IMG/M metagenome (GOLD analysis project Ga0316202, IMG submission 204934) | Microbial mat bacterial communities from mineral coupon in-situ incubated in ocean water Damariscotta River, Maine, United States -... | ecosystem: Environmental > Aquatic > Marine >...
TTTTATCAGATCGATAATGCTGCACGTAATCGAGCCCAAGGCCTTGGGCTTGGGCTTTCGATCGTCAAACGCATGGCTCTGTTGTTGGGCTGTTCCATGGGCTGTGAATCCGTTGTTGGCAAAGGCTCGATGTTTTGGCTCGAAACGCCCATGTCATCCGCTCCGGGTTCAATCGACGAAGTGTGGTCCGATCCTCGCACCACCAACCGCTCCTTAGAACACAACCACGCTCATATCCTCATTTTCGAAGACGATGAACAAGTCCTCTTGGGCCTTAAATCTATGCTGCAAGGACAAGGCTACACAACGGTTAGTTTCCAGTCCGTTGACCGCCAAAAAATCGCAAGTGCCTTCGCGAAGGGGCAAGCCTACCCAGACCTTATCATTGCCGATTACCGTCTAGAACGTCAGGTCACAGGGCGCGAAGCCATTTCCGCAATTCGAGATATTATTGGCGTCGACATTCCCGCAATTATCATCACCGGCGACACCGCGCCAGAACGTTTACGCGAAGCCAAAGAAAGTGGTTTTCCGATTTTGCACAAACCCGTACGCCCAGAACACTTGCTGGCCCTGGTCCAGCAAGGCTTGTCAAAAGATCATGATCGGCAAGGATAAATTATGTGAACGATGTGCTCACGCGCGGGATAATCCCCATACGCATGGCCGAATAAGCCGCTTCGGTGCGATTGGTTGCATCTAAGGCCCCAATAACGGCCGATATATGCACCCGCACCGTGTTTTCCGAAATATCTAAATCCCTGGCAATTTCTTTATTAGAACTGCCCTTTGCCATCAGATGCAAAACTTCCATTTGACGCTGGGTCAGGTTGGGAATTTGCGAACTGGTGTTCCCGCGCGCGGGTTCACAGTAACCAGGAGGCAAGCAAATTCCCCCCGACAGAACAAGACGCAATGAATTCACCATGACTTCACCGGAAGCCGATTTCGGAATAAAGCCTCGCGCCCCCAACTTCATGGCCCGCGCCACCATGGACTGATCTTCAATGGCCGACAAAATCACCACGGGCAACTCAGGGGCCTTCATATTAATTGAAGCCATAGCCTCTAACCCCGTGCCATCGGGCAAATCCAAGTCCATCAAAACCAAATCAAGGTCCGAATGCGCCTCACAAATCGTAGTCGCTTCGCGCCCGGATCCGGCTTCCAGAAGCTCTACCGAAGCATCCATTTGCTTGAGAACCAAAACAAGCCCAGCGCGCACCAGCTTATGATCATCGGCCAGAAGAATTTTCATGAGGTCATCGTTCCTTGTGATGCATACATATCGGCGCACGCATTCGTTTAAAGCTTTAGCGCATCGTTTTGAGGCTAGCAATTAAGTCGGCACATACTACATGATCTTCAATAATCAAAAAGACCCCCATAAGGATAACACCAAATAGAACATCAAGACTAGAGTCTAAAAGGTGATCTACACCGATTACAGATCCTTTAATTCATCCAAATCATGACATTTCTGTCATTTTGGACTACAATAGTCTCATCAAACCATTATCTAAGGGTAGCGGTCATGATTCAAAAATACATCCAACAAAGTACCCACACGGTTGTTGAGACCTTAGAAATGGCGATGGCGACCTTGGCGGGTCTTCGCCAAAATGTGCTGACCACGGATTTTATTCTCCTGGCCCTGCTGTCTCAGCCAGATAGTGAAGCGTACAAAATATTTGAAAAAATATTATCTGACCCTGACGAAGCCGCTAATCTGCTGATCGAAAAAATTCATCACCAATACCAAAGCACTGTTCCGATCCCTGATAACCAGATGGTCATTGCTCAAGAAGTTGAGGATGTCTTTAGAATTGCCCACGGCGAAGCCAAAAAACTGAACGATGATTTCATCGGTACCGGAACCTTGTTTTTGGCCTTTTTTGACACGGCATCGGGTCACACGGCAACCCTCTTGAGAGAGGCTGGCCTCACCTACGAACAAGCACAAACGGCCCTAACGGAGCTTCGCGGCGGCCGCACCCTCACCGAACAAGATTCCGAAACCCAACTAGATGCCTTAAAGCTTTACACCAAAGACTTAACCGAGATGGCGCATAATCAAGAACTGGACCCGGTGATCGGACGCGAGCCGGAAATTGCCCTCATCATCCAAACCTTATCGCGGCGCAAGAAAAATAATCCGGTATTGATTGGTGAATCTGGTGTTGGCAAAACGGTCATCGTGGAAGGCCTAGCCCAGATGATTGCCAAGGCCGACGTGCCCGATACTTTGCTCAACAAACGCCTATTGTCATTGGACATGGGCGAAATTGTTGCCGGGGCCAGTATGCGCGGGGAATTCGAAGAACGTCTTAAATCCGTACGCGATGCCGTTATTCAAGCGCGCGGTCAGGTGATCTTATTTATCGACGAACTGCACACCGTGGTAGGGGCCGGGGCCGGGGCCGGAGGCATTGACGCGCCCAGCTTATTAAAGGCCGCACTGGCCCAAGGAACGCTACAAGTGATCGGTGCCGACACGTTAGATGAATACCGTAAATATGTTGAGGTCGACAAAGCCTTGGAACGGCGCTTTCACCCTATTTTGGTCAAGGAGCCAAGCGTGGAAGAGACCGTGCTGATTTTGCAAGGCATAGCGCCGCGTTACGAAAATCACCATAAAATTAAATACACCCAACTCGCGTTCAAAGAAGCCGCACGCCTGTCGGAACGCTATATCCCGGACCGCAAACTTCCCGACAAGGCCGTTGACCTTATTGATGAAGCTGGTTCCCGCAAACATCTGCGTTTGACCGCTATCCCGCACAACATCGGAAAACTTGAGCGCGAACATCAACAGCTGCAGCGCGCCAAAACGGATGCCTTCAATAGCCAAAATTTTGAGCAGGCCGCAAGCTTACAAATGGACATCTTAAAGCTGGAAGAACAACTACAGGCCGAACGCGAGATTTGGGAAAAGGATCGAATTGTCGAAGATGCCCACGTCAACAATGATGATATTGCCGAAGTTGTGGCCAACTGGACCGGCATTCCGGTGGCGCGGATGGTCGAATCTGAATCCACCAAACTCGCCAACATGGAAGTGCAATTGCACAAACGTATCATTGGTCAAGATAATCCCGTCGCCGCCGTCGCCAATGCCATCCGCCGCAACCGTGCGGGCATCGCAAAAGCCCATCGCCCCATTGGCTCGTTTCTCTTTTTAGGGCCGACCGGTGTTGGTAAAACCGAACTCGCTCGTGCCTTGGCCGCTTTTTTATTGGATGACGAAACGCGCATTGTGCGCCTCGATATGTCTGAATTTATGGAACGTCACGAGGTGTCAAAATTAATTGGGGCCCCGCCGGGATATATTGGCTATGGCGAAGGCGGGCAACTGACCGAACGCATTCGCCGCTCGCCCTATTCGGTGGTGCTGTTTGATGAAATGGAAAAAGCGCATCCCGACGTCTTCAACATGTTGCTGCAAATCCTTGAAGAGGGTCAGTTGACCGATGCCCAAGGACGGACCGTTTCGTTTCGTAACACCATTTTAATCGGCACGTCGAATTTGGGAACGGATACCCTATCACCTGAAAAACGCCCCATCGGGTTCAAGGTTTCCGACACGCCCGATTACAGTGAGGCGCAGAAATTGGTGATGCATGAAGTGAAGAAATTCTTCAAGCCAGAGTTTCTCAATCGTCTCGACGACATCATCGTTTTTCATTATCTGGAAAAAGAACATGTCCGCACCATCGCCGAGATGTTTATCGGTGAGCTGATTGAGCGCATGAAAATTAAAAACATCACCTTAACGGTCGCTAAGGCCGTGATCGACAAACTGGCCCAAGATGGGCTTGACCCAGTTTATGGTGCCAGACCCTTGCGCCGCGAGGTCGAGCGGCAAATCGAAAACCCGTTGGCAATGAAAATCGTCCAAGGCGAATGTCCTGACAACAGCAAGGTCAATGTTAAACTGTCAAAACGTGAAATCCAATTCACAATCAAGGCTAAACCTTCAACCCGATGAAAAGCGTTCCATAGCTTCGCGTAGTTTTTTCAGCGCATCATGACGCATGTGATCATTTTCTTGGGCCAACAGTTTGTCTGACAAAGTGACCAGGAACGAAGCATAATCATTGTGCCAATCACTTTCATAGACCTCGCCTTGTTCAAGGCGCGAGTGAACAACCTTGTGATTGATCTTACCACTCAGGCTCAGCACAAAGGTTTCATCCAAACGGGGAATGAAAATGTCTGCAGAGGCACAGCCTTGGGCGATAAGGTGATCCCGAAACGTTGCCAAAGCGGAGTCATTTCCGTGGGTCAGGAACACGCCGCGTTTGACCGGCATACGGGCCTTTGCCCAGGCGATCAATTCCGTCTGGTCGGCATGGGCAGAATAATGGTCAAGCTTGCGGATGCGGGCGCGGACAATAAGTTCTTGGCCGTGGATGCGCACCGTCTCTTTACCGTTAAGGATCATCGCGCCTAAGCTGCCCGGCACTTGATAGCCAACAAACAAAACCGTCGCTTTTTCGCGCCACAAATTGTTTTTAAGGTGGTAGCGAATCCGCCCGGCGTCGCACATACCACTGGCGGCGATGATGATGGCCCCGGACGTAATTTTGCTCAACGCCATGCTGTCTTCGGCCCGGTTCACAAATTTAAAACGGGAATTGCGGAACAGCCCGCCTCGGCCTTCCACTTCATTCAGTTCACCCGCGTGCATTTCAAAAACTTCGGTCGCCCGAATGGCCAACGGCGAGTCCAGGTAGACCGAAACCGGGGGCAAATCTTTATCGTGCAGCAACAGGCCAATGTCATAGAGCAGCTCTTGGGTCCGTTCCACGGCAAAGGCCGGGATCAAAACATTTCCGCCCGCTTTCAACCCCTCACAAAGTTCATGTTTTAACTGTTCCCGGCGTTCAATAAGCGTTAGGTCATCGCGGTCACGGTCGCCATAGGTGCTTTCGACAAACATGTAATCAAGATCAACGGGACTATCTGGGACCTCTTGGAAAGACTTTTCTTGCGGACCAATGTCGCCGGAGAACAGAAGACGCAGGGGCCGTTCATCACCATCAATTTCAATCTCAACCGAGGCCGAACCCAAAATATGGCCAGCATTCCACAATCGAATGCGCACGCCTGGGGCGGCTTCGAACCAATCGTCGTAGGGGCGAATGGTGAGGCTGTTCAGAGCGTCTTCCGCTTCGCTTTTGGTGTAGATCGGCTCTACGGTTGGCCGCCCTCGCTGAACGTTGCGATGGTTCAAGCGGCGCACTTCGGTTTCATGAATATAACCACTATCTGGCAACATATAGGTGAGCAGGTCACGGGTTCCAGAGGTGGTGTAAACGGGACCTTTAAAGCCATGCTTAACCAATTTTGGCACCAGACCAGAATGGTCCACATGGGCGTGGGTCAGAACCACAAAATCGATGTCTTTAGGGTCAAAAGGAAACGATTCATAATTCAGCTGACGCAACACTTTCGAACCTTGAAACAATCCGCAATCGACCAGGAATTTGCCGCCCCTATGGGTGATGCCATAACAAGATCCGGTGACCGTCCCTGCGGCTCCGTAACATTTGAGTTCAACGTTTTTGGTGAGTTTCCTGTTCATCTGGTGATCTCCTCACGAGCCGAACCTAGTCTTTAGATTATAGACCTAAACGCAGCGATTTTCGCCTAAATAATCCAACATCTTAAAAGTTATGGGCCAATTCATCGAACTGGTATAACGATTCACATAGAGGTTACCCACGTCCTTCAAGTGACTCTAATTTTTTTTCAAATTGCTCCATCGCGGCAACTTTATGGGGGTCTAGAAATGACGCTAGCTTCTCATTTTTACGCATTTTTTCGACACAGCGATGGTACTCAGCAAGAAGACAGGTAAATATAATCTTGAAGTCAGCCTCACTAAATTCGATCACCCCATCGTTGATCAACTGATCTTCTTTGTCGATGTTGTTTTCAATAACCTGTAGGAACCATTTTTTTCGGACTTCAAAGTCCCTAAAACTATCGACAATCATCACACAGGTTCTGATTAGAATTAGCATACTCTGTTCGTCTTCGTAAAAGATCCGCCACGTAAATTCGTCGCCCAATTGGTTGAAAAGGTTGCCGATAATCTGCGAACATGTTTCTCGACTTTTCGCCATAAAATTTTCGCCCAAGATGACTTTTAGCGCGGTTTCAAATGGCCAAATGATGCTTCGTGATAGCAACGGCTGGATATTGTCCGCAGATTGACAATCAGAAAATCGATGTTCGAAGGTTCCGATGATAAGACGGAAGAAGTAATCCTGCCTTAAATGTTTCTGCGTTGAGCTTGTCTCTTCGTTAGACATATCGAGTTGAGAAGAATTTCGATAAAACACCCAAAGGCCATGCGGCGTATCTTTAACGTTCTTAATAACACGATGAATTTCATCTGCAGACAAATGTCCGCCATGTTTGGCGGCCTCCGCGCTTAAGGACTTCTCTATGAGTTCAAGGGCATAAGTCACGCTCGTCCGGCAATGATGGGGGCCAAGAAGAAGGTCGGGATGGGGCGTCGGGACGACTGTCCCAAGTTTTTTCTCATCCATGATAATCTCCCCTCAATGTGTGTTTATTTTCGCGGATGTTATGCGTCTTTTCAGTCGTAAACATTGTACTCACTATAGGCTCAGGTTCTGGCATCATTACGGATGAAATTGCCACGATGGCATGTCTCCCGTTACATCTTTTCTGGCTGTTGTGACAGGACGATGTCCGTGACACTTTGATCAACCTTGTCGATCTGTTTAAGCAGGTCTTTGTATTCCACCGAATCTAAGATTGCATAATTGAGATTCTTCAACAATCCGGTAAGACGGATAAAATGTTCTTGAGCCGACGCTTTGTCGGCAAAAACGTAGTCTCGTGACACCAATTTATAAATCAACGCAAACGCCTGTTCTTGGCGTTCGATGGACGTAGAGACGTCAACCAGATCATAGGCATCCTGTTGCAAATAGACCATGTCGACCAAAGTCGATTTTTGATGCACAACGAAGTCGTCGATGGTCACGCCTTCTTCGCCCGTCACCTGCATCATTTGAAACACGGCATTACCCTGGTGCAACAATTGAACCATCTTAACAACCCTAGCCGACCACCCCGGTTGGAGGTTTTTTTCATACCACGGCGACAGTTGCTCTACGTACCGAGACCACGACAGCAACGGGTCCACGCTGGGATAAAAACGCTTATAAGCGCGCTCTGCCGACAGCCCCAAAAACGTTTTCACGGTCGACAAGGTTGACTGGGTGACGGGTTCTTCAAAGTTCCCCCCGGCTGGTGAAACAGTGCCAATCATCGTTAGCGAACCAACGCTTTGATCATTGGTACGGACCACTCCGGCACGCTCATATACACTTTTGATGGAGGAATCGAGATAGGCTGGAAAGGCTTCTTCGCCAGGAATTTCTTCCAATCGGCCTGAGGTTTCGCGCATGGCCTGGGCCCAGCGCGAAGTGGAATCGGCTAACAACAAAACGTCGAGACCCATTTGGCGGTAATATTCGCTGAGCGTGAGACCGGTATAAATAGACGCTTCGCGCGCGGCCACGGGCATGGACGAGGTGTTACAAATGATGATGGTGCGATCCATCAAAGAGCCGCCGGTCTTGGGGTCCGACAGGGTCGGAAATTCCTTGATCGTTTCGACCACTTCCCCGGCGCGTTCGCCACACGCCACGATGACCACCACATCCACATCTGAATAGCGCGAGATGAGATTTTGCAACACCGTCTTACCCGCCCCAAACGGTCCCGGAATGCACGCCACGCCACCACGAGCAATGGGGAAGAATGTGTCGATAAGGCGCAAGGTCGTGATCAAAGGTTCGTCGGGATATAAACGTTCCGAGGTTCCTGACCGCATCAACGCATGGGGCAAGGGGCGACGCACCGGCCACGATTGTTGCAACGATACAATGCGCCGTTCACCATCACGGGTTTCAAGCTCGGCAATTGGCTCGCTGATGGTGAAATTACCTTCTTGAATCCAGATCACCCGGGCTTCTCCTTCGATATCGAAGGGCGCCATAACTTTATGCACCAAGTGGCGTTCTTTGACGCTGCCCAAAACATCGCCTGCGCGCACCGTGTCGGTGGCTTTTGCATGGGCGGTAAAGGACCATTTTTTGCTGTCGTCAAGCGCGGCGATCTCGACCCCACGCGGCAAAAATGTGCCGTGTTGTTGCGCCAATCCTTCCAAAGGGTTTTGCAAACCATCATAGAGCTGACCCAATAGACCTGGGCCCAATTGTACCGAAAGCAATTTTCCAGACTGTTCAACGGGGTCGCCGATGCCAACACCACGGGTGCTTTCATAGACCTGGGCATCAGCCCGCGTCCCCCGCACGCGCAGCACTTCGGCTTTCAAGCGTTCCTGTCTGCCACTGGGAGCCAACCGCGCGGGCAGAATATAGACCACTTCATTTTTGACCAAAAGCCCCGGGCCACCTGCCGTTTCGGCGGCTTCAATGGTGACAATGTCATCTTGCACCGCCACCACGCGTGCCATTGGCACACTGGCGGATGCGGCCTTGTTCTTTGCTGGGACGCGGACCTTCTTAACCATGATCGACCTCCAATTGTTGCGCCGCCGTCTGGGCCATGTGCGCGCCGATAGCCCCCTTCACCAAATGTCCAAACCTTTCTTGGGCCACCTCGCCCTGATAATGGGTCCACCGTTCCATCACATCCCAGCGCAGCGCATAGACCACCACCGCGACAAAATCAAATTGATGACCTTGGGATTTACGCCCCAGTTCTTTCCACACTTCTTCTAATAACAAACGTTCAAAAGCAACGGTATCTGAGTTTTCAAGCAGACGGTTGGCTTCAACCACCCACGGGAACGCGTTGTGCAGACCAAAGCTGGGTTCGCTCCAATTGCGTTGAATGACTTTGGTCCATCGTCCGAACCCCCATTTTTCACCCGCACCGGGGGCATTTTGGCCGAGATGTCGACGCCGAAGTGCCGCAACCAGGGTGCGCAGTTCAACCCGGTGGTTCACAATATCGAACAGCACCGGATTGTTCAGTTCACCTAAGACCCGGCGGGTCTGATCAACAAATTGAGCATCATCATGAACATCACCCAAATAGTCCCGACAGGTTACACTTTCGATCATCGACAAGGTGCGGGCATCGTCAGGACTGAGCACCTTCAAACGCCGTTCAAGTTTGATGCGTGAAATCACGCTGTAGCGCATTTCAAACAACGAACCCATGTAAGGCAGGCTCGAAATCAACATGGTATAGGCGGTGTCGTTCGTCATAACTATTTCATGATCCCTTCCAAAAGGGCTCGGAACCGGGGCTGAAGGTGTTGTAGAATCACCCGGGCCACAGCCTGATCGGTCAGCTCTAACGTTACCTTGTCGTCGCGCGAAACAATGCGAATGCCCTTCGCATCATCGGGAGACAGCCCAAACACCAATCCCCGTTTAAGCATTTCGTGAGCTAACGACAGTACGAATTTGGTCAAGGTTCCTTCGTGAAGTTCTTCTGGATCACGACGTAAATCTTCAAGTCCAATCGCATCACGCGGCAACAAAACATCAATGTTTTTCGTGTTCGCCAACCCGGAATCATCACGCGCGCGACCAACGGCTTCCAAGATCATCCGGCGCAGAAGGTCTTCGTCTTCCATTTCTTGAGACACCAGACGCTGCACATCCTTGGTGAACGAGTCCGTGATTTGGGCGCGCAAATCCAACACCGCGTCCCGGGCCGCAATCATCAAAGCTTCTCGTCCCGCGTTGCGCAATTCGTCCGCCTCATTACGAGCGGCTTCGACCATGCTGTGCGCTTGATCTTGAGCCCCTTTAATAATGACGCGCGCCTTGCGTTCGGCCTCATTGATGATGCGTCCGGCTTGGTCCTCACCACTGGCGACACCTTCTTCGCGCAGACGGTCAATCAAGGCCTGAACGCTGAGCGAGACTTCATTCGCTTCGGGAGCTGTTTCGTTCGACATGCGTACCGTCTCCTTACCCAGCGGGAATACCGCCTGCCAACACCAGGGCGAAAATGAAAGCAAAGACCGCAAAGCCTTCAACGATCGCAGCTGGAGCTAAGGACAAACCGAAAACTTCCGGTTTTTCCTTGGCCGCATTGATCGCAGCGGCGCAGCAATACCCTTGGCGAATGGCGCTAAACATCAACGCCAACCCCGACATGATGCCGATACCAAACAACGCCCCCGCCACCTCCGGCGTGACTTCACGGTTCAAGGTGAACATCACCACGATGCCATAAATAATCTGTGACGATGGCATCGCCGAAACGCCCACATAGCGGCCATAGCCACTTTCCGTTTCTAACATGGCCCCAACGGCTGCCTGTCCCGCGATGGAGCATCCGATGATGGACCCGATAGCCGCGAGCGCCATGGCGCCGTACATACCCATCCATCCGAGAGCAACTACAAATTCATTCACGAGCGCACCGCCTTTCTTTCAAACGCCTTAAAGGGATAGCCCTCTTCGGACAGGCCCCAATTGTAAAATTCGATAAAATTGAGCCGCAACCCATGCACCACCCCGCTCATAATCGACAGAGCCAGATTGAGCGCATGACCGACAATCAAAATCAACAAGCCAAACAGCAAGCCAACGCCGGGCATAGCATCCATCACTTGGACCGCCAGCGCATTAAACGTCACCGCCAACGACGCACTGGCGAGACCTAACGCGAACAGCCGCAGGTAACTCAGCACATCGCCAAACATCTTGGTCACGTTTGTGAGCGCCAACAAACCGTCCGCCGCACGTAACGCAAAGCCTTTGACCGAGTTCACCGGGCGCTCGCTGGAAAATACAAACACGACACAAAGTCCTAATGCCACAGCACTGAGTCCGGCGTTATAGAGTTCCGTTGCTGGTTCGCCCCACCACGCAGCCAAACCGCCGAACAGCACTAAAATCCAACCCAGACGCGCGAAACTCACCGCGCGGCCCCAGTTGCCATAGGCCACCACCGCGTTGGCCAACGCCACATGCACCACGCCCACGACAATGGAAATTCTCATCATGGTATCAAAATCGTTCAGATCAATAATGGCAAGACCGGACACCAGCGCCCCTTGTGGCGGACGAACCCCAAAGTAACTGCCGATGACCACCCCCCATATGACAGAGGCAACCCCGAGGGCAAGGCCTAAGGTACGCAGACGTTTGGACGTTTTCGAGCGGCCAAGTTTGTTCCAAAACGCCATCAGCGGCAGCAACAGAACCGCCGCGTATCCGGCATCAGACAAAATCATCGCGAAGAAGACGGCGAAGGAAAAAAACACCAGCAACGATGGATCCCATTCACGGTAGTTTGGGGTCTGATAAAACATCATCACGTCTTCGCCCCCACTCAGCATTTCTGGATTGTCGAGCAACGTCGGCGGGGTATCGGTTGGGGTGGGGTCTTCGATCAGGTAAGCCAAACCGCGTTCGTCGCCGAAACTAGAAACCTTTGCAACATCAAAAGTCCCAACCCAACCCTGGACGGCGAAGATCGGGCCTTGGTCCAAGACCAACTGATGAGCGGTGCGTGAGGCCACGTGGTCGACCGCGATGTTTAAGTTCTGTTGCAACAGATACAAATAGCGCGTCAGAAGCTGACGTTCGACCATAGCTTCTTCAATTGCCACCTCGGTCTGTTCAAGTTCTTCGTGCAATTGGGCCAGAGACATTGATCCCGTATGGGTGCGGGGAACCGGATAGGCACCGGGGGGCGGCTCCGTCGGCGCGATCACCACCACGTAGGCGACTTTGTTGGTGCGATGCACCACGTGCCACGGCCATTTACTATCTGTCATTTCAGCCATGTTGTTGACGGGTATGATATAGAACCACAAATGCCAATCACCCAGCTCACCTTGGGGGGGAAGATTGAAATCGCCCCAAGGCGACAGCTCGCCGATCCGCTTGATGAGAAAATCGCGGTGATCCGACACTTGCATCAGGTGCTGTTTGTTGTCCAGAACTCGGTCAACGAAATCCTCGACATCGAAGTCTGGTGCATCGTGCAATTGACGGCGTTTAGTTGGCGCATCCACCATATACTTCAACGCATGAAGCGAACGTTGCGCCATCGGCGAGGTGTCGTTTTCCGTTTCCTCCGGCGGTGGGCTGAGGGCAATCAGGTGCAGACAGCCGATATCTTGCAAGGCATCTAGGACCTCGTCCTTTTCCTTACCCAGGCCGAACACGGTGACTTTGTTTAGCGCAACGATGGTCATAGGTTCACCATCCTCTCACGCTTGGCCTTGGCAATTTTAGACCGCACCACGGCGGCCCGATCGGCATCGGACAGATAAACCTGAATCCGTTTGATGTTGCCTTGTGATTTTGGAATCAGCACTTTTTCAAATAAGTTCACCCGTTGCGTGACCTTGCGCACCGCCGTTTCCAAAACGTTAAAGCGAAGCCGAGCCACGTGTTCGTGCGCGCGCAATTTGATCACCTCTTGCATCACCTCGACATAGCGGTCCACCCAATGGGGCATGACCATAAACCCATAATCTTGGATCGTGACGCGCACATGTTTAAGATAAGGCAAGCGCGCGCCCAGGATGTTTTCTTCACCCACTTCTAATTGATCAAGGCGCACCAAATTTTCGAGCGGAACATGAAGGTTGGCAAGCATGGGAATCGCGCGACCAATCGTGTTGGTGTGCTCGACGATGCTGGCTTCGGCCTTTGCCAATTCGCGCAGGGCCTTAACCCGTTCGGCGATCAGTTGGCGGCGTTTCAAGTCAAGCGAAGGCAAAAACCTCTGATAGGTTTCCAGCCCGCCCTTTTCACGCGACAGGGATGATTTGTTAAGTGCCAAGCGGGGCATCGTCATCCTCCGTTTCAGATTTCAAGTCCGGAAAATACTTGTCGATCAAGTCTCGTTTCATCAAAAGCTGTTCGGCTGTGAAGCATTCTGCCAAGGTCCGCCAAGACAAATCCAAGGCGTCTTCCAAGGACAGAGAAACATCGATGCGCATAAAACGATCACGGAACAGGTCGCCGAATTTAAGCAGTTGATGATCGAAGTTCGACAACTCAAACGCCATCGCCTTTTTCTGCTGGGCTTCTCGAGCACCCGCATAAAAACGGATCATGGTGTTCATGATTTGCCCATGGTCATCGCGCGTTTCTTTGTTGATGACGTGTTGTTTCAAACGCGACAGAGACCCGAACGGATCGATCATGCCGTCGTGTAAATAAAACTGGCCTTCGGTGATATATCCGGTGTTGTCAGGCACCGGGTGGGTGACGTCATCGCCGGGCATGGTGGTGACGCTTAAAATCGTCACCGATCCGCCGCCTTGAAAATCACAGGCTTTTTCATAGCGCCGCGCCAGTTGCGAATACAGATCTCCCGTATAGCCACGGTTCGATGGCACATGGTCCATAGAAATCGCCACTTCCTTCATGGCATCAGCAAACGCCGTCATATCGGTCAACAACACCAACACCCGTTTGTTTTCTTCCACGGCAAATCGTTCCGCCACCGCCAACGCCATATCGGGGACCAACAAACGTTCAACAATCGGATCAGACGCTAAATTGACGAACATCACGGTGCGGCTAAACACCCCCGCATTTTCAAACGCCATGCGAAAGAAATGATAGTCGTCAAACATCAAACCTAAGCCGCCGAACACCACCACGTCGGCGTCGGCCTGAATACCGATACGCGCCAGCAATTGGCTATAGGGTTCTCCGGCGACCGAGAAAATGGGGATTTTCTGGCTTTCCACCAGACAGTTAAAAACATCGACCATCGGCACATTGGTGCGGATCATTTTCGACGCCAATTCGCGCCGCGCCGGATTGACCGAGGCCCCGCCAATTTCGATTTGCGTATCCAGATCTAAGCTCGGGCCGCTGTCCATCGGATCACCAGTGCCACGAAAAATGCGCCCTAAAATATTGGGCGAATACGTCACCATCGGCGGGTGGCCTAAGAAGCTAACCGTCGCCCCGGTCGACAAGCCCTTGGTCCCGGAATAAACCTGTAGGGTGACAAAACGTCCATCTAAGCGAATAACTTGAGCCAGCGACGCCCCGCCCAGGGTATCACGCACAACGGCCAAATCGCCAAACCGCGCCGCTACGGTGGCTTTGGTGGCCTTCGGTATTTCAATACGAATGATGTCGCCGACAATTTCAGCAACCTTAGAATACTGCACCAAAGTCCCTGACATAACGCCGTTCACTCCCTGCTTGAGGCCAGATCGAACCACCTAACCCCTTAGTGCAACAGTCATTTTACACTCTTTTTTGGTCATTGCATAGCTGGACGTATCCGAACAACGTAGGCAACCCTTGTGGTGCGGCCTTTTTGATTTGCATATCTGAAATTGGTGATAAGCTGGTGACAAATGGGAAACAAAAGGTTTTTACTGTAATGTTAAAATTTTCAAAAATGGCCCTCATTGGCTTGGGGACCCTCGGTTTCCTAGGCTTAACGAGCTCTCCAACCCGAGCTGTCGAACTGGCCTCGTACCAAGCGGGCTATCAGGCGCGACTGAGCGATACCAGAGACCAAGCGGTGGTTTCCGCCGTCAGCGGACAAATCGCTTATGGCTTCGAGCAGAGCTGTGAAGGTTTGATCTTTCAACAAAGCGGGGCCTTAAATTGGCATTTTGCGAACGGGAATGTGGCGTCTCAGGTGCTGTATTTTTCATCCCTTGAACAAAAGCAGACGTATCAGTTTACCGTCAAAACCGAAGGCATGACCCAGGAAGTTATTTTAGGCCGTGCCGAAATGCCAAGTACGGGGGAGGCCGGTGAGGTGCAGTTTGCGCGTCCCAAAGCGAAAGCTTTTCCTTTACCAGCGGGCACCTTATTTCCCGCAGCACACACCCGCCTTATGATCGAAAGTGCTTTGGCTGGAAAAACGCAATTTCAAAGCCACATCTTTGAAGGCACCGACGTAGAAGGCTCAAAATTGCTGGTCGTGTTCATCAGCCCCATGTCCGAGGCTGGCAAGGCGATCCAAAAAGACCTGGGTGGGGATTTTGCAAACCATCAAGGTTGGAATTTCCGCATGGCTTATTTTGATCCCAAAAGTCAAACCAGCGAACCTCAATACGAGGTCGATGTTGACCAGTTGGACAATGGCATCGCGCTGCGCTGGATGTTGGATTACGCGACGCACGCCGTGGAAATGAAAATGGTCAAGGTTGAACAGATCAAAAACCCGGACTGCTCAGCTCAGTAAGCGCCCCCTGACCACCGTCGCTATTTAATTTTTTTGCGCGCCGCGACCACCATATCGATCATGGTGGCAAGCGGGACAGCCCCTGGCGCAATGTCGTTGCCAAAGATAAATGCTGGTGTCCCTGATATCCCCAAAGCCTGGGCTTGTTCAGCGCTGGCATCAAAAGCTTGTTTAATTTTGGGGTCATCCATCTGTGTTTTGAGAGCCGTCGTATCGATGCCCACGCCAGCCGCCAAATCCATAACCTTTTGCGCACCCAGCCCGCCTTTGTTGAGCATCATGGCGGCATGGAAGGCCAAGTATTTGTCGGTCTGATGCAGCCATACGGCTTGGGCTGCACGCGACGCATAAACAGATTCTTCGCCTAAGATCGGAAACTCTTTCAGGACGTAACGAATATTACCGTCGGTTTTAAGAAGCGTTTGCACATCAGGGAAAACTTTTTTGCAGTAGCCGCAGCGGTAATCAAAAAACTCGACCACGGTCAGGTCACCGTCTGGGTTGCCGATAACCGGATCATTAGGATTGTTTTTTAAGCTGCTGGACATCGTTGCCATCGCGTCTTTCTTTTTCGCGTTGGCCGCCTCTTGGCGAATGCGCTGATATTCGTTGATGGCTTCGATAACGACTTGGGGATTCTTCAAAAGATAATCATGAACAATCTTTTCCACCTGTTCGGTGGGCAAAGCTTGAACAGCCTTCGCCGGGGCATCTTCAGAACACGCCGCTAAGGGAATGGTCATAACCAAGGTGGTGGCGGCGACAAAGGACTTAAAGGTGGACATGATATTCTCCGGTTAGCGGCTAAAAGGTTTTATTTTATGGCTTTCTTTTAAAGAGGAAACAAGGCGTTAATGTGACAATTCGATACCCGACACGCGCCCTCGGATGGGCGGCATGTGGGGGGCGGCGGCAACGCCGATGAAAGTGATGCGGATGGTCCGGCGTTCATCACTTGGCCAAGCTTGCTGGTACAACTGGGATAAATCTACGGTATCGCGCCACCATTTCCGGGTATTTTCACGGCCACCACGCACGGTGTAGACGGCGGCTTGAAGCGGTTTTTGGGGGTCTGGCTGGGTTAGGGTGCCGCGTCTGAGCGCGGTATCGCCCCACACCAAGGTCAAGGCCCGATCATGTTCTGGCAGTCCGTCGTTAGACCCGCGCGTTACGGTTCTGTCCCCAGCGCCGCCCTTAAAACCGATCACCAAGCGTACGGGGTGAACACCTGGCCCCTGATCCGACAAATGCCAAGCCCAGCTTAAAAACGGTGTCGCCAACAGCATCGCATTGACTTTGCGCACCGCAATACTTTTGGCCGGACCGGTGCGAATTTCTAGGGCTGCGACGCCATCTTGGGTGACGCTCGATAATGGAGAAAAGATAGCATTTGGACTTATGTTTTTATCACTGGTGGCGATCAGCCAATCTTTGGGGGGGGTGTCTAAATTAAAATTAAGCCCCGCGCCCATGATCGATAGTCGACCTTCGGGACTGGGACCGGGACGTCCCTCGGTCTTTGGTTTGGGACTGTTGGTGGTTTGAGGGTTTGCACAAGCAACAAGGCTAAGGGCAAGGGCAAGGGCCAAAAAAGAGCGCATCATTTTTTGGCAGCCTCAGATTCTCTAGCCGCGACAATGCTTTGCAAGATGTCTTGGGCTTGAAGGTGCGAGCTTGTGCCTTTTTCGAGCTGTTTCAGGGCTCGATTGGCCAAAAATTCTGCATTCGCCAATTGTCCCATGCGCAGTTCGGCTTCGGCCAAGGCTAATGAGCTCAAACCCATTTCACCTTTGCGCCCATAAGCAATGCCCAATTCTCGCCAGGTGAAGGTTGAGGCCCCGCCCAAATGAATGGCTTTGCGGAAATGACCAATCGCGCTGTCCAAAAGCGCTGGGTCATCCAATTCCAATTCCACCCGCGCCAGTTCCGTGAGAATTAAATTTTCATCGGGCGCTAGGCGGTACGCTTCCTGATAGGCTTTAAGCGCTTCTTTTTGACGTCCATGTTCAAACAACATCTGGCCCTTTAGCTCGAACAGATAAGGATCATTGGGCCGTTCGATCATCAAGCCTGCGAGAAGCTGTAAAGCCCGTTCAAGATCGGGTTGACGGTAATATGCAATGGCCCGAGCATAACGGGCGGCAAAGCTTTGATCGCTTTCAGGGTAACGCTTGAGGACCTTCTTCAAAGGTTCAATAAAGCCAAACAGCTTGGCGACGATGCGCGCATGGGCCAATTTTTCGGCTTTAGATGCGGTGTGATCTGCATTGACCGAAACATTGTTGAAATTGCGCAGGGTGGAAACGCGGGTGCGGCTGATGGGATGCGATTGCACATACGGGTCTTGTAAACGCTTGGTCAGGACTTCTTGGTTCACCAACAAGCCTAAAAAGTTTTCCAAACCCTTGGCCGAACGTCCCGTCGCATCCAACAGGCGCATGGCCGCTTGGTCCGCCGCCGACTCTTGGGTACGAGAATATTTCATAAAAGAGCGTCGCGCGCTGCTTTGCGTGCCCATCATGACAGCTTGGGCCGCACCTGGCTTACCGGAACTGACGGCGGCAATGGTGCCAAGCAGTGTGCCAATCAATTGAATTGCACTGGCGTCTTCCATCGCCGCGCGGGTGCGGCTAAGGTGTCCCCCTTCGATGTGTCCTGTTTCATGGGCGATCACACCGATCAACGCGTCAGGACCGTCGCTTTCTATGATCAATCCGGTGTGCAAGAATATGTTGCGCCCACCGGCGACAAAGGCGTTAAGTGTTTTATCTTTGACCAAAAGGATGGAAATATCTTTAGCATCCATGCCAGCGGCTCTAAACAGGGGGGCGGCGAAGGAACGAATGGTGGATTCGGTTTCGGCATCTCTGATAAAACTGCGTTTAGCCTGGGCTGTGGCATCAAAAGGGATCAAACTGGCGACGAACACCAGCATGGTCACAATAGAAAACAACACCTGCGCCGATCGAGGGGCAAGGTTGGGACAAAAAGAGGGGACTGGAGTGACGTACCGCTTCAACACATCGAAAGCCATTTCAAAGTTTCAACCCAAGGGTAATGCCCGGACGTGGACACGTCAATTGACAGCTGTCATGACGGCCACAATAATGGCGTTAACAACACTGGGGTGTTCTTCTGATCCCAAGATTCCAGAAGGATCCATCGGCTATATTGGTGGGTTTTTGGGTGGAGTCGTGGCCGATGAACCCCGTGCAGCCCTGATTGGTCGCGATATTCTTTCACGCGGTGGATCGGCAGCGGATGCGGTGGCGGCCATGTACTTTATGTTAAGTGTGACCTTACCCTCGCGTGCTGGGATCGGTGGTGGCGGCGTTTGTTTGGTGTTTGATCAAAAAACGACCCAAACAACCGTTCTCGACTTTACCGCCCTGGCCCCTTCAACAATTTCATCCTCTTCGGATCGACCAACTGCCATTCCCGGCAATCCACGCGGCTTTTTCGCGTTACAAGCCCGTCATGGTAACTTGTTGTGGCGTGAAATTGTCGCCCCTGCCGAACAACTGGCCCGGTTCGGCTTTGCCACGTCTCGGGCTTTTGCCAGGGATTTACAAGCCACGGGTCCGGCGTTGTTACAAGACCCTGGCGCGCGCGCCATGTTTGCCGGAAAATCAGGCCGTGCCGTGGCCGTTGAAGGCGAAACCATTGAACACTTCGATCTTGCGGCAACCTTGGCATCATTTCGGTCCCGAGGCGTTGGGCCTTTTTACACCGGTCCCTTTGCCCGCAATTTTGTCAAAGCCGTTAACCGCGCGGGCGGGTCCTTAACCGATGCCGATTTGCGTGGATTTTTGCCCAAGTGGCGAGACACCGTGCGCGTGAACATTGGCAATGAAGTTGCCCATTTTGCACCCCCTCCGGCGGCCGCATCAACCGTGGCGGCGGTGATGCTGTCCATGTTGGAAGCGGACGGCGACTATGATGGTTCCAACCCCGGCGAACGCGCCCTTTTGATTGGGGAAACGGGATTGCGCGCCTTTGCGGACCGGGAAACATGGCTGAATGCGAACGGCCAAAGCACCGTGGCCTCGAACGCTCTGATCACCGAAGCCCGCACAGAAACGTTGATCAAGGGGATGAATGTCAAGCGTAGAACCCCCGTTTCCGCCTTGCCCAACAAACCACAAAACCGCCAAGAAAGCCCCGCTTCCACTGGCTTTTCAGCCGCCGATGCTTCGGGCAATGCGGTCACCTGTACGGTCACCATGAATTCAGCCTTTGGCACCGGGCGGGTCGCCGAAGGGACCGGAATTTTGCTGGCTTCCGCCCCCAGTTCCAATGGTCGGGGTCCCTTGGGGCTGGCTTTGATGATGGTTGTAAATGAAAATTCAAAAGAGTTTCGCTTTGCCGCAACGGCCTCTGGCGGGGTTGCGGCCCCATCGGCGCTGATCAGCACCGCCGCCAATGTCATTTACGGCGAACAAACCTTAAAAGCTGCCCTCGCTCAGGCGCGCGTGCATCTTAGCGGCAACCCCGATGTGACGTACGTCGAACCCAATCTTGATCCGCAGACCGTGGCAGCCCTTAGCGCCGCCGGACATCAGGTTCAGACCACGCCTGAGATTGGCCGGGTCAATGCCTTGTCGTGTCCGGGTGGCTTGCCAACCCTGCCGCAAACCTGCCAAATGGCGGTAGACCCCCGCAGTGTCGGGTTGGCCGCTGGAACCATGCGTTAGGGACATGTTATGACGCTCAAAGCTTCTCAACGTAGCGCCATCGAATCGTTCATTGTCATGGACGTGATGCGGGCCGCAAATGCCCGTGAAGCCCACGGCGAAGATGTTTTGCATTTGGAAGTCGGCCAACCGTCAACGCGGGCGCCACGCAAAGTTCTTGAAGCGGCCCGAGACGCCTTAACCTCGCAATTGCTGGGCTATACCGATGCCTTTGGCGTTCCCCATTTAAAAGAGGCCGTCGCCAGACATTACCAATCGACCTATGGCGTCACCATTGATCCTGCACGCATTGCCGTGACGACGGGGTCCAGTGGTGGCTTTGTGTTGGCCTTTTTAAGTGCCTTTGACGTTGGGGACCGGGTCGCCTTAGCCAGTCCGGGCTATCCGGCGTATCGAAACATTTTGATGGCGCTGGGCATCGACGTGGTGAACATCAACGTTGGACCCGAAACCAACTATCAACCAACGCCGGACCTTTTGGCCGACCTCAAGGGCGATCTTGACGGTCTGATCATTGCCAGCCCGTCCAACCCCACGGGCACCATGATTGATGCTATGGGTCTAAAAGCCTTGGCTGCGTATTGCAATGAACAGGGCATTCGTTTGATTTCGGACGAAATTTACCACGGTATCACCTATGAAGCCGCCGCCCATTCCATGGCCGAATATGCGCCCGATGCATTTGTGGTGAATAGTTTTTCTAAATATTATGCGATGACCGGATGGCGTTTGGGGTGGTTGATTTTCCCAGAACCCCTCGCCCGCCCGATTGAATGTTTGGCGCAAAACCTGTTTATTTCGCCGCCCACCTTGTCGCAAATCGCCGCCATTTCGGCCTTTGACTGTGAAGAGGAATTAAACGCCAGCGTGGCCCGCTACAAAATCAACAGAGACCTTTTATTAGAAGAATTGCCCAAGGCTGGTTTTGATAAATTATCCCAGGCCCAAGGGGCCTTTTACATCTACGCCGACGTTTCTCATTTGACCGACAACAGCCTAGAGTTTTGCAAAGATATCTTAAACGCCACCGGCGTCGCCATCACCCCAGGGGTCGACTTCGACCCCGAGCGCGGCCACCACTACGTCCGCTTCTCATTTGCGGGCAGCACCGAAGACATGCGCGATGCCGCCGCCCGGCTGTATGCGTTTCACCAGAAATAACCCTTGGAATATGATCGTTTATCATCGGTAAGCCGTCAAAAATATAACCACTTTAAAAAGTCTGCTTTTAGCCCAAAAGAGTCATTACTCCGTAGGCCTGCATGGCGAAAAAATCCTTCTGTCAGGTTGTTATCAAATCAATAAGGTTCTACAATTGATGGCTAATATCAGTCAGAAAACATGCTCTCCACGAAGGGCACTGGAACAAATATTGAGGGAAATCAACATGATTATGCGATCAATATTCATTGCCTTTATTGGCATTTTCGTCACGTTTGCAACCGTTCAGGCCGCCGAAATGAAGCCGGTATTTTTAGCGATTGACGGTGAATTTGGGCTTCCAAACAGCACGTCTGCACAATCGATTAAATTGGGCGTCGATACGGCGATTGAAGAGATCAACGCCAACGGCGGCGTTCTCGGTGGTCGTCCACTTGAGTTGATCATTAAAGATAACCGCTCAATGCCAGCGCGCGGCATTCATAACCTGCAACAACTGGCTAAAGTTGAAGACTTGGTCGCCGTATTCAGTGGTCGTTTCAGCCCTGTTGTTTTGGAAACGATACCAACGATTGCTAAAAACAAGTTGATTAATCTAGCCCCGTGGTCCTCTGCCGATGGCGTGACGGAAAACGAAATGTCGCCAAATTATATTTTCCGTCTTTCCCTTAAAGACCGTTTTGCTATGCCGACGATGATTAAATTTGCGGCTGACCATGGCGCAAAAAAGATTGGTTTGTTGCTGACCAACACCTCTTGGGGGCGCAGCAATTTAAAAGCTGCCGAACGTTACCTTCGCACCGTTGATAGTCCCGTTTCCGTTGGCACCTCTTGGTATAATTGGCGCGATGAGTCGCTTATGAAGGAATACCAAATCTTACGCAAGGCAGGTGCCGAGAGTATTGTTCTGGTGGCAAATGACGATGAAGGCGCGTCGCTGGTGTCCGAAGTTTCAGCACTTCCAGAAGACCAACGTCTACCGATCGTCAGCCATTGGGGTGTAACGGGCGGTAACTTTATCGGTCAGATGTCGCGCAACGATGCCTTAGACAGAGTTGATTTTTCCGTGGTGCAAACCTTCAGTCTCTTTACCGCCAACACGGCTAAAGTCGCTACTGTCATGAAAACCGTTAGCAAAATTTCCAAGATCAAAACGATAGAAGGTGTTGAGGCTCCCGTTGGCTTTGGTCATGCCTATGATCTTACCCATATTCTGGCAAAAGCCATTGATCTGGCGGGAACGACGGACCGAGCGAAAGTTCGTGACGCTCTGGAGCAGGTTAAAAATTATGATGGTTTGGTGAAAAATTTCAAACAGCCCTTTTCATCCACAAGCCACGACGCCCTGCAATTGGAAGATGTGTTTATGGCACGCTATCATGCGGATGGAACAATCCGTCCGATCAAGCCATAAGAGTTGAATTTGTTGTAACGTTAAGGAGTATCTAGATGATACTCACGCCAATAATTGATGTTTTTAAAAAAAGGATTCGTTACCGCATTACCGCCGTGGCGGCTCTGCCAGCGTTGTTGTTCCTGTCCATTTTGGGTGGGGGGGTATATTGGCAAATGTACACCAATGCTTATGATCAATTGGTGGCGTCGATAGAACTTAACGCCAAGAACCATACTCAAAGACTTGGGGCCACCCTAAATACGATTGAAACAACACTTCAAACGCTCTCTGAAAACTCGACGATTGCCAACGGCCTGATTGACAGTGCCGGACGAGAAACTTACCTGGCCCCTCTTTTAGAGGGTTTCTCTGTGATTGATGGTATCCGTATCGATATCGGTCTTATTGATTTTCTTGGCGAAACCATCGCCTTCAGCGGTCAGGTCAATCCGTTTGCCCCCTATAAAGACAATGTTGCGTTGGTCATCGACAACGGGAAGTCGGTCCACAAAATAATTTCTAAGGATGGACAGAGGTTTTTGTTTGGCATTGACGTTTTGGTTTATTCGCGTACGGGTTCGGGCGAAGGCGCTTTGGTCTATCTCGTAAACATAGATAAAATTTTTGAATTACATAAAAATAACAACACGTTATTTGAAATGAAGCTCTTCCAAGATGGCGTTGATCGTCCACAAAATACGAAACCGTCACTCTTTCAAAGGACTACAGACAAAATAATACTGACCCACTCCGTTCCTGTTACAGAGGAGTTGTCGAATCTTGGTCTAACGATAGAAACAATGACGGATGCAAAAAAGGCTTTTGAACCCTTGCAGCAGCTATCCGGCCTGTTTTTAATAGGCTGTGGGGTGGTTGTTTTCTTGGTTCTTACCCTTAGCCTTTGGCTTGGCCGTCAATTAACACGGCCCTTGCAACAATTAAAAACGATTGTCGACAATGCCTCTTTAGACGCCGCCATTCCGTTGGATGAACTTATGGCCAGACCGGACGAGCTGGGGTCTCTTGCGTCAAGTTTTAACAAGATATTTACCAACCTTCAAAACCTAAACCTTACCTTAGAAGAAAAAGTTCAAGAACAAACACGAGAGCACGTACTGGCAAAGAATGAAGCAGAACGCGCGAACATGGCCAAGTCTGAATTTTTGTCTGCCATGAGCCATGAACTCCGCACCCCCCTAAATGCCATTTTAGGCTTTGCGCAAGTCCTAGCCTTAAGTCCAAAAGCCCCCTTGAGTAAGGGGCAAATGGCCGCCACAAAGCAAATCATGGATGGGGGGTACCACCTGCTAGATTTGATTGATGATGTTCTCAATTTGGCGAGGATTGAGACAGGGCGCATGGACCTATCGATTGAGCCTATTAATACCCAGGTGGTTGTTGATGAGTGTATCACCATATCCGAAACTCTCACCTATGACTTAGATGTAACTCTTGATATCGAAGACTTCACGGGCTCTATCATCTTAGCGGATAGAATTCGCTTTAAGCAGGTTTTGCTCAACCTTATGTCAAATGCGATCAAATATAATCATAATGGCGGTTGCGTTCGTGTGTCGAGTAACATCACCAAAGAAGGACAGTATCGTATCTCAGTTGCTGATACGGGCCGTGGCATACCGATTGAGAACCAGTCTGAATTGTTCAAGCCATTTTCTCGACTTGGTGCCGAAAACTCAGATATTGAAGGCACCGGGATCGGATTGACGATCACCCAGCGTATTGTTGAAGCCATGGAAGGGAATATTGGATTTGAAAGTACGGAAGGTGTTGGCTCAACTTTTTGGATTGAATTGCCTCTGGCAGCCGTTCAACAAAGCAACACCCCCGAAACATTGCGAATGGGAGAACAGCATCAAATTTCAAGCACATCGCGTGGTAAAATTCTTTACATTGAAGATAATCCAGCAAATGTCTCCTTGATGAGTTCGATCCTGGAGAATCTTTCAGACATCGAATTGGAAACGGCACATACTGCAGAGATTGGGATTTCCTTAGCGAGACGGGAACCTCCGAATTTAATTTTAATGGACATAAACCTACCGGGGATGAACGGGATTGAAGCGTTGTCTACTCTAAAAAGCTATGACGAAACCCGCAACATACCTGTTATTGCCATCAGTGCTGATGCGATGCCAAGTCAAGTGCAAAAGGGATTAAATGCGGGGTTCATGACTTACCTGACCAAGCCAATCAATATTTCTGAATTGGTCGATCAGATTACCAAGGTCATTTCTGAAAAGGCAAAATGATATTTTTATCCGTCTATCCAGTCATCTTTTTTTACAGGATTGGACGGCGGTATGCGATCACCAAAACATCCGCTTTGGGTCAAAAAAACCTAAAAACAAATCAAAAAGTCGTCCGCTATACAGTGCAGGGCGGGCGTAAAAAAACGCGGACCATGAGGCCCGCGTTTTTTGTTATAGAGAAGATACAGACCCTTAAGAGCCGATATTCCACCAGCCTTTACGTTTCGGCTTTTCTTCAACGTTACCGGTAACGGTCACGCCGGGGGCGATGACGGGGGCGGGTTTTGGCTCCATGGGTTTTGACTTTGTGGGCTTTGGTGTTGCGACCTTAGCCACTTTTTCCTTAGGCTCTTCAACCTTTTTGGCGCGGGACGGTGCCCGAGCGCGTTTGGGTTTTTCGGCCACAGGTTTAGCAGGTGTGTCTTCAACGGATGCGGCTTCAGCTTCGCCTTGGGCCACTGCGGCTTCCGGTTTTTTGCGGGGGCTGCGGGCGCGTCTTGGCTTTGGCGCTGGTTTCGCAGCTTCCTCAGCATTGTCCTTGGTTTGGGCAGACGCTTCAGCACTGACCTCGACAGGAGCTTGGGTAGGTTCTTCGGCTTGGGCAGGCGCTTCACTTGCGCCGTCTGTAGACGCTGTTGCTTCCGCATTCGCAGCAGCACTTGAAGACCGACGACGACGACGCGGACGACGACGTTTTGGTCTTTCTTCCCCATCAGTTAAGGTCGGGGCTTCGCCGGATTCTGCTGCTTTTGGAACTTCACCATCTTGCGTTGGTTCGGTTGGTACAGCGCCACCAGCCTCTATTGGGGTGGCGGGTGTTACGGAACCATCAGCGTTGGTGGTGACTTCAGATCTATTACGACCCCGATTGCGGCCACCGCGACGTGAACGGCGACGACGTTTGGGTTTTTCTACGCCATTTTCATCAAGTTCAACTTCGCCGCTCCGTTGTGGTTGCGGTTGAGCTTGACGATTGTCGTCCTTGGTGGCATCTGCGTTGTCTTGCGATTGGGTTTGCGAGCCTTCGCCCTCATTCCGGTTACGACCCCCGCGACGGCGACGGCGTTTACGACCAGCCTCTTCGGGGGCATCAATACGCTGGGCGGCGACCATTTCGGAAATGGTGTCACCATCGTTATTTTTCGTCCGTTCCAAACGCAAGTCTGGCGGAATGAGCGAGTCATCATTGGTCAAGACCACATGAAAACTATGTTTTCTTTCAAGTTCAACCAAGGCTTCACGTTTGTGGTTGAGAATATACAAAGCCACAGCTGTCGGCACATGCACGGTCAGTTCAGAACTTGAATGGCTGGAACCTTCTTCATCAATAGCCCGCAACACCACCAAAGCCGTGGACTCGGTCGAGCGACGAATGCCGGTTCCGGCACAATATGGGCACGGTTCCGATGACGTTTCGATAAGACTCGGACGCAGCCGTTGACGCGACATTTCCAACAGACCGAAGGGGCTGATCCGGCCCACTTGAATCCGGGCGCGGTCATTTTTCAACGCTTCCTTCATGCGCCGTTCGACTTGGGCATTGTTACGGTTGACGTCCATATCAATGAAATCGATGACAATCAAACCTGCCAAATCGCGCAAGCGCAATTGGCGCGCCAAAGCATCGGCGGCTTCTAAGTTGGTTTTAACCGCCGTTTCTTCAATGTTGCGTTCTTTGGTGGATTTACCAGAGTTCACATCGACCGAGACCAAGGCTTCGGTCGGATTGATAACCAAATAACCGCCGGACGGAAGATTCACGATGGGATTGTGCATCGCATCCATCTGGTGTTCGACACCGTAGTGACGCAGCAACGGCGCATCTGTGTCTTTATAGAGTTTGACCCGGCGCGCATGGCTGGGGATCAAAAGTTTCATGAATTCTTTGGCGGCCTTATAAGCGGCTTCGCCTTGAACTTGAACTTCTTCGATGTCGCGGGAATACAAATCACGGATAGAACGACGCACAATGTCGCCTTCTTCATGGACCAAGGTTGGGGCCGTCGATTGCAACGTGACATCGCGAACGTTGTTCCATAACCGGATCAGGTATTCAAAGTCACGTTTGATTTCAGCCTTGGTACGACCAATGCCCGCCGTGCGTAAAATAACCGCCATGCCTTCTGGAACTTCAAGGCTGCCGAGAATTTCTTTAAGCGCCTTGCGGTCAGCCGTATTGGTGATCTTGCGGGAAATGCCGCCCCCACGTGCGGTGTTCGGCATCAACACGCAATAGCGCCCTGCCAGGGACATATAGGTGGTGAGCGCAGCGCCCTTGTTGCCGCGTTCTTCTTTAACCACCTGGATCAAAAGCACCTGACGGCGTTTGATGACTTCCTGAATTTTATAATGGCGGGCCGCTGGTGGGCGCCGTCTCGACTGGGTTTCTTCTATGTCGTCGGTATCGTCACCGCCGATGACTTCCACAGATTTACCATCATCGGCAACCTCTGCATCGTCATCCGACACGTCATCAGCATCGTCCGGAGCCTCTTCGACGACGGCCTCTTCAGCCACCGCTTCGACCGTGTCTTCACGATCAGATACGGGAATTTGATAGTAGTCAGGGTGAATTTCGCTAAACGCCAAAAAGCCATGGCGATTGCCGCCGTAATCGACAAAAGCCGCCTGAAGAGACGGTTCGACACGGATCACTTTCGCGAGATAAATATTGCCTTTTAGTTGTCGTCTGGAAGAAACCTCAACATCGAAATCCTCAAGTTGATTCCCATCCAGTAGCACCACCCGCGTTTCTTCCGGGTGGGCTGAGTCGATCAGCATACGTTTTGTCATAAGACTTAGAACTCCATAGCCTCCTCACGCCTTCAGGGCCAAGACCCTGGGCAGTGGGAGAACTTGTTTGTGAGTTGCCATATGCGCGCACAACCGCGCTGACCGTTCCTCGATTGTCGAGGACAGCAGCGTCGTTTGTTGTTTCGGCCTGCGCGCTATTGGCAAGCATGGGTTGGAACCTTTTTTTCAATCGCAAGGCGCTGAAAGCGGGGGTATTCTTGGGACAGGTGGGGGCGTTCCCCAGTTCCTTCCTAGAACCTCGATGGCGTGGCCACGAACGACATACTTTATCAGTGTGTTTTAGTTTGTATGTCAGCCGGGCTTTCGCCTCCGCTTCCCGCATTTGCGGAAAACTATTACATTCTTTAACGGTCAGGATATTTCCAATTCCGCTATTGAACATTGTTAACATAACGGTAGTAAATAAGTTTCACAATCGTCTAATTGATTTATATTGTACATGAGGGGCAGTAAAACTTAACGATTGCCAGTGTAGATTCGGGGGGAAGCCCTGAAATCAAGGCATTTCGAACGACCGGAGCCTGTCACCAACGATGATACGAACGCTTAAAATACTTCCATTCACTCACCTTTGGGTCCTTTTGATCTTTGTTATGGTGAGTGTTGTTGCCGTGCCGAGCAAAGTTTTTGCGGCCGGGGCGCACGTTTCTGACGTTCGCATTGGTCAACATGGGGACCGCACGCGCATTGTTTTAGAGCTCGACAGTGCCGTTAAATTTGATGTTTTCACCTTGCCCGAACCCTACCGCGTGGTTTTAAATTTGCCGGAAGTGGATTGGACCATCGACCCGAAGACTCTGCCGGAAAACAAAGGCTTGTTGGAACGGATGCGTTACGGACTGTTTACACCGGGTACATCGCGCATGGTTTTAGACGTCAAAGGCCCGGTCAATGTCCATAAAAGCTTCCTGCTCAAACCAATCGAAGGCAAACATTGGCGTTTGGTGCTGGACTTAGCCCCAACCTCTGAAACCGAATTCTTGGAAGCTCTTGCCGCTAAGCGGGCCCAGGACCGCAAAGACTTAGCCGCCCTGGTCGCCCGTTCGTCCAAAGCCACCGACCTAGTCTCCGTGAAGGCTCAAGGCCAATCCCAGGCCCAATCGCCTCGCCCGTCCCCCAGCCAAATGCAAAGCCAATTGCGTGTTCCACCAATCCCGCCCCGCAAGCCAAACGTTCCCGGCAAACATTTGATCGCCATTGATCCCGGACACGGCGGCATTGATCCCGGCACCATCGGCTATAACAAAACCTATGAAAAGAACGTAACCTTGGCTTTGGGCCTAGACCTCAAAAGAACCCTAGAATCCACCGGGCGCTATAAAGTTATTATGACGCGCGACCGCGACATCTTTCATCGCTTGCGCGACCGGGTGTCCATTGCGCGCGATGCTGGGGCTGAATTGTTTATCTCTATCCACGCGGATTCCGTCCCCAATCCGAAAACGCGCGGCCTATCGATTTACACCTTGTCGGAAACAGCCTCCGATAAAGAAGCCGGAAAACTGGCGGCGAAAGAAAACAAATCAGACCTCATTGCAGGCATTGATCTGAGCACCGAAAGTAAGGACGTGACCAATATTTTGTTGGATTTGGCCCAACGAGAAACCATGAACCAATCGGCCATGGTCGCCAAAGACATTGTGAATGAGTTACGGCGCGAAGTTCGATTGTTGCGCAACACCCACCGTTTCGCCGGATTTGCGGTATTGAAAGCGCCCGACATGCCCTCTGTTCTGGTCGAGGCGGGCTTTTTGTCCAATCGCCAAGATGAGCGCAACTTGCTGAGCAAAAAATACCGCAAAGGCTTGGCCTCAGCCATCACGCGCGGCGTAGACAGGCACTTTTCTGGTGTCGAAGAAGCCAGCTTGCGTTAATTTTTTATATTCTCCCTTGCCCTTGCCCGATTGGGGCCATACTTTCGCGCTAAGACACGTGGCAGAACAACACCAAGAAGCTGAAGAGAACCTCCCCAATCCATGCGTACGCTGATGAAAATAATCTGGATTTTGCTGAGCCTAGGGCTACTTGGCGGCATAGCTGCAGCCGCTGGCATCACGTATGTGTTTTTACACTACGGCCAAGACTTACCCGATTATCAACAGCTTGCCGACTATGAACCGGCCGTGATGACCCGCGTACATGCGGGGGATGGACATTTATTAGCTGAATACGCAACGGAACGTCGGGTATTTGTGCCCATTCGCGCCATGCCCCGGCAAATGATTTATGCTGTGTTGGCGGCTGAAGATAAAAATTTCTATAGCCATTCCGGGGTCGATTTTTTGTCGTTGGTGCGCGCTTTGGTCACCAACGTCAAAAACATCGGGTCTGGTCGTCGCCCGGTGGGGGCCAGTACGTTAACCCAACAGGTGGCTAAAAACTTCCTGCTGACCAATGAAGTGTCTTACGAACGCAAAATCAAAGAGGCTATTTTGGCCTTTCGCATGGAACGCGCGTTTAGCAAAGACCGCATTTTGGAACTGTACTTAAACGAAGTCTATCTGGGCTATGGATCCTTTGGTGTTGCGGCGGCGGCTTTGAACTATTTCGACAAGCCGTTGGATGAATTGAGCATCGCCCAATCTGCGTATTTGGCGGCGTTGTTAAAAGCCCCCGCCAACTATCATCCGATCCGCAAAAAAGAAGCTGCCCTTGAACGCCGCAATTGGGTCATTGGCCGTATGGTTGATGATGGGCGCATCTCTGATCTTGACGCCCGTATGGCGCGGGCGGAACCTTTGACCGTGATAAGCGGGTCCGGCACTGAATTTGTTTCCGCTGATTTCTTTGCCGAAGAAGTCCGCCGTGAATTGGCCGCCCGCTACGGTGACGACGCTTTATACACCGGTGGCATGAGCGTGCAGACCACCCTTGACCCACGCTTGCAAAACCTAGCTTCTAAAACCTTGCGCGATGGTTTGATTGCCTATGATCGCCGTCATGGCTGGCGGGGCCCGATCACCACCCTTGTCGAGCCTACAGCAGGGACTGATTCTTGGGTCAAACAGTTAGAAATCATGGTCCCGCCCAAAGGCTTAGGCCTATGGAAATTGGCGCTGGTGACGTCCATTGATGAGACCACCGCACAAATCATCGTACAAGGCCTTGGCCCTGCAACCCTGCCGTTGCGGGAACTCAAATGGGCGCGCGCGTGGCTGAAGGGCGAAAAGCGGGGCGACCGCATTCGCAAACCCGCCGACGTGTTAAAACGCGGCGATGTGGTGGCTGTTGAAGCGGTCCGCACCTACACCACGGGGTCCAAGAAAAAGAAAAACTTAGCCGTTATTGATTACCCCGCCAACACCTTTGGCCTGCGCCAAATCCCCGCCATTCAAGGGGCCATCGTGGCGTTAAACCCTCACACCGGACGGGTGTTGGCGATGTCGGGTGGTTTTGATTATGGGGCCAGCCAGTTCAATCGGGCAACCCAAGCCAAGCGCCAACCGGGGTCAGCCTTCAAACCGTTCGTCTATTTGGCGGCCCTGGATTCCGGCTTTACCCCGTCGACGCTGATTTTAGATGCGCCGTTTGTCATTGACCAAGGCAAGGGTCTGCCCAAGTGGCGCCCCGCCAACTACACCAATAAATTCTATGGCCCTTCGACCATGCGGCTTGGCATTGAAAAATCACGCAACTTGATGACCGTGCGTTTGGCCGAAACCATTGGCATGGAAAAAATTTCTGAATACGCCTCTAAGTTCGGCATCATTAAAAATCTGCCGCAACAATTGGCAATGAGTTTGGGGGCCGGAGAAACCACGTTGCTGAATTTGACGGCGGCCTATGGGAAGTTGGTCAACGGTGGCAAGGACATCACACCAACCTTTATCGATCGCATTCAAGACCGCAATGGCATCACCATTTTCCGTCATGATCAACGCCCGTGCCCAGCGTGCGACGCGGTGACTTGGACCGGACAAGCGGTGCCGGAAATTCCCGACCTGCGGCCCCAACTCACCGACCCCACCAGCGCCTATCAAATGGTGTCGTTGTTGGAAGGCACCGTGCAACACGGCACCGGACGCCGCGCCTTGGCCGTTGGCAAACCGCTAGCTGGCAAAACCGGCACCACCAATGACGGTCGCGATGCTTGGTTTATCGGCTTTTCCCCCGATTTAACCGTGGGCGTTTTTACCGGATTTGACGAACCCCGGTCCTTGGGCAAAAACGAACAAGGGGCCTCGGTGGCGTTGCCAATCTTTACCGACTTCATGAAGGGGGCGCTGGAAAACGCCCCATCCATTCCGTTTCGGATTCCCCCCGGCATCTTGCTGGTGCGCGTCAACGCCACCACGGGCCTTCCGGCCCACGGCGGCGATAAAAAATGGATTTTAGAAGCCTTCAAACCCGGCACCGTCCCCACAGGAACGTCACAAGTTCTGGGCGAACAACTGTCAGGCTCCCCCGCCGCCATTGAAGGCGGCACCGATTCTCCGTCAACGGGAACGGGCGGACTGTATTAAGGGGTCTGTTTGCCCCCAGAACGCCGGAAGACGGGCCTGAAGCAATCCAACACCGCGCAGAAGCCATGGTTTTAGGTTGATTTTTCCGCTGCCGTTTTGCAGAAGATTTTGCGTGCCGCCCTGGTGTTGTTTGGTCTTGAAGTCGGCGATGGCCGATTATAGAATTTCCTGATTGGCGGGCTTGGGGGTGCTAGATAATTAAGTGCACTGTCACCGTAATTCGTCACCGTAATTCCAAACAACAGATCAATCTGTTTATTGAACTCACCAAAGGAGGCGGCAACCTAGCAAATCGCATGCTTCAGGCGCGCAAGGCCTTGACCGTCCTCACCGCGAACGGCACACGCAACCTGTCCGAAGGTTTAAAGGCGGAGGGCGTTTATACGGGCGACGGCATTTTGGAAAGTGGCGTGAAGAGGCTACGCAACTTGGCAGACAGCAGCGAGGTCACACCCGACTATGCCTGATCGCTGAAATGCAAAAATTTTGCTAAACTTCACCCGTTCATCAAACACGCCTGCTGTCGGGTTTTCCAAACGCAGGAACGGCTCCAAAGAAACGCTTACTTTTCTGGCGTGCAGCGTGATGGTTATGGCAAATCGCTATTTGAATGTTGGACTTGCCGGAAATGTTGGAGTTCCTTTTCTGTTATGTCAGAGTTGCCAGACTAAATGTCCTCGTTTATGGTCACTGAATGGTTGTGAAAATATCTATTTTATTGTGTGCATTGATGCTGTTGGCAGCGGGGCCTGTAGTGGCTTTTGACGCTACGCCAGAACAAAACCTGTTGGTCGAACAGGGTGTGGCTTTTTATGATGATGAAGAGTTCGAAAAAGCAAAAGCCATCCTCCTCCCCTTAGCCGAGTCTGGGCATCCCAAGGCGATGAATATTGTGGGTTTGATGACAAAATATGGAAAAGGTTTTCGTAAGGATGTCGTGCTTGCATGTGATTGGTACGAACGTTCTGCCAAAGCAGGCTATTCTTCTGCAATGTACAATATGAGCATTTGTTATGACGGTAAGGGCCGGGTGGCTGATACTGTACTTAGCCGAGACTGGCTTTTAAAAGCATCCGCTCATGGGTACATCCCTGCGATGATAAATCTTTCGTCTCTGGATAAATCCGAAGGCGAAGACTATCGCTATTGGATGAACCAAGCCCGGGAACACGGCAGCGTCTATGCCAAAGTGGATTTGTATCTGCAAGGCTACGCACACGATGTCCCGGATTTATACATCCAGGACAAGGTGTGCGTATATGTGCGTATTTTGATTTTAGGTGGTGATTTGCTTGATTGTGATTAACCTACCTTCTGTCTGGCTTGCTCGGACGAGCAGTATCCGAAGTTCTCCCCATGCTTCCCATCAATCCTTCACCAGCCGCATAGCCGAGGGCTCTTTCTAGGGCCTTGCTTACCGATGTGGGTTTGAAGATGTCGCCTGAGAGCAGGTTGCTTTTGCTCGGGTTTGTGAGAGCTTTTGTCAAATTCAAGGGGGCTTTGACCAGCTTTCCACCCAGCACATTCGCCGCCGCCCCGCCATATGCGTTGGTCATCGCAGCTTTGGCTGTGCCGCCAGACTTAATCGTGTTTATTGCGGCTTTCCCGGCCCCAGATGACAGGCCACCCAACGGGTTTACTGTGCCCGCAAAGCCCAAAACTTTACCCGCCCCTCGCGCGACCCGAAGTGTGGGCGCAGACTTATAATTTTGCGGAACCAAGCCATCAATGCGACCTTCCATAGCCGATATTTGGTCTTTGCTCAAAGGGCTTCCCGATACGGCTTTGACACCTGCATACATATCTACGGCACTTTTCGAGACTTCGCCTTGAAAGCCTTCCACCGCATAGCCATTCGCCGCAGAATTGACGCCCGCACGCACCGCATCGGCCTCTCTTCGCACCACCAGTTCAGCATGTTTTTTCTGGGCAATGGCAAAGGATTTGGGCTTTTTAAAGTCACTGGGTTTGGGAGCAGGAGGAATATTCTGCGAAGCCTTATGGGCCTGATACCCCTCTGAAAACCGTTGGAGTTCAGCAGGCATTTTCTCTGAGCCGCCCTTTAATCCGCCCATCTCTTTTGCTAAGGCCTGAACGTCTTCAGGTTTGCCATTGCGCAAAGTATCCAAACTTTTATCAAAATCCACTTTGGGCTGGGCAGGCGTCTTGGCCGTTGTTTTCGCCACAGTTTGAGGTTTCAGCCCCACTTCCTCGGCCAACTTCGTCCCTGATCCAGGCTGAAGCTGATCCATCTGTTGGGTCAGGTCGTGGACTTCGGCTTGGGCCTGTGCACCCCCTGTTTTTAGCGCATCGTTGATGTGGGGTTTGATGGCGGAATGGTCGGTTGATTTCAAAAGGGCTTGGGCCGTTCTGGCGTTAGACGCGCTGGCTTCTGGAGTCAAGGCGGGGGCCGTTCCAAACGGTTTGGCGTTGGCGTTTTGAGTGGGACCATTTTGCAGAAGGTTCTGTATGCCGCCTTGTTGTTGCTTGGCTTTGAAGTCGGCGATGACCGATTTAAGCGCGGCTTGGCTGACGGGTTT
>Ga0316202_10000653_pt1 | contig 34468 bp, 35 predicted proteins | sample 3monrhotite_MG_FD_204934 | JGI IMG/M metagenome (GOLD analysis project Ga0316202, IMG submission 204934) | Microbial mat bacterial communities from mineral coupon in-situ incubated in ocean water Damariscotta River, Maine, United States -... | ecosystem: Environmental > Aquatic > Marine >...
GAACTCAGAAGCTAAGCTCTTTTGCGCCGATGGTACTGTAGCGTTCGCTACGGGAGAGTAGGTCGATGCCAGGGATTTTATCCCAAAAGCCCCGCCGTTGAGAGTAATCTCCGGTGGGGCTTTTTTTGCTTCATGGATCATTATACGATTACTGATATTATCACGAATATATGGAGTTGTTGTGAAAGATTCAGAATTGGTCTCAGTTTCCTGGTTAATGTTTTTCGCATTGTTTACTGCAGCAGCATTCTTTTTTACGGATAGAAAACACAATCAGGCCTGGATTGAGCGTATGGGGGCCTATATTTTCATATCTATCGCGCTTGCATCTTATTCAGGGGCAATGGCAGGCAAGTTTTTCTCAACCTCATTTGGGTTGTTGTGGTATTCAGGATCTACGATTAATACATCGGTTGCTGTTCTTAGTATCATTCTAAGCTGGGTACTTTTTGCCTGTAGCGTTGAGTGGCTGCTGGCTTTGTTTGTCCTCTCCCTGCTTGCCGGCGGTGCTGGATGGCTGCTGGTCGGTTTCATTATCTAGTTTTTTGTATCTATGTTTCAGTACCATGCTGAACAGCTTTTAACGAAGCCAGCCGGCTTATATTATTTCCTTCCCATGCAATGCTGGCATCGAATAGATCTCGCTGGTTGTGAATAACTCAAAAAAATATTTTCACGTAGCAGGAGGAGTACCCTGTATCCATTTCTGGCTCGCCACAGCAAGCACTGTGACGGTTTTATTGTTGTTTCTGTGAGATTCGCGATTCCCCTAAGGGCAGTCTAAACTGTAGATACAGCCTGATAATCCTTAATGGGGGATAGAACCATGTGCAGCGATAGTTCTAACTTAAGCAAGGTTCGGCAAGATACCGAAGACGAGCAGGTCATTCTTGCTATGAACGCATGGCATCTTGCCAGATACGTTATTGAACATGACCATGAAATTGCTCTGCCTGACGGCGTTGATATGGGGCAGTTTATGCTTTGGTCTGAGCATTACCCATCACTGAAGCCTGACGAGATGATTCAATTTGTAAATCAGTATGCACTGCTTGAAAAGGTTACAGGCCACGTAACAGCAAGAACATTGGTGGCTACCCGTATTCATGGCAGAGGTTTTTTTCATGCAGCTTTTTGTACATCAGTGGGCAAGCATCTGCTATTTCTCTCTCTGATAGCACTGATGTTTGTGGTTCTGTTGCTTGCGAATACGTTATGGCCTGAATATTTCAATATGGATCAGGTACTTACCCCGTTCTTTGCTGCAGGACTTGGCTCCTGTGTGTTTCTATTGCGCACCACACAGGAGAAGTTACAAAACCGTCAGTTCGATCCGGCCAGAATTCCATCGCATTTGATTCGCCTGGGATTGGGTATGCTGGCAGGTGGTTCAATCGTATTCTTTCCTGAGTTGCTTTTAACAGGCGAGGGCGCGGTACCATCTGATGCCACTGTCGTCATTGCCACGGCCAGCAAAGAGGTCGCTGCTGCTGCCAGTGCTATCGCACAAGCGAGCACTACGCTATTAGATAATCCTGCGGCATTAACTTCCATCCCTGATCTCATGGCTGAGGCTAAGGAAACAGTGGAAGAGCTTGGCAGAGCAGTATCAGACGCTTCATGTGTGGTTGATGAGAGTGCAGTGGGCCGCAGTGCGCTTGCCTTTCTGTTTGGTTATGCAGTTGATATGTTTTATGCCGTGCTGGACAGAGTTGGCGGAAAACAGATCAAAGGTGACTAATCGCTGATCTGTTCAGAATCCTGCAGAGAGGCCAGTGGCTTAAGCCACTGGCTCAGGCGAATCAGTGGTAGTCCAATCAGTGCTGTGGGATCATCACCTTGCATACGATCAAACAGAGCAATCCCCAGTCCTTCCGACTTGAAGCTTCCTGCGCAGTCAATCGGGTTTTCCTTGCTGACATATCGATGGATTTCCTGTTTTGAAAGTTCTCGAAAGTGAACCTGATACGGAATGATTTCGCAGAGCCTTTGTTCAGCGCTGATCAGTGCCAGACCGGTGAGGAAATCTACACTTTTTCCTGAAACCATGGCCAACTGTTGACAGGCCGATTCGGCATCTCCCGGTTTACCCAGTACCATATCACCACAAACTGCAAGCTGATCGGATGCAATGACAGTTGCTTGAGGATAAAGTGCAGAAACAGCTTCAGCCTTACCCATGGTATTGCGCAGTACCAGATCTGACGGTGGAAGCTGGCCTGGTTTCAGCTCTTCAAATTCCGGTGCCTGCTGCTCGAAGGGTAGTTGAAGGCGCTGCATGAGTTCGCGTCGATAGGGTGAGGTGGAGGCAAGTATGAGTTGCATTCAACCTCTTTCCATTGCAAGTACAAGCAGCCAGGTAAATATAGACAGTGCACTAACAGTATCGCGGCCCCATGCAGCCCATAACCACCAGTCTTTATCATCGCGCCATAAAGGCAAAGCAGATCGCAATGCATGCAGAGCAAACAGTAGCGCTAGAATCAGTGCGCCGGACTCTTCAAAGCGAATGGCCGTAGTGGCGGACATGCTGATGAGTAGAATCCAGGCGCTGGTAAAAAACGGCCATAGTGAGTTGGGGCGATAAAGCAGTATCGAATCTGCGGTGACGGCACAGAGCAGCAGGGCTGTTGCGCTGGTTAACCAGAGGCTGTGATATGCAGCTCCGGGACTGAGACCGCCATCAAGCAGACTCTGCAGGGGCCATGCCAGTACCGGCAAGAGTAAGGCTATACTGATAGCAGTATAGCTGGCTTTCGGGGTGATGCCGGTTTTTACGCTCTCACTCATATCCTTCCGTTGTGTCAGGGATGTAAGCTGTTTCACCCGGGATGCTGTAATCACCTGCAGCCCAGTGTCCCAGATCTGTGATTTTGCAGCGAGCGCTGCAGAAAGGGAAGTCATCGCTGCTGCGCTCAACAGTTTTTTTGCAGGTGGGGCAGAGAAACTTCGTCATAGTACTTTGAGCAGGCTTCATTAATGGCCTACAGGAACCAGCATCATGGCATAAGGCTGGTCCTCGCTAACGTCTTTAGCCTCCTGCCCCGGCAGCCATTGCTGGAATCGTATTCGTATGGCCAGACGGTTGCCTGAAATGTCAGGAATAATACCGCGACTGACATCCTCTTCAGGCAAACCGATCACCAGCAGGCCAAATGAGCTTTTGCGATCAGGGCTGATCTGACCAACGCCGCCTTCTGCAATGTGGTTACTCCAGCTGACGAAGTCGTTGAACATGCTGTCTAGCGTATTGACGGCATCACTAAGTGGAACCAGCGCATGATGCAGGGGGGTGGTGCGGTCATCAGAATTTTTCCAAAAGGTTTTTAGAATTTGCTCCATGCACATCTTATGCCCAAGCCAGTCATGTTTTTTCTGGCTGTTCAAGTGCGCGTTAATCAAAGCATCGTCTGATAATAGTTGGCATGCTTCGCGCATACCGTCATGCAACTTTTCAATATGGTTCGTGATATTATCGCAAGTGGCCTGAATTCTGACCGAGTAGTGGGGAAGATCTTTCGCTACTTTGTTCAGGTAAGTTTCCATGTCCTGAAGCAGACCAATAATTTCTGGCTGTACGGGCTTGCGCCCTTGATCGCCGAGCAGGGATGCGCGCAGATCACAGGCAGCATGCAACCAGTAAAGTGAATTCTGGGTGACTAGCGCTGATTCAAGGCAGGCTAAAGCATCACGAACCTCTATAAAAGATCGCATGCGCGGGCTTAAGGCGAACGAAAATTGAACCATTTCACTCATATTGTTTCCTTTATTTGAGGCAGATCTTCACTTGAACTGACAGACCAGATCTGTGTGACCACAGGTTGCCAATCATGCCATCGGTTACAGGCAACAACCACGGTTGTGTTTGAGCACTTTGCCCAGTTGCTGATTTCACGTGCAAGAATCCTGCCGCTCTCGGTAGATAATGCGTCTGTCTGGCTATCCAGTAAGCTCAGGGATGGCTTGGCCAGGGTGATTGCAGCCATTGAAAGGCGGATAGACTGGAGGCGATTAAGGCTTTTTAAGTTGGTTGTTAGTTGCAGTTCAGATAAGCCCCACTGCTGTAGGGCTGCTGCTAGCTGATCGGAATCGGGACGATGCTTCAGTCCGAAGCAAAGTTCTTCCCCAACATTTTGTCCCAACCAGACCGGGGGGTGCTGGTCAAATAACATGCGTATGGGGCCTTCTGTTTCGATACGGATGCCTGATGGTGGTTTGCACAGACCTGCCATACATTTCAACCAGGCGCTTTTACCGCTGCCTTCTCTGCCATGTAACAAAACAAGTTCGCCAGCAATGGCCTGGAGGCTGGTGTCAGCATCGCCGAGTTTGAGCGTGATTATATCAGGATCAGTATGTGGCATAAGTAATTGTAGCGTAGCTTGGCATAAAACATGGAATGGGAGAAGAGAATCGAACCCTTGAATGCAGCTTGGGAAGCTGTTTTGCTGTCATTGTAAGACACCGATAGCCTGTTCAGGATAGATCTGTGAGTTCCGGGTGATGCCAGACCGTTTGACCGCCACTTTCCTTGTGAATGCGTTTCATCATGGTGAGATGGGCTTCATGTTCATGATCGGCTACTGGTGGCGATTGACGCTTCATCAGGCCTGCTGTTTCCGCTTTCTCATCACGCCCACGAGATTGCTCAGGCAGTTGTACAAAGCTTGATGCAGGCAGACTTGGAATATCCATGCCGAGTGAGAACTGGCGACCGCCGGTCATGCCGAGATATACTTCAGCCAACAGCTCAGAATCCAGCAGTGCTCCGTGCAGTTCACGATGGCCACGACCAATGCCGTATCGATCACACAACGCATCCAGGTTGTTTCTCTGGTTTGGATGCTTTTTGCGTGCAAAAGCCAGCGTATCAATGACCTGCATATTCTGGATGTTCTCAAATCCATTCAGGCGTAGCTCATGCATGATGAAGCCCAGATCGAATGAGGCGTTGTGAATTACGAGCGTGGCACCTTCGACAAAGTCGAGGAACTGTTGTGCGATATCTTTAAAAGTGGGTTCATTTTTTACCCTGGCATTGTCAATGCCGTGGATACGAACCACCTCTGCCGGGATATCACGCTCCGGATTGATGAATTTATGAAAAACATGTTTTTCGCCGGAGAGAACCTGGCGGTTCAGCACTTCAATAGCACCGATTTCAACCATACGATCGCCATTCATTGGTGAGAGTCCCGTGGTTTCCGTGTCCAGCATGATCAGTCGCATGGCGGCAGTATAGTCGGCTTTTGCTTTCTGCCAATGTGATAGTTTGAAATGTGAATGAGCTTAGCAAAGTAGATGCTGTTTTTACCACGTGTATTGAGGGTTTAAGGCTTTCCGCAGCAGCGTTTGGTTTTGATATTACTGCCACAAGGGCAGGGAGAGTTGCGCCCGGCTTCGTTGACATCACATGCGCCATCAATATAGCGCCAGTGGCCATCAACTTGAGCAAAACGGCTGATTTCATGCAGGGTCATGATTTTACTCCCGTCTCTAAAGCCGGCAATAAATTCAACCATCTCTTCTGTTGCACGAACAATCGCGAGTCCCAGCCAGTTTGTGCTGGTTGGTGATACCGTTGAGGGGCGGGTGTCCGGATGCCAGCTCCGGTGAAGGTAATTCCAGCAGCCTCGAACATAAGCTGAGTACCGTGAACGCATCAGTGCTTCAGCCGTGGGGGCGATAGCTCCCAGAATGACCGGTTCACAGCAGCTTATAAACGGCTTGCCGCTGCCGCAAGGGCAAGCCTCAGCCATGGGTTTCATCCGGATCTATGATGTGGTGTATGATATCTTCTTCTGTGAACCCTTCACCGCAAACCGTTTTCTTGCGTAGTGAAATTCCGGCCTTGTGGACGCTCTCTTTATCTCCGGAGATTAAGGGATGCCATTCGAAGAGGGGCATTCCATCATGTAAGCGCCGGTAAGCGCAGCTGTCAGGCAACCAGGCATACTGTTTATCAGAGAGTTTACGTATATCCATGCAATCCGGAACTATCGCTGTGCGTTGTGGGTAATCGGTGCAGCGGCAGTTTGTGTCATTGAACAGGCGGCAACGAATATCGGTGTAGAGAATCTCGTGGCTGTCATCATCTTCAAACTTCCACACGCAGCAGCGGCCGCAGCCATCGCAGAGGCTTTCCCACTCTTCATCTGTCATCTCCGCTAATGTTTTTTCTTTCCAGAACATGTGATACCGCCTTGTTGGTGGAACTCTACCCACATTACCCCACCAAAATACAGCAAGGAGTTGCAGGCTTATAACTGTGTCTGAATAGCTCGTTATGGAAATAATAGATGATAGATGGGGTTGACAAGGGTGGGTGGTGGTTCAAGATTGGCATTTCGTGGGGAATTGTGGGGAACCCGTCCACACCACTAAGGCGGAGAGGGTCAGAAACGTATGTTTCAAGGCGAATTCAGCAATAACATGGATGAGAAAGGGCGCGTAAGTATCCCCGCTGCTTTCCGCGATGCGCTGAAAACCTGTCATGCTGATACCAATATTGTGATTACACGCTCTCATAATTCACCGAATCTGATTGCCTATCCCATGCGTGAGTGGAAACGGCTGCTGGGTCGGGTTGATGGCATGCAGCCAAGCAAGCAGGTGGCTGCATTCAGGCGTGCAGTGATTGGTTCTGCCCAGGAGTATACGCCAGATCGTCAAGGCAGGGTGCTTCTGCCTCAGGTCTTGCGTGATCATGCCAAGCTTTCTCGCTCTTCACACTTTATCGGGACTGGCGAAATCTTTGAGATTTGGGATAGCGAATCCTGGGCTAAGCAGCTGGATGCAGATCTGATGCTGCTTCAAGACTTTGAACTTGGTTTCTGATGTGTTTGAAGACCACGATTATCCCGAACATATCCCGGTACTCCGCGATGCCTTTATTGAAGCGCTGTTTACCGACCCTGATGGCTTCTATGTCGACTGCACCTTCGGTCGCGGTGGCCATAGCCGCGAGTTGCTTGCCAGGCTATCTGAAAAAGGACGCCTGCTTGCCTTCGATCGGGACCCTGAAGCTATTGCAGAGGGGGAGAAGCTTGCGCAGCAGGATGCGCGTTTCTCTATTGTGCACGCTGACTTCGCCCAGCTTGGCGGCATACTTGACGAGAGAGGCCTGCTACAGGTGACAGGTGTTGGCTTCGATCTGGGGGTTTCTTCGCCTCAGGTAGACAATGCAGAACGCGGTTTTTCATTCAAAAATGCAGGGCCGTTGGACATGCGCATGGATCTGAATAGCGGCAAGCCGTTGTCACAGATGCTGGAACGTATCTCGGAATCAGAGCTTGCTGATATTATCTATCGCTTTGGCGATGAGCGTTATTCCCGGCGTATTGCAAAGAATATTCTCAAAGCAAGGCATGATGGAGTATTGAACTCGACATCCGATCTGGAAAATGTCTGTTTTCATTCTGTGCCCAAGCAGGCGCGTCATGGCGGTGCTCATCCGGCCACTCGCACCTTTCAGGCATTGCGCATCTGGGTGAATGAAGAGATGGATCAGATTGATGTGGCTGTGCTGGCTGCTATAGAGCATCTCAAGCCGGGCGGTCATCTGGCTGTAATCTCATTTCACTCCGGTGAGGATCGTCGTATCCGTGATCTGATTGAAGCGCAGGTGAAGCCTTGTAACTGTCCGCCTGAAATGCCGATGTGTGTGTGTGGCAAGCTGCCTTCCATGCGCTGGTTGCAGAAGAAGCCTGTGCGCCCGACAGAAGACGAAGTGTCATTTAATCCGCGCAGTCGCTCCTCTCGTATGCGGGTGGCAGAGCGGTTGAGTGAGGCGGAAGGCAGAAAACAGGCCGGTTATTCCGGGGCTGTGTTATGATGAGCACTTGGGCAAGACCATGGGTGCTGGTCCCTGTTGTCGCAGGGGTACTATCGGCCGGTCAGATATGGGCGTCACATCTGCGTTATGAATTATCGCTGGAAAACCAGCAGTTGAATAAAGAGCGCCAGGAAACACTGAAAGAGACAAGTACCTTGCGTCTTGAACTGGCTAACCTGACGCGCCCTGAGCGGTTACGTAAGTTGGCTCAGGAGGAGCTCGGCATGGGGCCACCCAAGCCTATGCAGGTGGTTCATCCGTGAGCGACAAGAAGCAGATCTATATTCGCCGCCGTATTGAGGCGGTTGCAGGCCTGTTGGTATTGGGTCTGCTCTTGCTGGTTGTGCGCGCGGTTGATCTCCAGTGGTTACAAAGTGAGCGATTGAGTAATCTGGCAGAAAAACAGCGGTATCGTGAATATACGGCACTGGCTCCGCGCGGCTCTATCTTTGACAGCAAGGGGCGCATACTGGCTGAGAGTGTGGAGATCCCGTCTATTGCCGCGATGGCCGATGAAGTTCCGGCAGAGCGCATGGGCGAGCTGGCTTCGGCCCTTGGTGTCTCGAAAAAACGAGTACAGCGTAAGCTTGGCAAGCGGACAGGCTTTGTCTGGCTGGCACGTCAGGTGACCCCGTCTGTGGCTGAACGAGTGATGGCTTTGAATATTCCGGGTGTTCGAAAAGAGAAAGGGTGGCGTCGCTATCATCCGCTTGGCCCGGAAACAGGTCATTTGCTTGGTTTTGTTGGTATTGATGGCAATGGGCTTGAGGGTGTGGAACTTGCCTGGGACAGTTCTTTGACCGGTGAATCGGGCTTGCGTCAGGTGCGTCGAGATGCGCGCGGTCATTCGCTTCCTGATGGCGCATGGTTGCGTGAGCCGGTTCCGGGTAAGCCGATCAGCCTGACGATTGATGCGACGATTCAGAGTATTGCCTATGCCGCGCTTTCTGAGGGCGTTCGTAGCCAGAATGCCAAAGGTGGTTCCGTTGTCGTGATGCGTCCTAAAGATGGTGCGATTTTAGCAATGGCCAGTTGGCCAGGCTATAACCCGAACAACTTTCGTCATGCAAAACCGTCTGAATGGCGTAACCGTGCGGTGACTGATGTGTTTGAGCCGGGTTCAACACTGAAGCCTTTTTCAGTAGCCGCAGCCATTGCTTCAGGAAAATGGAAGGCAGATTCTATTGTCTATTGTGAAAAGGGTGCAATGAGGGTGGCTGATTACACCATTAAGGATGACCACCCTGAAGGGTGGCTGGACCTAACCGGGGTGATTGTTAAATCCAGCAATATCGGGGTAGCCAAGCTGGCTCTCGATATTGGCGCTGACCCTCTGCACGAAATGCTCAGGAAAGCCGGCTTTGGTCAGAAAAGCGCGATAGGTCTGAGCGGAGAATCGCCTGGCATTGTCCTACCTTTAGAACGCTGGGGGCCTGTTGAAACGGCCAACATTGCGTTCGGTCAGGGTATCGCTGTCACGCCGTTGCAACTTGCAGCGGCATTTTCCGTTTTAGCCAATGGAGGGATGTATGTGGCTCCCAAGCTGTTTGCGGATCACCTCTCGACAACTGAAGAGCTCAATCATCGGGTGATACCTGCAGAGGTGGGGCGTCAGGTGATTGAGATGCTTGAGTATGCAACTACAGAAGATGGGACAGGTTCCAAGGCTGTGCCTATTGGTTATCGTGTCGCCGGTAAAACAGGAACAGCTCAGAAGCCGAATGCGCGGGGCGGCTATAGCAGGAATAAATACAATGCCGTGTTCGCCGGTTTTGCACCGGTGGAGAACCCTGAACTGGCTATAGTGGTGATGGTAGATGAGCCGCAGAAGAGCATTTATGGTGGCCAGGTGGCAGCGCCGGTGTTCCGTCATGTGGCTGAAAGTGTGTTGCCATACCTTGGCGTGGCTGCCAGCGGCGACTTGCGGGAAGGATGGCAGACGGTGGAAGCTGTTGGCGAGAGGCCAGCTTTTACCGCCGACTCTCTCTACGGCATGTCGATGCGGGAAGCACGTTTTTTTGCTGCCCAGCGCGGCTTGCGTTTACATGTACACGGCTCCGGATGGGTAAGTCGGCAGAAACCTGCGAATGCACTTGCCTTGAATCAGGGCGATGCGCTGGAGGTGTGGTTGAATGAGTGACACTATGCAATCACATGCCAGTGAACTTTCCAGAGGCTTTTCATTGAGGGCTTTGGCAGAAGGTCTGGGACAGCTTGAAATGGCAGGCGAGGACGATCTGTTTATTATGGGGATCTGTGATGATTCGCGTCATGCCAAGCCTGGTTATGCCATGCTCTGCCTGCCGCGCTCCGGTGATGCTGCAAGCGCTTATGCAGCATCAGCAGGTAAACAGGGTGCTACTGCCATTATCAGTGTTGGGGTGGCAGTGAAGACGGATCTGCCTAATCTGCATCTGGAATCGATGGCCAAGGCCGGTCTTTTATTGCGTCGCCTGTTCAATACCGAGCAGGCCGGAGCCCATCTATATGGCGTGACGGGTACCGATGGCAAAACCAGTGTGGCCTGGATGTTGCGCGAGGCGCTGGCCCGACTGCAGGCTAAGCCTGTCTGGAGTACAGGTACACTGGGTTGGATGCGCAGTCCGGATGATATCAGGGATATTGGCAACACCACGCCATCCCTGCTCACTATGCATGCGATGCTGACGGCTGCCTGTCTTGATGATGTGCACTCTGTGGTCTGTGAAGTATCGTCACATGGCATTGCTCAGGGGCGTATTGTAGGACTCGATTTCAAAACTGCGATCTGGACGACCATGGGCCATGATCATCTGCAGGATCATGGTGGTTATGCTCCATACCTGGCAATCAAGGCGGGCTTTATTCGTGACTGTGCCGGGGCTGGCGGCAATGTGATCGCCAATGCGGATCAGGCTGATATCCGGGAACAGGCACCGGAATTCTCATGCTGGTACGGTCATGGTTTGTACCGTGAGGATGTGGACCTGGCCTGGGAGCAGGAGTTGCCGGGGCTGTTACGTCTGCGTAGTGGCGGGGCCGAAGTGGTGATTGAAGATGTCCCGCTGGGAGATTTTCATGCGGAGAATATTGCCTGTGTTGCATTGACCTTGATGAGCTCTCAGCAGGTCAAGCTGGAGGATCTGCCTGAGTTGCTCACCGGTATATCTGCACCTCCGGGGCGCATGCAGGATGTGAATGCAGGCTACGGACAGGTGTTCGTTGATTATGCACATACACCGGAAGCTCTGGAGAGTTGCTTGAAAGCCGCACGCAAGCTGACACGTGAGCGACTGATTGTTGTCTTTGGTTGTGGCGGTGAGCGTGACCGGGAAAAACGCCCTAAAATGGGTGAGATTGCATCAGATTTTGCTGATGTGGTATGGATTAGCTCGGATAATCCGCGCGGTGAGCTTCCTGCTGTTATTGCCTCCGAGATCGAATATGGCATGACTCAGCCATATAAGGCAGAAGTTCATCTGCAGCTGGATCGTGAGCAGGCAATTGCTGAAGCGGTAACAGCTCTCAAAGAGGGTGATGTGCTGGTCATCGCAGGCAAGGGACATGAGGCCTATATGGAAGTGTGCGGTACGCGCCAGCCATGGAGTGATGTGGATGTGGCAAGCCGCTATCTGCACCTCAAACGTGGTTTGAGCGGAAGTAGTCAGGAGAGTGCGGTATGCGCTTGAGTGGCCTGGAACTTCAGCATGCTACAGGTGGGCATTGGCACGGCATCATACCTGATATGATTGAGTCTCTGAAAACAGATACGCGCGGTTTTGAGGCAGGTCAGTCTTTCCTTGCTTTGCGTGGGCCTAATTTTGATGGTCATGACTTTGCGATATCTATTGCTGACAAGGCGCTGGCTATGGTCGGTGATGCTCAGGGCGTTCGCATGTGGAAGGGGCTGCCTGCTGCACAGTTAGAGGTGGAAGATACTTTGATTGCATACGGTGATATTGCTCATGCATGGCGCATGCAGTTGAAGGATACCACAATAGTAGCGATCAGTGGTTCATATGGTAAAACCAGCCTGCGTTCTATCCTGGAGTGCGGGTTTTCAGGACTGGGTCTGAATGTGTCTGCGACCAGTGCAAACCTGAATAATCTGATAGGAGTTCCGCAGACGCTGCTGAATATACCTGCCGGTAGTGATATAGCTTTGATCGAATGTGGTATCAGCGAGCAGGGTGAGATGGCGAGGCTGACAGAAATCGTACAGCCAGACATCGCTGTACTGACCGGCATTACCCATGCCCATAGCGAAGGACTGGGTGGTTTCAGCGGCGTGGTTCAGGAGAAAGCGGCTCTGTTTGCTCATATGAATGATGCTGGTTGGGCTGTGCTTGGAAACGGCGTGGCAGAACTTTTGACGAATGCAGATATTCAGCTTGATTGTCCGCAACTGCTGGCAGATGGCGATGATGCCGTAAGCTGGTTGCTCGACTGTAGATTGTTGACCATGAGCTATGGCAGTGAAACGACCACAATGGAACTGGATCTGCCAGCCATGCACTGGGCAGAAAACCTTGCGTTGGCATCTTCCATTATCCTGTCCTATTTGAAACCGCTGCGTTCGATCACATTGCTTGAAGTGACCCGTGTATTATCGCAGTGGCAACCACAGGCAGGGCGCATGCAGATTATCAGAGGCAGGAGTGGCTGTACTGTGCTGGATGATAGCTATAATGCGAATCCGGTTTCCATGCAGGCTGCAATCAACACTTTGCGCGCACTTGAAGGCAGGCGCATTGCTGTGCTTGGAGATATGGCAGAGCTGGGAGATGGTGCTGAAAGTGCGCATGCCGGTCTTGATCTGTCGGGTCTGGATGAGGTTTATCTGGTTGGCCCACAGATGAAGGTGCTGGCCAGAGCTGCGGGCAGCGCAATCTGGCTTGCGACGACAGTTGAGGCTGTGAGTGTGCTCAATGGATTACAATTTCAGAGTGGAGATACCTTGCTGATAAAGGCATCACGCTCGATGGGGCTTGAAGCTGTGGTGAAGAGTTTGTGTGAAACTGAAGAGGTGACGCATGCTGTATAACCTGCTGTTTCCACTGGCGGATCAGATCTCCTTTTTCAATCTGTTTCAATATATCACCTTTCGTACGGTATATGCGCTGGTGACATCGCTGGTATTATGCTGGTTGCTGGGCCCATGGTTTATCAGGCTTCTGAAAACACAGCAGAGCAAAGGTCAGCCGATTCGCAATGACGGGCCACAAACGCATCTGGTTAAACAGGGAACTCCAACCATGGGTGGCTTGCTGATTTTGATGGTATTGACCATTACCACCCTGCTCTGGGCGGATCTTTCCAATGGTTTCATCTGGCTGGCACTACTGGTGACTCTCGGTTACGGGCTGATCGGATTCCTGGATGATTATCTGAAAATTATGCGTGCGGACCCGAAAGGGCTGGCGGGGCGCTGGAAGCTGTTACTTCAGTGCCTGTTCGGAGGGATTGCAGCAGCCGGGTTGTGGATGATGACCGACCCGATTGTTGATATACCGTTCTTTAATGTGCAGTGGGACATGGGCTGGTTTTATGTGGTGTTTGTGGTGTTTGTACTGGTTGGAACCTCCAATGCGGTAAATCTGACCGATGGCCTGGATGGCCTGGCTGTGGCACCGACATTTATGGTGGCCAGTTCACTGGCTGTTGTCGTCTATCTGGCCGGTCATGCAAAATTTGCTGCATATCTGATGATTCCATTCGTACCCGGTGCGGGTGAGTTGGCTGTGTTCTGTGGTGCGCTGGTTGGTGGCTGTCTGGGTTTCCTCTGGTTTAACACCTATCCGGCTCAGGTATTTATGGGTGATGTCGGTGCATTGGCACTTGGTGGAGCGCTTGCATTTGTTGCATGTGCCGTCCACCAGCAGATTCTACTGGCGATCGCAGGCGGCCTGTTTGTGCTCGAAGCCGTATCTGTGATGGTGCAGGTGGCAAGCTTTAAACTGACGGGTAAGCGCGTGTTCCGCATGGCTCCGATTCATCATCATTATGAGTTGAAAGGCTGGCCGGAGCCCAAGGTTATTGTGCGCTTCTGGATTATCTCAATCTTACTGGCACTGGTGGCACTCTCCACCTTGAAAATCCGATGAGTGTACGTCAGATGCGGCCTGAGTTGGCACGCCAGAAAGTCACGGCCATTGTAGGCATGGGCAAAACAGGTCAATCCGCAGCAAACTATCTGTTGCACAGCGGGGTTCGCTGTGAGGCCTTTGATGAGCAGCAGGTTGAACTGCCTGATGAATTGTCACTGCCTCTGCATATAGGGCCGTTTGATGGGGAACTATTCAGTCAGTTTGCACGTATAGTCGTGAGTCCCGGTATCAATTGGAATCATCCTGCTCTTGTATCTGCGCGTAAGGCAGGCGTAGCTGTACTTGGTGACCTGGAGCTGTTCGGTGAAAAATATAAGGGCGATGTGATTGCCATTACCGGCACCAATGGCAAAACCACTACCGTGAGCCTGATCGCCACGATGCTGGATATACTACCCGGGGGTATCGAGGCTGGCGGAAATATAGGCACACCAATGCTGGACCTGCTGGTTGACGGTGAGGGGCCGCAACGTGTGGTGTTGGAGCTTTCCAGTTTCCAGCTGGAGCGTGCCAATCCAATTCACCCGCAATGGGCTGCACTGTTAAACGTGCAGCCTGATCATGCCGACATGCATGAGGATGCTTCAGCCTATAAGGCAGCAAAACTAAGTCTGTTCGCCCGGCAGGGTGAAGGGGACAAGGCAATGCTTCCTGCTGATGGTGAGTGGGATGAACTTGCTGAAGAGCTGACGGCACGGGGTGCATATGTGCGCCGCTTTGGTGTTGGGAGCAGTAAGGATCTTGATGCTGGTATTGAACCACTGTCTGATGGCTCCTGGCAGGTGTTCTGGCACCATTATGATACTGCGCAAACAGCGGTTTCGGGAACATTACAGTTAAGAGGAAAGCATCAGCATTTGAATCTGGCTGTAGCCGCTCAGGCAGCCGCCGATTTTGGTGTGTCTGCAGAAGTGATTCATCAGTCCCTGACCTCGTTCAGAGGGCTGCCGCACCGTATCCAGTCGCTGGGCATTGTGGCGGGTAGAGAGTGGTTCAATGACTCCAAAGCCACCAATCCGGATGCGGCTGGCGCGGCCCTGACATCTTTTCATCAGTGTGTATGGATCTGCGGTGGTTTGCGTAAGGGGCTGGATGTCTTGACGCTTAAAGAGCTCATTTCCGACCATGTTGAACAAATTTTTGTGATCGGTACAGACCCTAACCCTTATGTTGAGTTGGCTGAGCTTGCAGGCGTGCCATCACTGTTTGTGAAGACTATGGATCAGGCGGTGAAGCAGGCGGCACATGCGCAGCCGGGGTTGCCGGTATTACTTTCACCTGCTGCGGCTAGTCAGGATCAGTACAGGGATTATGTAGAGCGCGGTCTTGATTTTGCTAAAGAAGTAAAAGCTCTGGATAAGAAGTCATGAGCGGCAAGACAGTGAAGCGGCTGGCACCGCCCGATCCGATTCTCACCGGTTGCGTGTTGGCATTGCTGAGCTTCAGCATATTAATGGTATACAGCACCAGTATCAGCGTGGCTGAAGTGCGTTATAACGATCCATTTCGCATTATCGGCCACTGGCTGGTCTACATTCCGGCAGGCCTTGCAGTGATGTGGGGACTCTCGCGCATTGAGGTAACCTGGTGGCGTGCAATTGCACTGCCGGTATTGGCTGTCGCGATTGTTATGATGATAGCTGTACTGGTGCCGGGTCTGGGGCGAGAAATAAATGGTGCGCAGCGCTGGTTCTCCCTGTTTGGCCTGACCTTGCAGCCGGTAGAATTACTGAAACCTGCTGTAGTTATTTATATGGCATATTACATGAGCTCGTTCCCTGATCGCTTGCATGCCTTTTCATCAGGACTGGCACCAATGTTGGTGGTGCTGTTGATCTCGCTGGCCCTGCTGCTGTTGCAGCCTGATTTCGGCAGTGCCGCACTGCTCTCTGCTGTCTGCTTCTGCATGTGGTTTGTTGGCGGCGTACCGATTCGTCATTTGCTGTTACTGCTCTCTACCTTCCTGCCGCTGGCAGCAGTGGTGCTGGTTGCAGCCCCTTACCGTTTGCAGCGATTAACCTCATTTCTGGAGCCATGGAGTGATCCATACGGCAGCGGTTATCAGTTGATCCAGTCCATGATTGCTTTTGGAAGTGGAGGCGTGTTTGGTACGGGTATAGGTCAGGGTGTGCAGAAGCTGTTTTACCTGCCGGAAGTGTTTACCGATTTTATCTCCGCGAGTATCGGCGAAGAGCTGGGCCTGGTGGGTGTGCTGACATTGATCCTGTTGTTCGCCACGTTGCTTGGTCGTGGTATCTGGCTTGCGATTCAGAATCAGGACATGTTCTCAAGACTGCTGATACTGGGTTGTATGGTCATTCTGGGCACCGCGTTCATTATTAACCTGGGTGCTGCAATGGGACTGTTACCAACCAAGGGTATGCCAATGCCATTTGTGTCTTATGGCGGTAGTGCGTTGATTGGAGAGTGTATCCTGCTGGGGCTGGTATTGGCTGTGCAGCGTCATCAAGGTGGAAATGTGCGTCAGAAAGAGAAGGCTGCGCATCGCCCTCAGAAAAAAAGGGGCGGGAGCAAGGAGCCTCTGCGCGAGAGCTCCGGGCAAATGGATAAAGATCTGGAGCCCCTGTTTTGAGTCGCACAGCTTTCCTTTGTATTGCCGGAGGCGGCACGGGTGGCCATGTCATGCCAGCCCTGGCTCTGGCTGACGCTGCTCGTGAGCGCTGGCCTGAACTTCATATCAGCTTTATTGGTGCGGAGCGCGGTCTGGAGGCGCGTCTGCTTCCTGAGCGAGGTGAGTCGGTGATGCTGCTGGATATGCATGGCGTGAAAGGTGCAGGCCTGTTGCAGCGCTTGCGTGTGTTGTGCTGGGAGCTGCCAAAAGCGGTGGTTGCTATTCGTCGACAATGGAAAGGACAACGTCCGGATCTGCTCGTGGGTGTGGGTGGTTATGCCAGTATTTCAGGGGTGGCTGCAGCATTGATCTCACGTATACCTGTGGTGCTGTATGAGCAAAATGCCATGCCCGGACTGGTAAACCGGACCTTGGCTCGTTTTTGTCGTTCGATCATGCTTGGCTTTTCTGAGGCCACAGCGCATTTAAGTGGCGGTACGCGCATGAGTGCAACCGGAAACATTGTGCGTGAGGTGGTTGCTGAAACCCGTTGGGTGCCGCATCAGCCTCCCCGACTGCTTGTGCTGGGGGGCTCTCAGGGTGCACGGGTGTTGAACCAGACCGTGCCGTTGGCCTGTGAAGCACTGGCTTATGCAGGGCGTGAATTTGTTGTGACGCATATTGCAGGTAATGATGAAGCAGCCACCGCCGCTCGAGAGATATATCTGCGCGCCGGTATTCAGGCAGAGATACTCTCCTTTTGCGATGATATGCCGGCGTTCTATGCCAGTGGAAGCCTTATGGTTGCAAGATCGGGAGCCATGACAGTATCAGAAGCAGCTATCTGCGGTATGCCATCGTTGTTTGTGCCACTGCCGCATGCCGCGGATGATCATCAGCGTTTCAATGCTGAAAGCCTGGCAAGTGCAGGGGGAGCGGTTGTGTTGGATCAGGCTTCAGTGACGGCAGCCAGTCTTGCAGAAGCGGTTGAGGCGCACCTGTTTGATGAATCACGTTTGGGTGAAATGAGCAGGGCGGCTCAAAGCTGGGCCCCGTTTGATGCGAAAGAGAAACAATTGAATGTGTTGGCTGAGTTTCTGCCGAAGGACCTTAAAAAAGATGGGGGGGTGAGTGCATGAAAACACGTGTGCAGAATATCCATCTGATTGGCATCGGCGGCATTGGTATGTCCGGAATCGCCGAACTATTGCATAACCAGGGCTTTACGGTTCAGGGCTCCGATGTCAGTGCAGGCAACAATGTGATGCGATTGCGAAGTCTTGGCATCAAGGTGCATGTGGGGCATGCCGGCGATAATCTGGGAGATGCTCAGGTGGCAGTGGTTTCATCGGCCATCGATAAGTCCAATCCGGAAATCGCTGCAGCACAGCTTCGTGGTATTCCGGTGATTCCACGTGCTGAAATGCTGGCTGAGTTGATGCGTATGAAACAGGGCGTCGCGGTAGCTGGCTCACATGGTAAAACCACGATGACATCATTGATCGCACATGGAATGGAAGCTGCAGGCCTTGATCCGACCTATATTATTGGCGGTCGTCTGATTGCCAGCGGTAGCAATACGCGGCTTGGAGCCAGCCCATGGCTGATTGCCGAGGCCGATGAGTCCGACGGTTCTTTCCTGCGCCTTTCACCGACGATTGCGGTGGTCAGCAATATCGACCCTGAACATCTGGACCATTATGGTGATTTTGAGACACTGCTTGAGGCATTTAAAACCTTTGTAAACCTTGTGCCATTCTATGGCCGTGTAGTATTGCATCACGAGCACCCCCATGTAGCAGCATTGCGAGAGAGTCTGCATAAACCGGTCACCACTTATGGCAGCAGTCCTCAGGCTGATCTGCATCTTATTTCAAGCAAGGCAGATGCACAGGGGCAGACCTTTGTTGCGGCAAGCCGTGAGCTTGGAGTTCTTGGCTCATTCCATCTGCCTATGCCTGGTCGCCACAACGCAGAAAATGCCCTGGCTGCAATGGCAGTCCTGCTTGATATGGGTATCAATATTGAAGTTGTTCGTAGCGCGATGGCCTCTTTTGAGGGTATTCAGCGTCGCTTCCACCGTACTGTTGTCGGAGAGGGTGTGCTGGTTGATGATTATGCACATCATCCTAAAGAAGTGATGGCAACACTGGAGGCTGCACGTGAAAGCTGGCCGGATCGGCATATATCCGCGCTGTTTCAGCCTCATCGCTATAGCCGGACCCGCGACCTGATGGATGAGTTTATGGGCGCTTTTGATATCGCCAATGAAGTGGCGCTGCTGCCAATCTACGCTGCCAGTGAAGAGGAGCTTGAAGGGATTAACAGTCAACGCCTTCTGGAAGGTATGGTTGCCCGTGGCCACCGGGGTGCTTCCCTTGTACACGACCTTGAAGATGCCCGGGCTTATGCAGAAGCTGCACTGGCCAAAGGTGGTGTGGTTCTGTTAATGGGTGCGGGTTCGATTGGGCTGCTCGCACAGCAGATGCGAGAAGGGGTGTCATCATGAATGCGGTCCAGCCATTGAATGAGATTTCGCAAATGTTGCAGCAGTATACAGAAGCATGGGTTGAGGCTGTATCCGGGTTTGGTGTATTGCGCGGGGATGAACTGATGTCGCGCCACACAACCCTGGCTGTGGGTGGTCCTGCTCGCTGGTTCCTTCGACCGAAAAACAGGGATGCATTGATGGCTGCTATGGCGGCAGTACCATCGGATGTGGAAATTCTGCCTTTGGGGCGCGGCAGTAATATGCTGGTGCCGGATGGAGGCTTTGACGGTCTGGTGATTGACCTGTCCGAATTGAATGATTTCAGCTTTAATGGTTGTGTGGTCTCTGCCGGTGCAGGTGTGCGTATGGGGCGGTTTTCCCGCCAGTGTGCTGATCATGGCCTCTCCGGTTGCGAGTTTATGGCCACGGTTCCCGGTGATGTTGGTGGCGGTGTGGCGATGAATGCCGGCTGTTTTGCACAACAGGTGTCCGACTCACTCACCTCTATCGAAGTGGTTCTGCGCAGTGGTGAACTCAAAGAGATAGATGCGGCTGATCTGAACCTGGTCTATCGCCATGCAACACTGCCTGCACAGAGTCTGGTTGTGTCGGCCACATTTGAATTGCATCCGGACAACCCGGATCAGATCAGGGAGCGCATGCGTACCATGCGCAGCAGGCGCTCGGCCACACAGCCGTTAAGCCAGCCCAATTGCGGTTCGGTATTCAAAAACCCTGAAGGTGACCATGCTGCACGTTTGGTTGAGGCCGCCGGATTGAAGGGCTTCCAGATCGGTGGTGCCAGAATCTCATCCCAGCATGCGAATTTTATCGTCAACGAAGGCGAGGCCAGCAGTGCTGATATAGTTGCGCTGATTCGACGTGCCCAGCGTCAGGTGGAAGCTGATAGTGGCATCAAGCTGGAGCCGGAAGTTCGCCTGGTTGGAGAGTGGTTATGAGCAGCTTTGATGTAGGGCGCTTTGGTCGCGTGGGTGTACTCATGGGTGGCAGCTCTTCGGAACGTGAAATATCACTGCGGTCAGGCCGGGCTGTATTAAAAGCGCTGCACTCTGCAGGAGTGGATGCAGTTGCAGTTGATTTAAGCTCGGATTGGGCAGGTAGTATCAGCAGTTCAGGTATCGACAGGGCATTCAATGTCCTGCACGGAACCCTGGGTGAAGATGGCTGTGTGCAGGGTCTGTTGGAGATACTTGCGATTCCTTATACCGGCTCAGGGGTTTTGGCATCAGCTCTTTGTATGCACAAGCAGCTCTGCAAGCAGGTGCTTGATCATGCTGGCCTTAAAACACCAACAGAAATCCCGCTGCTTGCGGATGGGCCGATACGTTATCCTGTGATACTCAAACCTGTAGCAGAAGGTTCAAGTGTGGGGCTGCACAGGCTGACTGATCAATCGGAATGGGATGCTCTGAATATTGATCTTTCCGATGGCCAGTGGATGGCTGAGATGCCGGTAGAGGGTGTTGAGATCGCGGTGGCAGTGCTTGATGGCAAGGCATTGCCTCCTGTTGAAGTGGCACCGAAATCCGGCATGTATGATTTCGCCTCGAAATATACAGCTGGAGCAACTGAATATTTCTGCCCGGCCCGGTTGCCGGCAGAAACCCTGCGTTACTGTATGAACCGGGCTGAAGAAGCAGTGGCTGCAACGCATTGTAGCGGAGCACCGCGTGTGGATATGATCGTTAGCGGTGGTGGCGAGCCCTGTGTGCTGGAAGTTAATACGCTGCCGGGTATGACCGAAACAAGTCTGTTGCCTAAATCTGCTGCAGCTGCCGGCCTCAGTTTTGAGGCTCTATGCCTCTCTATTTTAGCTACGGCTGGACTTGAAAACCGGATGGGAGGCGTCCATGCGTAATAATCAACGCCGCAGTGATCCGGTTGTGAAGCAGGCTGATCGTATGCGTTTACTCAAATATATGGGCCAGATTTCGGCCGGCGTTGTAATTGTGGCTGCAGTTCTGCTGGCTGGCTGGTGGATGAATGAGAAAATGAGTGTTACGCAGTGGCAGGTTGAAGGTGAGCCTGCTATGAAACAGGCCATCAGCCAGAAGCTGGAGATGATGGCTGTGAAAGACTTTATCAGTACACGGCCAGATATGCTGAGTGAGCAGTGGCTGAGTGAGCTGCCTGATTTGGCCCGTGTGGAAGTAAGCCGCGTGCTGCCGAATAGCTTGAAGATCCGGGCTCATCCACGCGTGCCGGTGGCGCTATGGCAGAATGAGAAGAGTCAGCTCTATCTATTTGATGAAAAGGGTGATGCGTACCGTCAGCTGAAAAAGGGCGAATCGCCTGATCTGCCTTTACTCCGTATTGATGAAAAACATCTGCTGGCTGCAGGTCAGCTGCTGCATTTGCTGAAGGCGCAACAGGTGATGGCCTTGAATGAATTAAGCGAAATTCGTGTTGGTAGCCAGTATTGGCAGATCTATTTTTCAAAAGGGGTGACATGGACGCTGCCTTTCGGCGAGGAAGCAGCGGCCATCAAGTACCTTACACGTTTGCTGGAACAACCACGTTGGTCTGGTCGCAGCTGGCGGGTGGATGCACGATCATCCGACCGCTGGTTTATTCGACCAGCCAGGCATGGAGGAGTGATTTAATGTCCAAACATGATCAGGTGCTGGTGGGCCTAGATATTGGCACGAGCAAGATTGCCTGTGTGGTCGCTGAAGCTTCACCCGATGGAAAGGTGGATGTCATCGGTATCGGCACCCACCCTTCACGCGGGCTTCGCAAGGGCGTAGTGGTGAATATTGAAAGCACGGTTGAGTCGATTAGGCTGGCCGTGGAAGAGGCCGAGCTGATGGCCGGTGTTGATATTCAGTCGGTATTTACAGGTATCGCAGGGTCTCATATTCGCGGTTACAACTCTCACGGTGTGGTCGCGACGAGGAATCAGGAAGTTACACAGGAAGATGTGGACCGGGTTGTTGATGCAGCACGCGCAATGAATATTCCTGCTGACCAGAAGATTCTGCATATCCTTCCTCAGGAGTACATTATCGACTCCCAGGACGGGATTCGTGAACCGATAGGCATGTCCGGTGTACGTCTGGAGGCCAAGGTTCATGTGGTGACAGGAGCGGTCTCCTCAGCACAGAATATCGTTAAATGCTGTAACCGGTGCGATCTTGATGTTTCCGATATGGTGCTGGAGCAGGTGGCATCATCCGAAGCGGTATTGATGGCCGATGAGAAGGATATCGGCGTGGTGTTGGTCGATATTGGTGGCGGAACGACGGATATTGCGATTTTCCTCAATGGATCGATTCGCCATACTCATGTGATTCCTATAGGTGGCGATCACCTGACCAACGATCTGGTGATCGGCCTGCGTACATCTGCACGTGAAGCTGATCAACTTAAACGCAAGTATGGCGCCTGCCTGACCAGTCTGGTTCCACCTGAAGACCAGATCGAGATTCCCAGCGTGGGCGGGCGTGCGCCGCGTCCGATGCCGCGTCAGGTGATGGCCCAGATTCTTGAGCCTCGCGTGGAAGAGCTGTTTGAAATGATTAAAGATGAAATGCAGCGCTCCGGGTTTCAGGAGCTGGTCGCTGCGGGCATGGTGCTCACCGGAGGCTCATCATTACTTGATGGCATGGTGGAGCTGGCCGAAGATATATTCGATATGCCGGTAAGATTGGGGCGCCCACAAGGCGTCGGAGGTCTGGTAGATGTGGTATCAAGTCCAATGTATGCCACAGGTGTTGGCCTGATTCTGTATGGCCAGCGTTATCGTCAAAGTTCACAAAGTATCAAAGCTACGGATGGCAACCTCTTCGGGCGTGTATGGAAGCGCATGCGGGGCTGGTTTGGAGATACAGGATGAAGCAACACAACACACACAACACACAACACACAACGGGAAACAGGGAGTAGGAGGATAATATGGCTACATTATTTACATTCGAAGATACATCGGCCCAATCGGCCAAGATTAAAGTGATCGGCGTCGGTGGCGGCGGCGGTAACGCGCTGAACAATATGATCAGTCAGAAAATGCGCGGCGTGGAATTTATCGTTGCCAATACAGATGCTCAGGCGATAGAGCGCAACCATGCAGAAACCAAGCTGCAGCTGGGTGCAGAGATCACTCGCGGCCTCGGTGCTGGTGCAAACCCGCAGATTGGCCGTGAAGCTGCAGCCTCCGAGAAGGAGCGCCTGTGCGAATTCATGCAGGGCACTGATATGGTCTTCATTACTGCAGGTATGGGTGGCGGTACAGGTACAGGTGCAGCACCTGTGATTGCGGAAGCAGCTCGTGAAATGGGCGTATTAACCGTGGCCGTAGTGACCAAGCCTTTCGGCTTTGAAGGAAAACGTCGTATGCGCCAGGCTGAAGCCGGCATTGCCGAACTGCGCAAACATGTTGATACACTGATTACCATTCCGAATCAGAAGCTGATCGGTGCTGTGGGCAAAAACACCAGCATGCTGGAAGCATTCCGCAAAGCGGATGATGTATTGCTGCAGGCAGTGCGTGGCATTGCCGAGTTGATTACCCACACCGGATATATGAATGTGGATTTCGCCGATGTGAAAGCGGTGATGAGTGAAACTCGCGGTGTTGCCATGATGGGCTCGGGTACTGCAAGCGGTGAAAGTCGTGCGATTGAAGCTGCTGAACGCGCGATCTCCTCTCCACTGCTGGAAGATATCGATATACACGGTGCGCAGGGTATTCTGGTGAATGTCACCGGTAACGAAGATATGACACTGGCCGAATATGATGAGGCGGTATCTATCATTCACAACATGGCTGATGAAGATGCCAATATTATTTGCGGCATGGTTTACGATCAGGAAGCCAGCGAAGAGATTCGTGTGACGGTTGTGGCAACCGGCCTTTCCGGTGAAACATCTGCATATCTGTCGACAGCTACGGAAAACCGGGTAGAGAAGGTTGCTGTACTGCCAAACCTGAATGCAGCTCCGACAAGCCAGATGGGAGCCGTGCCTGTGCAACCTGCAGCAGTACCGCAACCACAGGCTCAGCCATTTCAACAGGCCCAGCCAAAACCATCGGGTAATATTGATTTTAACGATGATCAATATGCAGTACCTACATTCCTGCGCAGGCAGGCTGATTAAGCGGAAAAAGCTTAGGGTTGTTGGCTTTTTCACGGTTCATGGCAGTGTTGCGGCTAATTATGCGTGTGTCTGGAGTGTTTTTCGCACTGCACTGTGGGCTAAATCACAGAAAAATGCAGTGTGATTGAACAGTTTGGCTTGCGAGATGTTTGATGATCAAGCGTCATAATGCTTTGCCCGGTATAAGGAGGCATAGATGATAGTACAGAGAACATTGGATCATTCGATCCGCTGTAGCGGTATTGGATTGCACTCAGGTCGTAAAATCGAACTGATATTGCATCCGGCACCTGAAGACAGCGGTATCACGTTTGTTCGATCCGATCTCGGAACCGACATTCCGGCCAAGGCCGCATATGTCACCGATACCCGTCTATGTACGACTATTGGTCATGATGATGCTCAGGTTTCAACGGTAGAGCATCTGCTCTCCGCTCTTGCCGGTCTTGGTGTGGACAATGCCCGCATTGAAGTCAGCGGACCTGAAGTGCCCATTATGGATGGCTCCTCTGCTCCTTTTGTGTTCCTGATACAGTGTGCAGGTATCCGTGAGCAGTCGAAGGCGAAAAAGGTGCTGCGTGTCCTGAAACGTGTTGAAGTCGAAGAAGGTGACAAGCGTTGTGCATTGTATCCGGCAGCGGGATTCAAGATCAGCTATTTGCTGGACTATGATCATCCGCTGTTGCGCAAGCGTCAGGTTTCTGTGGATTTCTCCCGTCAGGCTTATACCCGTGAAATCTCCCGTGCCCGTACATTCGGGTTTCTGCATGAAGTTGAAGCCTTGCAGAAAGCCGGTCTGGCACTGGGTGGTTCTCTTGAGAATGCCATTGTACTTGATACCCACAGGGTCGTGAATGAAGGTGGTCTTCGTTATGAAGACGAGTGTGTACGCCATAAAATTCTCGACACCCTGGGTGACTTGTCCCTGTCCGGTTACCCGATTGTCGGTGCCTTTGAAGGTGAACTGACCGGTCATGATATGAACCATAAGCTTGTGACTACACTGCTGGCCGATCCGTCCAGCTATCGTATTGAAGAATTACAGGCTGAAGAGTCTTCAGCTGCAGTTCCTGCAGGTAAACCGCAGGAAGCTTGACCTCCTGAAAATAGTGTGTTCCATTGTGTGACAGGCCAGCGAAAGCTGGCCTGTTTTTTTTGTCTGCGGATTTACTTGCTGACGATTTCATAAAAGAGTATTTGCAGTGAACGTTGACGTTTTCCGGGCCGGACAATCCCAAGTCGTAATAAATGGGCTATAATCAACCTCAGGTGCTGGTTTCCTGAAAAGGGGGCGGAATGGAAGCGATGTTATACCACATGGCAATCGTGTTTATGGGGTTCTTCGCCATTATGAATCCAATCGCCAATATTCCTGTATTCCTTGGTCTGACAGCTGATGATGACCAGCAAACAACCAGAGCTATCGCTTTGCGTTCGCTGCTACTGGCATTTCTGATCGTTACAATATTTTCTGTCGCAGGAAACCTGATTCTTGATCTGTTTGGCATCACGCTATCGGCTTTTCGTATGACCGGGGGTCTGCTTGTTCTGCTTATTGGTTATCACATGCTGCAGGGGAACCATTCAAGTGTTCATCATCTCAATGAAGAGGATAATCAGAAGTGCAGAGAGGCGGAGCTCGGTGTTGCAGTATCACCCTTGGCGATGCCGATACTCGCAGGCCCCGGTACGATTGCAGCGGCAATGAACTTTTCATCGGGCGGCGGTGCTATGGAGGTAATTGTAACGATTGCTGCATTCGCGGTTCTTTGTGTTATCACCTATCTGCTTTTTATCTTCGGCGGAAAGTTTGTCACCTTTATCGGCGTTGGTGCTCTGGGTGTTATTACACGCATCATGGGGTTGATTCTTGCAGTAGTTGGCATGCAGCTGCTTATTGAGGGTGTGCAGGGGGCTTTTCACTTTGCGGGCTAATGGCTCGTAAAAGGAGAGTTCCAATGGATATGTATAGAGAAATAGTCATAGCGATCGCAATTTTGATGACCGTGATCCGAAATTGATGGGGCAGAGTCGGTTAATGCGTATGAATATTTATATGCACATACGCAAAAGAGGAGGCCGTAGCCTCCTCTCTTTCTCGTGTTATAAGGTCATTGTTACTCTTGAACGTCACTTACCAGTGAGCTGTGGTGGCGATAAGCTACCACAGCTGGTAAATCATACGCTATTTCTTATGTCCATGATTAAAGCGATCAAGGTTCATTACTTTGATCCAGGCATCTACAAAGTCGCGCACAAACTTCTCTTTCGAGTTATCAAATGCATAGACCTCTGCAACCGCACGCAGTTCAGAGTTGGATCCGAAAGCAAGATCTACAGGTGTAGCTGTCCATTTAAACTTACCTGTCTTACGATCAAGCCCTTCATACACACCCTCGGACCGGGATGATTTCTGCCATTTTGTAGACATATCAAGCAGATTTACGAAGAAGTCATTATTCAACGTTCCCGGTCTGTCTGTGAATACGCCATGCCTGGATTTTCCGGAATTGGCGTTTAGTGCTCGCATACCACCCACCAGAACCGTCATCTCAGGAACTGTCAAATTCAACTGACTCGCCTTGTCGACCAGCATGTCCGCTGGTGATCTGTAGTTACCACTACCAAAGTAATTGCGGAATCCATCTGCTTTGGGCTCCAGTACCGCAAACGACGCTATATCGGTCTGCTTCTGTGATGCATCTGCGCGACCTGGGTTGAATGGAACTACGATGCTATGTCCGGCATTCTTTGCCGCTTTTTCTATCGCAGCAGCTCCTCCCAGAATAATCAGGTCGGCAAGTGAAACCTTCGTTCCACCCCTCTGCGACTTATGGAAGTCACTTTGGATCTTCTCCAGGACCTGAAGCACGTTCGTTAACTCAGCCGGGTTATTCACCTGCCAACTGTTTTGAGGCTCAAGGCGAATGCGGGCGCCATTTGCTCCACCACGCATATCACTGCTACGGAAGGTTGATGCGGAGCCCCAGGCTGTTCTGACCAGATCGGAAGTGGTCAAGCCAGACTTCAGGATCTTTCCTTTAAGGGACTTAATGTTCCTCGCATTAATCAGTTTGTGATCAACTGCCGGAATTGGATCTTGCCAAATAAGTGTCAAGTCTGGCGCATCAGCCCCGATATAACGTGCACGCGGACCCATATCCCGGTGTGTTAACTTGAACCAGGCTTTGGCAAAGGCGATTTCGAACGCTTCCGGGTTATTCTGGAAACGCTTCGCTATCTTTTTAAAGCTTGGATCAACCTTGAGAGCCAAATCTGTGGTAAGCATGACAGGTGCATGAAACTTATCTTCAATATGGGCATCAGGTACCATGTCTGAGGCAGATTTGTCTGTTGGTATCCACTGTGTGGCCCCTGCAGGGCTCTTGGCTTTCTTCCAATCGAAATTGAACAGGTTATCCAGAAACATCGTAGTCCACTGAGCCGGAGAAGATGTCCAGGCGCCTTCCAAACCACTGGTCACTGTGTCTTCAGCATTGCCCTTGCCGCAGCTGTTTTTCCAGCCGAACCCCTGCTCTTCAACAGCAGCACCTCCTGGTTCAATGCCGACACACTTGGACACATCATGAGCGCCATGAGCTTTACCAAATGCATGCCCGCCAGCTATCAATGCTACAATTTCTTCATCGTTCATCGCCATGCGACCAAAGGATTCACGAATATCCTTTGCGGCTAGCAAAGGATCCAGGTTCCCGTTTGGACCTTCCGGATTGACGTAGATCAGGCCCATCTGGACTGCGGCGAGAGGTTTCATCAACTTGCCGTCTTTATCGTGGCGTTTGTTTTCAAGAAAATTAGTCTCAGGACCCCAGTAGACCATATCAGGTTCCCAATCATCCTCACGCCCACCGGCAAAACCAAGCGTCTTGAAGCCCATGTTTTCCATCGCGACATTACCCGCGAGTATCATCAGATCCGCCCATGAAAGCTTCTCTCCATACATCTGCTTGATCGGCCAAAGCAGGCGTCTGGCTTTATCAAGGTTTCCATTGTCGGGCCAGCTGTTGAGGGGATCAAAGCGTTGCTGACCGCCTGCTGCACCGCCACGCCCATCATGTATGCGGTATGTGCCTGCACTGTGCCAGGCCATACGAATGAAAAACGGTCCATAGTTTCCATAGTCTGATGGCCACCACTCTTGTGAAGTGGTCAACAAAACATCAATGTCTTTCTTCACAGCTTGAAGATCAAGGCTATTAAATGCTTCTGCATAATTGAATGTTTCGCCAAAAGGATTTGACTTCATATCATGGGCACGAAGAGGGCTGAGGTTAAGTTGCTCAGGCCACCAGAACTGGTTTGACTTTGCCTGGGCTCCACCTGCTGATGCAGAGGCTGCTAAAGCGGTTGTTGATAGCGATGCGGTCATCAAGCCGGCTATCGTTACAGTCATTAGTATGTTACGTTTTTTCATGATTGATCCTCCTTGGTATTGATTCTATTTTGCATCAATCTTCATTCGCTTTGACTTGCTGGTTATGTCGTGAATACTTTCTTCGGCTATGTTTTCCCATTCCGGATACTTGTTGAGCAGATGATGCGATTTTTTGCGCATTACATTCATGAGGCGTTTCCTGAGAGCTTCAGCATGGGCGAGAACCCCTGGCTGTTTTGCTTATGTTTTTTTGATTCCCAAAACTTCTCATGAAAAAAATAGGCCACGGTATTGATCACGGGTTCAACTAATGCAACTGCACCGCCGACGGCAAGGCTGCCAGTCATCACATAGACAACAGTGAAAGCAACGGTCATATGCAGAACTCCAAATGAAAATGTTTTCTTCATCATGACCTCCTTTTGAGTGAACGACCTATAGATGAAGTGTAGAAGTATCTTTGTCATAAATAAAATTGGATATATCAATGGTAACGATTTATAATATAGATCGAAGATAGTCTCGGAGGTGAGCAGTTGATGCCCACAATCAAACAATTAAAATATCTTATTGCGCTTGATGACTCTCGGCATTTCGGTAATGCGGCTGCGGCCTGTTTCATATCACAGTCGGCATTCAGTATTGCGATCAAGGAGCTTGAATCGACGCTGGATGTGCAGCTGATTGATCGCACGAATAAAAGTGTCATTGTTACTGCGGCTGGAGCTGCGGTGATAAAGCAGGCGCGGCTTTGTATGAGTGATCTCAAGACCCTGGTGGATATCGTCACTAGCGGGCAGGAGCCTTTGAGTGGCCGACTCACGCTTGGCATTATACCCACGATTGCACCATTTTTATTGCCCTCCTTTATGACTGAAACTCTGAAAAGGTTTCCAAAGCTGCAGCTCTATCTGAGAGAAGATAAAACAGCCGTGATTTACGAGCAGTTGCTCGATGGCAAGCTCGATCTGATTCTGGTCGCACTGCCGTTTCAAATGAAAAACGTAACTGTCATGCCACTGTTTGAAGACCCGTTTCTGCTTGCCTGTCGTCGAGGCAGTAGATGGGTGGATGCCTCGAAGGATGAGATGGATTTTGATGCACTGCCTGATGAAAGTGTATTGTTGCTCGAAGATGGGCATTGTCTGCGTGATCATGCGCTGGCGGCATGCCATGTCCGTGATTCCGATCAGGTTAGCCGATTTTCGGCAACCAGCCTGCAGACCCTGTTGCAGATGGTAGTGGCTGATCTCGGTATTACTTTTATTCCGGCAATGGCCCGGCACTCCTTGATAGGGGGAGAGTCGGATCTGGAGCTTCACCCTATGCCAAAAAAGAGTGTTCGTGAGATTGGTCTTGCATGGCGTAAAGGGAGTAGCCGCAGTGATGAATTCACTCTGCTCGGTGAGTTGTTACAAAAGCTACATCAAGCGACATGACTAAAACGAGGCGCAAGGCGTTGATGCCCCTGCGCCCCGCGAGTCAAACAGCACTATGAGATAGTCGCAGCGATTTATGCTTTCACAGCTTCTCGAACCCGACGACCGTAATCGGCATCGCAGGCATCAAAGTGCGGCAGCATACGCTCCTGTACAGGGGCTGAGCACTGTTTCAAGCCGCCCCCGATATTCGCAGCCAGTTGCTGTTTTTGATCTTCTGACATTAACCGGAACAGATCTCCCGCCTGGCTGTAGTTGTCATTACCCTCTTGATGGTCGTAGCGATCAGCATCACCGTTGATACGCAGTGGTGGTTCGCGCAATGCAGGCTCCTCTATCGGGCCCCCTTTGCTGTTTGGCCCGTAGTGAACCGCACCACTGGCCCCTTCACTTTTGCCATGATCATAGGGGCATGATGCACCGGCCATGGCACCGGCACGCTGGTAGTGGTGAGCCTCTGTTGCATGCGGGCAGTTGACCGTCAGTTGATTGTAGTTGGCACCTATGCGATAGCGCTGTGTGTCTGGGTAGGCAAACAGTCGTGCTTGCAGTACCCGGTCAGGTGAAGCGCCGGTACCCGGTACAAGGTTGCCCGGTGAAAAGGCCGCCTGTTCAGTTTCTGCAAAATAGTTTTCAACATTGCGATTGAGCTCCATCACACCGATATCAATCAAGGGATAATCGGCATGTGGCCAGACCTTGGTCAGATCAAAGGGATTAAAAGCACACTGCTCCGCCTCGAGTTCCGGCATGATCTGGATATTTACATTCCAGCGAGGGAATTCTCCCTTGTTGATCGATGCTACGATATCGCGCTGGGCGTGATCAGGATCGCTGCCGCGTATGTTGGCCGCTTCATCTTCTCTCAAGCATGCGATGCCCTGAGCCGTTTTGAAATGCCACTTCACCCAGTGGCGTTCACCGTTGCTATTCCATAGTGAGAAGGTGTGGGAGCCATATCCGTTCATATGACGGTAGTCAGTCGGGATGCCCCGGTCTGACATCAGGATGGTGATCTGGTGCATCGCTTCCGGGTTTAATGACCAGTAATCCCACACCATCTCCGGTGACTTCAGATTGGAGTTGGGATCACGTTTCTGTGTATGAATAAAATCCGGAAACTTTTGAGGGTCTCGGATAAAGAATACAGGTGTATTATTACCCACCACATCGTGATTACCCTGGGATGTGTAGAACTTAACGGCAAAGCCGCGAGGATCGCGCTCGGCATCGGCTGAACCACTTTCGCCACCTACGGTGGAGAAGCGAACAAAGAGTTCTGTCTGTTTACCCTCGCCCTGAAGGAAGTCCGCGATGGTGTAAGCGGAGAGATCCTTGTTCAGTGTGAAGGTGCCGTAAGCTCCTGTTCCCTTGGCGTGTACAACACGCTCAGGGATTCGTTCCCGATTAAAGTGCGCCAGCTTTTCTACCAGTGCCACATCCTGCATCAATACAGGACCGCGAGTTCCGGCAGTAATTGAATTCTGGTCATCGGCGATGGGGATACCCACGGATGTGGTTAATGTGTCGGGCTTGCTCATTTGATCCTCCTTGGCTTGTTTGGAGCCAGTGAGAATATACTGAATCTTTAAATGGTTATTGTAAAATTGAGGCTTTAAATGGTATTGATCGGTTTTATGAATGGTTTGTATTCATAGCTCTATGGAGAAAGTGAAGTTGTACCTGTCATGGATGGTGGTTTCTATGCTTCTGTGTTGGGTAAATGCGCCGCCCGAGCCGGACAGATCCGCAACGCGCTTCGTCCTGCTGCCGCTGCTTCCTTCCGGATCTGACGGGGTTCACAGGGGTCCACCGTGCGGGGCCCGACCCGGGCGACACCTGGGTTCCACGGCTGTGGAAATCGGTATCGAGACTGGGTCTCGTAACTCGAGGAGTATACACCGAGAGGGATTATGTCTGGCATCCATGCCAGCCACCCTTCGGGCCGTCGCTTTGCGACGTTCGGATTTGCTATCCTGCAAATCCGGCGAACCCGCGAAGCCTTCAGCGTGTCCTTTTTATCCTCGAGTTTTAAAACGGATGGCAAAAGCCATCTGTTTTAAAACTGGCGGAGAGAGAGGGATTCGAACCCTCGGTACCATTATAGTACACACGCTTTCCAAGCGTGCTCCTTAAGCCACTCAGACATCTCTCCGTTTGCCTGTGAAAATCATGCACCTTCACAAGGGCGGCGGATATTAGGGATTAACGGGGCCGACCGCAAGGGCTTCCCCTGTAAGATTTGGGTGGCAGCTTGTCAGACCATGGCAAAGGACAATAAATACCGCATCGCACCGCTGGCAACCGGACAACTTCCACCGGGAATTCCATTTATTATCGGCAATGAAGGGGCTGAGCGATTCAGCTATTACGGGATGCGTGCCATTCTTGTCGTGTTTATGACGCAATACCTGCTCAATGCCGATGGCACAACAGCCTTGATGGGTGATGATGAGGCCAAGGGATGGTTTCACCTGTTTATTTCAGCTGTCTACTTTACACCGATCATCGGTGCTCTGATTGCAGATGGCTGGCTGGGCAAATACCGCACAATTATCCTGCTCTCCCTGATTTACTGCCTGGGGCATCTGGCGCTGGCACTGGATCACACAGAGGTGGGACTGGCGATAGGACTGGGCCTGATTGCACTCGGTTCCGGTGGCATTAAACCCTGTGTCTCTTCGCATGTGGGCGACCAGTTCGGTCAGAGTAATGAACATCTGCTCTCACGCGTCTTCGGCTGGTTCTATTTTGCTATCAATCTTGGGGCTTTTCTCTCTATGCTGGCCACACCCTGGTTATTGCAGGCATACGGCGCATCGGTGGCCTTTGCGATTCCGGGGCTGCTGATGCTGGTGGCGACACTGCTGTTCTGGTCCGGGCGCAATCGTTTTGCGCATGTGCCGCCATCGGGCATGGATTTTGTGCGGGAGGTGTTCAGTGGTGAGGGGCTGAAGGCTCTGGGGCGCCTGTCCCTGATTTATCTGTTCGTGGCAGTATTCTGGGCACTGTTCGATCAGACCGGTTCCAGCTGGGTGTTGCAGGCGAAGCAGATGGACCGGGTGCTCTTCGATTTTGAAATCCTGCCGTCACAGATGCAGGCAGCGAATCCGCTGCTGGTGATGCTGCTGATCCCGCTCTTCTCCTATCTGATCTATCCGGCCATTAATCGTATCTTTGCACTGACCGAGCTGCGCAAGATTGCTATCGGCATGTTTGTCACGGTGATCGCCTTTACCATCCCGACCTGGATTCAATATCAGATAGATCAGGGCTTAAGCCCGCATATCCTCTGGCAGCTGTTTGCCTATCTGCTGCTGACCAGTGCGGAGGTGATGATCTCCATTACCTGTCTGGAGTTCTCCTATACGCAGGCACCCAGGCGTATAAAGTCCTTTGTCATGGCATTTTTTATGCTTTCCATCTCTGCCGGAAACCTGTTTACCAGTGGCGTGAACTTCTTTATCCATAATGATGAGGGGGAGAGTCTGCTGGCCGGTGGTGATTACTTCCTCTTCTTTACCCTGCTGATGCTGGCAACCTCGATCCTGTTCGCTATTGCCTGCCGCTTTTATAAGGGGCGGCGCTATATACAGCAGGAGCTACCTGCGGCTCCCAGCCTCTAGGGATACTTGGCCTGAATGTTATGGCGAGTGACCATTCCCGACCAACTTTGGCGATTCGATACCAATGCGTATAACAGCAGATAATGATATCCCGAAATAAATATATGCATACCTAACCACGATATTTCCGGATAAAAGTATATCGATCCGATCGATTTGCCGCCTGAAGTGTTCTGGTCTATGCTCAAACTCATATAATCAGGGATGGGATAATTATGATCATCGAGCAAAAAGAATAGAGGTTCATGATGAAATATTTAGCAGGTTCTTGTTTGTGTCGAAAGGTAAAAATACAAGTACCAGATAGTTTTGATTATGTAGGCAATTGTCATTGTTCTGAATGCCGAAAATTTTCGAGTTCCGCTTTCGCCACTGCTGCTGGTGTTGACTTTGACGATTTTAAAATTACTGAAGGTGAAGAATTTGTAGCCTACTATCATAAAACTGAAAATACTGATCTAGGTTTTTGTAGAAACTGCGGTTCCAGTTTATTTTCCAAGAAGTTAGATAGCAAAAAATACAATATCAGACTAGGAATACTAGATGATGTCCCAACGCAGAAACCAACTTTTCATATATTCGTTGGGTCAAAAGCACCTTGGCATGAAATAACTGATGATCTTAAGAAATTCGATGAAATGCCACCAGCCAAGTAGTGTTGCGTACAACAAGGCAAATGCACTCGGACGCCAAAAAGCACCGCTCGTTCCTAGCTCTGCTTTTTGCCACCGGTTATTTGCGACGTTATGATTAAGGGAATCTAGTTTCATGCCAGAGCCTGATCCAGATAAAGTTATGACCTTTGCAACGCCAAAAGATCTCGGACGGTGGCTCAAGGTAAATCACGCTACCGAAAAAGAGCTTTGGGTGAAAATATTCAAGAAAAAGACTAACATTCCGAGCGTG
>Ga0316202_10000654_pt1 | contig 34447 bp, 31 predicted proteins | sample 3monrhotite_MG_FD_204934 | JGI IMG/M metagenome (GOLD analysis project Ga0316202, IMG submission 204934) | Microbial mat bacterial communities from mineral coupon in-situ incubated in ocean water Damariscotta River, Maine, United States -... | ecosystem: Environmental > Aquatic > Marine >...
TGCTCGGATGGTCAGGCAGCGCCTCGGCGAACATCCGCAGCGCACGCGACTTCATCTCTGGTTCAAACTTCTTCGGCATCGTGGTCCATCCTGGATTAGAGGACGGCACTAAACCCAGGCCGAATCAGATAAGAACGCGGGCACCGTGAACCACCCTTCGCTCAACCCGGCACGCCCGCACCGCGGCGTACTCGCCGGTTTCGTCGCCGCAGTCTCGGTGCAGGCTCTCGGCGTTCCCGCGCTGGCCGTCGTCCTCATGGGCAGCTCGGGATATGACGCACTCGCGCGAAGCTACCCCGGAATCTTCACGTCCTTGCTATCGGCGATCCTGCGCGTCGTTACCGAAGGAGCCTCGTGGCTCACGGTCGGGGCCCTCGTCTGCGCTCTCTTCCTGCGTGCCGTGCCAGGACAGTCGCGTCGCCTCCTCGACCATGACTTCGAGGTTCGTGTCGGTCGAGCATCCGCTCTGGTGTGGGCCGGTTCAGCGCTCCTGCTGATCCCGGTCGATGCGGCGGATGCCAATGGACAGACGATCGAAACGCTGCTCTTGCCCGGAGCTTTGCCGTACCTGGTGCAAGGCTCGTACCTGCCTGGAGCGTGGATCGTCGCCTTCATTCTGGCCTCCGCCAGCTACTTCCTCCTCGCCTTGGGTTCACGATGGACGACCTTGCTGCCAGCCCTGCTCGCCTCGATGTTGGCTGTGCTCGCACCCGTCGTGGTCGGCCAGGTTCTGGTCGGGCCCGCGCATGACTTCGGGTCGGATGCGGCGATCATCGGAGTTCCCGTCAGCGCGGCGCTCTTCGGGGCAAGCACTGTCCTTACTCTGCGGCTGTGCACCGGGCGCGCGATCCGACCGAGCACCCTTGACAGATTCGTGCGCATGGCATGGTTCGCCTGGCCACTCGTCCTTGGATCGGAAATCGTGCTCGCGGCGTTCAAACTTGTCGGCCCCGACCCGTGGCAAACAGCTACCGCGACCTTGATCCTCACACGCTTGGGTCTGCTCGTGGGTCTCGCGTGCCTCTTCGTGTTCACCGTCATCGGTGAGCGCCGCGGGCGCATATCGCGGCACCAACTGACGCTCCTCTCGTGCGTCGGGACGACGCTCTCGCTGACCTATCTACTGGTAGGTGTCGTGATGACACGTATCCCGCCGCCCCAGTACTTCGTGCCCACGACGATCGCGGAGGTTTTCTTCGGCTTCACAATTGATGAGGCCCCAACCTTGTCCGTGCTCGCGACGAGCTGGCGGCCCAACATCCTGTTCGCAGTCATCGCCGTCTCGGCCGTCATCTTGTACCTCGCGGCCTTGAAGCGAGTTCGGTCTCGCGGGCATGCCTGGCCGCTTGGTCGCACCGTCTCCTGGGTGCTGGGGTGGGTGGTCGTCGTCGTCGCCACCAGTTCGGGCCTGGGCAAGTATTCGGGCATCGACTTCGGCGTGCACATGACGGTGCACATGGCCCTCAACATGCTGGCGCCGCTCTTGCTGGTCATGGGCGGCGTCGTCACCCTCTTCCTGCGTGCAACCACGCCAGCCGGGACTCATGGAGCCGCAGGCCCGCACGAGTGGCTTGCCGCGGTTCTCAAGTGGCGGGTCTTGCGAGTGCTCTACAACCCTCTGCTCATCTTCGTTCTGTTCATCGGGTCGTACTACGGGCTGTATTTCACCGGTCTGTTCGAGGAAACGATGCGGTTCCACTGGGGCCACCAAGCGATGAATCTGCACTTCCTCATCGTCGGATATCTCTATTACTCCCTCATCATCGGCGTCGACCGGCCTCCGCGCCCCTTGCCTCACCTCGGCCGGTTGGGATTCGTTCTCGCTGCGATGCCGTTCCACGCCTTCTTCGGCGTCATTCTCATGACCAGCACCACACTCATCGCCGAAGACTTCTACCGGCAGGTCGGGGCACCCTGGGCCGACCTCAGTGCCTCGCAATATGTCGGCGGCGGTGTGGCCTGGGCCGGCGGCGAACTGCCTCTCCTGATCGTCATCATCGCCCTCGGTATCCAGTGGGCACGTCAAGATCAGCGCGAGGCCGTGCGTAAAGACCGGCACTTCGATTCCGGCCTCGACGACGACTTTGAGGAGTACAACGCAATGCTCCGGCGCCTCGCGAACCGACGTGCATCCGCCGACTCCCGGGAGGACACATGACGACGCCGATCAACCAGGAGACCTCGATCGTGCACCTCAACATCGAGGGGATGACATGTGCTGCCTGCGCAGGTCGGGTGGAGAGGGCGCTCTCGCGGCTCGACGGAGCCGTCGCCACGGTGAACTATGCGACTGAGCGAGCAACCGTCACGGGGATCGAGCGGGCACGGATCGCCGACGCAACAGAGGCGGTGGCGAAGGCAGGGTATCGGGCCCACCTTCGCACAGAAGCCGACGACGACTGGACCAGGCGAAGCACACTGGCGCGTCTCACGTCGTTGCGCCGCCGCCTTGCGGTATCGGCGTTGCTCACCGTGCCGCTCATGGACCTGAGCATTACGCTTGCACTCGTCCCGAACCTGCGGTTCCCTTTCTGGGAACTGGTGTGCATCCTGCTCGCCGTTCCGATCGTGACGTGGGCGGCGTGGCCATTCCACCGAGCTACGGTGCGGAATCTCCGTCATGGATCGACGAGCATGGACACCCTCGTCACCCTCGGGATAGTGGTCTCGTTCGGCTGGGCGGTTGCGACCATCATGTTCGGCCCGGACGGCGGCGGCTACTGGGTGGGGTTCGGTCCAACTCCGCCGGGAGCCGACTCGATCTATCTCGATGTCGCGGCGGGCCTCACGACCTTCCAGCTTGCCGGTCGATACTTCGAAACACGCTCGCGCCGCTAAGCCGGGGAAGTCGTCGATGCGCTCGGTGCCCTGGTTCCCATGACAGTGCGACGGATCCGCGGAACCGACGAAGAGCTCGTCTCCGCCGCCGATTTGCGCGTTGGTGACACATTCGCCGTGCATCCAGGCGAGTCGATCGCCGCGGACGGCGTCATTAGGGAAGGGCGCGCGGCCGTCGACGAGAGCGTCCTGACTGGTGAGCCGCTACCGCGGGAAGCGGTCGTGGGCGACACCGTCATGGGCGGGGCCGTCAGTGCCGACGGATACCTTCTCATTGAGGCGAAGGCTGTGGGCGAGCACACCCGACTTGCGCAAATGTCAGCACTCGCGGAGCGAGCGCAAGAGAGCAAAGCTCGAATTCAACCGCTGGTCGACCGAGTCGTCACCTGGTTCGTGCCATCGACGATCGGCCTTGCCGTACTCGTCACTTTGGTCTGGATCGTCGCGGGGGCCACAGTGACGCAGGCAGTCGGAATCGGCATTGCTGTGCTCATCATCGCCTGCCCCTGTGCGCTTGGACTCGCCACACCGACGGCGCTCCTCATGGGTGTGGGCCGTGGTGCCCACATGGGCATCCTGATCAAAGGCATCAGCGCACTCGAGGCGTCCGGTCGTGTGGATACCGTCGTTCTCGACAAGACGGGCACGGTGACCACCGGTCGCATGCAGGTGACTGAGTTTCAGACCAAGCGAGCGGTGGATCGCGAAGATGTGCTCCGCTGGGCCGGCGCCCTGGAGTCCCGCTCCGAACACCCCGCTGCCCGCGCGATATGCGAATTTGTCCTCTCGAGAGTCTCGCAATTGCCCCGCGTGGACGACGAGCAGATCCGGCCGGGCCTCGGCGTGGCCGGGCACATCGAAGGTGCAACCACGGTGATCGGCAGCCCCCGTCTTGCCGAGGAGTTCGGCGTCGCCTTCACGGAGGACGACCGGCGCACGATCGCAGTGATCCGCGAACGCGGGGACACGGCAATTGTCCTCGGCCGTGCCGACCGGATAGTCGCATTCCTCGCGCTGGGCGACGAACTCAAGGACTCCGCCGTTGCCGCCATCGCAAGCCTGCGCGATCTCGGACTGAGAACCATCCTCCTGAGCGGCGACCACGAGACGACGGTTCGACGGGTTGCGGCCGCGGTCGGCATCGACGACGTGCGAGCCGGAGTGATGCCCGAGTCGAAAGCAGAGGTGATCAACGCTCTGAAGAGGGCAGGTCGTCACGTCGCCATGGTGGGCGACGGGATTAATGACGCACCAGCACTCGCGACAGCCCATCTCGGTCTGGCAGTCGCCGACGGCAGCGACATCGCGATTCGTTCTGCCGACATTGTCCTCATTCGAGAGGACCTCCGAGTGGTCGCCGATGCTGTTCGGCTTGCCCGTCGTACTCTGGGTACTATTCGGACAAATCTCTTCTGGGCTTTCGGCTACAACATGGCGGCGATTCCCCTCGCCGCTACTGGACTTCTCAATCCACTCATCGCCGCAGCCGCCATGGCGCTCTCGTCAGTGCTCGTCGTCGCGAACAGCATGCGCCTGCGCAACTTCGTGAGCATCAGCGAATAACACGAGAGCCAGCTCGCCTCAGCCAACGTAGGCTGAGATGAATGCGAAGAGGGCGAAACCCGCCGTGAGAAAGAGGGGTTCGAGCCGACTGGATCTCTCTTCGTGGGCCTGCGTGGTCATCTCCTCCACCGCCATGCTTGTGAGCACGCCGCCCGTTAATGCGAGCACCGACAGTGTGACGATCTCGGGGGCGCTCCTCAGCGCGAGGTATCCGATAGCGGCGCCGATGAGCACGGGGATGGCGAAGCTGAAGGAGAGAGTCAGTCGGGTGCGGCGCCTGACTCCGGCGCGTCGCAGCGTGGCGACAGCCGCGAACCCTTCCGGGATGTCGGCGGGAACCTGACCCAGAGCGAGAAGCAGACCGAGGGCGGGGTTGATGACCGTGCCGGTGCCGATCATGACTCCGTCGCTAAAGAGATCGATCGAGACTCCTGCGAAGATCGCAGAAGGACCCGTGTCCCCGTCGCCTGAGCCAAACCGCCGCTTGACGTAAGCGAGGCTCCTCTCGATTGCCAGGAAGCCGAGGCCGCCCAGGGCGAAGGCGGCAATCGGAATCCACGGAGCCGACGCGCGTAACGCTTCCCGCATGAGTTCCAGGCCCACCACCGCGAGCACGATCCCCGTGGCGAAGTGCAAGGCGAGACTCAAGCGTCGGCCGGAGACTCCGACGACCTCTGCGGCAAGGCCCCCCACAATGTTCCCCACGGCAGGAAGCGCCGCGAGACCGAGAACCAGCAGGAAGTCGTTCATGCACCAAAGTGTGCCGAAGGTTCCGGCCCTTTTCCACCGACAGCGTCGAGCGATGTAGGGAAATGTCCAGTCAGCGACGCCGTCGTCGCCTCAACCGAAAATTACCTGAGTACGCGTGCATCTGCGACCTCATACCCCGGTGAACACGAGCCATAGCAGCACACCGTTCAGAGCGATGAGGAGCACGGATGCCACGATGCCCGCAGCAGTCGTGAGCCAGTGGTTCCGCCAGGGGCCGAGAAGAGCGGAATTGGCGGTGAGGGCGACAAGCGGGATGAGCGCAAAGGGAATGCCGAACGAGAGCACCACCTGGCTCAGGACGAGCGACTGAGTGGGGTCGAAGCCCAGCCACAATATGGCGATGGCCGGCGCCAGCGTGACGATTCTTCTGAGAACGAGCGGTACGCGTATGTGTAGCAGTCCACTCATGATCTCCGCACCGGCATAGGCGCCCACTGCAGTCGACGCTAGCCCTGATGCGAGCAGTCCCACAGCGAAGAGCGTCGCGATGATCGGCCCGAGCGCGACACCGAGCGCGGCATGCGCGCCCTCGAGGCTGTCTGTGCCCGCAACACCGGGCAGCGTGGCCGCGGCGAGAAGCATGATGCACAGGTTGACCGCCCCGGCGATGACCATCGCTGCGGAGACATCCCATCTCGTGGCCCTGAGGAGCACATTCGCCGGAATCGAGGTCGACGTACCCGGTAGCGGTTCCGTGTCGTCGATCTCACGCCGACTGCCTGCGGCACCACGCGCGGTCCAGGTCGAGAACCCACCGTCCTGGTCCCGCCGCTGCGAGACAAAACGATCCCGGCTCAGCGAGGAGTGGGCATAGATGGCATGCGGCATGATCGTCGCACCCAGTATCGATGTGGCGAGCAGAACGGAGTTGGAGTCCGCGAAACGCGGCTCGAGACCGGAGATAGCCGAGGTGATGTCCGGAGGCGCCACCACGACTCCTGCAGTGAACCCCACAGCAATGATCACCAGCAAGCCCACGATCACGAACTCGAACGGGCGCGGGCCGCATCGAGACTGCAGGATGAGGAGCACGATCGAGACTGCACCGGTGATGAGACCTCCCCAGAGGAGCGGAATTCCGAAGAGCAGATTGAGCGCGACCGCGCCCCCGATCACTTCGGCGATATCGGTCGCCATCGCAACGAGTTCGGCCTGCACCCAGTACGCCCGGCGCGACCACCGATTGCGAATGCGCCTTCCCAGTACATCGGGAAGGCTTCGACCCGTCACGATCCCGAGCTTCGCAGAGAGGTACTGGATGAGCCAGGCCATGAGGTTCCCGAGCACGACCACCCACACGAGCAGGTAGCCGTACTGCGCACCAGCCGTCATGTTGCTCGCGACATTCCCAGGATCGAGGTAGGCGACTCCGGCCACGAACGCCGGCCCCATCAGAAATACCAACCTCTGCGCGGGCCGCCTGCGCACCGGGTTGTGGGGCCGGTTGCCGCGACGTCGTGCGCTCCTCACGGCTCACCCGTGTGTCGCGACATCGGAGCAATGCCGGAGGCGTCATGAACCAGTGTCCAGGTTTTCGGCATACCGAAATTCTACGCCCTGAAGCACCTCGTCACCACGGGTCTGCCGTCTACCGTGCAAGACCGGTTGCGGTCAGGAGCGGCCCGCACCACCGCCTCGTCGGTCGCGTCGCGCGACTCCCGATTCACCCCCATGCGCATGAGCGAACTCGGCGACGGCGCGCTCCAGCTGCGGGTCCTCCCCCCGAGCGAGGCCCGCATACTGAAGACGCACTGCGTCGCCGTCAGCCGTCGCGACCACCCACAAGCGTCGGCGGGGGACGAACAAGCTCACGAGCAAACCGAGGACAACGAGAATGGTGGAGACGAGCACTCCGACTTGGGTGGGGTCGTGGTGGACTTCAATGCTGGCGAATCGCGGCAGGCTCGTGAATTCGACGCTGCCGAGCTCGTCCGGCAACTCGGCAGTCTGCCCCAGACCCAGTACGATGGGAGGCGCATCGGTGTCCCCACCCGTGATCTGCGTGAGGCCGTCGGTGTTGAGCGCGTAGACATTTCGAGGAACGCCTTCGTTCAAACCAAGATCGCCGACGTAGGCGTTGAAGGTGAGAACTGGTCGATCCGGTTCCGGGTACACGGAACTCAAGGCGCCGCTCTCGAGCTGGACTGCCGACGGGTAGAAGAATCCGCGCATACCGAGCTGCTGGTCGAGTCCGTCCGGCACCTTGACAATTCCCAGGCTCGTGAGATTCGAGTCTTGGGGAAGAAACGGCACCGGCTGACTGAAGACGGGAGAACCGTCCGGGGCGTAGACGGTGATCCACGGCGCGAACCCGTTGCCCAACAAGTATGCAGTCGCCCCATCGATATCGATCGGCTCGTTCACCTTGATCTGCCGGGAGTCCGTCTCCCCATCCTCGACGACCGTCACATAGGCAGTGAAGTCCAGCGCCTGAGGAAACCCTGTCGTGGGATCAGGCTGATACTCGGGCACGAACTCCTCTAGGCGGATTGAGTAGGGGTCCAAGCTCGATTCGTCAAAAAAGCGTCCGGGCGAGAACGAGTCAAAGCTCGTCAGCTGATTGGTGAACGCCTGGCCTTCGACGATGACCCTCTGACCGTTGTAGCCGAATCCGCCCGCGAACCCCACCGTCGCCAGAACGCCGACGAGCGCCGCATGGAAGACGAGATTGCCAGTCTCGCGCCAGTAGCCACGCTCGGCGGAGAGAGAGTCCCCGTACCGCTCGACTCTGTAGCGCTGACGTCGCAGGAGAGCGTGCGCTGACTCGAGCTCGGTCTCGACCGTGGACCGCGGGGCCACCCGTTCGGTGAAGCCAACCATACGGCTCAACCGTCCTGGCGTCCCTGGCGGTCGAGAACGCAAGGCACGCCAATGGTGGCGTGCCCGCGGGATGATGCAGCCGATCAACGAGATGAACAGCAGCAGATAGATCGCCGAGAACCACACCGAGGTATAGGTGTCAAAGACTTGCAACGCGTCCAGAATCGCGAATGCTTCCGGGTTGGATCTCTCGAATTGCACGACACCGTTCGGGTCTGCAGAGCGCTGCGGAACGAGCGATCCGGGGATCGCAGCGACGGAGAGCATGAGCAGGAGGAGGAGCGCAGTTCGCATGCTCGTGAGTTGTCGCCAGGCGAAGCGCATCCAGCCGCGCACCCCGAGCGCGGGCTGCGCGACACTCGTGCTCGGTGGTCTACTGTCGTAATGGTCAGAGGGGCGTGACGGTTCCATTGATCACCACCCCCAGGTTCGAGACGAATACCTGCCACAGGCCCGTCACCATGGCGAGACCGATGACGATGAGAATTCCGCCGCCGATGACGTTGATGACACGAATGTGACGCTTGAGCCACGCTGTGGCACGCGTCATCCAGCCGAAGCCCATAGCGACGAGCAAGAACGGAATGCCGAGGCCCAAGCAGTACACGAATCCGATGAGCGCCGCTCGGCCAAGCCCGCCCTCGGTGAGTGCGAGAGAATAGACGGCCGCAAGCGTCGGGCCCATGCACGGCGCCCAGCCGAGCCCGAAGACGATGCCGAGCAACGGCGCCCCGCCCAGCCCTGTCGCGATCTGCCAGCGCGGCCGCACCGTGCGCTGTAGGAAAGTCACCTGGCCGATGAAGACGAAGCCCATGACGATCACGAGCGCGCCCGCAAGCCGGGTAATGAGGTCGAGTTGCGTCTGCAGCACGAGCCCAGCGGTCGCGAAAAGCAGAGAGAACCCCACGAATACGACCGTGAACCCGAGCACGAAGAACGAAGCACCGAGCACCACGCGACCCCGGTCGCTCGACAGTTGGTCGGCCCGGGAGAAGCCGGTCACGTACGCAAGATAGCCGGGCACGAGCGGCAACACGCACGGCGACACGAATGCGATGACACCCGCGAGTAGCGCGATGGGCAGGGCAACCAAGAGCGAGCCGCTGAACACCAGTTCGCCGACGCTCATACGCTCACTCCGACTCTGCGAGGGTGTCGGCGATCATCGCGCGCAGAGTCGAGGGTTCGCTCAGCAGGCCCGTGATGCGCGCGGCCACACGGCCCTCGCGGTCGAGCACGAGCGTCGTCGGCACGGCATTGGGCGCGACCTGGCTGGCGAAGGCGAGGCGTGTCGAGCCATCGTTGGCATCGAGGATCGAGGGGTAAGTGACCCCGAACTCATCGGCGAAGGCGAGCGCCGTGGGGGCCTGGTCGTAAATGTTGACGCCGAGGAAGTCGACGCCGTCAGGCTGGAACTGCTGCCAGATCGCCTCGAGGTCAGCCGCTTCAGCACGGCACGGTGGACAAGCCGCGTACCAGAAGTTGACGACGAGAACGTCGCCACGGTAGTCATTGCTCGAGACAGTTTCGCCCGTCTCCGTGAGGCCTGAGAACGTGATCGGTTGACCGCGCTCGTCGGGCGCGATCACGGTGTATGAGCCGTCGCCCGAGATGTATCCCTGCCCGCTTCCTGAGCGGTACTGTTCCGCGAGCGGGTCGGCGGCCGAGCATGCCGTGACGGCGAGCGCTACGGCGGCAAGCATCGCCGCGCTGACACGGCGCCAGCGCGCGAGACGGGTCGGCGCCGCAGGGCGGCGAACTGCGGGTGTTGGGGTACTCACACGGCTCCTAGATCGGTGGCATTCTCCAGCAATTCTGCGCCCGGTTCCTGATAGCCGATCTCAGTGAAGGCGCCGCCCTGCCAGGCGAAGGAGGTGATGCTCGAGAGCGCGCAGCGCCGCTTGCGCGGGTCGTGCGCGAGCGGCTCGCCGGCGGCGGCGCGATGCACCATCCAGATCGGTAGCTGGTGGCTCACCATGACGGCCTCGCCCGAGTCGGTTCTCTCGTGGGCATCGGTCATGGCGGCGAGCATCCGCGTCGCTATCGAGGTGAAGGGCTCACCCCAGCTGGGCGTGCGGGGGTTGCGCAGCAGGTGCCAGTGCCGCGGGTCGGCGAGCGTGCGCCGGTTCATGCGCTTGCCCTCGAAGCGGTTGGTCGGCTCGATGAGGCGCTCCTCGGTGTGGATGTCGAGGCCGAACGCCTCCGCCCACGGCGCCGCCGACTCCCGCACGCGCTGCAGGGGCGACGCATACAGCGCGGTGACGGGATGCCCGGCCAGTGCCCCCACGGCCGCCGCGGCCATGCGCTGCCCGAGGTCGCTGAGCCGGAACCCCGGCAGTCGCCCGTAGAGCACGCGCGTGGGGTTGTGGACCTCGCCGTGCCGCACGAGGTGGATGACGTCGGCAGGCATGGAGTCCAGTGTATTGAGGCCCGCCGGTAGACTCGTGCCTCGTGACTCGCACCGTGGTATCCCAGCTCAGCCCGCTCCCCGACGGCCCCGTGACGGTGGCCGGATGGGTCGAGACGGTTCGCGACCAGAAGAAGGTGCAGTTCGTCATCCTGCGCGATGAGACGGGCGCCGTTCAGCTGGTCAACCCTGCTACGAGAGATCTCGAGGAGGGCGCGAGCGACGAGCAGCAGGCGGCCGCCGCGCTCACCGAGACGATCGGCGCGCTCGCGCACGGCACGATGGTGCGCGTCACGGGCGAGCTCAAGCACGACGAGCGCGTCAAGCTCGGCGGGCTCGAGGTCAAGGTCGGCACGCTCGAGGTCGTGAGCGAGGCGATCGCGGAGACCCCGATCGCCGAGGATTCGAGCCTCGACAAGCGTCTCGACTGGCGGTTCCTCGACCTGCGCCGCCCCGAGGCGAACCTGCTCTTCCGCGTGCAGACGACCTTCGAGCACGCGCTGCGCAGCTACTGGGTCGAACGCGACTACGTCGAGATCCACACGCCCAAGCTCATGGCGAGCGCCTCGGAATCGCGTGCCGAGCTCTTCGAGATGGAGTACTTCGAGACGAAGGCGTATCTCGCCCAGAGCCCGCAGTTCTTCAAGCAGATGGCGCAGCCCGCAGGCTTCGGCAAGGTCTTCGAGATCGCCCCGGCCTTCCGCGCCGACCCCTCCTTCACGTCGCGCCACGCGACCGAGTTCACGTCGATCGACGCCGAGATCAGCTGGATCGACTCGCACGAGGACGTCATGGCGATGCACGAGGAGGCATTGGTCGCCGCATTCACTGCCGTCGTCGAGAAGCACGGTACCGCGATCGAGGCCGCGTTCGAGGTATCGCTGAGCGTTCCCTCGCTGCCGTTCCCGCGGATCCCGCTCGCCGAAGCACGGCAGATCGTCGCCGACGGCGGCTACGAGATTCCCCGCACCGACGGCGACCTCGACCCCGAGGGCGAGCGTCGCCTGAGCGCCTGGGTGAAGGCGAACCACGGCCACGACTTCGTCTTCGTGACCGACTACGCGACCGGCATCCGGCCGTTCTACCACATGCGCCGCGAGGGCGACGGCTCGATCACGAACAGCTACGACCTGCTCTACAACGGCACAGAAATTTCCACGGGCGCCCAGCGCGAGCACCGCGTGGACGTGCTCATCGAGCAGGCGAAGGAGAAGGGCATCGAGCCGGAGGAGCTCGAGTTCTACCTCGACTTCTTCCGCTACGGCGTGCCGCCGCACGGCGGCTTCGGCATGGGCCTCGCGCGCGTGCTCATGCTCATGCTCGGCCTCGGGTCGATCCGCGAGACGACGTACCTCTTCCGCGGGCCCACGCGCCTGCTGCCGTAGCGCAGTACCGCGCGGCTCAGACCGCGAAGTCGGGGCGGATGCTCCACCCGGTATACGCCTCGAGCGTCGCCAGAAGCGTGAGCGCCTGCAGTCGCGCGTGGTCGTCGCTCACGGTCGAGTAGACATCGATCGCCAGCGGTGGCGGCTCGCCGAACTTGGGGATCTCGATCTCGACCCATGCGCCTTCCGCGAGGTCGACGTAGGGTCGCGTGGTGCGCTGCTGCTGCACGGGTGAGTCGACGGCGAGAGCGACGATGGCGAGAGCATCCAGTTTGGTGACGGCGCTGCGTACGACGATCGTCGCGCAGTACTCGACGGCTTCACGGTCGCGGGTGCCCCTGATCACGAGTCAACGCTAGAGCCGCACACTGAGCGATCGCCGAGCCGAGTCGACAGCGCTACTCACCGAGTACGCGGCGCGTGTACGCGTTCGCGAAGACCCGGTCGGGGTCGAGCCGGTCGCGCACGGCGAGGAAGTCGCCGAAGCGCGGGTACTCGGGCGCGAGGTCGGCGGCGGTGCGCCCGTGCAGCTTGCCCCAGTGCGGCCGCCCGTCGTGAGCGCGCATGATGTGCTCGACCGCGGTGAAGTATGGCCGGGCATCCTCGCGCCAGTAGCGATGCACGGCGATGTAGGCGCTCTGCCGACCGTGCGCCGTCGACAGCCACGTGTCGTCGGCGGCCGCGACGCGCAGCTCGACGGGGAACGAGACGCGCCAGCCCTCTCGCTCGACGAGGCGCTTGACCTCGCGGATCGCGGGCGCGAGCGCCTCGGCGGGGATCGCGTACTCCATCTCCTGGAAGCGCACACGACGCGGGCTCGTGAAGACCTCGTGCGAGGGCGCGGTGTACGAGCGCTTGCCGTAGAGCGCGGCCGCGAGCCGGTTGATGCCGGGGGTGAGGGGCGGCGCGACGAGCCCGAGCTGGCACGTGAGCCAGCGCAGGCCGTTGCCGAAGAACTCGTCCTCCCACCACTCGGCGAGGCGGCCGAGTGGACGGTACGGCGTCTCGAGGGCCAGGCGCGTGTTCGACTTGGTCGAGAGCCGCTCGGTGTGCGGCCACCAGTACGCCTCGAAGTGGTCGACGGCCGCGGCCCGGTCGAGGAACTCGTCGACGACCGCGAAGGGCTCGCCCCGCTCCTCGGCGTGCAGCAGGAAGGCGGGCACGCACTGCAGCTCGACCTCGACGAGCACGCCGAGGGCGCCGAGGCCCAGCTGGACGGCGGGCAGCAGCTCCGGATGCTCCGCCTCACTGACCCGCAGCACCTGACCGTGCGCGGTCACGAGCGTGGCAGCCGTGATCTGCGTGGCGAGCCCGCGGAAGCCGAGCCCCGTGCCGTGCGTTCCCGTGCTCGTCGCGCCCGCGATCGTCTGCCGGTCGATGTCGCCCATGTTCTGCAGCGCGAGCCCGTGCGCGGCGAGAAGCGGCGAGAGCGCGTGCAGCGCGGTTCCGGCGAGCACCGTGACGCGCTGCCGTTCCGCGTCGACGCGCACGATGCCGCTGAGCGCGGCGAGGTCGAGCAGCACGCCCTCCGTGAGCGCGATATCGGTGAAGGAGTGGGCCGAGCCGATCGCCTTGACGGTGAGACCGTGCTCGCGTGCGGCCCGCACCACGGTCACGACACCGTCGATCGTCGTCGGGCGCGATACGCCCACGGGCACGGCGGTCGCCGTGCGCCCCCACGTGCGCACGCGCTCGGTCGCGCCGAGTGCTCGCGTGCTGCCCGCTGCCCCGATCGTGCTCACAGGAAGGTCTTCCCTTCGCCGCGGTACGTCGGCAGCTCGTCGAGGACGTCGCCGTCCTCGACGAGAGCGAAGGCGTCGACGTGCTCGCTGAGCTCGCCGGCCTTCGTGTGCCGCAGCCACACGCGGTCGCCCACGGCGAGGTCGTGCGCCGCCGCGCCCGTGACGGGCGACTGCACCTCGCCCGCTCCCTCCCGGGGCAGGAAGCGCAGGCCCGGTGGGTGCACGGGCAGCGGCAGTCGATCCTCGGCGGCCGGCCCCGAGGCGATCCACCCGCCGCCGAGGAGGGTCGCGAGCTCAGGAGTGGGGCGGCGCACGACGGGCAGCGCGAAGGCCGCCGCCGGCGCGGGCGAGAAGTGCACGTAGTGGTCGAAGAGGTGCGGGCCGAAGAGCCCTGAGCCCGCGGCGACCTCGGTCACGGATCCGTCGGCGTGCGTCGACTCGATCGAGCCCGTGCCGCCGCCGTTGACGAACTCGAGGTCGGCGATCTCGCGCACGGCCGCGACGACGGCGCCGCGCCGCTCGCGCAGCTCCTCGGCCGAGGCGCGCTGCAGCACGCGGATGATCGCGCCGCGCCCGCGCCCGGCGTTGCCAACGCCCGCGATCTGCGCCTCGTACGCCATGAGCCCCACGAGGTCGAACCCGGGCCTCGAGACGACGTGCTCGGCCAGCGCCCGCACCTGATCGCGCGTGCGCAGCGGCGAGCGCCGCACACCGATGTGCCCCATCGTGGGCGAGTGGTACGAGGCGTCGAGCTCGAGCGCGACGCGGATGCTCGCGCGCGCGGCCGGCGCGACGACGGCGTCGACGAGATCGAGCTGGGCGGCGTCGTCGACCATGAGCGTCACGCGGCTCGCGAGCTGCGCGTCCGCGCCGAGGGCGGCGAGGGCCGTGCGGTCGACGCTCGGGTAGCCCACGACGACGTCGTCGTGCTCGTGCGCGAGCCAGAGCGCCTCGGGCAGCGTGTAGGCGAGGATTCCGGCGTATCCGGGCAGCGAGAGCACGGCATCCAGCACCGAGCGCACGCGCACCGACTTGCTCGCGACCCGGATCGGCAGCCCGGCGGCGCGGTCGAGCAGGTCGTGCGCGTTGGCGGCGAGCGCCCCGCGGTGGAGGGCGGCGAGGGGGGCGTCGAGCGCGCGCGTCGCCTTATCGAGGCCGGTCCAGTACGCAGCGGCGTCGGATGCCCAGGGCCGCGCAGTGGGCGGTGTCAGGTCGATCATCGCACTCCCTTGACGCCGAGGATCATGAGCGCTCCGGCGGTCGAGAACACCGCGGAGGCGACGAAGAGTCCCTCGAAGCCGCCGACCGCGCTCACGACGAGCGCACCGAGCATGGGTGCGAGGGCCTGCGGCACGGCGCTCGCAATGTTCATGATGCCGAGGTCCTTGCCGCGGCTCGTCGCGTCGGGCAGCACCTGGGTCGCGAGCGCCTGGTCGACGGAGAGGAAGCAGCCGTAGCCGAGCCCGAGCAGGAGGGCACCGATCATGACGATCTCGAACTGCGGCCAGACGATGAGCAGCACGGCGCCGCTCGCCTGCAGGAGCGCCGAGCTCAGCACGAACACCTTGCGGCGCCCGAGCACGTCGCTCCAGCGGCCGCACACGATCGAGGCGATGATCGACGCGACCATGTAGACGAGCGTGAGCAGCAGGAGGTCGCCCTCGGCGTCGAGGGCGGGCCGGCCGAGGCCGTAGATGAGGAAGAAGAGCAGCAGGCTCGTGCCGAGGGCGTTGCCGATGTTGACGAGCACGCGGCTGCCGAGGGTCCAGCCGAAGTCGGGGAACGCGCGCGGGGAGATCCAGAAGCCCGCGATGAGCGTACGCAGCGTGAGGGGCGCAGAGACGCCCTGCGGCAGCACGGCGTCGCGCACGAAGAGGAACGGAACGACGAGCACGAGGAGGGCGACCGCGAGCGCGGTGTAGCCGAGCAGCGCACCGATGAAGAGCTCGGTCACGAGCACGAGCCCCACGATGATGCCGACCGCTTGCGGCGCCGAGATGAAGCCCGAGACGAGACCGCGCTGGCCGACGGGCACCTGGTCGCTGATCGTCGCAGTGAGTGCGGCGCTCAGAGCGCAGAAGCCGGTGATGGCGATCGACCAGAAGACCGCGACGCCCACGATCGTCTCCTGCACCGAGAGCGCGAGCAGTGCACCGGCGAAGAGGAGGGCGCCGCCGAGGATCCACGGGCGCCGCCGGCCGAACCGCGAGGTCGTGCGGTCGCTCAGTGCGCCCGTGAGCGGGTAGGAGATGATCGCGAAGACCGACGAGATGCCCGAGACGATGCCGAACGCCATGACGCTGTCCTGCCACGTATCCGTAGCGATGAGCGCATCGACCTGCACGGGCAGCAGCAGCTGCACAGGGGTGAGCTGCGCCATCCAGACGCCGAGCCAGGCGATCGAGAAGCCGGCGATCCAGACTCCGCCGACCTTCCGCGTGGGTTCGGCGTCGACGACGAGGGCGTCGCGTGGTGCGGTGGTCCTGGTCATGCGGTCTCCTGGTGTGAGCGGGGGGTGGGAGGTGCGGTCAGAACCGGGTCGAGGTGCGGGCGGGCTCGGCGTGCTCGAGCAGCGCACGGGTGATCATGTCGAGCTGCGGCTCGAGTGCGGCATCGTCACGGTCGACGAGCCAGCCGATCGTGAGGCCGTCCATGCACGTCACGACGAAGCGGGCGAGCGTCTCGGCGGGCATTCGCCACCGCATGCCCGTGCGGGAGGCGGCGATCACGAGCATCTCGGTCACGAGGGCGCGGTACTGCGCGTACTGCTCCTGCGCGACCCCGGCGAGCGCCGGCTCGCGCAGTGCGAGGTGCGTGAGCTCGAGCATCCCCTGCTCTCGCCCGGGGTCGGCGCGCAGTACGTCGGCGTAGGCGGCGACGCCCGCACGCAGAAGGCCAGGCAGGTCGGTCGGCTCGAGATCGAGCAGGGGCGCGACCGCGGCGCGCTCGCCCTCGACGACGAGCGTGATGACGTCGCGCAGCAGCGCGAGCCGCGACTCGTAGGCGTAGTGGAAGCTGGCGAGCGACATGCCAGCCTCGGCGACGATCGCTCGCGTGGTCGCGGCGGCGAGGCCGTCGCGCGCGAGGACGGTGAGGGCTGCCTGCGCGAGAGCGGCACGCCGATCCTCGACGGGCATTCTCATGGTGTCTCCTCAGCGGCGTGAACTGGGTCGAGCGTCCCAGACGGTCGACCCACAGCGCAAGAGCCCGACGCGAAACGTCACGTCGCCGAAACACGGGAATAACCTCGGTATCTATGCGTTTGCATAGATACCATCACTGGGAGGACGCCGACACCTGAATCGGCAACCGACGACACCACGAGGAGCGCACCCATGACCGCCCAGGCAGCAGCCGAGACGCAAGGCCTGCACCACGTCACCGCGATCGCCGGCGACCCGCAGAAGAACATCGACTTCTACATCACCGGCCTCGGCCTGCGGCTCGTGAAGAAGACCGTCAACTTCGACGACCCCGGCACCTACCACTTGTACTACGGCGACGAGTCGGGGCGGCCCGGCAGTCTCATGACCTTCTTCCCGTGGCGCGGCATTCAGCAGGGGCGCATCGGTGCGGGCCAGTCGACGTCGACCGCGTTCTCGGTGCCCGCGGGCTCGCTGGGCTGGTGGGTCGACCACTTCGCCGCGGTCGGCGCCGAGGCCCGCATCACCTCGACGAGCTCGAGCGAAGAGCGCTTGCTCGTCGCCGACCCCGACGGTCTGCAGATCGAGCTCGTCGCGACGCACGAGCACGACCCGCGCGACCCCTGGGACTCGGCGAGCGTCCCCGCCGAGTACGCGATCCGAGGCCAGCACTCGAGCGTGCTCACCGTGCGCGACGCCGAGCGCACCGTCGCGCTCATGACGAACGATCTCGGGATGCACGTGGTCGAGCAGCAGGGCAACCGCACGCGCCTCGCCGCCGGTGCCGGCGGTCCCGGCGCCCTCGTCGACGTGCACGCCTCGAACCTCGTGCAGCCGGGCTTGACGGCGGGCGGCACGGTGCATCACATCGCCTTCCGCGTGCCCGACCAGGCGACGCAGCAGCAGTGGCGCGACGAGCTCGTCTCGCGCGGCCACCAGGTGACCGAGATTCTTGACCGGCAGTACTTCACGAGCATCTACTTCCGCGAGCCGGGTGGGGTGCTGTTCGAGATCGCGACCGACACCCCCGGCTTCGACATCGACGAGCCGCTGCTCGAGCTGGGCCGCGCGCTCAAGCTGCCGCCGTGGCTCGAGCCCTCGCGCGAGGCGATCGAGCACGCCGTCATCCCGATCCGCGTGCCGGAGGAGAACAACCCGGAGGTGGCCGCATGAGCGCGAACGCCGACCTGAAGCCCGAGGGCGGCCTCGCCGCGTGGCCGCACCTCTTCCAGGCCGGCGAACCCGGCGCACCCGTGCTGCTGACCCTGCACGGCACGGGCGGTAACGAGCAGGAGATCACCGCCCTCGCGGCTCACCTCGACCCGCGCGCTGGCGTGCTCTCCCCTCGCGGGCGAGTGAGCGAGGGCGGCGCGAACCGCTGGTTCCGCCGCCTCCGCGAGGGCGTCTTCGACGTCGACGACGTGATCCTGCGCGCGGGCGAGCTCGCCGCCTTCATCGCCGCGGCGCGCACCGAGTACGGCATCGAGGATGCTCCGCTCATCGCCGTCGGATTCTCCAACGGAGCCAACATCGCCCTCGCGACCGCTCTCCTGCACCCGGGCGCCGTCGACCGGGTCGTCGCGTTCAGCGGCATGTACCCCTTCGGCGACCGCGAGCCAGAGATCTCGGCGACCGGAGTCGAGCTGCTGCTGCTCAACGGCGACCAGGACCCGATGGCGCCCGCGGCGAGCGTCGCGCGGCTCGAGGAGTTCGCGAGCGCGCGCGGAGCATCCGTGACCCGGCGCAGCCGCCCCGGTGGCCACGGCATCGACCAGGGTGATCTGGCCGCCGCGCAGGAGTGGCTCGCCGCCACGACAGCCCCTCGCGGCGGCTAGCGAGTCGCGGCAGGGACAGCGCCTCAGATCAGCCAGCGCTGCTTCTGCACGAGCGAGATGCGCCGCCAGGCCTTGCCGATGCCCCAGGTGTCGCCGGCGAACGTGGTCGCGATCACGATGAGGGCTAGGGCGTAGATGATGTGGTAATCGACGAGGGGGTTGTTCGAGGCGGTCAGCGGCGTGAAGGGCCACTCGGCGAGGTACATGAAGACCATGAGGATGGTGCCGGCCACAGCGCTCACGCGAAGGCCGATACCCAGCATGACGGCGAGGCCGATGCCGAGCATCCCGATCATGAACAGCACGTCGGTGACCGGGTTGGCGAGGGTGAGGAAGAAGTCCTTGAGCGGGCCGGTGACGGTATCGCTCCTGAGGTAGCCCTGGGCCGGGGTGCCGCCGTTGATCCAGGCCCGCTCAAGAGGGGTCGCGTAGCCGAGACCGAAGGTCTTGTCGAGAAACGCCCACAGGAAAATGAACCCGGTTGCCAAGCGCAGGACGGCGAGGGAGCGTCGGCCAAGGCCTGCTGTGGGCATCCCGGGCGCGTCGGTCTGGTCGGGGACGCTCGGATCGATGGTCGTGGCGGTCATCTTCGTCTCCTCGACGTGAACTCGTCCCACGACGATCGCGGGCCTGAGCGGTGATGACCCCAGAGTGGCCCGCTCGGCGGCCCCCGGGCAGTGCCAAAGGTCCCGATAATCCCCGCTGAGATCGAGCGGTACAGCACCGCCCTGCGATCCGGGAGGCTCTCCGCGCGTCAGCGCGGCAGGTTCGCCTCGATGAGCTCGACGATCGGGCGAGCATCCGGCTTCACCTGCGGGCGGAATCGGTGCACCTCGCCGCTCGGCAGCACGAGGAACTTCTCGAAGTTCCACATGATCGGGCCAGCCTTGCCCCCGTGATCGGGAGTCTCGACGAGCTGCTGGTAGAGCGGGTGCCGCTTCTTGCCGTTGACCTTCGCCTTCTCCGTCATGGGGAAGGTGACGCCCCACGTCGTGCTGCAGTACTCGGCGATCTTCTCCTCGCTCGAGAGCTCCTGCAAGAACTGGTTCGAGGGCACGCCGAGCACCGTGAATCCGCGGTCGGCGTAGCGCTGCTGCAGCTCCTCGAGCTGCTCGTACTGCGGCGCGAGCCCGCAGCGGGAAGCGACGTTGACGACGAGCACGACGTGGTCGGCGAACTCGGCGAAGGTCGTCTCGCGGCCGTCGAGCATCGTGAGCGGAGCATCCGTGAGGGAGGTCATGCCCTGACGATAGGAGTGTTTGCTGAGCGCACACGGTGCGCCCGCTCTGTGGCTACGGAGTGTGCGCCGGCATCTCGTCGAGCGTTCCCCCGGCGGCTGCCGCCGCCTCGAACAGCGGCAGGTGCGATTCGAGGGATGCCCGGCGCAGGTTGCCCAGCACCGTCACGAGTCGCGCATCATCGGCCTGTGCGAGCAGGTCGTCGTAGAGTGCCACGTTGCTGATCTCGCCCTCCGCCCACGCCTCGGCCGCTGTCTGCAGGTCGGTCGGCGCCACGACCAGCCCGATGTAGGGGTTGTCGGGAACCTCGACGCCGGCGCGGTCGAGCTGGCGGGTCAGCGCGTCGATGTGACGCAGCTCGCCCTCAAGAATCGTCGCGTACGGCTCGACCTCGCCGAACCGGTCGAGCACGGCGAGATACGACGCTGCGGCGGCGTACTCACCGACGGGCGACATCAGGGCATCCCACGCGAGGGCAGCATCACTGTCGGGGTCGACGCCGGCGGGCAGGGCCGTCGCGGCGGGCGCCGCGGGTGCAGCGATGCCCGGGTCGGCTTCAGGGGCACTCTCGCTCGAGTCTGCCGGCGTGAGCGTCGCATCGCGGGCAGGCACGGCCTCGGGAGCGGGTGCGCAGCCGACGACCGTGAGGGCGACCACCAGACTGAGCCCGACAGCGCCCGTCCCGATGGCGAAGCGGATGGGGCGTGCAGTGCGTTCGAGCCTCATGGTGAGCTCCCTTCCGGAGAACTCCCATAATACCCCCGGGGGTATGAGCGCGCTGAGAGTCGCCCCTGGCGACCCTGCGTGCACGGAGTCGTGTGCGCGCGTCAGTCGTGCGTCTCGTGCTCGGCGCGCTGGCGGATGCGGCGCCCTTCCTCGATGGCCTCACGCTCGGCGTCGGCGCGCTTCTCGATCATGGTGTCGTCGCGCGGGGGCAGCTGGATGACCTCCTCGGCCGGCAGGCCCGCCTGAAGCTCGCGCGCCCGCTCGAGCTCCGCGTCGACTTCGGCGCCGAACAGTAGCGCCATGTTCGCAAGCCACAGCCAGAGCAAGAACACGACGACGCCCCCGAGAGCGCCGTAGGTCGCCGCGTAGTTCGCGAAGTTCGACACGTAGAAGCCGAACCCGAGCGACACGATGACGAGCGCCACGATCGCGATCGCCGCCCCGGGGCTCAACCAGCGGAATTTCGGCTGCCGCGCGTTGGGGGTCGCGTAGTAGAGCACCGCGACCATGAGCACGAGCAGCACGGCGAGCACGGGCCAGCGCGCGATGCTCCACGCCGTCTGCGCGGTCGCGCCGATGCCCAGCGCATCGCCGATCGCCTGCGCGAGCGGCCCGGAGACGAGGAGGCCGACGACCATGACGACCAGGATCACGAGGCCGAGGAGCGTGATGAGCAGCTGCAGCGGCTTGAGCTTCCAGATCGGGCGCCCCTCCTCGATGCCATAGATGCGGTTCATTGCCCGGCTGAATGCGGAGACGTAACCGGAGGCGGTCCACACAGCGAGCACGAGCCCGACCGCAAGGGCGAGCCCAGCGCCGGGCGAGGTGGCGAACTGCTCGATGGGCCCGCGCAGCACCTCGATGATCTGCTCGGGGGCCACCGCCCCCGCGATGTCGAGCACGGCGTCGGCCGACCGCGTGCCTTGCCCGACGAGACCGAGAATTGAAAACACGGCGATGAGCGCGGGGAACAGCGCGAGCACCGAGAAGAACGTCAGCGAGGCGGCGATGTCGAAGCTCTGGTGGGCGATGAACTCGCGTCCGGCGCGCTTCGCGACATACGTCGCGGTGCGCGGCCGCAGATCGGTCGGCGAGGAGGGCTTGCGCTTGTCATCGGGCTCGGGTGCGTCGTCGCGGCTGTCGGGATGCTCGTGCATGAGTCTCGGCTCCGATTCCTGTCGGGGTCGTGGTGTTTGGGTGCTCGGCGCGTGAGCGCTAGGGTGCCTTCCAGTCAGACATGCCGGGCCGATCGGCGCCAGTGCCGTGCGCGCACACTCAGCCCGCGTTCGGGTTCGCCGTATCATCGGCCTGGCCCAGAACGCAGAAAGCCCCCGAACCCGAGGGTTCGAGGGCTGCCGCTGGCCTAGGGCCAAGAGCGGGCTTCTTGCGAAACCTCCGTGGATCCACCCACCACGCGCGCCCTTGTCGACAGTGAGAATCGATCCCGTGGCGGGCCCGGCCTTGTGCGTCTCGTCAGGAGACCCCGCGAGCTGTCAGTCGCCACTGCTCTCACAGCCTCAAGGCGTAGGGGTCGAGCAGACGAAGTCCGAACGCTTCGCGCTGCGCCCGGCCAAGCCGAGACTCGACAACGGCGCCGACGATGTGCTCGAGGTAATCCATGTGGCGCAGTCTTTCGCTGATCCAGAAGTCGAACTCTCGAAGCTCCTGCGCGTCAGCGTCGCCATCGTCTCCACAAAGCCGCTCGTACGTTCCTTCTCTCATCTCCACCACCAGAACTCCGATCGCATGCGCTAGCCAGTGCGGCCAGTGCATCGTGGGGCATGCCACGACAAGGTAGGGACTTCTCCGACACGTCGTGCACCCAATCTGTTCGATCTCATCCGGATCCGCCTGCCGCGCTGCTCGAAAGACGTCACCGAGTCGAGCCGCGAACTCCATCGTCAGGAGGGGGTACTCGGCCGCGAGCTCCAACTCTTGGCGGCTGGCTTCCGTGGCGAGCGGCACCGTGTCCATCACCCACCGGCGCCGACGCGGGTGGACGACGTCCCTGAGAAGGGTCGCGAAGGCCAATTCAGACGCGCGAAAGACCTTGTACACGGCAGAGCGCGCGCTGTCCGCGTGTCGGCACCGCCAGGCTGGCCGCCCCGCTGCGCACAGCGCACAGCGCACCTCTTCCTCCACCTCGACCTCGTCAACCAGCTCGCCAATCAACAGGTACAAGCTGTGGCGGAGGTCATGGGGCAGGCTGGCGATGACGGGATCGCCTCGGAGAGTGTGGGTGAAGCACAGATCGCACACGACGGTCATGATCCCGTCCATGCTCGGCCGCCAGTCACGTGCCCACCGCAACCATTCTTCGAATCGCAGTGTCAGGAATCGGGACGTGCTGTCGCGCGCTGCGCGACGGCGGGGTTCCACCACGTTTTCCACGATCCAGACCAGGTCTGGGGCCTTGCCTGCGAGATCCTCGACGAGCAGGACGCGTGCGTCTGCAACATGGGCGCAGGTGTCGCGATCATCAGGCGCGTCTGTGTGCACGGGATGCGGGCAGTGCTCCTCTAGTGCCTCGGCGAGTCTTCGTTCCGCGGTGCTCAACGACACAACGAGCTGGTGAGTCAGCGCGTGCGGAGCGAGGTCGTGCACCTGGGAACTGGTGAGATACGGCGACCTCTGACATGCGACGCAGAGTAGATGGTCATCGATTCCGGGGCGCCACCGTTCGGCCGCGACAATCCAATCTTCGGCAATGTCAGACGTCAGGTCGCGAAGGTAGTCCGTCATCTCACACCTGCTCGCGCGCGTGCCCTGCGAGCGGGAGTCGCAGGTACCGCAGGGTCTCGCCGCCGGTGCCCTTCACGGCGAGAATCACGTGGGAGCATCCGGGATGGCTGCCGAGGTACGCGCTGTTGGCCCAGCCATCACCGAGCTCATCGGTGAAGTAGTCCTCGTGGAATCGCGCAATCGCCGTGATCCCGTCTGAGCACTCCAGGAGCAGGTGCACGTCGAGCCTCTCACCGTCGAGCTCGCCCTGACCGGGTCGCACTCGGGCGAGGCCGATCACGTAGGCGTCGTGGCTCGGCGAGTAGGCGAGAGCCACGACGCCGCCGCCCATCCCACCCCGAACGATCTCAAGCCTCTCCGCGCTCAACACCGTCCGAACTCTGATCGGCACTCGATCGTCCTTGGCCGCGTAGGAGGTCGCGTCACCGCCGAGCGGGAAGACCAGTTCCAGTGTCGCGCCGACGAGACCCTGAGCCAGCACCATGCCGAAGACAGCATGCGAGATCATGATGACGAGCCAAAGCGATCCGCGCCTCACAGCCTCCGCACCCGGTCGCGTGCCCGGCTCCCTCGAGTCACGCATCGTGGGTGCCCCGATTCGCTGATGCTGCAACCGTTGCGTCGCCGACATCTCGAGCAGCCGGCTCGGAGTCTCGGCTGACCGCCGGGGTGTCGTCGGCCCCGTCGTCGCGGCCGTGCTGGGCGAAGAGCCTCAGGTACTGCTCGCGCTTCAGCCCGGGCGACAGTTCCCGGGCAGGTCGTGCCGGCTCGGGCCTGCCCTCTCGGTACGGGTCGACGAACTCGCGACGGGTCGCTGCCCGGACCCGTGCGATGGCGCGGTCCAGGTCGGCGCCGGTGCGCAGGTTCTCGCGCTCATACACGTCGATCAAGAGGGAGTGCGGGTGCGTCTCGACTGCGGAGGCGGAACGGTGGATGATCGCGTGCAGATCCCCGAGGGCTCCGAACTGGCGCGCACTGATCTCGCCGCCCATGCGCTCGACGAGAGTCAGGGCATCCCGTACGCCGGTTCTAAAGGCAACGGTCGTGCCCACGTTTCCGTCGACCGCTTCAGCGAGCTGTCCGTTCAGCTGACCCAGGTATTGGTGGGCCAGGGTGACCGAGGACCCGAACTTGCGCCCTTCCGACAGCAGCGACGGGAGGCTTCCCACACCGAATCGTTGTGCCTCGTCGAGGAAGTAGCCGAAAGGCTCGTCGCCCTGTCGCGAGGGCATGGCCGAGGCGAAGCGGGTGAGGTAGAGGAACCCGAGCAGATCGGAGGCGACCTGGCCGAGCCGAGCCGTCGAGAGATCGACCAGCACGATGCGGTTCTCCGCCATGACAGTGTGCGGATCCAGCGCGTCGTGCCCGCTGGCCAGAATCGCTCGAAGCGCGGCGGTGTTCTTGAATCGACTGAATTTGCTTGTGACCCAGCCGGCGAGCTCGCCGCGTCGCGACTGGTCCATGCGCGCCATGGTGCCCCGCCAGAAGTCGATCAGGTCGGGGTCGGTGACCGACCGTGCGACGCGCTTCTCGAGATCGCTGTCACGATAGACGCGAGGAATGTCGAGGATGCTCGTCTGCTTGCCGTACACCGCGCGCAAGCCCTTGAGACCTTGGGTGAGCCACTCTTCGAACATGGGGCCGACAATGCCCGTGCTGCCCGGGTCGAACAGTTGATAGAAGACGAGCACGAGGTCCTGCACGACGATGTCGAGCTGTACGGGGTCATCGATGTGCAGCGGGTTCAGCTTCACGGGGTTCTCGTGGTCGCCCGCCTCAACATAGACCACGCGGTCGAGCTGTTCGTCGCTGAGCCCGGCGATGACCGAGCGGCAGGTCGTGCCGTGGGGGTCGAGCAGCAGAAATCCCCGCCCCTGGCGGGCCCAGGCGAGCTGCTGAGCGACGAGGAAGGAACTCTTGCCCGCACCGGTCATGCCCACCACTTGGCAGTGACGGGTGAGCGTCGACTGCTCGAGAACGACGTCTACTCGTCGCCCCGCCGGGGTGACCGCTGCCCCTACGCGCATGCCCTCCTCGGCGGGCGATTGGGAGTACGTGGGGCGTCGAGGCACGGGGGGTGTCGGCGCGGAGGCAAGCCCGGGAAGATCGCCACCGTGGTTGAGGATCGCCGCGATCACGCGACTGAGCTCAGCGCGGTCGATCTGAACGTGGCAGTCAGAAGGACCATCTGACAGGCGCCACTCGGGCGCCATGGTGCGGAGGTGTGCCCGGAGTGATAGGGGCAGGTCTGCGTCAGGAGCGTCGATGCCGGCACGCAACGTCACGACGTCGACGGATGATCGACCAACAGCCTCCGTGACCGCCAACCGCAAGGTCGTGCCCGGGTGCTGCAGGCTCAAACTCAGCCAGCGCACCAGGCCGTTGGCCAGCAACGTCGCCTGCTCGGCGTCCACAGCTCGGTGCGCGGAGCCGTTCGTCCCGACGCTGAAGCCGACCTCGGCTCTCGACCCCTGGTCGACCTGCCACTGTGGCGCGGGGAGCGCTGCCGCGCGCTCCTCGATGCGAACGGTGACCAGCCGCTCGAGCTCTTCAGCGACGGAGAGCGCGAGTTCTTCGGCGTCCGTGCCGTGCACGACGAATCGCAGGTCGGCATCGCCCTTCGCGTCACTGCCGACGACCAGTTCCAAACCCGCAGTGCCGTGCACCGAGAGCATGCCGAGCAGGCCAGTGGCGACGAGCTGGGCACGAAGTGTTCCATCCTCCGTCCAGGGCCGGGCCGCCGTCAGAACGACGTCATAGCGCGCTGCGGGCGCCTGCTCGGCACTAGGCGGTGGTGGGCTCAGTTCTCGCGTCTCGGCCATTGATGCTCCTCAGTGCTCGGGGGTACTGGTCCTCCAAGCCGATGGCAATCAATGTCCGCGGATTCGCCGGACCTCTTCCTGTACCTCGTCAGCGATGGCGCGTACCTCCGTCATCGCGGCGCATCCGCACGCATGACGAATCCCGTTGTGCCGACGATCCGCCCGTCCGGGCCGCGCACCGCTCCGGCACCCGTGTCGGGCGCGATGAGATCTCCGCGGTCGTTCCGGGCATGCAGCACGACCGAGCTGACGACCAGATAGGTGCCGTCGACCGGCTCGGGGAGACCGCGAACCTCTCTGAACTGTTGAGTGTGCACCGGCACATCGCCGATGGTGAAGGCGAGGGTCCGGTGCTCATCGACGCGTGCCGTGCCGTCGCGAGGCAGCACGATCACGGCTCCGTCGGCAAGGTGCAGCGTGATGTCGTGCGGCGTGTAGTTGCGCAGTCGCACTCCACCGATCGCGATTCCGGTCATCGTCCGTCCTCTCTGTCGTGAGCGAACCCTGGAGTGCTCGCCGTCGGATCATTGACCGCAATCAATGTCCCGCGGGCCATCAATGACACCGATTGCCCTGAACCTCGGTGATGCTCTGTCGCTCGAGTCTGCAAGGCATCCCCGTCATATCCCATCCTCCCGACGAAACGGAGAACCCTGTGTCCGCATCATCTCGCATCGTCTCGCTCTCGACCGAGGAACTGGCTGCGCCCACTCCTCTCTATGTGACGTTTGCTGCAGCCGAGAAGATGTTCGCCTCGATCGGCTCTCGACCCGCCGAATCGGGCGGCGCCCTCGGGGGCACGCGGCGCAGCTCTGTCGTGGAGCACCTGCACCTCGACGAGAGCGCCTCGATGACGTCGGTCACGTACTATCCCGACATCACGGCAGTCAACGAGACGCTGCGCCGAGATTGGAACCCCCGCGGCATCAATCTCATGGGATTCGCGCACTCGCACCCGCGCGGTGCGACGCGGCCCTCTGCCAACGATCTGGAGTACAGCGAGCGCATCCTGCGCGCGATTCCCGCGATGGGCCGCATGCTGCTGCCGATCGTGCAGTCCGCAGGTGACGGTGGGCCGGCTCAGATCATCCCATGGGCAGTGGAGCGCCGCGGTGCGGCGATGGTCCTCACAGAGCCGCGACTGCACATCGCCGATCCTGCCCGCCTTCCCGACGTGGAGGCGTCACGCGTGTTCGCTCGCGTGCGAGACGCCTACCACCTGCCCACCCTGGCCGCTGCCCGGGTCGTAGTCGGCGGCGCGGGTGGCTCCGCTGCGTGGCTCATCGACCTGGCACGCACGGGGGTCTGCGAATTCGTCCTCATCGATCCCGACGTCGTGGAAGAGCCGAATCTCGCCACCCAGCACGTCTCGCTCGACGACCTGGGTGAGCCGAAGGTGTCGGCCCTCGCGCGGCGCATCACCGCGGTCAATCCGTTCGCCCACGTTGTCACGGTGCAGGCCGACGTGATGGATATCGACGACGAGGCCTTCGCCCGGCTGCTCAAATCTCCCTTCCCCTCCGCCGGCACGCGGGTTCCGGCACGCACGCTGCTGTGCGCGTTCACCGACGACTTCCCGGCGCAGGCGCGCATCGCTCGTCTGGGCTTGCAGTTCGATCTGCCGACGATCACGGCGACGATCTACGAGCGTGGGCTCGGGGTCGAGCTGGCGTTCGCCGCTTCCGGCGTCACGCGCGCATGCATCCGCTGCGCTCTCTCCAGCCGCTACCGGCAGCAGGTGCTGGAGGGCCAGGATGCTGTGGTCGCCTCGAACGGGTCCCCGCTCTGGGCGACGGCACGACTGAACGCCCTCAAGACGCCGATCGCCCTGGCTCTGCTGCACGCGACGGCAGCGCCGGCCGCGCGCACCCACCCCGGCACCCAACGTTGGCTGCGGGCGCTCGAAGCGATCACGGACCGCAACCTGGTGCTGACCTCGCTTGACCCCGAGATCGGCGACGAGCTCGGCCTGCACCAGTTCGGCGCGGCAGCAGACCCCCTCGCGGGGCTGTCGCCGTTGGACATGACCCTGTGGCGCCGTCCGGTGCCCGATCACCCCCGCTACGACGAGGTATCCTGCCCCGAGTGCGGTGGAATGGAGGCTCTCTCTGAGCGCGCCGGTCGTTTTCTCGACACGCGGCCCATGCCCCGCGTCTTCGGTGACTCCGAGTTTCCTTGTCCCGCTGCGCACCCGGCATCTCCTCGCGTCCACGCGACGCGGCGCCGTCGCTCATTGCGGCAGCTTCTGGGGGGCCGCGGCGAACGCTGACTCGACTGCACGCTACGTCGTGCCGACTCCTAGACTGGCGTGATGCCGGTCGTTCTGCGCGTGCGCCTCCTCGTAGCGGGCGGAGTGCACGCCACCAGCAGGGGCGCCCATGCGGTGCTCTGCCGCTGGCTCGATGCGCCCGAACCCTCGCACGAGGCGGTGATCGCTGGTGAGCCGGACTCGTGGTGGCCGCTCGGTCGGCCGACCGAACCTGACGCAGGGAAGGTTCGCGCACACGACGAGAGCGTGAAATCGTGGGCGTTGGTAGGTCTGGAGACGGAGGACGATGTCGTCACGATCGATGTGAGCCTATTCGATCAGGACAGTGATCATAGCGGCGGGCTCGCCGGGCGGCTGGCACAGTTCGCGGCGCGCTGCCTCGTGCAGCCGAGCAGCGTGGAGCGCATCGGCGCCCACGCCTTCCAGGTCATCCCGTCGCTGGATGCGAACGGTTCGGCGAGCGCCGCGGAGGTGCTGGCCCGCGCCACGTGGCAGCAGCTCAGTCATGCGCCGGGGTCGCCTACGTGGTCATGGAACTTCCTCAGCTCGACGGCGTTCCGGCGCGGCAAGCAGGACGATCCTCTGTACGACCCCCGCCGCATTCTGGTCGACATCGCGCGTTCGTGGCGCGCCCACGCCCCGGCCGAGGTCGTCGACGCCGTGCCTGAGGGATGGGGTGTCGACGCCAGCATCGACACCCTCGCGTGCGATATTCGCATCGGCGATCGCCACGATGCCACGTCGATGGGCAGGTCGCGGTCGGAGCTCGGTTTCACCGGCACGGCCCGACATCGCTTGCGCCCGCCGCGGGGCAAGGCTTCAGTTGAGGTTCCGGGTCCACTGCTGGCCGTCGCTAGCTACGTGGGGGTGGGCACGGCGACGACGTTCGGTCGCGGCCAAGTCGAGGTGTCGTGGAGCGGCAACCCTGGAGAGCGAGATGGCTGATCGCTGGCTCACCGGCGTACGACGACCTTGAGCAGCATCCTCGTCAGCAGGTAGCAGACGGTGACGGCCGTCATGACCGGAATGTCGCTGGGCGACCCACCCCCGCAGGGCGCCCCCGGTAGGGCGAACTCTGCGAGCGCCCCGACGATCACAACCACGATCGAGAGACCGATCACGGCACTCGGGCTCCAGACAGCCGTGAAGCCGAGTGCGACAGCGACCAGGGGCGCGATGAGCCAGGCGAGCTCGCCGCCGCCCAACATCGCGCCGGCAGCAGGGGATGAGGCGAAGCCCGCGACTCTCACCACCCCGTAGATGGCGAGGGGTGCGGCCAGTGCGTGGGTCGCGCCGACCAGGCCGGCGAGCAGGCTGATCACGACGGCGACAACGGCGAGCGCAGCCGTGATGAGGCGCCACACCATCGGGATGCTCGAGCAGCGTTCATCTGCCACCAATGACCACAGCGCGGGCAGCAGGCCCAGCCCGCCGCACAGGCGCGCGCCCCATTCGAGCACGGCGTGCGCACGACAGGCAACGAGCACGGCAGCTGTCACTCCGAGGATGGCTGCCACGGTAGAGGCGACGGCACCGCCCGCGACTTCGAGCAGGCTGGCGAGCGCGAGTGCGGCCAGGGTGACGGCGGCCCAGGATCCGCCGCTCGGCCGCATCGCGCCGAATTCCCCGCTCATCGACGTTCCACCACAGAGGCGACGAACTCATCGGCGACGCCGCGGGCGAAGGCTTCCATTTCGGCCCTCACGACGAGGCGGAAGTTGGGCCACACCTCGTGCAGCAGCGCTGTCTGTTCCTCGTCGGTCGCGGTGTCGAACTGCATCATCTGCTCGCGTGTGAAGCGCTCGCTGAGTATGGTGCCGACGTGCTGCTCCAGGCGATCCAGCGTCATGCGTGCCAGATCCTCCAGCCCTTCCTGAGTGAGGTGCACGCCGTGCCGTTGCATGGCGCGCCCCAGAGTCTCTGCGTACGCTCCGCCGTGGGGGTTCTGGTGGGTCGATGTCATGAACTACTCCTCATTCGCTCGCGGCTTTGATCGAGAGCGTTTTGGCAATTCATGTACGCGAGAGCCTGGACGCTTACCGAATGTTGCCTGAGGTAGAAACCCCCTCCGCCGTGGCCACAATCGACCGACTGGTGTGGTTTCTGCTCTGACCAGGGCTTTTTCGACAACTCGGTCCGAACGTGGGCGGTCGAAACCCGCGTCAGACAACCTGGTGTGGTTTCGGCCCACGAAAGCCCAGGTAAGGGATGGGTTATTCTGCTAGCGGTTGCCCGAGCCGACCGGCAACGGCAGCGATTGAAACGCGATGAAACTGTGGGTCGCGGCAATCTCGAAGTTGCCCGAGCCGACCGGCAACGGCAGCGATTGAAACTTCACTGAGCCTCGTCGGGCAGGATGTCCTCGGGGTTGCCCGAGCCGACCGGCAACGGCAGCGATTGAAACTTCACTGAGCCTCGTCGGGCAGGATGTCCTCGGGGTTGCCCGAGCCGACCGGCAACGGCAGCGATTGAAACTCGGTCCACTCGACCTTGTCCTCTTCGGGTGAAGTTGCCCGAGCCGACCGGCAACGGCAGCGATTGAAACGTTGCTGTCGCTTCCCGTGGCGTGACAGAACAAGTTGCCCAAGCCGACCGGCAACGGCAGCGATTGAAACAGCCGTGTCCACGAACTCGGCCATCCAGGAAGTTGCCCGAGCCAACCGGCAACGGTAGCGATTGAAACTCGTTGGAACGGGCTAGTTGGTGTAGTTGTTCGTGTTGCCCGAGCCGACCCGCAACGGCAGCGATTGAAACTCATCCGGAACATCCCCGATCGGGCCATCGACATTGCCCGAGCCAGCCGGCTACGGTAGCAACGATCGAAACCTGAAGTCGTACACCCTGGCGCGCATGTCCTGCGTTGCCCGAGCCGACCGGCAACGGCAACGGCAACGATTGAAACCCGAGGATCAGGACGACGAAGAAGCCGTCGAAGTTGCCTGAGACAACCGGCAACGGCAGCGATTGAAACTCATCCGGAACATCCCCGATCGGGCCATCGACATTGCCCGAGCCAGCCGGCTACGGTAGCAACGATCGAAACCTGAAGTCGTACACCCTGGCGCGCATGTCCTGCGTTGCCCGAGCCGACCGGCAACGGCAACGGCAACGATTGAAACCCGAGGATCAGGACGACGAAGAAGCCGTCGAAGTTGCCTGAGACAACCGGCAACGGCAGCGATTGAAACTCATCGGTCTGCTCCAATCGGTAGGGGTTCGAGTTGCCCGAGCCGACGTGAAACGGCAGCGATTGAAACGTGATATTCGTGCAGATGAGCTCTCGCTCTTCTGGTTGCCCGAGCCGTCCGGCAACGGCAGCGATTGTGACGAACGCGGACGACTCTGAGGGGCACGCGGGTTTCGTCACCCGAGGCGCCTGGCGAATGCGCTGTCTCGTCCTCGCCTGGCCGCGCCCGAGCTTCATGTTCGGGCGCCGCCCGGGTCCCTACCCAGATATACCTCTAGCGCGCTGACGCATCCTCATGTCAGAATCGAGCTACCCTCGATTCCGTCCTCATGAGAGGCATGCGGCTTGCCCACCCCACTCAACTTCTCTCAGCCCGGGGCATCACAGGCATTCGAGGAGGCAACGTCCACCGCCTCCCTCCTGCGCGCCTGGCACCGCATCGCCGCCAAGACTCCGCGAGCGCGATGGTCCGCCGAACTCACCCAGTTCGAGGGCGAGGCGACGCGGGTCATCGAGGCCACGTCTCGCGAGCTGCGCGACCTCCTGTTCGTGCCCGAACCGCGGCAGAGCATCCGTATTCCTAAGCCCTCCGGCGGGCAGCGAACTCTCGAACTCTCCACCGTGCGTGATCGCATCGTCGAGCGATCCCTGCACGACACCCTGGCGCCTCTTGTCGACCCGCACCTCAGCCCGCTCTCCCTCGCCTACCGGGCAGGGGTCGGCGTCGCCGCGGTGGAGCGCGTCATGGCAGACCTCCGCGTCGACGGCTACACCCATGCCGTGAAGGCCGACATCGTTGACTGCTTCGGCAGCATTCGCGCATCGGAGGCGATCGACGATCTCGCCGCGATGGTCAACGATCCTGCGGCGCTCGCGCTGCTGCGCCTCCTGTCTTACCGGGTTCACGACGACGCACACGGTGAAACGGCACGAGGTCTCGCTCAGGGGTCGTCGCTCTCACCGTTGCTGTCCAACGTGTATCTCGACAGACTCGATCGCGCGGTTGCCGAGCACGGCATCGTCATGGTCCGCTACGCCGACGATCTGCTTGCCCTGACGAATTCAGCGGATTCACTCGACGAGGCGGAAAGTACACTGATCGACACTGCGCGCGCGCAGTCGCTGACCCTCAGCAGCTCCAAAGTGCGCAAAGGCACACTCGAGAACGACATCGCTTTCGTCGGGGCCAGCTTCGGCGCACCTGAGGATGCCTCGCCCGAGGCCATGGCGGAGCAGACCGCCCTCTACGTGGGTGACCGCAAGATCTTCCTCGGCCTCAAGTTAGGCCGCGTGGAAGCTCTCCGTGGTTCCGAGGTGATCCTCTCGATTCCACAAAGCGCGCTGGAGAGGATCGTCACCTTCGGCCCGATTTCCGTCTCGGCGGGCGTGCGCCAATGGGCCCTGTATGCCGGCGTCGACTGGGTGTGCCTCTCAGAGCGCGGCGGCTACCTCGGGGCGATCGCCTCCTATCGGCCGCAGTCCATCCGCCGTCGCCTCCGGCAGGATCGGCGCCGCCGCGGCGCCCTCGGCCGCGAGCTCGCTCGGCGCTTCGTCGAGGGCAAGGTCGCGAACTCGAAAGCGCTGCTTCGCCGCTTCCCGCCCAACGTCGGGCGGGCCCGACCCCCACGAAAGCTCTTGCGCACCTGGATGGTGCGCCTCGACCGAACTCAGAAAGTCGGGCAGCTTCTCGGCGTCGAGGGTGCTGCGGCCGCAGAGTACTGGCGTAGCTTCGCCGACAGGCTTCCTCCCGGCACGGGGTTCTCTGGCCGCAAGCGACGCCCGCCTCCCGATGCCGTGAATGCGGCGCTGTCATACGGCTACGCGATGCTCGCCGGTGAGGCGACCGGCGCTGCCGCTGCTGCAGGCCTGGACCCGGCGCTCGGGTTCCTCCATCGCGGAGGCGACGGCCGATCGTCTCTCGCCTACGACCTCATCGAAGAGTTCCGACCGCTCATCGTCGACTCCATCGTCATGGAACTAGCGAGGCGCAGGATGCTCGACGACGACTTCGGCGCGAAGAGCGACGACGGCTACCGGCTGAGCCCCGCGGGCAAGTCGCTGCTCGTCTCGCGCTACGAGCGTCGCATGACCACCTCGTTCGCCTACCTACCGGGTGAGCGCCGGTGCACGTATCGCCAAGCGCTGCACTTGCAAGCGCAGTCGGTCGCCCGGTCGGTCGATGACGGCGTGTGTCGCTATCGTCCCGTGGGGTGGCGCTCGTGAGTCGGCCGCGACACCAGTGGCTGATTGCCTACGACATCTCCTCTGACCGCTCCCGCACGAAGGTTGCCGCCCGGTTGCGCCGGTACGGATCTCGCGTGCAGTCCTCGGTATTCACCGCGCGGATGACCGGGGCCGAACTCGACGAACGCCTAGCCGCGCTCGCCGAACTCTTGGACGCCACCACCGACAGTCCCATCGCGGTGCGTCAGTGTCAGGACTGCGCACAGGAGCAGCAGAGCCTGGGGCAGCACCGGGGTTTGTCGGAGCAGTGGTGGGTGCTGATGTAGCGCTCGCAGAAGCTGAGTGTCCCCTGATGTGGAAACCCCCTGCGGATGGCGCCGAAAAGGGGCGAGTGGTGTGGTTTGCGCTCTGACCTCGGATTTTGCGTGCTGCGCAGCCCGCAGGTGGGCCACTTTAAGGAGTCATTCTGAGGTGGTGTGGTTTGGTGCATCTAATCCCCTGGTCAGCCGTGCGATATTCTGACAACGGTTGCCCGACCCGACAGGGAACGGCAGCGATTGAAACCACGCTCCATGAGGGTGAAGTGCTGGTGGTGAATTTGCCCGACCCGACAGGGAACGGCAGCGATTGAAACTCCTCCCTTCTGCGCCGGTCAAGTCCCTGGAAGTGGTGTAACGGCTGATCCTTCGCTTTATGCGCTGAGCGCGATGAAGGTGTCGGCGACCACCTCGCTTTCGGTGTCGGGCAGGACGCGCATGCGGGAGCGGGCCAGAAC
>Ga0316202_10000655_pt1 | contig 34418 bp, 37 predicted proteins | sample 3monrhotite_MG_FD_204934 | JGI IMG/M metagenome (GOLD analysis project Ga0316202, IMG submission 204934) | Microbial mat bacterial communities from mineral coupon in-situ incubated in ocean water Damariscotta River, Maine, United States -... | ecosystem: Environmental > Aquatic > Marine >...
CTCTGTGTTCTCTGTGTTCTCTGTGGTGAAACTGCTTTTTCTGGTTGAATTAGATGCTTGCTGGACCTATTCTCCGAGAACGTAGATTTGGCTCTCTTGCGCACTGGCCGCAATAGCTTCGCGTTCTTGTTCTGCCAGCAGCGTTAGGTGTTCCATGATGGCGAATGTCAGTTCTTTGCAGCCCTCGCCGCTGATGGCTGAAATGGTGAAGTAGCGGATGTCTTCGCTAAATTCTTTGAGGAATGCTGCAATTTTTTCAGCGCGGTCTTCTACTAGGTCGAGCTTGTTGAGTATTAACCAGCGTGGTTTTTTGTATAGCTCTTCATCGTATTTTTTAAGCTCATTGAGAATAGCATGGGCTTCTTGAACAGGATTGATGCCTTCGTATGCGGGGGCGATGTCTACGATGTGCAGCAGCAGACGTGTGCGCGCCAGATGACGTAAGAATTGATGGCCTAATCCCGCGCCATCGGCTGCACCTTCGATGAGTCCAGGGATGTCGGCAATGACAAAGCTTTTTTCTGTGTCAACGCGCACTACACCGAGATTCGGATGCAAGGTGGTGAAAGGATAGTCAGCCACTTTTGGGCGCGCAGCCGAAACTGAGCGAATAAAGGTGGATTTCCCCGCATTAGGCATGCCTAGCAGTCCAACGTCAGCCAGCACTTTTAATTCAAGCTGCAATTCGCGCTGCTCGCCATCGCCGCCGGGAGTGCATTGTCTTGGGGTGCGGTTGGTGCTGGATTTAAAATGCAGATTGCCTAAGCCGCCTTTGCCGCCCTGCGCTAGTAGCGTTTTTTGACTTTCGTGAGCTAAATCCGCGATTTGTTCACCGGTATTAATGTCGGTTATGACAGTGCCGACTGGCATGCGCAGAATGACATCATCAGCGCCTTTGCCGTAGCAGTCTGAGCCGCGTCCAGGCTCGCCGTTCTTGGCGCGATGGTGACGGGTAAAACGATAATCGACTAGCGTGTTAATATTGCGATCTGCAATAGCATAAATGCTTCCACCCCAGCCGCCATCCCCACCGTCAGGGCCACCCTTAGCGATATATTTTTCACGACGAAAGCTAGCAACGCCTTTTCCGCCGTTGCCTGCATTAACTTCTATTTTCGATTCGTCTATGAATTTCATGGGTGATTCCTGTACGGCTAAAACAAAAAAGCCCTACCAGTGAGTAGGGCCTATTGCATCTCGTCGGAAGCGATTAAGCTGCGACGATGCTAACTGTCTTGCGATTGAGCGCACCTTTGGTAGCGAATTGCACTTTGCCAGTGATTTTGGCAAACAAGGTGTGATCTTTACCCATGCCGACGTTGTCGCCTGCATGAATTTTTGTACCGCGTTGGCGAATGATGATGCTGCCAGCGTTGATTAGTTCACCGCCGTAGCTTTTTACGCCGAGTCGCTTCGAGTGCGAGTCGCGGCCGTTACTGGTGCTGCCGCCGCCTTTTTTTGATGCCATGGTGTTACTCCTTCAGAATTAAGCCGAGATGCCGTCGATGCGGATCTCAGTGTAGTTTTGACGATGACCTTGATGCTTTTGATAGTGCTTACGACGGCGCATCTTGAAGATGCTTACCTTGTCGTGGCGACCATGACCAACGATGGTTGCCGCAACAGTAGCGCCAGTTAGCATAGGCTTGCCAACAGAAACTTTTTCACCATCACCCACCATCAGAACTTGATCCAAAACAATCGCGCCGCCAATTTCACCGGCTACGATTTCAATCTTTAGGGTTTCACCCTGGATAACACGATATTGCTTACCACCGGTTTTAATTACTGCGTACATAACGACCTCGCTTGAATGCGGTTTTACAGAGCCGCGCATTATACATAAACTACGCGAACGTTCAAAATTGTTTTTTTAATTTAGTGCTAACGCTTCATCGAATCAAAGAATTCGGCGTTGTTTTTAGTAGCTTTTACTTTATCCAGCAAAAACTCCATCGCGTCTAATTCATCCATTGGGTAGAGCAGTTTGCGTAGCAACCAGATGCGTTGCAGTAGATCGGCCTTGATGAGTAGCTCTTCTTTACGCGTACCCGAGCGATTGACATTGATTGCTGGGTAGATACGTTTTTCTGCCATACGACGATCCAGATGGATCTCCATATTACCAGTCCCTTTGAATTCTTCGTAGATGACGTCATCCATACGGCTACCCGTATCCACCAGCGCAGTAGCAATGATGGTTAGCGAACCGCCTTCTTCGATATTACGTGCTGCACCGAAGAATCGTTTAGGGCGTTGCAGAGCGTTGGCATCCACACCGCCAGTCAATACTTTGCCTGAAGAGGGGATGACGGTGTTGTATGCACGGGCTAAGCGGGTGATTGAGTCCAGAAGAATGATGACATCTTTTTTGTGCTCAACCAGACGCTTGGCTTTTTCCAGAACCATCTCGGCGACTTGTACGTGGCGCGTGGCAGGCTCGTCGAAAGTGGAAGCCACTACTTCGCCGCGCACGGTGCGGCTCATCTCGGTTACTTCTTCTGGGCGCTCGTCAATGAGTAATACGATCAATGTGGCGTCAGGGTGGTTGGACGAAATAGAGTGCGCAATATGTTGCAGCATCACTGTCTTACCAGACTTGGGTGAAGCGACCAGCAGGCCACGTTGACCTTTTCCAATAGGGGCGACGATGTCGATGATACGTCCGGTAATGTTTTCTTCTGCGCGGATGTCGCGTTCTAGTGTAAGTTGCTTGGTCGGGAAAAGTGGTGTCAGATTTTCGAACAGGATTTTGTTCTTTGCGTTTTCGGGCGGTTCGCTATTAACCTTGTCTACTTTGACCAGCGCTACATATCGTTCACCTTCTTTGGGGGTGCGGATTTCACCTTCAATTGAGTCGCCCGTATGAAGATTAAAGCGCCTTACTTGGCTGGGGCTGACATAAATATCATCCGGCCCCGCTAAATATGAAGTGTCTGGAGAGCGTAAAAAACCAAAGCCATCCGGTAAAACTTCCAGTGTGCCTTCGCCAAAAATACTTTCGCCTTTTTTGGCCTGATTCTTTAGCAGCGCGAAGATCAAGTCTTGTTTGCGCATTCGATTGGCATTGTCAATTTTATTGGCAGTAGCCATTTGCACCAGCTCAGTGATGTGTTTGGTCTTTAGGTCGGATAAATGCATATGAATATGAGTGTGGTGAGTAGAACGGAGTTTTGTTTTTATAAGCCTGCGGAGTGCGGAGCAATTAAGCCGAAGCCCCCGCGCGGATGAACTGCCTTGAGTGTCTTTTTGTGAATTTTAGTGCTGCTAGGGACGAATCAGGAAAGTTGCAGGCGCGAGGTTAAAGGGTTCAGATGTTGCTGTCAATAAATGCCGCTAATTGGGATTTTGAAACAGCACCAACTTTGGTTGCTGCGACGTCGCCATTCTTGAACAACATCAAGGTAGGAATGCCGCGAACACCATATTTACCAGGCATTTGTTGGTTTTCATCCACATTGAGTTTGGCGATATTGATACGCCCTGCATATTCTTTGGCAATTTCATCCAGAATGGGTGCGATTTGGCGGCACGGGCCACACCACTCGGCCCAATAGTCAACCAGAGTAGGTAGCTGTGCGTCTAGCACCTCGGCTGAGAAAGTGTCGTCGGTGACATAACGGATGTGTTCACTCATGTTTGATTCTCGCTTTGATTAAATATATTTGGTAGGTGCGGACTGTTCCGCGCGGATGTGAAGCTGAGTTAGGACGTATCCTAACCAAAAAAATCCAGGTTGGGAAGAGTTTTGGCTATTTCTCGTAAATACTGTTTGAGCATACTACATGTGCCAGAGGTACAGTGTTGAATTGTGCAAATCATCGACAGCAATAGATTCATGAGGTGCTTGGTCGTGAACAGCGAAGGTGTTGCTGATAAAAACGCTGCTGGGGCGCATCTCCTGTTGGGCTTTGTGCCATAGCTTATCCATTGGGACAGGAGATAGGTAGGCGAACACAACATCGTATTTTGAGAGATCGCAGTCCCACAAGCTAGCCCAATGGACAGTGCAGTTGTGGTGGCCTTCAAGTTCGATGCGTAGCCAACTCCATAAAAAGGGTAGCGGCGCAGCTTCTACGCCGTGGTAATGTCCATGAGGGTGGGTCTGCGCGAGGTAGGTAAGCACGCCTCCAATGCCAGAGCCGAGATCGACGAAATTGAATGCGGTGTCGGGGAGTTTTGTTTCGAGTACCTGCCATACTTTGTTGCTGGAAAGGTAGAGCGGTACCTGTGTGCGGAATGTACTCCAATAGACCACTAGCATGATGATAAAAGCAAGGAGAAAAAAACTAGACGGAATTTCAAAGGTGAGCATTAGCACTATGGCTGGGGCAAAGGCTAGCTGAATAATCAGCCACCAACTTGCCAAGCCAGCGATGCGGCTAAGGGCTGCGGCAAAAATGCCAAGCAGTAGGGCGAAAAGCAGTGCCCCGAGGTGTAGTGCAAACAGGCGTACACATAGCGCTGCAAGCAATAGCGCCGTTACTTGCAATAATAATGCGATGACAGAGGGTGGTAATCGCTTGAACAACGACTTCACACGCGCACCAGTCCTGCTTCAACTTCGTCTCGGGTGGTTTTGCCTGCTAGTCGCTCCACCAATAGCAGCGCAAAATCCATTGCGCTACCGGGGCTGCGTGAAGTGATGATCTTGCCGTCTTCAACTATTGCTTGGTTTTGTTGTTTAACCAGCTCAAAAGCATCAAGTGCACCGGGGAAGCTGGTCGCTTGCTTGTTATCGAGTAAGCCTGCCATGGCTAATACAGAGGGCGCTGCGCAAATCGCGGCAATGTATTTCCCTTGTGCATGCATGTGTTGCAACAAGGCGGGAAGGCGAGTTTCAGCTTTGAGATTGTTAGTGCCGGGTTGTCCACCAGGCAGCACAATCATGGCAAACTCTTGTTGCAGGGCTGATTCCAGTGTCATGTCCGCCAACAGTATCACGCCACGGCTCGCACGTATTGGCTGCGCATCCAGCCCTGCCGTAATGACTTCAATTTTGGCGCGGCGCAAGATGTCAATTATAGTGACCGCTTCGATCTCTTCACAGCCCTGAGCTAAGGGTAGGAGAACTTTAGGCATCATTAGCGCGTGACTTAGAAATTGCCGACGAGTTGCATGCCGGTAAGATCAGGGCCTAGCATAGGCAGCAATGCAATGTTATTGCCGCGCAAGCTGCTGTTGTGTTTGACCACTGCTTTGCCGATGTAGGTGCCAATAAAGGCGGATGCCACCACGTCAGATGCAAAATGAGCGTCGTGATACATGCGCGCAATACCAACTAAACTGGCGGTTGAATAGGAGACTACGCTAACCCAAGTTTGATCGTAGTGCGATGCAATTACCGATGCGAGCGTGAAGGCTTCGGTGGTGTGTCCAGAAGGGAAGGAACTATTGTTGTTTGGCCCGGTATAGCCTACGAAATTATTGTTGCCCAAGTTTTCGCGCGGGCGACTGCGGTTCAGGGTCACCTTGATGGATTGATTAACCAACACAGAAGTTACGCTGGCAGCCACTAGATCTTGTGCGACTTGAACCGATTTCGCATTGTCGGTGACGATTCCGGCTAAGTAAAAACCGCCCATTATGCCGACTGCGTAAGTTTTGCCGAAATGCTCAATGGTGGTTAGCGCGGAATTTGTGACTTCAGCGTTGTTTCCAGCGCCTGGGCAAGAATTCATCATGGATTGCTGGCACATGTAATCGCGCACAGGTCGATCTGCAACGACGGCGGTGCCAATCACTGCCAGTGATGCCCAGCCCAGCTTTTTCCAATCTTCAGCTTCCCAGCTTCCCGGCGCGGTGAATACAGTTGTAATATCATCGCTAATGATAGTGGTGAAGCTACTTGATTCTGCAGCGTAGGTGTTAGGAACTGTTGCCAGCGCAAGTAAAGCGGTAGCAAGAGAGAAGAGGTGTCGTTTAATATTCATTATTAGTCTCGGAAATTTTGATATTGAAGAGGGAAGTCGGTAATCGTTTTTTTGATGAAGGCAATGGCAGTTTGCAGGTCATCGCGATTTTTGCCAGTGATGCGCACTGTGTCGCCTTGAATGCTAGCTTGCACCTTCATCTTGCTGTCTTTGATGTGTTTGACAATCTTTTTTGCCAATTCAATTTCAACGCCGACCTTCACTGTGCAAGCGCGTTTGACTTTGTTGCCGCTTACTTTTTCAATTTTATCGCTCAATTCAAGGCATTTGATGTCTACGCCACGTTTGGCTAACTTGCCGTTGAGAATATCTTGAATTTGATCTAATTGAAACTCATTGTCGGCATGTACGGTGAGAACCAGCTCAGCCTGCTCTACGCGGGCATCACTACCTTTAAAGTCAAAGCGTGTGCTGACCTCTTTATTGGTCTGCTCTACTGCGTTCTTAACTTCGGTCTTTTCTACTTCTGAAACGATGTCGAAAGTTGGCATGCTGTACTCCTATATGGTGAATGGTTTAAACCTTAAAACCGCAGTTGCACCACCGAGAACACAGAGTAAAAACAACAGCCTTCCCCGCTTTGCTGGCTCACCCGATGGGGGGCGGCACCTCGGGTGTAAGTTGTTGATGTTTGCTTTTCTCTGTGCCTCTGTGTCTCTGTGGTGAAATTGTTCGGTTAAATTAACCGTAGCTACAAACGAAATCCACTGCTTCAGCACCCGTTTGGATATCGAAACTGCTGTTGGCGGCAATGCTGAAGCTACTTCCTTCTGCATAGGTTTTAAAGTCTGACTCGCCGGCTATTTTTACTTCACATGTGCCGCCGCAAATTTCCATCAATTCAGGCACGCCCACGTTGAAAGTGAGTTTGTTATCGGGCAACACGACACCTACGGTTTTGCGTGTGCCATCGGCGAAGAATACTGAGTGCGAAATACATTTTCCGCCAAAATAAACATTGGCCTTTTTGCCGACGCTGACGTTGTCGATTTGATCTGACATGTTGCTGTTTCCTTTAAGATCGATTAATTATTTGGATGTTTCATCGGCTTTTACGCCTTTGCGGTAGCTTGTATAAATGTAAATCGAAATGTTTAAGTCGCCGAGTTGTTTTTCGATCAAGGGTTTGACTTCATCCCATTTTAATCCATTTACACCGCAGGCTAAGCGCGGCAAGGCGAGACTGGCGGGCTTTTCTTTATGTACAAAATTGCGTAGTGCATGAAGCGTATGGTTTATATGGCTGAGGCTTGCCCGCCCAGGTTTGCTGCCATGGGTATAAGCGGCCTCTTGCGTAAATAAATTAATTAGGAAGCGCCCATCTGCGCTCATCCACGTCCATAGATCGCCTGATTTTGGATGCTTGGTATGGCAATAATGACGGAAGTCTTTATACATAGCTGGCATACGCTCACGTAGTTGCAAAGCCAATCCGTGCATAAAGTCGTCATTCGGTGCAACACCCTGCACAATCGCTTTTGCGCGACTTAATAATATGTCACCGCTCAGTTCTTGAAGCATGCTGCCTCCTGTTGCCTTAGCTGCGATTCTTTAAGTTCGCTGCAATGCGTAGGCGTAGTGCATTTAGTTTGATGAATCCTGCTGCATCTTTCTGATCGTAAGCGCCTTTATCGTCCTCGAAAGTGGCGATTGTTGGATCGAATAGCGAGTTGGTTTTGGAATCGCGAGATACAACAATGACGTTGCCTTTGTACAGTTTGACACGCACCCAGCCGTTGACGCAGGCCTGAGTTTGGTCGATGAGTGCTTGCAAGGCGAGGCGTTCCGGCGCCCACCAGTAGCCGTTATAGATCATGGTGGCATAGCGTGGCATCAAATCATCTTTGAGGTGAGCAACTTCGCGATCCAGTGTGATGGATTCAATAGCACGGTGCGCTTTGAGCATAATGGTGCCGCCGGGGGTTTCGTAGCAGCCGCGTGACTTCATGCCGATATAGCGGTTTTCAACCAAGTCTAAACGACCGATGCCGTGCTTGCCGCCCAGTTCGTTGAGCTTAGCCAGTACTTGCGCAGCAGACATGGCGGTGCCGTTAAGTGCCACGATGTCACCGTTTTTGTATTCCAAATCTAGATACTCGGCTGTATCCGGTGCGTTTTCCGGTGAAACACTCCAGCGCCACATGCTTTCTTCTGCTTCAGCCGCTGGATTTTCTAGGTGGCGACCTTCATAGCTGATGTGCAGTAGATTGGCATCCATGGAGTAGGGAGAGCCACCTTGCTTGTGCTTCATTTCTACTGGAATGTCGTGTTGCTCGGCGTAGGCCATTAATTTTTCGCGCGATAGCAGATCCCATTCACGCCAAGGGGCAATAACTTTGATGCCAGGCTTTAGCGCGTATGCGCCCAACTCGAAACGCACTTGGTCGTTGCCTTTGCCTGTTGCGCCGTGTGAAATGGCCTGTGCGCCAGTTTGGTTGGCAATGTCGACTAAACGTTTGGCGATAAGCGGACGTGCGATAGAGGTGCCGAGCAGGTATTCACCTTCGTAAACCGTATTGGCGCGGAACATGGGGAATACGAAGTCGCGCACAAATTCTTCACGTAGGTCGTCGATGAAAATATTTTCCGGCTTAATGCCGAATTGCAACGCTTTTTGACGTGCAGGCTCTAACTCTTCGCCTTGTCCCAAGTCGGCAGTAAATGTGACTACTTCACATTGGTAGGTGTCTTGCAGCCACTTGAGGATGACTGAGGTGTCTAGGCCGCCAGAGTAGGCGAGTACGACTTTTTTGATGTCGCTCATATTGGATATTCCTTCTTGTAAGTCGGTTTAGCGATTGCCTAACTCGATGTTTGTTTTATTGCGGCCTGTACTCGTACGGGCTGAAACCTTTAAGGAAGCACTGATTAAGCCTAGTTTGGCCGTTCTCGCGAAGGCGAGAACCCAGTCAATTCAAGGCACTGGATTCCCGCCTTTGCGGGAATGACGACTTAATCAGCATTACCTTAATTACTAATTTTTCCTAGTAGTAAATATTCCATCAGGGCTTTTTGCGCATGCAATCTGTTTTCTGCTTCATCCCACACCACAGATTGCGGGCCGTCGATCACCTCTGCTGAAACTTCCTCGCCACGATGGGCTGGTAGGCAGTGCATGAAAACTGCATCGGGGGCGGCAACGCGCATCATGTCGCCATCTACTTGCCAGTCCGCAAAGTCTTTCATGCGCTCTTCGTTCTCTGCCTCGAAGCCCATTGATGTCCAGACATCTGTGGTGACTAGATCGGCACCGCGCGCGGCTTCCATCGGGTCGGTGAATTCTTCGTAGTGCTCGTGACCATAAAGGCCGGCGCGTTCAGGCTCGACTTCGTAGCCGGGTGGGGTGGAGACGTGAACATTAAAGTCCAGAATCTCCGCCGCTTGCAGCCATGTGTTGCACATATTATTTGAATCGCCAATCCAAGCAACAGTCTTGCCTTTGATGCTGCCGCGATGCTCTATGTAGGTGTAGATATCAGCCAACACTTGGCAGGGATGGTATTCGTTGGTGAGACCATTGATTACCGGTACGCGCGAATTGCGTGCAAAGCGCTCGATGATGTCTTGTTCAAATGTGCGAATCATCACGATGTCGCTCATGCGTGAAATGACTTTGCCTGCGTCTTCTACTGGCTCACCGCGCCCTAATTGTGAGTCGCGTGTGTTCAGGTAAATAGCTGAACCACCGAGTTGATGCATGCCTGCTTCAAAGGACAAGCGCGTGCGCGTGCTGGCTTTCTCAAAAATCATCACCAAGGTGCGATCTTCTAGTGGCCAGTATTTCTCGTAGCGTTTGAATCGTTCTTTAATGATGCGGGTGCGTTCAAATACGTACTCAAGTTCGTCACGATTGAAGTCTTTGAACTGTAGGAAATGCTTAACGTCGCTCATGATTACTCCTGCGCTAGAAATTCTGTCACTAGCGGACACAAGATGTCCAGCATTTGTTGCGCTTCAGCTTCTGTGAAAACGAGAGGTGGTAGCAAGCGGATTACGCTGTCGACGGTGACGTTGATGAGCAGGCCTTGTTCTAGTGCTTGTGCCACCAGTACGCCACACGCTCTATCTAGTTCGATGCCGAGCATCAAGCCTTGTCCGCGCACAGTAAGTACACCTTGCAAATCACCTAGACGCGATTGCAGTTGCTGTTTAATCCATGCACCTAATTGTTCGGTATGGGCAAGTAGCTTGTCTTGCTCCATGATGGTCAATGTGGCAAGCGCTGCGGTTGAGGCTAGAGGGTTGCCGCCGAAGGTGGAGCCGTGGTTGCCGGGTTTAAATATTCCCGTCGCTTTATCCGCCGTTAAGCATGCACCAATCGGCATGCCTGAGCCTAGGCCTTTAGCTAGTGTCATGACATCTGGCATGATGTCTGTATGTTGGAAGGCGAACCATTTTCCAGTTCTGCCTAGGCCACATTGCACTTCATCCAGCATTAACAGCCACTCGTGTTCGTCGCAAATCTTGCGCAATTCTTGCAAATAGCTAATGTCTGGCGTGCGTATGCCGCCTTCACCTTGAATCGGTTCGACCAATACAGCAACAATGTTAGGCGTGCGTAGCGCAACCTGACGAATCGCTTCTAGATCGTCATAAGGAACTCGTACGAATCCTTTTACAAGTGGCTCGAAGCCCGCTTGTACCTTGCGGTTGCCCGTGGCAGAGAGCGTAGCCAAAGTGCGTCCGTGGAACGCCCTTTCCATCACGATGATGGTCGGGGTGTCGATGCCACGTTGATTGCCATACAGGCGCGCTAATTTAATGGCGGCTTCGTTTGCTTCGCAGCCGGAGTTGCAGAAAAACACTTCCTGCATTTTGGAGAGTTCGCACAGTTTGTCGGCGATTAACTCTTGCTCGCGGATTTGGTAAAGATTGGAAGTGTGAATGAGCTTGCAGATTTGCGCGGAAAGCGCAGCGGTAAATTTTGGATGGGCATGACCTAGCGTATTGACTGCGATACCAGACAGTGCGTCTAAGTAACGTTTGCCATCAATATCCCACAGCCAAGCACCTTCGCCGTGAGAAAAGGTAATGGGTTGTCTGGCATAGGTGTTCATCAAATGTGACATGGCAAGCTTTCCGGTCTTGGCGTTTCTCTGATGTTAAATCCACAAACAAAAAAAGCCGACAATTCGTCGGCCTTTTGTCGCAGACTTAAGGCCTGCAATAAATCAGGCCATCGCCTTAATTGCAGCGGACATGCGGCTCTTATGACGAGCTGCTTTGTTCTTATGGATAATCTTCTTGTCAGCGATAGAGTCTACCACGCTAGTAGATGTGCTGAATACAGCTTGTGCAGCAGCTTTATCGCCAGCTTTAATTGCAGCTGCAACTTTTTTGATCGCGGTGCGCAACTCTGAACGCAAACTTGAGTTGTGAGTGTTCTGTTTTACTGCTTGACGTGCACGCTTACGGGCTTGTGCGCTATTTGCCATGACTACTCCTTGAAAATTCGGCTTCCTAGAAAGGGGCGCATTCTAGTTGCTCCCTCACAGTTTGGCAAATGCTTTTTTTGTATAGCGCGTGAAAAAAGGGTAAGGAATGGGGGTGTTTCACGCTTATTTTTGTTGATTCAGCGTGTAACAGTTGCACGTCGCACTGGCTGGGTGCTTCACATCGTTGCCGCCACAGGGCGGCAATCGGTGGCACGTAAAGCGCGCAGGTCAACTGTCTAAATTTTTCCGCGAGTTCAAGTCAGTGTGTTGCACTTCAAATTTGAACTCGTGCCTTATAACAAATCATTTCACCCCGCATACCTTCCAACCCTGATAGGTTTTTTCTTCGCAAATTGTGGCAAAGGGTAAGGGATGAATTGGAATCTGCATGTTCGCTTGCGTGACAAGTTTTAAATAAATATTTCAGTTGGCGGCTTAAATAGGTCGCTAGACCAAGTGGTTCTGGTGTATTTATTCGTTGATTTTGGGAGTGGTGTTATGATTCGTCGCGACGTAAACATCAGATATATGGGGCGCGCTGGAATGATATTGGGAATCGAGGATTTATCTGGAGTTGCCGAATTTGTCGTTTTGGGGGTGGCTACAGATGGGGAGGTGTTTCAGCCCACTAGTTGGGCTGAGGGGCTGTGCAATATGTTGGCGACGATGGGTTCGGATGGACGTAGTAATAGTTCGTCTTATGCGCGTCCTATAAAGGTAGAAGGGGTGGCGGCGATTGTGGTGAGGTCTTCCTTGAAGAAGGTCGATCCAGCGGCGTTTGAGACTATCACTCGTTTTGTTGCAGATAATCATCTTAAAGTGCGCGCCGGTCGTGGCAGTATGGACGCTGAGGGTACTGGGCCGCATCCGGTGTATGGCGCAGAGCGCCGCAGGCAGGGGCAGGGTGGTTGGCAGTGAAGTGTTAATAATTGATGTGCGTGATTCCGTGTTCGTATATGGCTAGTTTGTATTTTTCAAGATTAATTTAATTTCTACATGAATCTTCTTAAAGCGCTTGCCGCTATCAGTAGTCTGACCTTGGTTTCACGAATTCTGGCTTTTGGGCGGGATGTGTTGATCGCTCGTATCTTCGGTGCGGGTATAGCGACAGATGCTTTTTTCGTGGCCTTTAAGCTGCCAAATTTGTTGCGCCGTATGTTTGCAGAGGGGGCTTTTTCGCAGGCTTTTGTGCCGATTCTGGGCGAGTATAAAAACCGTAAGGGGCATGATGAGACCAAGCTCTTGGTCGATCATGTGGTGACCTTGCTGGCGATTATTTTATTCCTTATTACACTGATCGGTATTATTGCTGCGCCTATTCTGGTTTATATCAGTGCGCCGGGTTTTGTGAAGGAGCCTGAAAAATTTGCACTCACTGTGCAGTTATTGCGTATCACTTCTCCCTATATTTTCTTTATCTCCCTAGTCGCGGTGGCGGCGGGAATTCTTAATACTTACAATAAATTTTGGGTGCCAGCATTCGCACCGATTTTGCTTAATCTGTGTTTTATCGGTTCGGCTTTATGGCTGGCTCCTTATTGCGATCCGCCAATTCTGGCGATGGGCTGGGCGGTGTTTATTGGCGGGCTGGTGCAACTCGTATTTCAAATTCCGTTCCTGAAAAAAATCGGTATGTTGCCGAAATGGAATTTGAATCTGAAAGATGCTGGTGTATGGCGTGTCATCAAACAGATGGGGCCAGCGATGTTTGGGGTTTCTATTGCGCAAATCAGTCTTATCATTAATACGATTTTCGCTTCGTTTCTGGTGGCGGGTAGTGTGTCTTGGTTGTATTACGCAGATCGGTTGATGGAGTTTCCTTCCGGTTTGTTGGGCGCTGCACTGGGTATGATTTTGTTGCCCTCGCTTTCCAAGCATCATGCGAATAACAGCACGATTGAGTATTCCAAACTGTTGGATTGGGGTTTGCGCCTGGTGTGTATGCTCACATTGCCTGCGGCTTTGGCCTTGGGGATGATTGCTGTGCCGCTGTTATCAACCTTCTTTCAGTATGGTGAGTTTGCAGCGAATGATGTGCTGATGACGCGCAACGCTTTGGTGGGTTACAGCGTCGGCCTCATTGGGCTCATTGCGGTGAAGGTGTTGGCGCCGGGTTTTTATGCGCGTCAAGATATTAAGACACCTGTAAAAATCGGTCTGGCCACTTTGCTGGCTACGCAGTTGATGAACATCGCATTTGTCGGTTGGTTGCATCATGCTGGTCTGGCCTTGGCGATCGGTTTGGGTGCTTGTTTTAACTCTGCGGTGTTGTTTTACTTCCTGCGCAAGCGCGGCATTTACGTGCCGGAGCCAGGCTGGGCTAAGTTTTTCCTCAAGCTGTGCGTAGCGCTGCTGGCGCTGGGTTTGACGCTTTGGTTTGGCATGGGTAATGAACAAGAATGGTTAACGACACGGGGTTGGTCGCGAGTTATTCATTTGACATGGTTGGTGGTGGCAGGTGTGTTGGCGTATTTTGCGGTGTTGTATGTGTTGGGATTTCGGCCTAAAGATTTTTCTAAGCGCGGTGCTAGTTGATTGAGGTGCGTTTGCTTTATGCGTCATCTCCGCGAAGGCGGAGATCCAGTTGTTTGAAGGTGTTCATCTTGAGGAGCGTTGAATTTGATTTGTCCGCTACGCGGTGTGTTTGTTTGGCTGGATCCCCGCCTTCGCGCATTGCTATCCGGGAAAATTTTTTATGATCGCGTGAACGTGTTGCTATGCAAGGCCGTATTGGATAAATACTGAGCGCCGATTCAACATTCAAGCCATGTAATATGTGCCATTCAAGTAAGATTCGCAGGTGGGTAAATGAGGCCCGCCGTCGAAGTTTAGAAGAATGCTCATTCAACACCCCCGTCGTTCCCGCGTAGGCGGGGATCCAGTAGTTATATTGGCTCTGCATAGCAGGCAGTATGTCTTGTCTCGCTACGCGAAGATGCTTAAATGTCTGGATTCCCGCCTGCGCGGGAATGACGTAGTCTCGCCATTTGCGCGAAAAAACTGTTCGCGAATTTATCCTGGACAGTAGTGCGCCTTCGCGGGAATGACGGAAAATCAAAAGCTTAAGCTGGTGAATGTGGCATAGCTAGTGCTTTTGTTCTGGGGCTGGCTGCAGGGGAATGAATCTGTATTTTTTAAATTTGTTGGAGTGAAGCAATGAGTGATTATTCTTATAACGTTGAAGAAGATAGTTTTGATGAGTTGGTGGTGGCGAGTTCGCATGAGGCGCCGGTATTGATGGACATCAGTGCTGAGTGGTGTGCGCCATGTAAGGTGTTGGCTCCTTTGTTGCATAAAATGGTGTTTGAGTATGACGGTAAATTTTGGCTGGGCATTGTTGATGCGGATGAAAATATGCGCATTGCGGGTCGTCATAAGGTTCGTGGTTTTCCTACGGTTGTTGCCTATAGCCATGGAGTGGAAATCGACCGTTTTCACAGTTCGCAGACGGAAGGTTTTTTGCGCGCATTTATCGACCGCGTGATTGCGCAGCATCATTCAAGCGGAACTGAAAATATAGCTGAATGAGAAGTGAAGTGACGTGAAGTCTAGAAACCAAGCGGGCCGCTAATGTCTATGTCGCAACACACATTATTTCCCCACTCAAATGCCAGTATGAGTCCTAAACACTGGTATCAGTCTATGCGTGAGCAGCCGGAATTTATTCATGATGCCGCGCAGGAAGAGGCGATAGAGGCTTTGGAGGTGTTGTGGCATCAGTTAGTTGATTTTAAAGCTAAACGCAATCATTTCCTGGGGCGTAGTTTGCTCAGTCCTGAAGTGCCTAAGGGTTTGTATGTTTGGGGCGGAGTAGGGCGCGGCAAGAGTTTTTTGATGGATGTGTTTTACGACTGTGTGCCGTATCGGCGTAAACGCCGTATTCATTTTCACAACTTTATGGCAGAAGTACATTATGAGTTGAAGCGCCTAGCTGACGAAGCTGATCCTTTGATAGCATTGGCTGATAGTATTGCGGAATCAACGCGCTTGCTGTGTTTGGATGAATTTCATGTGAGCGATATTGCCGATGCCATGATTCTCGGGCGCTTGTTGGAGGCCATGTTTGCGCGCGGGGTGGTGTTGATGACAACGTCTAATTTTCCGCCGGACAGCTTGTATCTCAACGGACTGCAAAGGCAAAAGTTTTTACCTACTATTGCCTTGCTCAAACGTGAGTTGCGCGAGCTTGAGGTGGACGGCGGTAATGATTACCGTTTGCGCGAGATGGAGCATGAGTCATTGTTTATGGTGCCAGCAGACGATAAAAGTGATGCGCGAATGTTGGCGATATTCGCGCATCTGAGCCCTTTGCAGGTGCAAGACGAGGCGCAAATCGAAATCATGGAGCGTAAGATTCCAGTGAAAAAGTTATCGCGTAGCGTGGTCTGGTTTGATTTTATGGAGATATGTGGCGGGAATCATGCGCAAGCTGATTACCTGGAAATTGCACAGCAATTTCATACGGTGTTTGTATCTAACATCCCTAAGCTAAATCCTGAATTAGCCGCAGCGCTACAACGCTTTGTCTGGCTAGTGGATGTGTTCTACGATAAACGTGTGAAATTAGTGATTTCAGCCGTTGTCCCAGTGCAGGAAATATGTAGTCCAGAAGTGCAGGGGGGTGAGTTTGCGCGTACCGTGAGTCGCTTGATCGAAATGCAATCTAAAGCTTATCTTGGCTTGGCACACCAGTCAGAGGGAGTTAGTTTGAGCTTGCCGCTATAAAGTTAAATCTCACCATATAACTAGCGACTTGGTTAGTGTTGTTGCTAGCCCTAGTCGAATGGCTAGTAGCTTCACCAGCGACACAGAGACAAGTAAAACAACAAGTTGCCGCCATGTCAGCGACCACCCATGGTGTGCGAATGCGTGCATCTGCAAGTAATGGGAAATATGCGTGAATCTGTGAAATATCTAGGGTGAGCTGCAGTTTATATCTTTAATCCGAGCTATTCCCTAAGTCTGCTGTAAATTAAATATTTCTATAACGTCTTCCATAAACTCTACAGAGCCTTCTTTGCCAACTCCAATTTCTTCTAAAACCTGTTCCATTCTATCAGGCCATTCTTTATCTTTTATGCGATGAATCTTAAGGTGGAGGTGGCGGGCCATTTGTAAGATTGATACTAGTGTCAACGCTGCATGGTCGACGTTTAGGCTATCGTTGTGAAAGCGCACAGCTTGACAGATAAATTCCGGTAAATTCCAGTGTTTTGTTACTAGATAGCCAACTACGGAATGATCGGTATTGAACAGCTTGTCTTCTTCCTCAAAATCAGGCCAATTGCTACCTTGGTTGATGAGAAATTTTTGGCAATATTCAGGGAAACGTTGCATCAAAAGCGGGACACCGCATTCATGGAATAGGCCTGCCATAAAAGCTTGGTCGGAGGCTACATTGCATGCGGATATTTGCTTATTAGCAATGATGGAGCAAAGTGTGGCAATTTCGTTTGAGCGTTCCCAAAATTTCTCATATGCCAACTCTTGCCCACCGATGGCTTTGCGCAAGGACATGCCTTTAATCAAATTGGTAACTTGGTTTAGGCCTAGGATCAGAATTGCGTTTTGTATATTAGTGACTTTGGTCGGTGTATGGTAAAAAGACGAGTTAACAATTTTGAAAATTGCGCCGCTTAAACCGACATCCTTATTGATTAAATCGCCGATTTTAGGGAGAGGGCTATTGGCTTTGTTAAGTAATTTATCTATTTCCAACAGAATAATAGGCTGGGGAGGGATGTTGATTTGGCTCGCAATTGTTTTTTCAAGTAGCTCTTGCTCATTGTTTGTTTGCGTATTTTTCATGGCGAGTAGTTTAATATGTTCTTTAGTATGAGAGCGCTGTGAAAATTATACTCGCGCTGTGTTCGAGGCAAGACTATTTAACCCTGTTTATATGACACTAGTGTGATGTTTATGGCTACATCACTATGACATAGGTTATTTTTTGCGTCTGCTTTTGTTAGGAGATTTTCCCATGCGTTCAATTAGTAGGTCAATGCCATCTTTTAGCATGGGCAGTGCCGCTTGTTCTGTTGGAATCGTACCATTGTAATTGCCGACCAGTGTGCGCATAGGGGGGGCTAGCGCCCTTCTTCTCCAACGTGATCTGCGGGAATCGTTTGATACCCATGGATTGTTGCTGGCTCCAATATGATTCGCCCCCTCGCCTTGATAGGGTGCGGCTTCATCCATGTCGATTGCCGTAAAAGCGAGATAAATATATTTTTGATCATCATTAACATTAAGTGTGACGGAGGCAAAAGGATTGGCGGCGGCTCTAAATCGCTTGTGAACTTCTGGCGGGAATCCAGTCTCTAGGCTACGCTCAATTTTAGCTGCAAAGTCTTTACCCATTTCTGTTGGATTGTTTAACACGCCTTTTTCAGGTCTTTGTACGTTCGCGTGGCTAGAGAAGCTATCAAACCAAGCTTCAAAATATAGCGTTGCTGCAGCCATGCTTTGGTCGGATACAACCACGATACCCTTTTGTTCGAGTCTGTCAGCCACTAGTGCGCTTAGTTTGGGCAAGCATGGCTTGGATAGATTCTCAATAGCGCAAACATAAACTCCGTTGCGAAATGTCGCTGGAGTCAGTACGAGTCTTTCATGTAGATTGTCGGGTTGCACCTGCATAAGCCAAGCTTGATCTCGAACTATCATTTGCGTTTGAGCAATTGGATTAACCTTGTGTCTCTTGATTCTGACGCAGCTTGTCAGACTGGCAGCGACCATCAGCAATAGTGCAAACTTAATTAGCTTTAATGCCATTATTTGTTCCTCAAACAAAATAGCCAGATCGAATACAGCAAAGAGCCAAGGCAGCGCTGAAACATACTGGCAATCTCGGTTTTTGTTCTAATTTAGAACTTTCAGTTCGTCTTCTAAACGCAGATATTTATATGATTTTATATCTGAAATTATACATTGAATCTTTACCTAGGCTGGCACCTTGTCGCTTGAGATCATTCATCCTAATAAACTCGGTACAGGGCTTATAGAGAAAAACATTAGCAATTTACGCCCGCTATGGGGAGAACCTATAAAGCGGGAAAAGCTGTTGTCCGCAGATTACACAGATTTTCGCCGACTAAATAACAACTAATGCTAGTCTGCGAAATCTGTGGATTTGTTAGGTTCATTCGATAGCGGGCAATATTTGATATGGATCCATGGTCACTGATTCAACTTCGTTGCCGAGCATGACTATCTGCCCATCAATTCTTGTATTACCAGTTTCGCTGAATTCGAAATGATAGCTGCGGCGAAATACTCTGTGTCCGTATGAGTTGCGAGCAATCTTCAATCCTACGCGTGACACAGTATCGTCAAGGAATTGCAAATCATCTTTGATGCAAGCTTGTTTGCCCGCACTTCGCGCCAATTCGAGAACGCGAATGCTGTTCAGCCAAAACCAGCCCAAGGCCAGCAATACTGCAAGATATATGAAGCTTAGGAAATCCACGAAGCTGTCTTAAGTCTATTAGGCAAAGCGCTGCTGCAAGTATTTTACGATGTCATTTGATTCATACATCCATTGAATATTTCCTTGCTCATCGTCAATTTGTAAACAAGGCGTTTGGACTTTGCCCGCACCTTGGAGTAAATCGGCACGGTGTTTAGGGTCGTTTTGCGCATCGCGAAGTTCAATAGGCAATGATAGACGGGCCATTTCATGACGTACTTTGATGCAAAATGGGCAAGTCTTAAACTGGTAAAGCTTTAATTTTAGGCATTCTAGTTCAACCCTTTTTTGTTCTTCAGTATTGCGCTCGATCCCTGTTGGCTTTGCTAAGCTAGCCCATAGCAACATGGCAGGTGTTAAGACTAAGCGCAGTCCACGGAAAAACATTCTTATCATCGTTCTGGTCATTTATGGTCCTTGGTTTTTAATTGGAAAAAATGGCAACTTTCCCCCGAAGCTTCAATTACCTCTAGGATAGGTTGGCGTCGACTTTTGAAATCAAGAGCACGACAGCCATACCTGAAATTGGCATCGAAAGTGATGTAGTAATGGGTGCAAGTGTTGCAAGCGGGGTGTTTTTCTATCGGCTTTGTATTCATAAATCTGTGGTGCGCATGTATTGAGCTGCTTCTCTAGCTTGCCATTATGCTCGAATTCAATGCTTCTGAGTTTGCTTGCAGCATGAAATGAATTGAGCAGTGCAAAAAATAAGTGTCGCACAGTATAATCAACAGTTTTTTGGATGCCTAGCTATGTGGTTTAAAAATATCTTCGTTTATCGTCTGTCAGCCGACAAAGTACCTACTGTTGCTACCTTACAGGAGAAATTATCACTTAAGCCTTTACAAGCTTGCGGAGGCCTGGATAAGCAAAGCCGAGGCTGGATTTCATGTCGTGGCGATGACAGACTTGTGCACGTTGCCAATCAGCAAATTTTATTTGCGCTAGGCGTGGAGCAAAAATTACTTCCGGCAACTATCATCAATCGTTTCGTCAAGGAGCGCGTTGCCGATATTGAGGCACAGCAAGGTTTTAAAGTAGGCCGCAAAGCCTTGAAGGACATTAAGCAGGCGGTGACGGATGATCTTCTTCCCAAAGCATTTGCGCTTCAGCGCACTACGTATGCATGGTTAGATCCGATCAATAACTATCTGATCGTAGAAGCCGCTTCTTCGGCTAAAGCCGATGAACTATTGGAACAACTGGGTAAAACTGTGGATGAGCTGCCAGCGCAGCTTCTACATACCGAAATTTCCCCGATGGCGGCTATGACTGATTGGTTGGCGAGTGAAAGCGCTCCGGCTGGCTTCACGATTGATCGTGAGTTGGAATTGCGTGCTACAGGAGATAACAAGGCGACTGTTCGTTACGCTAATCATGATTTGGAGGGAGATGAGATTCTTGCCCATATCTCAGCAGGTAAACGTGTTGCTCGCCTAGGGTTGACTTGGAACGACCGGATATCCTTTGTGTTAAACGAACATATGCAAATCAAACGGATAGACTTTTTGGATATCATAAAAGATGAGTCATCCAAAGTTGCCGACAACGAGGATGAAATGTTTGAGCTTGATTTTACTTTGATGACGGGTGAATTGGCTAAGATGTTGGCCGACTTAATTAAGGCGCTCGGTGGTGAGGTTGAAAGTAAGATTTAATTTGTGCCGTTATTTCAGAAAGCTATGCGGTGAAAAAGAAGGCCGGGAAAGCTAGCGGAAGCATTCGTCAGCAGTTTAAACAAATGTTAGGCTGGACGGATGAGTTTCAGGAAAACCTAGATACGGGAAAGCCTTTCTTAAGGGAGGATGATGGAATTCTCGCTTTGCATTTTGATGCGCTGTCTGTGCAAAGCGAGATGAGCATCGACCAGCCGGATCAGCTGATATCGGCTTATACCCGCACCATGATGAGCTTTTTACTGTTTGACCCGGCACCTAAAAATATCGCAATGATAGGTTTGGGCGGTGGCTCTCTTGCAAAGTATTGTTATCGTTATTTGCCCCAATCTATTGTAGCCGTGATTGAAATCAATCCCGATGTAATTGCATTGCGTAATGAATTCGCAGTACCTGCCGATGACGCGCGTTTTAGTGTGTTGTTGGGCGATGGGGCGGAGTTTGTGACCAAAGCGGACAGACATTTCGATGTGCTGATGGTGGATGGCTTTGACACGACGGGATTGCCCGATGACTTATGTAGTCAGAAGTTTTATGACGATTGTTATTCTTTGTTGCCTGAAGCAGGCATTTTGGTGATCAATTTATGGGGAAACAATGTTCACTATCGTGAATATTTAGCGCGTATCCGTAGCAGCTTTGCTGGTAGTGTCGTGGTGGTGAGTGCGGACGAAGACCCGAATAAAATTGCATTTGCCGTAAAAAGTAGCGACTTCAATTTATCGCCTGACATCATCCAACGGCATGCGGATTTACTGAGTTTGTCGCATCCTCTGCATTTTCATGCGAAAGCGACAAAGTTGATTTCAGCCCTTTCCAATACAGGGTGTCATCCGTGAAGGGGGCTTTGCAGTGTATTTATCTTAATAAGTTACAGTTCACTTCACAGATTGCACAGATTTGCAAGCGCTTGAAGACCTGAGTTAATCTGCGAAATTTGTGGACAATAGCTTTTTTGGGTTTATTAGCGCAAGCTTAGCTAACCCAAGCTTTTAAGTTGTACTATTCCTGCATCAAAAGTAGCTTCACTTATACCAAATGACTTGGATAAGGTGTCGCGATTTGCCTGTATTATCTGGAGAGCTTCAGCAACAGACGCGCAGGATTCGAGCTTGGATTTTATGGTGAGTACCTTAGGCAATTCGAAGAGCCCTGGTATTTTCGTTCCGCTGGTTAGTGTAGCTTCGATTATGTTGCGAACTTCCGTTTTGTTCATGATTTTTTGCTATTTGTGGATGCTTAGAAAAGAGTGGGGCCAGCCGACAGATTTAAGTCGATGAGAACTCAAAGCGATTGCGCCCACCTTCCTTGGCGCGGTATAGCGCCTGATCTGCGGCGAGAAACATATTCACTACTTCCTCAGCGGAGGCGCTCATATGGCTTCCGCCAATAGATGCCGTTACGATTCCCCATGAGCTGTTTTCTTCATGAGGGATTTTGAGTTTGCGCAGTGCCTCAATCACTCGCGCGGCGCATTGATTGCTTGCTTCGTTGGATGCGCCGGGCATCACTATGGCAAACTCTTCGCCGCCATAACGTGCCGCAAATACATTTTTACAGATTCCTTCGTCATTTATTTCAGTGACCACGTCCTCAATCGCTGTCGCAACAGCTTTTAAGCAATCGTCGCCAGCTTGATGTCCATAGCGGTCGTTATATTTTTTAAAGTTGTCTACATCCAACATAAGTACTGCAAACGGCCTGCTTTTTTGTAAGGCGATATCCCACTCTTGATTAACCGTAAGATCCATCCAGCGGCGGTTAAATAAACCTGTTAAGCCATCGCGACTAGCTTGTTGCTCCAACTTAAGATTGGCAATGGTGAGTTGATGGCGCATATCGGCAATACGCGACAGCGCTTTCATCTTGGCGTGTAACACTTCTTCCGATATTGATTTGGAAAGAAAGTCGTCGCCCCCCGCCTCAATGGCCATAATCAAACTTTCAGGCGTATCCGAAGCGGTTAGGAAAATGATAGGAGTCCAAGCCCATTTTTGTGTGGCTTCAAAAATTCGAATTAAGTTGGTCGCTTTGAAGCCATTCATGATGGGCATTTCGATGTCCATTAATACCAAATCAGGTCGGGATGCTTGAAACGTATCTATGGCTATCTGTCCATTTTCCGCAATGGTCACGTTGTGCCCAAACGACGACAGGCGAGCCTCCATAACGGCTGCAATTGCACGAGCATCTTCGACAAGAAGTATCTTCATTAATTTTGGTCTCAGTAAAGTGGTTCAGTTGAATGGTGTGTCATAAGAATGAAGCCCATTCTGTGAAAAATAGTTTGCCCATGCGAGTCATTGTGCACGGATTCAAGGCATAAAAAAATCGGTTCGGCAATTATTTTGCAGCATTCTCAATTATTTCTCCCCCTTTTCTTAAGTCTTTGCCGAGACCTTCGAAAGTGTTGCAGCCGACCAGAAATATTGCTAACAATATAAAGAAATATACCTTCATGTTTTTCCCTTCGAGTTTGTTTGTTTATTCATGTCAGATGGTTGCTGAGGCCATTTGCAATATTTTGGTTTCCGCATTCGCCAAAGTTAATGAGCCAAGCCTCTCATGCTACAAACCGATTATTGGAAATTATACTGCCTAGGCCTTTAATAGGGGGTGAAAACTCCTACTATTCTTTGCCTGTTAGCATGAGGAATTTGTTACGATTGATCTATCGTGAATGAATTTGAGACCAGTTGAGGAGATGAATATGCGTATTTTGGCAAGAATCAAAAGCTTCAAATTGACGGCAGCAATGTGTTTGCTGCCCATTGTCCTATCATCTTGTGCCGCGGCTTCCGCCGCATTTGTTCCTAATACGATGGCAGCGGCCAGATGTAAAAGGGACTGCACTTCGACCTATCATTCTTGTCGTCTTGCTAATTGTGATGCTAGTTTTGCTTCATGTATGGGCTATTGCATAGATATAGATAGAATTGCTAGTAGGAAGTAAATGCCTGTGAGCTAGGCATGGTTAGAGTCTCTGCACCTTTATAAGTGATTGTTAGCTAGGTGTTCTATTTGAATTTTTCGCTTTAAGTCAAGAGAATAGTTCAGTGAGATTGTTCATTTAAACCATTTTGCCTGGCTGTTTTATTTCTCCTGTCGGTAAAGCCTGATGCAGTTTAACACCTGCCTAGTTATAAGCTTCAGCAATCCTTTCGTGTCGCATTCTGCGACATTGTTTTTTGTCTTGTCAGGAAGTGCTGACAGCAAGTCTCCCTGAATCCCTACGTTATAATCAAGCAAAGCCTGATTATAATTCGGCAAGTAATCAAAGAAAATCCCCCTAAGTTGTTTATGCATTGGGTAGGTGAGCGATTCTGTTGCTTGTTAGCAACGTAATGATTGGAGTTCTATCCGTTCGTTGCTGAAATTTATTTTTGTGAACATTTAAAACGCGATGATGTATGGCGTGTTTTGCACCCATCCTGTATCGCCCAGCTTGAGTTGCGCATAGTAAAATGAACTGGTATGGAAAAGCGTAAAATTCGAGTGCTAATCGCGGATGACGATCAGGTGCTCAGCCTATATAAACAATATCAAGCGGACATGCTTATGTTGGATATAAATATGCCCAAGCTAGATGGAATCGCCGTTCTTAAGTAACTCATGGCAATTAGTCTCAAGGTGCTAGCCGTAATGCTAACTTCACTTAATGAGATTGATGTCGCGAAGGAATGTATAGACATCGGCGCATGGAGCTGTTTACTTAAGAACACCACAGCGTAAGAATTACGCAAGGAAGCTATAGTGGCGCATGGGCAGACTATATGATTGGAATTTTGGAGTCTAGAAAATTATGACTTGAGTGAATTACGTTGCTCTTTCTCACAACACGAGTATTAGACGAGGCATTGAGAGAGGCATTGTCCAAGCTGTGACGGCATATTTGTTAGTTTTAGTTGTTGTTTCGTAAATAGCGTTATCAGAAAAGGAATGATTCATGTTTAAACAGTTTCAATATCATTTTTTTGAGCGCCGTAATATGCCAGCATGGATGACCTTGGTTGTTGGGGTGTTGCTTACACTAACGGCTTGGCAAAGTCTGCGAACTCAGACGGTGGAGTATTCACGGCAACAATTTGAGGTGCACGTCCGAGATGTGATTAATGCCATTAAGGAGCGCTTGCACGATAGCGGGCAGATTTTGAATGGTGGCTTAGCTTTATTTGATGCGAGTGACTTTGTAAGTCGGGGTGACTGGCATGCCTTTGTTAAGCGTCTGAATGTAAAAGAAAATTACCCTGGAATACAGGGCGTTGGCTACAGTGTGCTAATTAATCCATCTGATTTAGACGCACATGTCGCCGCTATGCGCAAAGCTGGGTTCAGCAACTATAAGGTCTATCCGTCTGGAAAACGCTCCCTGTATACTTCTATCATCTATCTTGAGCCATTTTTAGGGCGCAATCTGGCAGCATTCGGTTATGACATGATGTCCGAGCCGATTCGCGCCAATGCCATGCGTAGTGCAGTTGACAACAATAGCATCACCCTTTCCAGCAAGATTAAGTTGGTGCAGGAAACACATGGCAAGGTGCAGGCTGGTTTTCTGATGTATGCACCGCTGTATCGTAAAGGCAGTCAGTTAACAACAGCGGCAGAGCGCTGGGAAGCTTTGCAGGGCTTTGTGTATAACGCTTACCGTGTTGACGACTTGATCGTGGCTGTATTCGGTGCTCGTGAATTAGCGGTGAGTTTCAGCCTCTTTGATGGTGAAAAAGAAGATCAACAGGCGCGCCTGTTTAGCTCGATTGCTGATGAAAACCCCTATCGTCCAGTATTTAGTGCCAGACGCAGCATTGAGGTTTATGGACACAAGTGGACAGTGCGTATTAACAGTCGGCCTACGTTCGATGCGAATTCAAGTTCTTTATTAAATATACTCATCCTCGGGCTAGGAATAGGCATTAGCTTGCTGTTGTTTGTGTCTATGTCGCTGATAATTTCTCGCCGTAAACGTGCGGAAGAGTTGGCGGAAAAAATGACTGGCGAGATGCGCCTCACTGTGGAACAAATGGGGCTGAGTGAAGCGCGTACTCAGGCCATACTAGACAATGTTTTGGATGGCATCATTACGATCGACGGATTCGGCATTGTTGAGTCTTTTAATCGGTCGGCGGAAAAGATTTTCGGTTACCTCTCAGAAGAGGTGATAGGGAGCAACGTGAAGATGTTGATGCCAGAACCGTATCACACCCAGCATGATGGTTATCTGCATAACTTTATCACCACCGGCGTGAAAAAAATCATCGGTTCTGGGCGGCAGGTGAAGGGGCAGCGCAAAGACGGCTCGACCTTTCCTATGGATCTTGCAGTGAGCGAGATGCGTCTCGGGGATAAGAGTCTATTCACAGGTATTGTGCGTGATATTACCGAGCGCAAGCAGGCAATTCAAGCGCGACGCGATGATGAAGCACGTATGGCAGCGATTTTAGATAATATTCTGGACGGTATTATCACTATTAGTGATCGAGGCATCGTCAAATCATTTAATCAGTCAGCCGAATATATATTTGGCTACCTCTCCGTAGAGGTGGTCGGTAACAACGTGAAGATGCTGATGCCGGAACCTTATCATGAGCAGCACGACGGTTATTTACACAATTTCATGACGACAGGAGTCAGGAAAATTATTGGCTCAGGGAGACAAGTGGTTGGACAACGCAAGGATGGTACAACCTTTCCAATGGATCTTGCCGTTTCTGAAATGAACTTGGGGGGCAAGCGCATGTTCACCGGTATAGTGCGCGACATTACTGAACGAGTCAGAACTGAACGTATGAAGAGCGAATTTATTTCTACTGTGAGTCATGAACTGCGCACACCGTTGACTTCTATTCGCGGTTCTTTGGCATTAGTAGTCGGTGGCGTGGTTGGAGAGCTGCCGGCGGCAGTGAAGCCTATGTTAGATATTGCGCATAAGAACAGTGAGCGTTTGATCCTATTGGTTAACGACATCCTTGATATGGAAAAAATCGAAGCCGGCAAGATGGAGTTTGATCTGCAAGAAGTCAAGTTGATGCCCTTATTGAATCAAGCGATGGATGGAAATCGTGCTTATGCAGAACAGTTTAAAGTGAGCTACGAGCTTGAAAGTGAATTACCAGAAGTAATTGTGAGGTTGGATGCAAATCGTTTGATGCAGGTATTTGCTAATTTATTATCAAATGCGGCCAAATTTTCACCAGCAGGCGGCAAGGTGTCGATTGCCGTTGAGCGCAGAGGGGAGAGGATTCGTGTCGCAGTGAAAGATCATGGGCCAGGGATTCCTGATGGGTTTAAGGATAAGGTTTTTCAGAAATTCGCGCAGGCCGATTCCTCCGATACACGTAAGAAAGGCGGTACGGGTTTGGGGTTGAGTATAACCAGGGCTATCGTCGAGCAGATGGGCGGTAAGATCGACTTTGAGTCGCAGCCCAATGTGTTGACAACATTTTATTTTGAGTTTCCAGAGTGGCATGAGCAAAAACAGTTTGTAGATGTTCATCATGGGCTGAAGTCAGAAAAAATTGCGCTGGTTTGTGAGGATGACCAAGATACTGCAATGTTGTTGAGAATGCTATTGGAGCATGTTGGTTTTACTGTTGATGTCGCTAATGATACTACGCAGGCTAAGCAATTTCTGGGGCAAGGCGCTTATCAAGTGATGACGCTTGATTTGGCGTTGCCAACTCAAGGTGGAATTTCATTGTTGCGTGAATTACGAACGGATCCGTCAACGGCAGATTTGCCAGTGGTGGTGGTTTCTGCCAACGCACTGGAAGTTATGCAGGAATTGGGTAGTCAGGAATTGGGAGTCATCGACTGGATTGCCAAACCGATCAGCCGCGAGCAACTGACCTCTGCTATTAATCGGGCGGCAGGGCAGCTTGATGGCGGTCGTGCCAGAGTGTTATATATCGAGGACGATGCCGATGTATTTGAAGTAGTTAAGGGGATAGCTGCGGATGTCGCTGAGTTCGAACAGGCTGCAAGTTTGTCCGAGGCAAGGCGGCGGTTGGTCGCATGTGTCTATGATCTGGTGATACTCGACCTTGCACTGCCTGATGGCTCTGGTCTTGAGTTGTTACCTTTGCTAAAGAAATGTCAATTTAAAGTACCAACTTTAGTGTTTTCCATAAATGAAATGAAACAGGAAGATGCTCAAAAAGTGGATGCGGTATTAGTAAAGTCACGCACGAATAACGAGGAGTTACTGGATACCATAAAACGTTTGATTGGGGGCGCTAGCAACGATGATTTTATCAAACCAGGTGCAGGAAATTTGGAGTAATTATCATGGCTGATGTTGCGGAGTTTACTGATTCGGGTTTTTTGGGAGCTGCCGCAGCTATGGCACTGTATCAAGCTAAACATGCGAGACGTAATCAGCGGGCCTTGTTGAGAAGTGGAATTAAGACATCGTTAATGCGTAAGCCGAGATGAGCACCGCTAATGTAGATGCCGTTCAGCTAATGTTGCTGCAAATGCGCAATACGTTTTTGGAGGATGTCCCTGAAAGGCTGGACAGGCTTGAGCAATTGTTGATGCAAATGGAGGAGGGTGGCGTTGATGTTGACTCATTTAACGAGTTTTATCGCATTACCCATAGTCTGAAAGGAAGCGGCGGTACATTTGGCTTGCAGATTATTACCACTGTTTGTCACCGACTAGAGGATTTGCTGAACACGACTGGTGGCGGCAATAACTTCACGCCACGTCTAATCGCGATCAGCCTTGATTACATTGATCTGTTACGACTCACTTTGGAACAGATTAAATCTGGCTCATCTACTTTTCCAATAGTAGAAGAGCGCTTAAGTGAGTTGCATGATCAACTTGCCAATAAACAGTTCACCGTGTTACTCGTTGATAATTCAAAACTTTTAACTCAAATGTATCTTCAAGCTTTGGTAGAGCTGCCAGTGCGAACTGTGGTAATGACTGATGGCTATAGTGCACTGATGCGGGTGTTGACTGAACCCTTTGATTTGCTTGTGACGACAAATGAGGTTCCTTTACTGAACGGTGTTGCACTGATTGGAGCTCTGAAGCTTTCAGACTCAAATAACCGTAATATAAAAACTATTCTAATCACCTCAAACAATAATCTCACGGCTCACCTGAATCGTGGGGTTGATACTGACTACGTTATCCTTAAGGATGCTAGGCTTGCGATAAATCTGGCTAGAATTGCAAAATTAGCACTTTCAGCTAATAGCAACAATGAAACTTCTTATTAGTTGCCAGATTGTTATCATAATGGTGATCTTACCTATTAACTACAATTAGTTAAGGTCGCACATCTCGCTTTTCGTACTCTTTATTTTGGCAGTAATAATCCCTCAATAGATGAGGTTGAGCTTGCTCGCGCACTAGAAATATGGTAGAAAGGCTGTTCTTGTAAAGGTTCTAGTGTGTAGGTTACATCTTACTAAATGGTACTGGAAGCAATTCGCGTCCCTCCTTCGCTTGGGTAAACCGTTGCTGAAGTGTTTTTTTGAGATCGATCTGATTTGTTGATCTCAAAAATTCTAAAAGGACTCCACGGTAAATTCTGACTCGGAATATATGGGCAGATATAGTTATGCAATATCCAAAACCTAATGAATGAAATTCTGCAATATTTAAAAACTAATGGTGAGACCGTCGACCTAGATATCGCAGCAGCTCTTGGTATGTCACTTGTAAAAGCACGCAATCACTTATTAGAACTGTCGGCTAAAGGAGATGTGATGTCTTGTCACTCAATTAAATTTGTCGATGGGAAAAAAGTCGAAGGAATGAGCTATCGCTTGGCAGGATTTATTTTAAAAGCTAAGCCGGGAGCTAAGTCTAAAGCTCAGTTGAAGCTACAGTAAGTCCCTGTCTGAGAATTTCAAGATGTCGCTTTCCTTCTCAATTCATTTTCATCTGATTGTGTCTATGCTATGTGACTGAAGTTTTTTAGTGTGAAACTTCATGATCTGAATTTTGCATTCCAGGTAAGTTACACATCATGACGCAAGCACCGCTCATTGATGCAGTCACTATCGCCTAGCTGATAGTCACGGCAGATCATTGGGCGGCGTTCGTAAATCGTACACAGCAAGCTATTCCTGTCCAGCGCAGCACACCAGCCATCAGCAAGACGCGCCATAACCCAACCTCCCCAACGGTCTTGCTCAGTGAGTTCAAGTGGAATGTCGTCGTCACCCATCAACATCACCTCTAAGCGACAGCATGATGCTTTGCAAGTGGAACAGGACATTGCTGGTGGTTCAGTGTGGAGTGGCATGGCAAAAGAGATAAATGACAGTGGTATTGCTTGGATTGAGATTATGCCTCAGATGTTTAACAGTCCTTGTACTAAAGCTGAGTACTTGCTAATTAATCAAATCTTGACTATTACAGTCGGGTAATATTATTCCCTAGCTATTTGAGCTATTTTTCTGGACGAATAAAACCAAATGCATCAACTAAATTTTGATAATCGCTTCATAAATGAATTGTCGGGGGATATGGCAGGCTCAAATCAGCCGCGACAAACTCAACAAGTTTGCTGGGCTGAGAGCAATCCTACGCCAGTAATTCAGCCGACTTTGCTGGCCTATTCACGAGAAGTGTCTCGTTTTTTAGACTTGTCTGATGAGTGTATTAAGTCAGCCGAATTCCTCGCTGCATTTTCTGGTAATCAATTATTGCCGGGAATGGAGGCTTATTCGACTTGCTATGGCGGTCATCAATTTGGGCAATGGGCAGGTCAATTAGGAGATGGTAGAGCGATTGGCTTGGGCGAGGTGGTCAATCAGGCAGGAGTGCGTTGGGAGCTTCAGCTAAAAGGGGCTGGTCTCACTCCGTATTCTCGCCGGGGAGATGGGCGTGCGGTACTGCGTTCTTCGCTCAGGGAGTTTTTGTGTAGTGAGGCAATGCATCATCTTGGCATTCCCAGTACGCGGGCTTTGAGCTTAATGACAAGCGGCGAGGATGTGATTCGTGACATGCTCTACGATGGCAATCCTAGACCTGAGCCGGGCGCAATTGTATGTCGAGTTGCGCAATCATTTACGCGCTTTGGGCACTTCGAGATTTTGGCTGCACGAGGTGAATATGAGTTATTGCAGAGATTGGTCAATTTCACCATCGCGCGCGATTTTCCGCACATAAGCGGAGAACCCTCTGAATGTTTTGCCGCTTGGTTTCGACAGGTATGTGAGCGAACCGCGCAATTGGTGGTGGAATGGCTGCGAGTCGGTTTTGTCCATGGCGTGATGAATACCGACAATATGTCTATCATTGGCTTGACGATAGATTATGGGCCATACGGTTGGGTTGATAACTTTGATCCGGGCTGGACGCCCAATACCACTGATGCACAATACCGACGCTATTGCTTTGCAGGGCAAGCCAAAGTGGCACGCTGGAATCTGGAGAGACTTGCCGAGGCGCTATTGCCTGTTACACCATCACGATCTTTACTTGACGAAGGTCTTGCCCATTTTGATGCCACGTTTCAGACGAGTCAGTCCTCCATGCTCGCGGCAAAATTCGGCTTGCTGGCTTGGAAGGATGCGGATCTGGTGGAGTCTATCTTTGATCTGATGCAGCGCGCAGAGGTGGACATGAGCGAATTTTTCCGCGCATTGGCAGAAATTAAGCAAGATGCACCAAAGCTGGAAATATTGAGTACCGCTTTTTACCAACAACATTTATACGAGGGCCACAGTGATTTATTCGATACATGGCTAAAGCGCTATGCCGAGCGTCTACGTTCTCAAACGGATACCGATGCGGCACGTCGCACTCGTATGAATCAAGTAAACCCTAGATTTATTCTACGCAATTATCTGACACAGCAAGCTGTTGAGGCGATTGATCTTGGTGATTTGAGCATGATAGAGCGACTTATGGATGCGGCTCGCCATCCTTATGATGAAGATATCCCCGCTGACTTGATTGCAAAACGTCCTGACTGGGCTATCAATAAACCTGGATGCTCAATGTTGTCCTGTAGCTCCTGATTGGCAATGTTTGCCGATCAGGTATCTGGCGAATTAAAAATAGCGCCGGTAGCCAAACACCAGGAAGTCTTCACCGTTAGCGCCGTAATCATTGAGCAAGTCGTAAATGCTGCAACGATGATGGAGACGTATAAAAACCTCTTTGGATTTTATTTGCGGAAGTGAAAAATCAAACTCAATAAGTAAAAAATTAAGCGTGCGGCTGCCCTTGCCGCTTGGCCCTCTCTCAAATGGACCTATCGAGCTGTTGTATGAATAACCAAAAGGCCCAAAGCGTAGATCTGTTTGCAATAGCTTTTTCCATGGAAAGCTACTCCAGCGAAGAACGGGAGCAACAGCGACTTCCGCTAAAGAGCTGGTGCCAAACTGATAGCCCAGCATGCCATCAATCTCTAAAGATAAGGGCAGTGCTTGTGCCTGCCAGAGGGATTTGCTAGCGGTAATGGCAACAAGATATTGATTGAGAAAAGTCGCATTTTGATTCGTTAACAATCCTGCCGGCTCTGAATTGTAATATTGACCTGCATAGCCTCCAATACTCCAGCCAGATTCTTCGCAATATGCACTGGAAGGGATTATCAAGAATATGCACAGAAGTAGGGGGGCTATCCGCTGCGGAAAGAGCGACGCTCGATGCTGTTCCAACAGTCCTAATTTAGAATCCATGAATTGATACCGTGGAAGTTTGCTAGCTAAGCTGTCAATGTGGTCAAAGCATATCATGGTGAAAAAGTAGTTGTGGGGCCTTGGTTATTATAAATAGGTCGAAGCAAAGAGGCTGTGTTTTCTTGCTTTATGTATGTCGGGGCCGAAAATGGGTCATTGGCTGTTGCTGACATTTTCCATGCTGAAGACATTCAGCCTGTATTATTATGCATATGGAGAGTGATTTTTATGTGTATTTCAATGAATCAATTGCTCATCGAAAGTATGCGTTCACCATTATTTTAATAGGGCAGACCGGTGGGTCTGATTAATAACTGTTAGACTTATGAGTTGAGCAGAAATTATCTTTTTAAGGTTGCGATATGGATGAAAAAGTAGATTGGTTGGCCTTAGGTGAACTTATAAAAGACCGTCGTAAAGCAAAAGGGCAAAACCAAACTCAGTTAGCAATTGAAATTGGGGCCTCTCAACCAATTATTTCGTTGATGGAAAAGGGCAGCCCTGTAGGGGTGACAGAAGACAGGCTTGAGGCGTTATATTCCTTGCTGGATATTAGCGACGAGGAAATTCCATTAACTGAAAAAACTAAGCCAGATGCCAGTAGAACAAAAATATTTATAAGTTATAGCCATAAAGATAAAGCATTTATAGATAGGCTTATGGTTCATTTAAAACCATTGGAAAAGCACGGTTTGATAGATGCTTGGGTAGATTCAAGAATTTTGGCAGGGGAACAGTGGAAAGCTGAAATCAATACAGCTTTGTCTAGTTCACAAGTGGCTATTCTTCTGGTTAGTGCAGATTTTTTGGCATCTGATTTCATTGTTGATAACGAACTTCCTCCATTACTTGAGAAGGCAAAAGAGGAAGGTGTAACAATAATTCCAGTAATTCTTAAACCCTGTAGGTTTAATCGCGAGAAAACAATTTCTCAATTTCAAGCTATAAATTCACCCGCAGAGCCAGTTTCTGGAATGGACGAGCATGGTCGAGAATTGATCTATGATGCCATTGCGCAAAGGATAGAAGACTTACTTCCAAATGTGTGAAGCACAAAAAAGCTCAGCACAAATTGCGACGTATGGTGCTACCTTCGGCGCAATGCGCTACGCTTATTGCACTGCCTATAGGGATTGATTTTGGGTTAATCTCTCACTTCACTAACTTTGAGGGATATTCCGAGCATGAAACAATCAGAAATAAAATTTACCGTTACTTTGGATGAAAAAAACAACCCGGTTAAAATTGACTGGAGTGCGTCTGATAATGGCAAAGTAAGTGCTAGCAAAGCGGTAATGATTTCTTTGTGGGATGAGCAGGAAAAAAATACGCTACGTATTGATCTGTGGACTAAAGAAATGATGGTTGATGAAATGAAGCGCTTTTATCACCAAAGCTTAATTTCCATGGCGGAGACGCTTGAACGCGCCACCGGAGAAAAAGAAGCTGCGAAATCATTGAAAAGTTTTGCTGGCAAATTTGCCGAGCAATTAAAGCTGATCAATAAAAAATAAGTTTCAAATTCCTTGTGATGAGTGCCTCAGCTAACATATATAGCAGGATCATCTGTGCTGATGTTGTCACTTATCCGTGATTTGTAATCTGAATGATATTGTTCAGTCTCTTTTTTTCAATAAGCTTTGGAATGCCTCTGCAGATCAATTAACAAGGGAAAATACAATGAAATACTTGCATCTACTCCTCGTGCTATTAATGATCTCCTTGCTTAGCGCATGCGCATCGCAAAAGGAAAAAGCGCTTGAGATGACCAAGCATAAGCAAGATGCCAGAGTCTTGCCCGTTACAAAGCGGATGCCGGCGAAGAGTCTTGCTAAAGCAGCTAATGTAGATGGAGATGTCATTGGTACCCCCTTGCCTGGGGGGCAATTTGCAAAGTTGAAAATTGGCATGACTTTGGACGAAGTGAAAAAATTGATCGGTTCGCCCAATAAAAACTGGAAACATCACGGCAAGAAAGAATCCCGTGAATCCGCTTATTGGGATATTAAATATTCCTATGCGCATGAAGGAGTGCTGACCTTTAGCCACAGTAATGAATATTTCCTGATCAGAATTTTGGTCAATAGAGTCGAATAATTTACGGGGTAAATATAAATAAAGAGGCCGCTATTGTACGATTAAGTATGATTTGAATCAGAAATAAGCGAGGGCGGTAAGTAATAACTCAATCCGCCGTCATAAAAACATAAAAATAAGATTGACGGAAAAGCTGTAGAGCATATAATGCGCGCCCT
>Ga0316202_10000656_pt1 | contig 34312 bp, 31 predicted proteins | sample 3monrhotite_MG_FD_204934 | JGI IMG/M metagenome (GOLD analysis project Ga0316202, IMG submission 204934) | Microbial mat bacterial communities from mineral coupon in-situ incubated in ocean water Damariscotta River, Maine, United States -... | ecosystem: Environmental > Aquatic > Marine >...
AGTTGGCGAGTCGAAGACGAAGGGGAGGGAGGGAGGGAGGGAGAGCTCCGCCTGACAAGGCCGGGTCGCTTCGACTCGGCTTCGCAAGAGCCTCCCGTGCCCGTGCCCCTTGCCCCGTGCATGGTGGAGCGGCTGGCAGAGGTCGCGCGGCTCAGCGGACCTCGTAGCAGAGGAGGGGGCCAAAGCGGGTCCCAACCCAGAGCTCGCCCGAGCGCGCCCAGGCTAAAGCCCCGATCCTCTCTCCGTGAGGGACAAGGTCCAGGCGGTCGGCCACGACCGGCTCAGCCGGCTTGGTGTCCACGAGCACGAGGCCCCGCCCGTCACCGATCGCCAGCCAGCGGAGGTCGGCGGAGAAGGCGGGGACGCAGGTCAGCTGGCCGGCGTAGGGGGCGCGAACCGAGCGAAAGCGACCCGTCTCGCGCTCGAAGGTGATCCCCACGACCATGCCCTTGGCGATCAGCACCATGGTTCCGTGAACGTCGACGAGGGCCCACTCCGGGCGCTCAGCGAGGCTGCTGCGAACCGTCTCGTCCTTGGTCTCCACCTCGAGCCGATTCGAGAACACCCGCACCCAGCCCAAGCCGCGGACCCAACGCAGCGCCATCAGGTCGCCGGCGTGGGGGACCCTCTCGAGCTGCTTGGTTCGGAGGTCGATCCGCGACTCTTCTCCCCGGACGTTGACGACGGAGAGCGTGTTCTCGTCCACGAAGGACGGATTCAGGAACTCCGCTCGCTGGGTCTTGTTGTTCCACTGCAAGACCCGACCCGTCTCGAGGTCGTCGACGGCCATGCTCAGCCCCAAGCGAACGACGCGACCTCCGCTGGGCGAGATCGCGAGCATGACCGTAGCTCGGCGCCCCATCAGCGCCGTCTCGGGCGGGAGGGCTTGGAGCTCCCGGGCGCTCCCGCGGTCCCAGACCCGGAGCCCGTCACGACCGCGGCTGTAGACGCGCTGACCTTGGACCTCGAGCTGCTCGACCGAAGCCAGGTGTCCGCTCGGCGACCAGGCGGGACGTACTCTCTTGGCCCCCTGGCCCTGCGTGGGGTGCGTCCAGACCCGAAGCTGAGTGTCGTTGCCGACGCTCGCGAGCCTCAGGTCCTTGCTCAAGCGCAGGCCGTGAACCCAGCCGCTGTGCTGTCCGATCTTGACTGAGCCGGTCGCGCGGAACAGGATCGAGCCGTCGTCATGGCCCGTAAAGAGCGCTCCGCTGGGGAGCGTCTCGAGGGCCCGGGTGTAGCCAGGCTGGGCGAAGTCGAGGATGGTGCCGTCGGCGGAGCCGTCACGTTGGAACTCGAAGAGCCGCGGGGTCTGGCCCGAGACGAAGATCCGGTCACCCTTGGGCGAGACCGTGAGGTCTTCGACGGGGAAGTTCGGAGGGAGTTCGAAGGTCCGGAGAGCCTTTCCGTCCTTGGCAGACCAAACCCGAACCGACTTGGCTCCTGTCACGATCTCGTCTCGAGCGGCCACATAGCGGAGCCCGTTCACGAAGGTCCCCTCTCCCGCGTGGGCGTCGGCGACTCTCCACAGCTCGCGTCCGCTGGGGACTTCGTAGGCCGCCAGCCCCGTCCCCTCCGTGACCACGACCCGGTCCGGGCCAATGAACCGAACCGAGACGCACTTTCCGCGCTTGGGTAGCTCCTTGATCCCGGTCGTCCCGTCCAGGCGCAAGAGCACTGCCCCGTCGTCACCGCCCACCACGCCCCAGACCCCCTCTCCGGTGTCGACGGCGTGGAGGCGCTGGGGGGTCCGAAGAGCCATGACCACGTCGCCCGTGCCGGGGTTCCAGATCCGAACCCAGCCAGCCAGCTCGACCGTGACCACGTAGCGCCCGCCAGGTCCCCACGCGACGTCGGTCACGAGGCCGAGGTGTCGCCCGCGGTAGCTCCCGAGCACAGCGCGGAGGCTCAGCCGCTTGCCTCTCCTCAGCTCGTCCAGGTGAGTAGGGATCGCCGTGGAGAGCGTCCGGAAGCCAAGGGGCGTCGGGCTCGGAGAGGCGAGAGGGGGCGCCGAGTTCTCGCTAGGACTTGGGAGCGCCCCGACGCTCCGGCTCGGAGAGACGCGCCCAGGGGCCGGCGACTCGCCCCGAGCGAGCTCGCTGGCTGCGGGAGAGGGCGCTGCAGGCGCTGCGACCCTGACGCCGATCGCGACCCCGACGCCGAGGAGCAGGAGCGCGCCGAGACCCAAGAGCGCTCCCAGCGCGGCTCTCGAGCCGCCGCCTGAATCGAGGGTCGCGGCAGCGAGCTCGGCCGCGAGGGCCGCGCCGTCTCGAGGGCGCTCCTGGGGGTCCTTGGCGAGGCAGCGCCCGATCAGGGCGGCGAGGGGGCCTGGGACGTCTGGGCGGAGCTCGCGGATCGGTTGGAACTTGCCGCTCTCGAGGTTGTAGACGACCTCCATGGGGGGCCCGTTGCCGAAGGCGGGCTCGCCCGTCAGGCTCTCATAGAGGACGGCGGCCCAGGCGAACACGTCCGCAGGGGGGCCCGCGCGCTTGGCGTCGAGCATTTGTTCGGGGGGCATGTAGCCGATCGTGCCCCGCAGGATGCCTGTCTTGCTCAGAGAGTCGCTGGTGTCCTCGTAGGCCTTGGCGAGGCCGAGGTCAGCCACGCGGAGCGCCCCCTCACGGGTGAAGAGGATATTGCCGGGCTTGAGGTCTCGGTGCACGACGCCGCGGGCGTGGGCCGCCGAGAGGGCCGAGGCCAGGTCGGCGCCGAGCTCGATCCCTGAGGCCAGGTCGAGCCGGCCGCTTCGCTGGAGGCGATCTCTGAGCGATCCGCCGTGCATGAGCTCCATGACGACGTAGGGGCCGTGGGGGGTGGTGCCCGCGTCGAGAAGGGGGACGAAGCCCAGATCGTGACCGAGCTGCGAGAGGAGCTTCCGCTCACGCTCGAAGCGCCCCAGGCTCTGAGGCGAGAGGGAGCCGATCAAGAGCTTGAGCGCGACCTCGCGACCTTCGGGCGAGCGCGCGCGAAACACGCGCCCAGCGGCGCCGCGGCCGATGGTCTCCAGGATTAGGTAGGGCCCGAGGCGCTGTTCCACCCTGTCGTCATAGCCCTTCGGCGATCCTCGCGCGAGGGGCTGGTGGTGGGCGCGGGCAACCAATGCAGAAGGCCCGCCGCGTTCGCGGCGGGCCTCCAGAGCTCAGGCTTGGCTGGCTCTACTCGCCGTGCTGGCGGTTCGACTCCATGATGAAGTTCAGGATCATGTTCTGGAGCACGAAGGTGTCCTCCGAGGACCCTTGCTGCTTGCCGAAGTGGCTCATGACGTGCAGCACGCGGCCGCCCGGCTGCAGCTCGCGCCAGTGACTCTTGCCGCGCGACTTGCCCGTCAGGGCGCCGCCGCCGGTCACGGGGCCCTTGCGGGCCTTCTTCCGCTTCGCGAGGGCCGCTGGCTTGGCCTTACCGGCGCGGAAGGAGACGGCGACCGCGTCCTTGCCGTCCATAGCCTTGCCGAGGTCCTCGCTCCGCATGAGCACGTCGACCTCCTTGCTGACGACCTTCACGCTCGGGCTCTCGTCGTCGATCTTCCAGCTGTGGCTCGGGGGCTTGGTGGGGTCAATCGGGAGGTCGCGGACGTTGGTCCCGCCGTCCTCGCTCGTCTTGCGGGCGGGGGGACGAGGCTTGGTGAACACCCCGCGCAGGATCGGGCGCGAGGTCATGCCCTTGCCGGGCATGATCTTGACGTCCATGGCCTTGACCTTCGCAGCCTGCGACTTGCCGCCAGCGTCGGTGGTCGAATCCGAGGAGACCATCTTCGGCCAGGCGACCTCAATGATCTCGATCAAGCCCCAGTCCTCGGTGAAGAGGTAGCCACCACCCTCAACCCACTTCTTGAGCTTGTCGACGGTCTCCTTGGTCATGCGGAAGCTGACTTGGTCGTGGGTCCCGCACTCGGAGGGGCAGGTGTAGAGGCGGTTGTTCTTGGCGCCGAGGCTGGCGCCCTTGGCCTGCTTCTCCGCCATGATCTTGCCGCAGTTCTCACACACGCACTGGGTCTGAATGTTGTTGCAGTTGACCAGGATCGTCCAAGCGTCCTTGAGGTACTTCTCCGGCTCCTTCTCGAAGTCCGCCTTGAGCACGACCTTGTGGGGGATCTCCATGCGCTCGAGGATCTGCTCCATGTGGTCGTAGTCGTAGCTCTTCCCTTGGACGACCTTCTTGGGGTAGTCCTTGGGCAGGACCGAGCTGATCACGAGGATCCGGTTCGGCCCGCGCTGGAGCGACTCCAGGCCCTCCTTGCGGTCCCGGTTCATGGTCGAGGTCAGGCCGCCTTCGTGGCCGCCGCCGCCGCCCATGCCCTCGTCGCCGCCTTCTTCGCCGCCCTTGGGCTGCCAGGTGTTCTTCTTGACGTCCCACCAGTCGAGCCAGTTGGCCGCGACCTCGCCGAGCTGCTCGCCCGTGATGGTGGCTAGCGCGGACATCAGGCGCCGGCGCAAGTCGGGGTCGCCCTTATCACCCTCCGCCTTGAGCTGCTTCATGAGCGCGTTCACGCTCGGGACCGTGTGGATCTGCGCGAGCTGATCGGCAGCCATGAGCTGAAGGTCGTAGGCCTTCTTGTCACTGAGGACCTTGGACAGGCACTCAATGGCGTGGGGCGAGGAGTTGTTCTCGAGGCCGAAGAGGAGGTCGCGGGCGAAGGGAGCCTTCTTCTTCTTGAGGATGAAGTCGCCGAGGTGCTTGAGCGCGCCCGAGTCGCGGAACCCTGCGCCGCCGCTGATCAGCTGCCAGTAGATCGACATGGAGCCTTTGCCGAAGGTCTTCTGGACGTTGTTCAAGACTGGCTTGAGCGCGTCCTCGCCGCCGTGCTGGATCAAGGCCGCGAGGGCCTCCTGAACCTTGCCGGGATCTTGCGAGGCCACTGCCGAGTCAAGGTTCTTCCCGAGCTTCTTGGCATCGTCAGGGGCGGCTGAGGCGATCAGGGCGACCCCGATCAGCGCGGCAGGGAGGCCAAGGGCCAGCGAGCGTTTGAGCGACATAGCTCCTCCGATGGGTGCAGCGGACCGTGACCGATCCACCCACTAGGAGACTCCCGCGGACCCCCCCGCGTCAAGGAAGGCTCCGTCATCGTTTTGTGCAGAGTTCGGCGCCCCGGGGCCTGGAGTAGAGCGGGCGTCGGCCTGGCCAGGGTCAGCGGAGTTCGGGTCTGACGGAGGCAGGCCGCTCCCTCGAGTCGCCGCGCGAGCGCGCGAAGCCCTCCAGCGGACGAGGCGCACCGTGAGGTAGATCAGGCCCAAGACGAGCACGACCCCAAGCGCTGCGACCTTGAACTTCTTCAAGAACGAGACGACGACGTCTCCCTTGTAGGCGATCAGCAAGATCTGAGTGGGGACGCTGATTAGCGCCGCGAGGCCGTCGGCGAGGGAGAACTGCCAGAATGGAACTCGGACGATCCCGCAAGTGAGGTGCCCTGGGAAGCGAATCCCTGGGGTGAAGCGGAACACCCAGCACACCTTGACGCCATGACGTTCGGTCCAAGCCTCAGCACGGGCCCAAGAGGAGGCCGAAGCCAGGCGGCCCAGGCGACTCTGACGGACCCCTTCGCCGAACCTCCTCCCGATCCAGTAGATCAGGACGTCGCTCAAGAACACGGCGAGCAGGCAGAGGACCGCGAGGAAGACAGGGTCTACGACCGGCGCGCCCGGATAGGGAGGGGGGAACTGATCAGGGCAGCGCCCGACGTAGGCCATGAAGCCAGCGCTCAGGAGCGTGACCTCCTCGGGCACGGGGAGCCCGAAGCTCGAGAGGAGGAGCAGGGCCAGGCAGCCTAGGTAGATCTTCCAGGGCTCGAAGGCCATCGAGAAGAACCACTGCAGGACCGGGTCGTTCGCAAACTCTTCCATCTTGGATCGGGGCAGCTCCTGAGCGCTCGCTCGGGGAGGCTACGCCCTAGGACTCGCCTCGACCCGCTTGACCAAGAGAGGAACGCGACACTCCCGAATCACGGCCTCGGCCACCGAGCCGTAGATCCAGCGGCTGACCCCGGCGCGGCCGTGAGTCGTCAGGGCCACGAGGTCGATCCCTTCGCGCTGGACGGCGGCCAAGATCTGCCCGGAGGGTCCGAACTCGACGAGCACCTCGACCTTGACCTTCACGCCTGACGCCTCGAGGCGGGCGACCTGCGGAGCGATCGAGGAGCGGAACTCACTCGCGCGGACGTCTTCCTGTCGCTCCCCAGCCTCCGTGAGGCGGTAGTCCGGGTTTCCGACGTGAAAGAGGACCACCTCCGCTCGATAGAGCGGCGCGAGCTGGCTAACGAGGTCCAAGGCCTCCAGGGAACCCGCTGACCCGTCGAGGGCCACGAGGATCCGCTCGAAGCGAGAGCTCGTCGATTCCGTGAAGGGGTTCACGAGCAGGACCGGGGTCTGCGCGTTGCGCAAGACTCGCTCCGCGACGCTCCCTCGCACGAGGCGGGCGAGGCCTGTCCGCCCATGGGTGCTAAGAGCCACGAGCGAGGCGCCCTCTTCTTCGGCTGCGGCGAGGATCTCTGCGGCAGGGTCACCCTGACGCTCGATCCTCTTGATCGGCGTCTTGGGGTTCAAGCTCGCGAGGCGCGCCGCGAGGGGATCTGACTCGCCCTCCGGGCTCGGCGTCCCCTTGGGACGCACACGGAGAACGACGAGGCTCGCGGCCTCGAGCGCCAAGACGGGCTCGAGGTAATCCAGGACTCGCGAGGCGAGCTCGGAGCCGTCGAGGGGAACGAGGATCTTCTGGAACACCGGGTCGCCTCTCAGGGCTAGGACGTGGGGAGAGGCGGAATGGAGCGGTTTCGCAGCACGAGGAGGGTGCGCGGCCAGGCCCGCAGGACCTTCTCTGCGACGGACCCGAACGCCCAGCGATCCCAGCCGGTCCGACCGTGCGTCGTGAGGGCGATCAGGTCGGCCTGCCCCTCCTCCGCCGAGCGGAGGATCTCGTCGGCGGGGTCGCCGAAGGCTGTCAGCAGGCGCACGCGAACTCCGGCCGCCTCGAGGCTCTTCTTGGCCCGGAGCAGGTCTCGCTCGAGGTGCTCGGCGGTGGTGGGGATCGGGCCTCGCTCTTCGGGGGGAGTGAGGAACTCAGCGAGGGTGAAGTGGTGGGCGTCGCTCGCGCGCAGGAGGAGGACCTCGGCCGCAAAAGCTCGCGCTACCGAGATCACGAGGGGGAGGATCTCCTCGGCACGCTCCGAGCCGTCCAGGGGAACGAGGATCCGCTGGAAAGCGGGGGCCTGAGCCTCCTCCGGCTGCTCGTGAGCAATCAGGAGTGGAGTCGAGCAGTTCCGGAGAACTCGCTCGGTGACGCTCCCGCGAATCCAGCGCCAGGGGCCCCTTCGTCCGTGGTTTGCGAGCGCGACCAAGTCCGGGCTCGAGGACTCGACCTGGCGCAGGATCTCTGCGGCGGGGTCACCCTCGGAGAGCGAGCAGCTGACGTTCCAGCCCTTCGCCTCGAGCTCGCGGGACCTCCCTTGGAGGTAGGCCTCCGCTTCGCTCCGCTTGTCAGCCGCGCCGGCCTCGAGCGCCAGGAAGAGCTCGAGCTCGGAGCCAGACGAGCGGAAGGGCTCGACGATCTCCAGCACTCCAGCTGCGCGCTCACTCCCGTCTAGGGGGACCAGGATCCGCTTGAACATGTTGGTCACTCCGAACTCGGTCATTCTAGTCTCTCAGCGAAGGAGCGGATTCGGCTTGGGCCTTTGGGTTTGAACTCGCACCCAACCCCCCAGCCGCACCACTCCCCTCCCCTCAGAGGGCGCTAGCTCCGAATCGGAAGGATCAGGAGGGGGAGCTTGCAGTTGCGGAGGACCTTCTCGGCGACGGACCCAAAGGCCCAGCGGTCGAGGGCGCTTCGACCGTGAGAGCTGATCGCGATCAGGTCGACCCCCTCCTGCTGGGCGAGGTTGAGGATCTCGTCGGCAGCGTCGCCGAAGGCCGCACAGGTCCGCGCCGAAACGCCCCCACGGGACAACTCGGCTCGATAGGGCTCGAGGCCCTCGCGGAGCAACTCCTCGGTCACGGGGGTGACGCCTCCCGTCGACGACTCAGCCAGCTCTGCCCCCTCGAAGATCCCCACGTGGAGGAGGACGGCCTCGGCACCAAGGGCGCGGCAAAGGTCTTGAACGAGGGGAATGATCTTGGCCGAGGCCTCCGAACCGTCCAGGGGGACCAAGACTCGCTTGACGGCTCGCTCAGCGGCCTCCGGCCTGACCAGATAGAGGGGCACGCGCGTCTGCCTGAGGACCTTCTCGGCGACGCTGCCGCGGAGCCAACGGGAGATCCCGGAGCGACCGTGGGTGGACATGACGAGCAAGGAAGCACCGAGCTCTGCGGCCCGATCCAGGATTCCGCTGGCCGGATCCCCGACAGCGGCGTGGGTCTCGAACTCGACTCCCGGCGCCTCTTGCCCCTCGGCCACCTTGGTCAGGTAGGCCCGCGCCGTGGCGAGGTTCTCGTCGATCTGGACGCCCTGGCCGGTTCGAATCGGACGGAGCGGGCTCGCCAGGGGGAGGGGCGGAACGAGTCGCAAGAGCTCTAAGGGCTCGGCGCTGTGCTCGAGCAAAGGCGCCACCGCCTTGAGGGCAGCCTCCGAGAACGTGGACCCGTCGAGGCTGACTAGGATCTTGCGGAAGGAATTCATGAGCTGACTTTCTCTGAGGTGGGGGCGTATGACGCCGAAACGCCCTGGCGGCGGGGCTCGAGGTGGTCCCTCACTCCTGGGGATCCCCGAGTCCGTCGGTGGCCGCGTGGATCGCTCCCTTGGCGGTCTCGAGGAGGGCTCGCAGAGACTGGTCGACGCCCGCCTGATCACCCTCCTCAGAGCTGCGCTGGAGCTGGTCGAGGGACTCCGTGACTCGAGGCTCGAGGACTTCCCAGGCCTGGCGCGCCTCCATCAGCCCCAGCTGAGCCTGAACCCTCGCTTCTCCAGCCGAACGGAGTCCGCGCTCGACCCAGTTCAGGAGACTACCCTCGAGCGAAGTCAACTGCGGACGTATATCCTCGGCCCAGAGGTCCTGGGCGTCCATGCCTGCCAGGTGCAAGCTGAGTCGGAGCTGCTCGCGCAGGGCAGCGATGCTGGCCGCGGCGCGCTCGACGTGGGCGGTGGCGTCTTGTGTCATGACCTGATCTCCCGGCGGGCTCAGAGCAAGATCGAGGCCGCGCTCCGAATCGCTGTCGATTCGAAGGCAGGGGCGTCCTGCAGAACGCCGTTCCGGCTGGGGGCTGCCGGAACGGCACGGCGCATGGGATAGCCGACGGCCCTGGCAAAGCCTCCGTCACGCTCATGAGACGACCCTGGCCCCTGTGACCCCTCCAAGTCACACCCTCGTGACCGCAGCGCGCTCGAAACCTCCCTCCTGACCAGGAGGGACGCGCCCTTTCCTTGGCCCTTGAGGTCTGAACTACTCTCCAGGTGACCCTGCTGATAGCGTGAGCTTCAGCGCTGAGCGACTCGCTGAGGTCGCACGTCCTTCTCGGCAGCGCAGAGTGAGGTAGCTGGGTGTTCTCAAGGATCCTGATTCCCCTCGACGGGTCCGACCTGTCCCTCTCGGTTCTCTGGACCTTGCGCCCCCTCCTGATTGGCGCCAACCCCGAGGTCACCCTCCTGCGAGTGGTCCCTCCTGCCGAAGAGCCTCCCAGCGATCCCCAGGCGGCCGGCGAAGCCCTGGCGGCTGTTCAAAAGCACCTCGAAGCCTGGGGCCTGACCGTCGCCCTCCGCCTCGAAACCGAGGGCGACCCCGCCGAGCAGATCCTCGAGTGCGCCGAGGAGCTCGCAGTCGACTTGGTCGCCATGTCTTCGCATGGGCGCTCTGGCGTGACCCGAATGCTGCGGGGAAGCGTGGCTGAACGCGTCCTGCGTCGCTGTCCTGCGCCGCTCCTCCTCTGCACCCCGAACTCGGGGGCCGTCGGTGACTACCCGGCGTTTCGACGCATTCTGGTCCCCCTTGACGGGTCCGAGCTGGCCGAGCGAGTGCTCCCCGACGTCGAGAAGATCGCCTCGGCCTGCGCCTCGGAGGTCACCCTGATTCGCGTCCAGGGCGTGTTGAGCGAGCCCGCTTCCCAAGGCTCCTTCTTCAAGCGGTGGAGCGAGGAGCGGTTGGAAGAGGAGCTAGCTCCCCTGAACCCCCAGCGGGACGCCCTCGCGCAGGCCGGAGTCAAAGTCGGACGCCAAGTCGCCTATGGCAATCCGGCCGACCAAATCCTGCGGGCCTCGCAGAAGGCAGACCTGATCGCCATGACCACCCACGGTCGCTCGGGAGCGTCTCGGTGGCTGTTCGGCTCAGTCGCCGAGGCCGTTCTCCGCGAGGCTAGCTGTCCGCTCCTCGTGCGCCGAGTGGTTCCGGTGGCCTGAGGAGCGCCGACGCCTGAGGCTGGGCCCGCTCGCCCTGCGCCCGAGACGCCCCGACGGGGGCAGACCAATCGTCCGCGAGCGACACCAGGGGCCCGAGCAGGCCCGCCCCCTCCTCACGCTTGGGGGCCGTCAGCTTCAGCGGAGGGCGTTGGCCGCCACGCATTCAGAGCGGTCTCGGCCGATTCTCGCTCTACAATCCGCGCCCACGTCAGGAGGCTCCCATGAGAGGACGCCAAGCAGTCCTGCTCGAGCCCGGCAAGCTCGAGCTCCGCGAGGTCGAGACCGAGCCCGGTCCCGGCGAGATCGTCCTCAAGGTCGACCTCGCCATGACCTGCGGGACCGACCTCAAGACCTACCGCCGGGGGCACCCCAAGCTCCCCATGCCGACGCCCCTCGGCCACGAGTTCACAGGCACCGTGGCCGCCGTGGGCCAAGGCGTGACCCGCTTTCGTGAGGGCGACGAGGTCCTGGCCGCCCCCTCTGCGCCTTGCGGCGACTGCCCCCCCTGCGTCCGAGGACTCGAGAACCTCTGCGAGCACATAAACGGGCGGACCATGGCTTGGGGCGCCTTCGCGGACTACCTGCGGATCCCAGCCCACGTCGTGCGCCGCAACGTCTACCCCCGCCCCCGCGGCCTCGACCTCCGCCACGCAGCGCTCCTCGAGCCGCTCTCCTGCGTCGTGGCCGGCGTCGAGCGCCTCGACCTCGTGGGCAAGGACCGAGTCATGGTCATGGGCGCGGGACCGATCGGTCTCCTCTACGTCTCACTCCTCAAGCGCCGCGGCGTCCAGGAGGTGATCGTGCTCGGCAAGCGCGACCAGCGCCTGGAGGCCGCCCGCAAGCTCGGCGCCGATCAGGTCTGGGACCTGGCCGAGATCGAGGACCCCGACACCTTCGTCCGCGACCACGTCCCGGAGGGACTCTGCACCGTGGTCGAGTGCGTGGGGCGCCCCGAGGCCTGGAGCCAGGCCATGCGCTGGGTCCGCAAGGGCGGCGAGGTCCTGTTCTACGGGGGCTGCGCCAAGGGCGTCGAGGTCCCCCTCGACACCCACCGCGTCCACTACGACGCCCTGACCCTCAAGGGCGCGTTCCACTTCACGCCCTCCGACGTCCGGATCTCCCTCGACCTGATCGTGCGGCGCGAGCTCGACCTCGACGTCCTCGTCTCAGACGTCGTCCCCCTCTCCCGCGTCCAAGAAGCGATCGATCGCCTCCTGGAAGGAACCGCGATCAAGATCGGAATCGGCGGCGCCGAGTCCGCAGCCCCCTCAGGAGGCACCCAGTGAAGGTCGCCCGCACCCTCTCGTTCACCGAGACCCGCGTCGAGGACGAGCCCGTCCCGACCCTCGAGCCAGGCGACGCCCTCGTCCGCGTCGAGGCCTGCGGCCTCTGTGGCAGCGACGCCACGCCCTGGTATGTCGAGAAGAAGGCCCCGACCGTCCTGGGCCACGAGCCCGCCGGCGTCGTGGTCGAGACCGGCGAGGGCTGCCCCCTCGAGGTCGGCCAGCGCGTGTTCTTTCACCACCACGTGTCCTGCGGCGAGTGCCACCACTGCCTGCGCGGCTTCGAGACGAGCTGCAAGCTCTTCAAGTCCTCGCGCCTCTACCCCGGCGGCTTCGCGGAGCTGGTCCGAGTCCCGGCCGAAAACGTCCTCAAGGACACCTACGTCCTCCCCGAGGCCGTCGACTTCGACGCCGCGACCTTCATTGAGCCCCTGGCCTGCAGCATTCGCGCCGTGGACAAGCTCGAGATCAAGGCCGGCGAAAGCGTCCTGATCGTGGGCCTCGGCGCCATGGGCGTCATGAACGCCGCGATCTGCAAGGAGCGCGGCGCGGGCCTCGTGATCGGGAGCGAGCTCGACCCCGGACGCCGGAACCCCGAGGCCTGCTGGGGGATCGACCTCGTCCTCGACCCTTTGGCGCCCGACTTCCTCGAGCAGGCTCGCGCCGCCACCGGCGGGCGCGGCCCGGATCACGTAATCGTGGGGCCCAGCTCTGAGGCCGCGATCTTGCAGGCCTCTGAGGTCGTGGCTCACGGCGGGCGGGTCTGCCTGTTCTCGCCGGTCTCGCCTGAGCAGAAGGTCGTGCTCCCGCTCAACCGGTTCTACTTCGGCGAGATCACCCTCGTCAGCAGCTACTCCTGCGCCGCTAAGGAGACCAAGGAAGCCCTCGAGCTGATCGAACGCGACGCGGTCCCGGTCAACAAGCTGATCAGCCACCGCCTGGGCCTAGACGAGGTCGGCGAAGGGATCCTCAAGACCAAGCAGGCCGGCCCGAACTGGACTCGGGCCGTGGTCTACCCCCAGGGCCTGGCCAAGAGCTAGACCGAAGCGTCCCTCGCAGACAGCCGACGCTCGTTCCGCAGCGCGAGGACCTCCTCGCGCCAGCGCTCAGCGACGCTCTGCCACTCGGCGCGCCCGGCCCCTTCACGAGGAGGCGGCTCGAAGGGCTCGCCGATCGTGATCGAGATCTTGGCGCGGCCAAAGCCCGGGTGGCGCGGCGAGCACACCGCGCCTGAGCCCTCGTAGAGGACCGGCACGATCGGGACCTGGCCCTCGCAGGCCAGGAGCCCTACGCCAGGGAAAGCGGGCAGGAGCGAGCCGTCGAAGGAGCAGTTGCCCTCGGGGAAGATCACGACGGACCAGCCGCGCCTGAGGGCGTCGAAGGCGCAGCGCATGGAGTCGCCGACGTTGTCAGCCTCGCCCGTCAGGATCAGGCGTCCCATGCGGACGAGGATCGAGAGCGGTCCCTCGTGGAAGTAGGGCCCGTAGGCCACGAACACCAGGCCGTGGACCAGGGCCACGGGAAAGGCCCCATAGACCAGGGGCGAGTCGAGCAGGCTCTGGTGGTTTGGGCAGAGCAGGAAGGGCCCCTCGGGGAGGTGCTCGCGCCCGCGAACCTCGAGCCGGAACCAGAGCTTCGCGAAGAGCGCGATCATGAGCATCCCGAAGGAGGAGCACCAGCGCCGAATCCCCCAGCGGCCCATGTTGAAGCGCTCGTCGAGGGGCACCGCCGCGGGCGCGCGGAGCTGGGCGCCCCAGGCGTAGTCCCGCTCTCCGGGGCCGGGCTCGGACTCCGGGGTGGCCTGGACGACAGCCTCGATCGCCTGACCCACGGTTTGGAAGCGCCAGAGCTCTTCGTCGTCGAGCTCCACGCCGAACTCGTCCGAGAGCAAGAGTCGGATCTGGACGAGGTCGAGGGAGTCGAGGCCGAGGTCGAGCTCGAAGTGTTGCTCGGGCCGATAGGGACCGGGGGCCTCGAGGACCTGGTCGAGGCGCTCGAGGAACCGGAGCGCCCTCGGGTGGCCCGCGTCCTCAGCTAAAGAGGGCGAGGCCAAGGAGCCCGGCCAAGCGGCGGCGAGCTCCGCGACACGGGCGCGGTCCAGCTCGCCTCCAGCGCCGCGCGGGAGGGGCTCAGTCAGGGTCACGAGCGCGCCAGCCCGATAGGGCTCGGGGGCCGAGGCCGAGGCGACCTCGACGACCTCCCAGAAGCGCTTGACCAAGAGCGGCGTCTTCTGGGCCGCGAGCGCGTCGGGCTCGGGGACGACGACGGCCGTGCAGCCCTCGAGCCCAGCCTGGCTCGGCAGGAGGCAAGCCTCGCGGACCAGAGGCGAGTCCGCCTCGAGGTGCACCTCGGCGGCGCGGAGGGTCGCGAGGGGGACGCTAATGGTCGCCCTCGAGCTGAAGCGACTTCAGCTCGAGCCCAAGGGCCAAGAGGTCGACGCGGGCGGCCTCGAGCAGCTCTGGGGGCGCAGGCCCGGCCTTGGCCGGCAGGCTCTCAGCGTCATGTCGCGACATGTACTCGCTGAGGCTGGCCTCGAGGGAGGTGGCCGCGACCTGGGCGACCTCGTCCGTCCCGCAGCCCAAGAAGCGCTCGATCGCCCTCGTCAAGGCGGGCTCGGCCGCGGCGATCTTGACCTCGGCCTCGAGCGAGAGGTTCAGCGAAGCTCCACCAGCGAGGGCGAAGGTGGCCCTCCGCTGAACGCTGAGCGGGACCAGGCTCAAGCGCTCGCAGCTCTCCACGAAAGGCATTCGAGTGCTGCGGCCGCCCTTGAGCACTCGGTAGCCGACGACCTGGCCTTGGGCGTTGGTCCGACTGCGGCCAGTGAACACCAAGATCTCGTTCGGCGCGCAAATGTAGATGTGGTTCGTGAGGAAGGCCTGAATCGCCCACCAGAGCCCGCCCACGACCAGGCTCATGACCACGGTCAGTCCGACGTCGATCTCGAGGAGGAGCAGCACGGGCCTATTTGATCAGGTCGTTCCGCAACAGGTGGTCTGGAGTGTCGCGGTTGGCCACGAAGAGGTCCAGGTCGCCGTCGCCGTCGAAGTCCGCGAGGGCGCCGGCCGTGCTGCGGTCGGTCCCAGCGCCCTCGCTCGCGAGGACGAAGGCGCCCTCCTTCCCGAACCAGAGTCGGTTCCGCAGGTCACGCGTCGAGCCCGCGGCGTCGTCGTAGCAGACGAAGACGTCGGGCCGCGAGTCGCCGTTGAGGTCACCCGTCAAGGTCGCGCTGCCCTTGGCCGCGTCCCCGACCAAGGGGAAGGCCGCGCAGGTCGCGGTCAAAGTCCCGCCGCCGCCGTTGAGGAGGAGGCGCGGCTCCATGAGCGAGGCCGCAGCGCCCGGGGCCAGACCGCCTTGGCTCAGCCAGTCCAGGTCGCCGTCGCCCTCGCGGTCGAAGAGCGCCAGGCCCGTGCTCGTGCCCCAGACCGTAGGCGGCGTCGGATCCCAGCAGCGGTGAGGCCCGCGGAAGAGCACCAGGCCGCTCGTGTCCACCCCGCCCACCGCGAGGTCGATCCGGCCGTCGCGGTTCAGGTCGCCCGCCGCCAGGGAGGCCGAGCCGCAGTTGCGCAGGACCTGGTGGCTGGTGGGGAAGTCGCCGTAGCCCTCGTTCCAGTAGATCCGGACCTCGTCGCCGTCGGCCAGGAACCCGCCCCCGGCCTGCGGGTCGAATCGTCCCGCGCCGACGACGATATCTAGCCAGCCGTCTTCGTCCATGTCAGCCAGGAGCGCCGCGGTGACCGAGACCGCCAGCGAGTTGAAGCGGGCGCTGAGGTATTTGAAGTTGCCCGCCCCGTCGTTGAGCCAGAGCTCGCTCTGGACCCCTCCGCTCGCAGCGCTGGCGGTCTGGAGCCCGAGCAGCAGGTCCAAGTCGCCGTCCTCGTCCACGTCGCCGAGCTGAACCGCCGCGCAGCGCCGGCCTCCGCCGGCGACGAAGCGCGCGAGGGCTTCGTCGCTGAACACGCCCTTCCCGTCGTTGACGAGGATCCGCAGAGCGCTGGGATCCGCGGCGCTCGAGTCGAGGCCGACCACGAGGTCGAGGTCGCCGTCGTGGTCGATATCGCCGCTCGCCACAGCCAGGCTCGCCGTGGAGCTCTGAGGGATCGCCACGCCGTCTCGAGTCAGGAGGCAGCTGTGGTCGCCCTTGCGCACCACGACGAAGGTCCGCCCCCGAGTTCGCGTCGCGTAGCGGGTCAGCCAGGCGTCGAAGTCGACGCGACCCACGAAGCCGCTGGGGATCACGAGCTCCACCCGGACCTCGTAGCGCCCCTTCCCCTTGACCTCGACCCGCGAATCGGCCTCGAGGAGGGGGACCAAGACCCCAGCGCCTTCTCCGCCCACGAAGGCTCCGACCTTCGTCTCCAGGTAGAGCGCGCCCTCGTAGGGGCCTTGGCCGGTCACGATCGCGCGGACCTCGACCGAGAGCGCGCCCCCCGTCGCCGTGAGGACCGGCCAGCGCGGGTGGAGGGTGACCGTCTTGATCGCGCCCGAAGTGACCCGGGGCGGCGGGTAGGCCGCGGACGAGGTCGCCGGCGCGACTCCAGCGACGTCGTCCGCTGGAGCCGCAGGCGTGGGCGTATCGTCCAAGGAGGACGTGCTCCCCGAGGACTGACCCGCGAGGGGGGGCTGAGTCACCGGCGCGCCTCCGCCGCCGCCTCCTCCGCTGCACCCCGCAACAAGGAGCCCTCCCAAGAGGACGGACACCACGCTCGCTTTGACGCTCAGGCTCACGTCGCAGCGTGGCAGCGAGGGGCGACCCCTTCAAGCGGGCACTCGAAAGACGAGCTGCTGGAGACCCCTAGCTCCGCAGGGTGCGAAGGAGCGCGTTGAGGCGGCCTCGGCTGGACTCGACCACGATCTGGATTCGCTTGAGGTCTCCGGTGTCGAGCCAGACTCCATGACCCGCGCAGCGATAGGGCAGGAGCCCCTTGAAGGGCGCTGGCGCGAGAGCGTCCAGGCACATGGGGCACTGCAGGCCGCGGTCGACCTCGCCCCGATAGTCCTCGAGGGCCCAGCGGAGGACGGTCCGACGCTCGTCGGCGGAGAAGTAGGCGTCGCGCTTGATCGCGATCTCGGCGCAGGCCAGCTCCGAGAGCCAATAGCCCAGGCACTGGCGACACGATTGGACGTGGGTGTCCTCGTAGCGACTCGCGCTGAGGGGGAGTCGACAGCGAGGGCAGTCCCAAGGGAGGGGCCGGGTCGGCGTCGGCGTTGGCTCCGGCGCGCCTTGGATCTGGGCGCGAATGTAGGCCTCGAGTTCAGGGTCGGGCGGCTCTAGGGAGAGGCTGACCGCCTCGGGCACGGCGGGACCAGACGTCCGCACCAAGCGCACCGTGGCTCGGCAGGTCGCGCAGCGGCCGTGCTCGCTCCAGCAGGCCTCGTGCTGCCAAGACATACAGCGGTCGCAGGCCACCTTGCGCTCGCTAGGCTGCACCGAGGCGTGGCAAAAAGGGCACTGCGGGTGATGGACCTGGACCATGGTCCTGATCCTACGGTCTCAGTCGACGCGTTGGCCGGCCAGCTCCTCCAACCAGGGGTCGCGGACGTGGCGTTCGAGCTGGACACGGTGCCTGCCCCACCAGGAGCGGAGATCCTCCTGCTCAGCGGGTTCGCGGTTGTGCCAGGAAACCTTGGGCGGCGCGGGGACCCCGGCTCGCGCCGCGCTGTTGCTGAGGAGGACTAGAGTTCGAGCGTGGAGCCAGGCGTTGGACTTCTCTCGGCCTTGGAGGCGGAGGAGCGCGTCGACGTAGGCCGCATGTCCTCGCCGGGCGAGGGTCAGGGCGGCCCAGGCCCCAGGCTCTCCGGGGAGGCGCGCGAAGCGCTCGAGGGCCAGGTGGGCCTCGGCGTGAGACTCCGGGAGGAGGTAGACGGCTCCCGCGACTCGAGCCCAGGGGTCCTTGGCACGCAAGAGACGACGGAGGAAGTCGACGCGCCCTGCCGGGTAGAGGGCGCAGAGCGTCGAGACGTAGTCGTAGCTGGAGTCGCCGAAGGGCTGGGCCGTCTTGCGGATCCCAGGCTTTCCCTGGGCCAGGTCGCGCTCGAGGAGCTCGAGGCTGAAGGTTCGCCGCCCGGGCTCCCCTGCATAGAGCGAGCCGTAGAAGTAGCGCAGCTGTCGGTCGCGGACTTTTTGGGGGAGGAGACGTTCCACCGCCTTGGAATCGGAGGTCGGCTCAGTCTCGTCGACGACGCAGAACTCCCGGAAACGCTCTAGGAGCTTGGCCTGCCCCGGGGCAGCCTCCAGCGCTGCCAGCGCGCCCTTGGAGCCACCGCAGAGGACCACAGTCGAGACGACGGAGCTGGTCAGGAGGTCTTGCTCGGCCAGGAGCACTCCGACGAGCTCTCGAGAGCTGGCGCAGCGCTCGAGGCGCTCCAGGATCGGTCCGCGGAGCCCCTTTGGAACGTGACGCCTCGCGAGGCTGAGCAGCACCCGCCGCTCCCGCTCGGGCTCTGGGAGCGCGAGGAGCTCGAGGGTCGCGCGCTTGAACTCCGCGAGGTCCTTGTGCCTGGCGCGGAACGCGGATCGGAGGGCGCCGGCGTCAGCGGGGAGGCGAACGCCGGTTCCGGAACCGTCAAGCTGGAGGCGTCGCCAGTGGATCGGGAGCGAAGTCGTCACGACGCAAGACCCGGGCCCCCAGCCCGCCGGGAGATAGCCCGAGAGCGCTCTGCGGACCTCGCTGACGATCAGGTAGCGCTCCCCGACCAGAGCGCTGCGTGGAAGGGTCACGAGTCGACCGACCCGAAGGGGCCCCTTCCAGGGTTCGACGACTCGGAAGCGTGACACTCGGACGCCTGCCCGCTCACACTCCACGACCGCGATCCAAGGGGCCTGGGCGACGTAGGACTCCCAGACCCTGTTGTCGATCACGCTGGCCTCGGCGCTTGCGCTTGCTGCACAGGCCAAGGCCAACCCGACGACGAGCGACGCACTTCGAATCATGCTCACCTCCTCCGGCCCCTGAGATACCCCCGCTTGGGGCGAAGCGTTCCCGCGAGCTTGGTCATTGACGCGCCCGTGACCGCGTCACGTGAAGGTCTCGCGCACCTTCGCCCCGGCCTGCCTTCCTCAAGCTCCAATGGCGTGCCACCCTGGCGCCCGGGAGCGCTCGTGAACGCTGGAGTCAGGAAACTCGTTGAGCTGGCTCGCCCCCAGGCGGGCCGCCTGGCCTTGGCCACCGTGTTCCTCCTGCTGAGCTCGGCGGTCTCGCTCTCGTATCCCTTGGTGATCGGAGAGGTCGTCGACCTGATCACCCAAGGCGAGGCCGCGGAGCTAATCGACGCCGCTGCCCTGGGACTGGTCGTGCTCTTCGCGGCGCTGGGGCTCCTGACCGCGCTCCGGGTCTACCTCTTCGACGTCGCTGGCGAACGCGTCGTGGCCGACCTCCGTGAGCAGCTCTACAGCGCCCTGGTCCGCCAGGAGGTCGCGTTCTTCGACTCGCGGCGGACCGGCGAGCTGATCAACCGGCTCTCGGCGGACACCTCCCTGATTCAAGACGCGGTTACGACCGACGCCTCCATGGTGCTCCGCTTCGGAGTCACCCTGATCGGCTCGCTCACGATCATGACGATCGCCTCCTGGCGCCTGACCCTCGTCATGTTGCTGGTCGTGCCCTTCGTGGCGATCGGGGCCACGATCTACGGGCGCATGCTCCGGACCGTCTCGCGCGAAGTCCAAGACGCCCTAGCCGAGTCGACCGCCGTCGCCGAGGAGAGCCTGTCCGGGATCCGGACCGTGCGCGCCTTCGCTCGCGAAGACACCGAGGTCGGCCGCTACGGAGAGGCGGTCGAGACCTCCTTCCTCCTGGCGCGCCGTCGCTCGCGCCTGCGCGGCGTGTTCCTCGGCCTCACGACCTTCCTCGGTTACAGCTCGATCGCGGGCGTGACCTGGTACGGCGGTCGCCTCGTCAGCGCGGGTCAAATGACGATCGGCGAGCTGACCTCCTTCGTGCTCTACACCTTCACCCTAGCCGTTGCGATCGGCATGCTGACCTCGCTCTGGGCCGACATGAGCAAGGCCCTCGGCGCCAGCGAGCGCGTGTTCGAGCTCATGGATCGCGCGCCACAGGTCGCCAGCGGGGAAGTGACCCTAGATGACGTTTCTGGGCACGTCCGCCTGGAGGGCGTCGGGTTTGCCTACCCGAGCCGACCCGAGGCTCAGGTCTTGAGCGAGTTCGACCTCGAGCTGCGCCCTGGCGAGGTCGTGGCCCTCGTCGGCCCCTCAGGCGCCGGCAAGTCCACGGTGGCGGCGCTCCTGACGCGCTTCTACGACCTCGACGCCGGCCAGATCCTCCTCGACGAGCGCCCCTACACGGACCTCGACGTGGACTGGTTGCGGCGCCAAGTCGGCGTCGTAGCCCAGGAGCCGATCCTCTTCGCGACCTCCATCGCGAACAACATTTCCTACGGCAAAGAGGGCGCCAGTCGCGACGAGATCGAGGCCGCGGCGCGCGCCGCCAACGTCCACGAGTTCGTGAGCGCCCTCCCCGAGGGCTACGAGACCCTCGTCGGCGAGCGCGGGGTCCGCCTCTCGGGCGGCCAGAAGCAGCGGGTCGCCATCGCGCGGGCGCTGCTCAAGAACCCGCGCCTCCTGATCCTCGACGAAGCGACGAGCGCCCTCGACGCCGAGAGCGAGCACCTCGTGCAGGAGGCCCTCGACCGGCTCCAAGAGGGCCGGACGACCCTCGTGATCGCCCACCGGCTCTCGACGGTCCGCGGAGCCGACCGCGTGGTCGTCCTCGAGCAAGGCCGGGTAGTCCAAGAAGGGCCTCACGACGAGCTCGTGGCTCAAGACGGCCTCTACCGGCGCCTCGTGCAGCGCCAGTTCGCCGACTCAGGGGTCGGCTAGGAGCCTCCCCGAAGCCGAACGTTGCAAAGGACTTAGGACTCATTTCCAGGGGCCACCCCCAAGGGGTAGGGGTGCGCTGTGTAGCTCTTCGACGCACCTGGAGATCACCCCATGCCACGCACGCCAATCGCTCTCGCGCTCCTGACCCTGGCCCTCCTGGCCCCCCAAGTCGCCGAGGCCAAGTACCGCCTCCCGACCGCGCCTGAGCTCCTCGGCAAGTCGAGCCTGATCGTGGTCGGCGAGGTCGAGGCGGTCGGCGACCGGTACTACACAGTCAAGATCACCCAACAGATCGTGGGACCCAAGCAGGCGCTGAGCGGCTCGATCCAGGTCTTCAGTCGGCCCAGGAATCGACGGATCTGTGCGCCTCTCGACCCCGCTGGGATCAAGGTTGGAACGCGCTGGGTCTGGATCCTGGAGCCGAGCGGCACGGCTTATCGCTCCTGGACCTCCGCTCCCCTCAAGATCGAGCGCGAGCAGGAGGGCTTCGAGTGCAAGACCGAGCGGGTCCAGTGCTCGCGTCTTCGACTCAAGGGTCAGGACAAGGCCCAGACCCTCTCGGCCTTCGCGCGAATGATCCAGGCCTACCGGCGTTGCTATCGGGTCGAGGCGCAGGGCCTCGCGACTCAGACCGGGACCGCAGCAGAGGTCGAGGCGTTCAAAGCGAGCTCGCCCTACGCGGCCGAGCTCGCGGCACGGACCGCCTGCAAGAAGCCCGGCTCCAAGTAATCCAGACGCCGAGAGAGAACCCATGACTCGCACCTGCCTGGTCCTCGCGACCCTCGCCCTCGTCCTCTTCCCCTCCGCTGCTGAAGCTCGCTATCGAATCCCCTCCGCCCCCGAGGTGCTGGGCACCTCTCAGCTGATCGTGGTCGGCGAGGTCAAGTCGGTCCATGCGGGTCACTACCTGGTCACGGTTCAGGACCAGGTCGTCGGGCCCAAGGTCGCACTGAAGGGCGAGATCAAGGTTCACAGGCGCCCAGCCACGCGGCGCTGCGTCCCGCAGGACCCGAGCGGGATCAAGGCAGGAACGCGCTGGGTCTGGGTCCTGACCCAGCCGGCCGACGCGAGTCAGCCCTACCGCTCATGGGTCTCAGCGCCCTTTCAGGTCAGGCTGGACTCTGCCAAGGTCGCTCGCGTCCACTACTTCGGCGTGACCCCGCGCGGAGATCAAAGCGCACCAAGCCTCAAGGTGTTCGTGGCGCTCGTGAAGGGCTACCGCGATTGCTACCAGGTCGCCCCGAGCGGCGTCGCCAAGCCAGTGGCGTCCGCCGAGGACCTCGCCGCCTTCCGAGCCAGCTCGCCCTACGCTGGCGAACTCGTCCGCCGCACACCGCACGACGCGTCGCCCAAGCCGAAGCCTGGCAAGCCCAAGTCAGGAAACTAGGCGCTCAGCGCAGCTCGCTCAGGAGGTCCTTGTCGAAGGCGGTCAGCTCCTGCCACTCGCCAGCCCGCACGCGCGGGACCCAGTCGGGGTTCGCGATCAGGGCTCGCCCGACGGCGACGAGGTCCGCTTCGCCTTGGGTGATCAGATCGAGAGCTCCGCTGGGATCGCGCACCACGTCGCGCTCCTCACCGTAGGCCTGATCCATGCTGAGGGTCACCGAGACCTTCCCGACGGCGATCACCGGGAGCCCCGAGAGTTCCTTGGCCCAACCGGCCAGGGTCCGCTCGCTGCCTGCGAAGCCCGGCGCCAGGGCGTCACGGGTGCTGACGTGGAGCAGACTCACGCCGGCGTCCTTGAGCGACGTCACCCATGTCCCGAGCTCGTCTGGGTCGCGCCACTTCTGCTCTTCGTAGTCGCCCAGGCGCCACTGACTGAAGCGATAGATCACGGGGTAGTCGGGCCCAACCGCGGCCCGCACGGCGCGCGCGACCTCGAGGGGGAAGCGCATTCGCGCCTCGAAGCTGCCGCCGTAGTCGTCGCTGCGGACGTTGTTGGCCGGGCTCAGGAACGAGTCGAGGAGGTAGCCGTGGGCGCCGTGGATCTCGAGCGCGTCGCAGCCGATCGCCTGGGCCGCGCGCGCCGCGCTCTCATAGGCCGCGAGGACTTGGGCGAAGTCGGCGGCCTCCATGGCGCGGACCGGGCGCCCAGGACGTCCGGGTCGGTCGGCGCCGGGTGAGGCGCTGGGCCCGATCGGGTCCGCCGCCATGCGCCCGCAGTGCCAAAGCTGCGGCGCGAAGGCGCTCCCCTGGGCGTGGACGGCCTCGACCACGGCGCGCCAGGCCTCGTGCTGGGCGGGCGTCTCGAAGCGCGGGACCGTCGGCGTGTCGAAGGCGTGGAGCGAGTCGATCCCTGTGCCTTCGCTAATGATCAGGCCGACCTCGTGCTCGGCGCGGCGCGCGTAGTAGTCGCGGATCGCCTCGGTCGCGAGGCCGTCTTCGCCCGCCATGCGGCGGGTCATGGGCGCCATGGCGATCCGGTTGCGGAGGTTCAGCGCGCCGAAGGTCGCGGGCTGGAAGGCGGGGTGAGTCATGCGCGCTCCTCTGGGAGAGCGTGGCACCTTAGCGCGCAGCGCGCCTACCAGAGCGGGAGGTGCTGGAGCTCGGGCTCGCGATTCGCCGCACGGCGAGTGTGCTGCCACTGAGACCAGATCCCCGGAGCGAACTCCACGCTCCGCGTGCCTGGCGCCGTCGGCGGGTCCTCGTCTGGATCCGCCATGATCCAGACCCAGTGACCAAACTGGACCGGCGCGGCGAGCTCCCCCTTCGCCGGCTCGGGTTCGCCCCAGCCCACTCGAACTCGCCCTGGGCTCGACTCGACGCGAGAAGGCGCATAGGGCGTCGTCCCGCGCCCGTAGGTCTCGAAGCCAGCCAGGAGCTTCCGCTCTGCCTCGTCCTTGGCCGTGGGGTCCTGCGTCTGAAGGAGGACCAGTGCGTCCAGGCGCGCAGTCTTGAAGTCCACGCTCGCCATGTCCCACTCGCCAGGCGAATGGAAGGTCTCGGGACGCGGGCTCAGGAAGCACACGCCCGCCACGGTCAGAGCACCCACGAAGAGCAGAGCCCGGCGCTTGATTCGCGCAGACTGACGAACCAAGAGGCTCTCCCCCCAGCGCTCGTCGTCCTGGAGGGCGGTCCGGGCGCGCTTGACGGCGTCGAGGAAGACCCAGAAGGTGGCGAAGGGCAGGAGCCCCAAGAGCCCGATCCCCGCGAACAGGATCCCGATCAGGCTGTAGGGGAGGAGGGGGACGAAGGCCAGAGCGTGAGCACCTGAGACCACGACCCCCAAGCTCAAGAGCGGCAGGCTAGCGCGGGTCCGTCGGAGGGCGAAGAGGATTAGGCCGAGCATTGAGAGCCCAGTCGCCCCCCACACCAGCGCTAGGTGGAGATAGGGCAGGCGCTGGGGAGCCGGCGCGCCATGGCCGCCGATCTTCTCGAGGAAACCAGATCCCCAGATCAAGGGGTCGGCGCGGACGCTCGCGTCGAGCCCGAAGGCTAGGAGGGGAAAGAGGACGCCGAGCAGGATCCAAGCCACGAGGCGCTTGGTCGTCGGGTGCCCGAAGACCTCGCGGATCTTGATCGGGATCGGTGGGGGCTCGCGGCCAGGGACGGCGCAACCCAAGGTCGGACAGACCGGATTGGACGTCGAGCAGTCGAGGTGGAGGAGGGTCCCGCAGCCTTCGCAGCGGTGGTGCTCCAGTTCGAGGTCGTCGTGGCAGTAGGCGCAGCGCACCCGGGCGAGTCTACGGATGACCTGCAGCTTGCCGAGGGTTCTCTCTTCCCCAGGGCCTATTCGCTCCGACGATCCGCCCGAACACGGACCGGATCCTGGTAGCCCAACGCCCAGGCCGCGACCTCGTCTCGGATCGCGGGCTTGATCCCTCGGTCGCCCTCTGGGTGCTCGTAGACGCAGCTCTCGACGGCGAGGCGAGCGGTCCAGAGCGGGTCGCGCGAGCGCTCGGGGCTGACGCTCGCGAGGAGCGAGCTCAGCCAATGTGGCTCACCAGGGAGGTAGGGCGCCGCCCCCGGCGGATTGAGGAAGGCGCAGGCTGCGGCCACGCGCTCGGGGCTGGGGTCGAGGAGCCAGGCTTCGAAGGCGATCACGGCGGCCCGGGTCGACTCGCGCCAGGGGTTGTGTCCGAGCACGGCAGACGCAGCGGCGGCGGCTGCTCGGTGGATCGCGTAGGGCCGCATTCTCCCCAGCTTCCCCAGCCAGCTCGAGAGCGACCCGCGCGGGTCCAGGTCGATCACCAAAGCGTCCCCTGGCGACCCTTGAAAGCGCTCGTCTGCCTGCTCCAGGGCTCGGGCGCGGACCTGCTCGGGGTCCAGGTCGGGGCTCGAGAGCGCGATCTCGGCGGGCTCGTAGGAGACCCAGGCTGCGAGGCCCAGGTCCTCGATATCCAGCTCGCCAATCCGAACCCGGCGAATCAGGGCCGCGACCTCGTCGGCGAGGGAGTGGCCCCCGGCCAAGCCGCGCTCGATCTCTCGCTGACGCCTGTCGTCCATGCCGCCGGCTTAGGGCTGCTTGCTGGGGGTCCGGAGCGACCCGCGGGCGCGAAAGTCGTCCATGGCCTCTACGAAGAGCTGGGCGCACTCATGAGCCGAGTAGGGGTTCTGCCCCGTGATCAGCTCTCGGTCGCGATAGGCGTTGGAGGGGCTGAAGGGGTTGATACAGGAGACGGCCTTGGCGCCGGCCTTCTGGAGCTCGGTGTCTATGTAGTAGGGGACGTCGCCGCCCAGGAAGAAGGCCTCCGAGATCCCCTCCTCGAAGTTGGTGAAGATCGCCATTTCGTAGCCCGCGTAGGGCCAGGCCGGATCGCCCTTCTCCTTGGGGAGCGTCGAGAGCAGGGCCGCCGGCGCGTGACAGAGAACGGCCGTTGGGCGCCCGGCCTCATGACAAGCGCGCAGGAGCCGCGCCATGTCCTCGGAGCGCGCCAAGTCCACCATGGGAGCATGCCCTCCGGGGACGAAGATCCCGCTGTAGCCGTCGGGATCGACGCTCGCCAAGGGGGTCGGGGCGTTGAGCTTGCGCGAGGCCAGGACGCGGCGGAGGGCGGCCTCGCGCTCCTCGCTCGCCCCGGGCCAGTAGATCCCGCTCAGGCTGTCCGAGTCGATCGCGGCGATCCGACCCCCGGGCGAGGCGAAGCTGACCTCGTAGCCCGCGGCCAGGATCGTCTCGATCGGGTGGACCAGCTCGCTCAAGAAGAGCCCCGTCGGGTGTGGCTCGCCGCTGGCGAGGCGCAGCTCATTAGCCGCCGAGAGGACGACCAAGACCTGCCCCTTGGGCGCGACCCCCTCAGCGAGGGCGAACTCGAGGGGAGGCTCCGTAGGCGTCGAGCTGCAGCCAACGAGGGCGACGAGGGCAGCGAGGGCGAGGGGGGCGAGGGGGGCGAGGGATCGGGTCATGGCGGCTCCACTCGGAGCGTAGCGTGCGCTCAGGCTCAGCGCCGGTAGCTGAGAATGAAGCTCTTCCCGCCCGAGCGCTCGCGGCCCCGAGGGAGGACGCGGTGCTGCCAGTTCCAGCGGGCCTTGCCGGTCATGAGGTAGGCGTCGCCGAGGTCGAGGTCGAGCTCGTAGGTCGAGCTGGAGCGGCTGGGATCTCGGAACCCGATTCGGCGGCCCTCGCTGAGGGCGATCGCGAGGATCTCTTGGCCATGGCGGTCGTTGTCCGTGTGCCACTTGAACTGTCCCGCGAGGTCACCGATCCAGTCGCAGAGGCGGTATTGGGTCGGGACCGCAGAGAAGAGCCCGCGAGCGGCCAGGCGCTCGCCCCACTCCAGCATCCAGGCGGCCGGCGGCGAGGCGGCCTTGTTGGCGCCGAACTCACCGAAGAGGCGAAAGAGCTGCGGGTTCTCGGGGCGCGGCTGGACCATTTCGGGCTGCTCGAGGACGCCCGCGACCTCCTCTGGGGTCAGGAGGGCGGGGTAGAGCTTGAGTCCGGGAGGCTTGGTCATGTCGCGGAGACGCCCGAAGGCGGCCCCAGGTGTCGCTCGAACCAGGCCAGCTGCTCGCTGAGCACGCGCTGGTAGCACTCGCCCTCGCTGCGGTAGACGTCGGCGTGGGTCCCAGGCAGCTTGACGAGGGCCTTGGGCTCGGGCGCCTTGGCGTAGCCCGAGAGGGCCTCAGACCCAGCGATCAGGTCGTCTTGCTCGGGCGCCATGAACATCAGCGCCCCGCGAACGCGCTCCAGGGAGGCTTCAGCGTTGAAGGCGAAGAGATCGAGGAGGGACTCGAAGGTGATCTCGAGCGACCAGTTCGGATAGCGCTCGACGTCACGCTCGAGGAGGGCCACGGTCTCGGGGTCGCTCTTGAGCAGGCGCGCGACCGAGACGTAGCTGACCTCGCCCGTCGCGACGTATTTTTGGCGGGCCGCAGCGACCTTAGCCTTGAAGACGGCGAAGCCGTCGAAGGCGCTCCACACCCGCCCGAGGTCCATGGGGCCCGCGATCGCCACGCCTGCGCGCACGCGGGGGTCAGCTGCCGCAGAGACGGCGACGGGCGCCCCGAGCGAGGTCCCCGAGACGCCGAGACGTCCCGAGTCGACCTCCGGCAAGCTCTCGAGGAGAGCCAGGGCACTGAGGACGTCGCCCACTTGTCGCTTGGGGACCAGTCGGCGGCGCGGCTCCCCTGCGCTCTCGCCGAAGAAGGTGTAGTCGAAGTTGAGGGTCACGAAGCCGGCGGCCACGAGGGCCTCGGCCTGGGCCGGCAGCCAGACCTCTTTCGTCAGGGACATGCCCGCGCAGAACACGATCGCCGGGCGAGGGGTCTCGGCGCTCGCGCCCTCGGGGAGGCGCAGGACGCCCGCTAGGGCCGCCCCGTCGCTGTGGAAGGTGACTCGACGCTCGCTGCTCATGTGACTCCTCGGGCGAACACGGTAACGGGGCTCTAGCCCGAGGCGAAAGGGAACGCGCTCCCGTAGCCCATGGCGAGGATCTCGCCCAGGGCGGCCCCGGCGTCCTCGGGGGCGAGCTTCGCCAAGGCGGTCTCGCTGAGCGGCTCGTGGGCGTAGACCTGCTGGACGAACTCCAACTCGAGGTTCGCGGCGCCCTCTTCGTAGTAGCCCTGGGCGAAATCCAAGTAGCCCTCTGGACCTGCGCCCAGGAGGTCGAGGAGCCACTCGGATCCGTCGGGGTCTTCGCCCTCGGCGTAGGACTCGACGCCGACGCGCCAGCCGGGGTCCGCAGCGTCCCACCAGAGCGCGAAGGTCGCGTTCTCGGCCGTCGAGAAGGCCGGCTCGTCGCGGAAGCCGTGCAGAGACTCGGGGCACCCCTCGTAGATCCCAGGCCAGAGTTCGAGGGGATCTTGGGCGTAGGGGCTCATGGAGGACTCGTGATCGAAGCCCTTGAAGAACACGCCGCCGGCAGAGAACCCTACGAAGAAGTCGTCGCCGGACCCGTTGCGCATGGAGCCGACCTGCAGGCCCGGTCCGAAGGCCGCGTCGAAGGAGTAGTAGCGGTAGTACCAATCCGGCGAGAGGAGGCGATCGAGGGCTGCGAGCGCGATCAGGCGCCGCCAGAGCGCGGCGGGATCGGGGAGGAGGTGCGGGGCTCGGCTGGAGGGGCGCTGCATGATCCGCTCAGGCTGAGGGAGGGGAGCACGTGGCGCAAGGGCATCCCTGGCAGGCCTGCTCCTGCGTATCCTGGGCAAGTGGAGTTGATTCCCTTCATAGCGATGTTCGGGTTCGTAGTGCTCGTGCTCTACCTGGTGCACGCGAATCAAGTCAAGCGACAGAAGGAGCTCGAGACCTTCGCTCGGCGCCTCGACGACGGGGTCGTGCGCGGCCGGCTGGGCATGTTCGGCGGCTCCGACGTGAAGGTCGAGGGGCACCTCGGCGGCCGGCGGGTCCGGGTCCGGATCTACGTGGTCGGAAGCGGGAAGCACGCCAAGACCATGATCGAGTTTCGGATCGACGCGCCGAACGCCCTCACCGACTTCGAGGTCACCAAGACCAACATTTTCAACCGCATGGGCCGAGCCGTGGGCTTCGTGGCAGACACGTCCGTTGGGGACACGCGGATCGACCAGAAGTACATCCTGAAGGGGCGCGCTCCCTCGCTGAAGCAGCTCTTTCGCCAGTCGCCGAAGCTGGAGTGGTGCTTCGACGAGATCTTCGCGCGGCATGGGCTGAGCAAGATCGAGCTCCGCTGGAAGTCGATCAAGAGCGTGCGGACCCTGGGTCGGGTCAACGCGGTGCAATTGCTGGAGACGGTCCGGGCCCTAAGCAGGGTCGCGGCGCTCTGCGAACGTGAAGAGGTCAGCACCAAGATCAAGATCTTGGGCGAGCAGAAGGCCTTCGCCTGGACCTACGGGGGCAAGAGCGCGCGCTGCCCCTACTGCCGCGACGACCTGAACCCCCAGGGCGAGGACGTCAGCGCTTGTCCCGATTGCCGAACCCTGCACCACGCCGAGTGCCTCGACGAGGCCGGGGGCTGCACCGTGCTTGGGTGCGCGAACTCCAAGGCCGGGCGCCGGGTCGGGGCCTGAGGAAGATGCGCCTGCGGCGTGTTAAGCCCTACGAGCTTGTCAGATCACATTTACGGATTCGACGGCCTAAGTCCTGTCTCAGCAACGGCCCTTCGCTTGCTGTTGACTAGTCGAAGCACGAGGGAGAGCGCATGAGCGTCGTATGCATAGGAGCCCTGATCGCCAGGGGCGACGGGGCTCAGCCTTCGTGAGCCGCCTGAATCTGCCTCGCCTGATCTGGGCCCTCTCAGGAGTCTTGGCCCTCTCGTCCCCCGCCCTGGCGCAGAGCGACACGGAGACGCTCCTGCGCGACTACCGAGAGGCCAAGGACGCTCCGGCGCGAATCGCCTGCGCCAGCGAGATCAGCAAGAATCGATCAGACGCTGGGGTAGCCGCGCTGGCAGTGATCCTCGAGGAGGACCCCCACGAGGGCGTCCGCTTGGCTGCGGCCAAGGGCCTCCTCGTGGCCAAGAGCCACGCCGCGAGCCTGGTCCTGATCAAGGCCGCCACGCGCTGGGACCCGTGGCTAGCAGACCTCGTCACAGGCGGACTCGGGCGGGGCGTCCTGCCGCAGACACGGACTTGGCTCTTCGACAAGGGCCTCGTCCACGACCGGGAGGACATTCGGGTCGCCTCCGTTCGGATCCTGGCCAAGACCTCCCTAGGCGACGCCCTCAAGCAGCTCCGAGGCATGTCCGAGGACAAGTCGACGCGCGTCAGAGCCGCGGTCGCGAGCGCCCTGGGCGAAGACGTCGTCAAGTCCTACTCCGTCCTCAAGCGCCTCGCGGGCGACTCGTCGATTCGAGTCCGCGTGGCCGCCCTGCATTCGATCGGCTCCGCGCCCAAGGCGATCAGCGTCCTCAAGAAGGCGGCGCGGGCAGACAAGGCCTGGCAGGTCAGGGTCGAGGCGATTCGGGCCCTCGCGATCCGGGCGCCTGCCAAGTTCCGCACGACCTTCCTCAAGCTGGCCAAGGATAAGAAGCTCGAGTGGCGGGCCCGGCGGGCCGCGATTCAGGCCCTCGGGCGCGTCCGCGAGGCGGCCGCCGTCGACGACCTGATCGGACTCCTGCGCGTCCTCGAAGGACGCCTCAAGGCCGAGGCCCGTCGCTCACTGCAGCTCATGACCGGGGAGCGCGACCTGGTCGCGGCCGAGGACTGGAAGAACTGGTGGGGAGCTCGGCGCGAGGGCTTCAAGGTCCTCGAGCTGCCTGGCCTAGACGCCGCGCCCTTGCCTGCGCCTCCGGCCAAGAAGCTGCCCAAGACCCGGGCTCGCTTCTACGGCTTGGCGGTCGAGTCCCAGCGCCCTTGCTTCGTGATCGACTGCTCGGGCAGCATGAGCGAGCCAGCCAAGGCTCCACCCGTGGCCCGCGACGGGGGCGGCAAGGGGACGCAGGAGCGAATCGACCCTGCCAAGAAGTGGACCAAGTTCGAGGTCGCGAAGTTCGAGCTCGCGCGGGCGCTCCAAGACCTGCCTCCCGGCTCGCGCTTTGGGGTCCTCCTGTTCCGCGAGCGCCTGGTCCCTCTCCAAGAGAAGCCAGTCCCTGCGACCAAGCGCGAGATCCGTCGAGTCTTGAGCCTCCTCCACGAGATCAAGCCCCAGGGCGGGACGGACGTCTACACGGCCCTGAGCGCGGTCCTCCACGGCTCGGAGCCCCGCGATCCTCTGGCGGCGGCGAAGGTCGACTTCGACACGCTCTACCTCCTCTCAGACGGTCTCCCGACGACAGGTCCGGTCACGACACCGCTCACCATCCGTAAGCGGATCGCGGTCTTCAACCGCCTGGCCCAGGTCGAGATCCACACCGTGGGGATCGGCGACGCCAAGAACGGGGACTTCCTCAAGAAGCTCGCGAGCGAGAGCGGCGGCCGCTTCGTCGGGCGCTGAGCTTCGCTCTCCGCCCTACTCAGCCACCGGGAGCGTCTTCGGCTGGACTCGGCTTGAGGAAGGCCGGATCGACTCCCACTGGAGGCTTCGGGCCCAAGCTCTCCACGGAGTAGCCCGAGGGATAGGTCCGAGCCCCGCGCTTGGGGAGGACCTGAGGCGCCTGGCGCTCGGGGAGCCACCCCGAGATCCGCCCCCTCCAGCGCAGCACGGACTCGGCCAGGGCGCGGCGGAGACGAGAGGGGCGGGGGAAGCCGAAGGCCTCCAGGAGGGGCTCGTCGAGGAGGGCATGGACCCAGGGGGCGCCGAGGGGGCGCAGCCAGCGTGGGAGGTACCAGCTCAGGAGGAGCTCCCGCGTCGCGAGGGCCACGCGTCGACTTGGCTCGCTGAAGGTAAAGTGCTCGCGCTCATAGACCAGGTTGTAGTCCTCGAGGGACGCGAGGCTCGCGGGGATCTCGCGGAGGGCCATGCGCTGGCCGACCTCGCGCCAGAACACGTAGCAGGCTTGCTGCTCGACCTGCGTCAGAGGGCGTGAGCCGTAGCGGGCGATCCAGCGGATCGGCTCCAGGACGAAGGTCGAGAGGACGTAGAGGTAGTCGGCGTTGGAGATCTGGAACTTGGAGTGGATCTGATTCATTCGCCGGATCGCTTGGCGGCCCAGATCGCTCTCATAGCCCTCCGCGACGAAGGTGTGGATCAGGAGGTCGGTGTCGTCGTATCGCTTCTGGGTCCGCTGGCCGAACTCGCCCGTGGCGTCGAGGAGGGCGCCAATGCTGGGGACGGCGTAGGTCCGGAAGAGCGCGAACTCCAGGGCTCGGGTCCCGTCCCAGGGGAAGGCCTGCAAGAACACCAGACGCACGATCTCTTGGGCGTCCTGCTCAGGGTCGAGGGCTTCGATCTGGGCCGAGAGGGAGGTCACGAGGGCGTTCGCCGAGCCAGCTGCCCACAAGCAGCGTCAATGTCGCGGCCCCTGTTGCGTCGCAAGGTGACGCGCAAGCCGCCGGCGTGGACCTCCGCCGCGAAGGCGTCGCAGACCTCCTCGCTCGGGGGCCGTTGCGGAGCGTCCTCGTGCGGGTTCATGGGGATCAGGTTCAGGCGGGCTGGGATCCCCTCCAGGAGCTGGGGGAGGCGGCGAGCGTCTTCGAGGGAGTCGTTGACCCCCGCCATGAGGGTGTATTCGAAGAGCGCCGGTCGCTTGCTCGTGATCCGTGGCTCGGCCCGCAGGGCGTCGAGGAGGACTTGGAGCGGGAAGCGCTTGTTGAGGGGAACGAGCTCGTCGCGGACGGCGTCGGTGGTGGCGTGAAGCGAGATCGCCAGGTTGATCGGCGCGGTGTCGAGGAGGGCTCCGATCTTGTGGACCAGGCCGGAGGTCGAGACCGTGATCCGGCGCGGCGCGAGGGCTAGGCCCTTGCGGTCGGTCATGATCCGGATCGCTTCGCTGACTGCGGGCAAGTTTAGGAGGGGCTCACCCATGCCCATGAAGACCACGTTCGTGAGCGCTTCGCCGGGGACGAGGGCCTCTCTCGCGCGGAGGACTTGGTCCACGATCTCGCCCGCGCTGAGGTTCCGCTTGAAGCCCAGATAGCCCGTGGCGCAGAAGGAGCAGGCCAGGGCGCAGCCGACTTGGGTCGAGACGCAGAGGGTGGTCCGCTGGGGCTCCGGTATCAAGACCGCCTCGATCAGCTCACCGTCTGCGCAGGACAGGACGAGCTTGCGGGTCCCGTCCTCCGAGCGCTGAGTAGCTACGGTCTCCAGGGCGCGCGCGGACCAGCCCGAGCGGATCTTCCCCCGCAGTCCCTGGGGGACGTCTTCGCAGCTCTCTAGGTCCAAGACGCGCTCGCGATAGAGGAGGGAGAACACCTCGTCGGCCCAATGGGCCGGGGTTCCCTCCGCGAGGAAGCGTTCCCGGAGGGCGGGTCGGGAGTAGTCGAGGAGGAGCGCCTTGGGATCCTCCGCTGGAGGGGAGGCTGCAGGGAGGGCTTTGGCGTTCACCCTGGCAGCGCTCTCCATCAGGCGCTAGGTCGCTGGGGCGGCCGTGGTCTCGAGGCAGTAGCTCGGGACCCAGGTCCGCGCCATGAGCTCTTGGGAGACCTGGCTGTAGTCGAAGACCTTCGCGTCCTTGATCATTTGGTTGACGTCAAGGAGGAGCTTCGACTCGGGAATGTCAGCGAAGAAGGCCTTGAAGAGGGGCGTAATGATCCGTCGCGCGAGCCAGTTGGAGATCGGGCCCATGAAGTTCCGGCGCTGACCTATGTGAGCCAACTCGTCGACCATGATCTCGTGCAGCAGCTCACGGATTCGCCCGGCGACCTCAGGTTCGTCGTGAAACACCTCGTCGAGCATGGCGTCGACGTGCATGTAGAAGGTGATCCCCATCAGCTCGGTCACGAAGGCCGGAGCTGCCATGATCGCCTCGGGCACGTAGGGGAAGAGCATGTAGATCCGCCCCATCCATTTGCCGAGGGGGACCCATTCGACGCGATCGAGCTGGCAGGTCTCGAACATCTCGCGAAAGAGTCGCACGTGGCAGAACTCCTCCGCAATGTGATAGCGACTAATCTTGTCCGTCAGGGACTTACACCGAACCAGCTCCGGCAGATAGTCCCAAGCAGCCGTAATCCCGACCCATTCGTGCCGCGCGAACTTGTAGATACAGGTCAGAAGGAGGGTCTTACGATCGAAGCTCTTGGGGTCGTCCTCGAGGTGGACATAGTTCCGATAAAAGACCTCCGGATCGGGGAGTGGGTTCTTCGACCGAACCGCGTTCTCCTTGAACTCTGCCAGCTTGTTCTTCTTCTTGGTGAGGTTCCGCTCCTCTTCCAGAATCTCGCCACTGTGCTCGAGGTCAAACTTCCAGTAGTCCTCGAAGTTGGCCTTCCGCTCCCGGCTCGTGCTCGGCGCAAAGATCGACTTGTAGCCGCCGGGGGCCTTTGATTGGGGGGGATCGATCGTTTGCATGAGGGCTCCTCAAGGGCCGCCGGGGAAGATACTCCAACTGCCCTCAAAATGAACGTCCTAGAGACGCCCGCACCCCGCTGCGCGCCAGCTCGTCTCCCGAGCCAGTGCCCGCAGCCCCCGAGCCAAGCGGCCCGCAGCGGACCAATGGTCCGCTGCGGGCCCCCAGGGCGGGTAGCGATTCGTATGGTTCTGCCCGGCCACGCCCTGCTTGACCAATCGGGAGCGAGGGTGGGAAGGGCGCTGAAGAGCGGCTTTTTGCCCCTCGCGGGCGACGTTCGTACGTAGCTCCAGCGGGGCTGAGCCCCGCTGAGGTGGTTGAACTGCGGGTAGGTCAGGCGGGGACGAGCTTGGCCTTGTAGAGCTCGACGGCTCGCCACGTGCCCTCCGGGAAGAGGGTCGACTTGTCCCTCTGCCAGCGCAGGAAGGCTGCCCGGACCGCACGGCGCCAGAGCTTGAGCTCGAGGCGCTTCTCCTTGGTGGCGTTGGTCAGGGCTGGGATCAAGCCGAAGCCGGGGCCCGTGCGCGAACCCTCGGGCGCTGAGAATGGGTCAAGGGTCTTGGCGGACTGGCGTCCCGTGTAACTGCCCGGACGCGCGTGGAGGTCGGCGAGGTAGGCGTCTAGGGCCCGCTGGAACTGGCGGC